>QXGG01025977.1_pt1 | contig 14131 bp, 8 predicted proteins | sample 1982491 | NCBI WGS metagenome assembly QXGG01 (sample SAMN09924614, study PRJNA488089) | Wastewater metagenome, whole genome shotgun sequencing project. | isolation source: South African research farm wastewater | place: South Africa: Irene, Agricultural Research Council, Animal Production Institute... | reverse complement strand
TCGTACAAGGAGCCATGGAGCGACGAGAGGGTCGCGCAGTTCCTGGTCGAGCAGGCCGGGCGCCACTTCGACCCGGAGATCGTGCAGATCGCGCTCGAGCTGCTCGGCTACTTCAGGTCTGTGCGCGAGCGGTACTCGTCGGACGGTCCGTGACGGTCGATCCGCGACGTTGACAGAACTACTGTGCGAAGTATAGTAGTGGGCCAGTGGCACTACCGCTTCCAGACAAGCTTCAGCGTGACCTGAGCGTTGGCACGGGGTGGCTCGTGGTGCTCGCCACGATCGCCGGTTCCGCCGAGCCCATCCATGGCTACGAGATCGCCCGGCGTCTCGCCGACGAGGCACCAGCCGGACTCTCGTTCAAGCAGGGCACGCTGTACCCGATGCTGCGGGCCCTTGAGGCGGACGGTCTCGTGCGGAGCACGCTCGTCCCGTCGTGCGAGGGACCGGCACGCAAGTGCTTCACGCTTACGGCTGAGGGCAAGCGTGTGCTCGCCGCATGGACCCACACATGGCGCAGCACGCGCACCTGGATCGACCGCGTGATTGGAGGAATCGATGCACAGCGATGACGCGCCATCCGAACGTGGCATGGACGCGCGCGAGCAGGTGATGCGTTACGTGGCGGCGCTCGAGACGGAGCTTGCAGGCTGCGATCCTGCGCTTCGCCACGATGCGGTGATTGACGCCGAGACGCACCTCCGAAGCGCCATCGACGGCGGGATGCCCGCCGAGCGCGCGATCGCGGACTTTGGCACGCCGCAGGAGGTTGCGCACGCCTACATCGAGCACGACAGCGAGGCATTTGGATGGCGATCGCAGGCTCAGTCGCCTAGGGCGCGGCCTGCGAGCGCGGCCACGGGCGCGCAGCTCGGCCAATCCAGCCCGCAGGCTTCGCTCGCGCAGCCCGGCGATTCCCGACAGGCGCAGTCCGGCCTACAGGTGTCGGCGCCGACTCGCAGCCTTGTATCGCGGATCCCGGTGCTGGGCATCTGGATCGATCCGCGCGCATGGGGTGCGCTGATCTACTTCGGGGCCGTTGGCTTTGTGCTGTCGCTTGGCTACTTCGTGTGGAGCGTGACGATGGGCGCGCTGGTGCTGGGAATGGCTCCGCTGATCATCGGCGTGCCGCTCCTGGTGCTGCTGCTCGGCTCGGCGCGCGCCCTCTGCCTCTTTGAGGGCAAGGTCGTGGAGGCGCTGCTTGGCGTGCGCATGCCGCGGCGTGTGCAGCCGGTGGAAGGTGCGGATTCCGTCGGGTTCTGGCAGCGCATCCTGTGCTGGCTCCGCGATGTGCGGAGCTGGCTGTCGCTGGCGTACCTGCTGGGCAACTTCTTCATCAGCGTCTGCACGTTTGCACTGACCATCACGCTGTGCGCGGTGAGCGTGTCGCTCGTGCTGGCGGGCATCGGATCGCTGCTTGGGATTCCTGTCATGGTGGTTGACGATGGGGGCGGGGACTCGATCGTCGTCCAGGTGCTTGGCTGGAGGCTCGAGCCTGATGCGGATGGCGTGCTGCAGGTGCCTGCAGGCGCCTCCATATCGATGCTTGCCATCGGCCTGTGCCTCGCCACTGCGACGCTATGGCTGATGCGCGGCCTCGGCTGGGTCTACGGCCATGTGGTGCAGGCGATCCAGGTTGCGCGCCCGCAGGCCGTTGGCGCAATGCCCCGGGCGATTCGCCCGTGAGCGGCCGCGGTCCGTGCGGCAGGTCTTGTGTTGACAAGTAGCGTGATTTCACAATATTATCCCGCGCGCCATCCACCCCAAGGCTGACCATGATTTCCATCAAGAACCTCGTCAAGATCCATCCCGGACCCGTGTGCGCACTGAGGGGCGTCGACCTTGACATCCCCGAGGGCATGTTCGGCCTGCTCGGCCCAAACGGTGCCGGCAAGAGCACATTCATGAGCATCGTCGCGGGGCTCGTCGAGCCCACCGCCGGCACCGTCACCCTCGACGGCCACGACGTGATCGCGGACCCGGGCTACATGCGCGAGCGGCTCGGCTACCTGCCGCAGGATTTCGGCTTCTACCCCGACCTCAGTGGCCGCGCGATGCTCGAGTTCCTGCTGCGCATGAAGGGGATCACGGGACCGCGCGGGCGTCGCGCGCTCGCGATGGAGCTTCTCGCGCGCGTCAACCTGACTGCAGCCGCGGGCCGCAAGGTCGGCGGCTACTCAGGCGGCATGCGTCAGCGCCTGGGGCTTGCGCAGGCAATTGCCGGCAACCCGCGCGTGCTGATCGTGGACGAGCCCACCGCAGGTCTTGACCCCGAGGAGCGCCAGCGCTTCTACCGGCTGCTCGCCGAGATGAGCGCCGGCCGCATCGTGCTGCTCTCGACGCACATCGTCGAGGACGTGGCGACGCTCTGCCCGCAGCTCGCGGTCATCCGTTCGGGTGAGCTTGTGGCGCACACGACACCCGAGGCCGCGTGCCGTTCGGTCGAGGGGCTGATCTGGGAGGGATTCGTCGACGACGCAGCGCTGCCGGAGTTCGCGAAGGCGCACCGCGTGCTCAGCGCCGTGCTCGCCGGCGGGCGCACGAACCGGGTGCGCGTCTTCGCGGGGGCGGCAATGGCAGACGTGGATGGCTTCACGCCGAGCGTCGGCACGCTTGAGGATGCGTATCTGGTGCTGATGCGCTGCCCGCCTCATGAGGTGCCGCCGGCGCTCGCGCGGTCGGCACCAGTGGGGGTCGCCTCATCGCGCCTCGCTTCGGCTGCAGCTGCCGCTGCGCACGTCGGGGGTGCGCGGTGATCGCACGGCTGCTCGCCTATCCGCGCCTTGACGTGCTCACGTCGTGGCGCCGCCCGATGAACATCGTGATGCTGGTGGTGTTCAGCTTCATGGCGTTCGGGCTCTATGCCGGCAATGTCCAGGTGGGCGGCGGCAGTGCGGACACGGGTGGCGCGAAGGTGGCGCTCAACAGCGCGTTCAACATCGCGTTCATCGACGTAGTCCTGTGCGCGCTCATGCTGCCGTTCTTCGTGGCGGTGGCCTGCGGCATGCCGGCGCTGACCGACGGAGACCGGAAGGTGATGCCGCTGGTGAGCGCAACGCCGCTGACCCACATGCAGTACGCGCTCTCGCGCTTTGCGGGTGCGGTACTGGTGCTCGGGATCATCCTGGCCCTGTGGATGCTGGTGCAGATGGCCATCTTCGAGTTTGCGCCGATCGACGAGAACGAGCGCATACGGGTGCCCTTCTCGCTGTGGGCGTATGTCGGGCCGCTGGTGATGGTGGTGCTGCCAATGGTGCTGTTCGTGGGCGGCGTGTCGATGTGGCTGGGCGCGCGCACGCGCCAGCCTGTGCTGGTCTTTGCGCTGCCGGTGGTCATCCTGGTCACCGGCGTCTTCTTCGTGTGGGGGTTCAATCCCGAGTGGCTCCCCCGGTGGATCGACCGAGCGATGCAGGCGGTAGACCCGACCGGATTCCGGTGGTTCGGCCGCACCTACATGGATGAGGACAGGGGCGTCGCCTTCTACAACTCCGCTGCGGTGGTGCCGGACACGCTGTTTGCCGCCAGCAGGATCGCGCTTGCGGCGATCGGGCTCCTCTTCGTGTGGATGACCGGGCGTCGGCTGGCGTGGGAGGCCCGCCGCGACCGGCGTGTGGGAAACGTCGATGCGCTGGTGCGTGCGGCGCGCGAGGCCGAGGGTCAGCGTGCGCCCGAGCACGCGGCGATCGCCGCGCGGGGTGCTGCGCCTGCCGCGTCAGTCAAGGTGCCCGGCTTCTTCGGCACCACCTGGGGCATCCTGCTCATCGAGCTTCGTGCGCTGCTGCGCTCGCCGGGCGTGTGGCTCTTCGGTCCGCTCATCCTGCTTCAGACGGCGGGCAACTCGGCCTTCAACTTTGGCCCGCTGGGGACGTGGCTTCTCGTCACCTCAGGATCCGCCGCCGCCGAGTCGTTCAACACGCTCACGCTGCTGCTGTGCCTGCTCACGCTCTTCTACACGGTGGAGAGCCTCGTTCGCGAGGAGCGGTGCGGCATGTCGGGCATCTTCCGTGCCACGCCGATCCCGACGGGGGCTGTGCTCGCGGGGAAGGTGCTCGCCAACGCCGCGCTCGCTGCCGTCATCATGGGATGCACGGCGGCGGCGATCGCCATCGTGCTGGTGGTGCAGTTCTTCCAGACCGGCATCATGATGCCGCTTGAGGTGCCCACGCTGTTCCTGGTGCTGGGAGCGCTCGTGGCGCCGACGCTTGTCGTGTGGTGCGCGTTCGTCGCGCTGCTGTACGCGCTGCTGCGCAACCGCTTCATCGTGTACGGCGTGGCACTGGCGGCGCTCATCGGCACGGGGCTCGCAACTCAGTTCGGCTACATGAACTGGCTCACGGCCTGGCACATGTGGAGCGCGGTGCAGTGGAGCGAGCTCGACCGCCTCGCGTTCATGTGGGATGCGATCGTCGCCAACCGCATCGTGGTGCTGCTGCTGGCGGCGCTGCTGGTGGTGCTCACGCTGCAGCTCTGGCCGCGGCGCACGCCGGACCTGCGCGCGGTGGCCGACCGGTTCAGGCCGTGGCCGCTCTTCCGCGCCGCACTGATCCCGATCGTGGCCGCCATTCCAGTTGTGGCGGTGGGCATCTACATCGCAGTGCAGATCCGCACCGGATACCAGGGCAAGCCCGCCGAGAGCGCGGCCAAGGCGTACTGGACGAGGAACTCGAGCACATGGGAGGACGTGCCTGTGCCGGCGCTCGACCGAGTCGACGGCGAGGTGAAGCTCTTCCCCGAGTCGCGCGAGCTTGAGGTGGTTGCGACCATGGTGATCCGCAATCCGCACGGCACCCCGATGCCGGAGATCCCGATCACGGTCGGTCTCCACTTCGAGTCATCCGACTGGACGGTCGATGGCGTGCCCACGGATCCCACGCGCAAGGATCAGGCACGCCCATGCATCGAGGACCGCAGCGGCCTGTACGTCATCACGCCGAAGGCGCCGCTGCAGACCGACCAGACGGTGACGATCTCGTTCCGCCTCAAGGGCGCGTTCCCCGATGGCTGGTCGCGCTTCGGTGCGGGCACCGGAGAGTTCCTGCTGCCGTCAGGCGCAGTGCTCACGAGTTTCTCGCCAAGCTTCCTGCCGGTGGTGGGCTTCGTGGATGGTGTGGGGGTGGATGAAAAGAACAGCCGCGATCCGCGCGACTACCCGCTTGACCTGTGGAAGACGCGCGTCGATCCCGCCTTTGGCCCGGCGTGGCCGACGCAGGTGCGTCTCGCGGTCGAGGCGCCGGAAGCGTGGACCGTCAACGTGGTGGGCGTGGAGCGCGAGTCGTCGGTGACCGATGGCCGCCGCCGCACGGTGTGGGAGACCGAGCATCCGGTGCGCTTCTTCAACATTGTGGGCGGACCGCTGGAGGCCGCAAAGGGCGAGACCACCACCGTCTACCACTCGGCGCGAACGCCGCACAATGTGGCGACGATGGTCGATGCGCTCGATGACGCGCGCAGGAGCTACTCCGCCTGGTTTGGGCCCTACCCATGGGAGAACCTCCGTGTGACCGAGTTCCCCGGACTTGCGGGATACGCGCAGGGGTTCCCGGGCAACATCACCTTCTCCGAGACGATCGGCTACCTCTCGCGGCCGGTGGAGGAGGGGGAGGAGGGCACCTTCGATGCCGCCTACTACATCGTCGCGCATGAGAGCGGGCACCAGTGGTGGGGCAACATCGTGATGCCGGGCAAGGGTCCGGGCGGCAACATCATCAGCGAGGGGCTCGCGGAGTTCAGCGCGGTCATGCTGCTGCACCACGAGCGCGGGGCCGAGCAGGCAAACGTGCTGCGTCGCCGCTGGGAGCAGGAGTACGTGCTTGGCCGCAGCGCGGACAACGAGCGCCCGATCAACCGGGTCACGGGCACGCGGCCCGGCGACAGCGTGATCACCTACCAGCGCGCCGGCCTGGTGTTCTGGATGCTGAGAGACCTCATGGGCGAGGACGCGATGCTCGCAGGCCTTCGCGACTTTGTCGCGACCTGGAAGGATGGCGTGCAGACGCCCGAGGGACTCGACTTCCCGCTCATCGAGGATCTCGTCGAGAGCCTGCGTGCACGCGCTCCCGACGTTGCGGCGTTTGACGCGTTCGCGAACCAGTGGATCCTCGGGAAGGCGCTTCCAGAGCTCCAGCTCAATGACGTGTCCGTCAGCGGTGGGGGGAGCGACTACGTCACAACGGCGTCGCTGGCGAATGTGGGCACAGGCTCGGCTGAGGTGACCGTGCGAGTGTGGGGCACGCAGCCCGAGGGCGATGCGGAGCGCGCGAGCGCCGACGTCACGGTACGGATTGCGCCTGATTCTCCCGCAGCGGTCGAGGTGAAGACAGCCTTCGAGCCGGCACGCATCGAGGTCGACCCCGATGTGCAGCTGCTGTTCGCGGGCCGCAAGCGCTGTGAACAGGCGCTGCCGTCCGCTGGCCTCGCGAGAAGCGCTGGCACGCCCGACAGGGCACCCTAAATTCACGACATTCGGGTCTGTAATCGAGCCTGTGGGCGCCTGAAGCGGCATGTCCGAGAAGTTTGTGCAGTTCGCTGCCTGAAGCCCTTGTCCCCACAGGGCCAACCTCCTAACGTTGCGGTCTGTCGGCTCCAGAGTGGAGTCGGGGCCCCCGGCACCCCGCGGGTCTGCACTGCTTCACGAAACTCCGACCTCACCAGCACAATGACCTCACCCGCGCCCCCTGGGTCCGTTCTTCCTGCGCCCCCTGCGAGCATCGGTCGCGATCTCACCGCAGGCGTCGTTGTCTTCCTCGTCGCCATCCCACTGTGCCTCGGAATCGCCCTCGCGTCCGGGGCACCGTTGCTTTCTGGGCTCATCTCGGGAGTCATCGGCGGAATCCTGGTTGGCGTGCTCAGCGGATCGAGCATCAGCGTGAGCGGTCCAGCCGCAGGCTTGGCCGCGATCGTGCTCGCGCAGATCACGTCGCTGGGCTCCTTCGAGGCGTTCCTGCTCGCCGTGGTCATCGCCGGCGGCATGCAGTTCGCGTTTGGCCTGTTCAAGGCGGGCGGACTGTCGAAGTTCTTCCCGACCAACGTCATCAAGGGCCTGCTCGCGGCCATCGGCGTGCTGCTGATCCTCAAGCAGGTCCCGCACCTCGTGGGGCACGACTCCGACTGGCAGGGCGACATGGCCTTCCGCCAGGAGGATGGCGAAAACACGTTCTCCGCGCTGCTTCACGCGCTGCGCGCATTCCTTCCGGGCGCGGCCGTCGTGGGACTCGTCTCCGTCGCGATCCTGATCGCGTGGCAGAGCATCCCGGTGCTCAAGAGGAGCCTCTTTCCGGGTCCGCTCGCTGCGGTGCTCGGCGGCACCATCCTCAGCGAGGTGCTGCGTCGTGCGGGGTCCGCATGGGCGATCGACCCGTCGCATCTCGTCAGCGTGCCGGTCGTCGGACAGGATGGCCTCACGTGGAGCGCGATGTTCACGTTCCCTGACTTCAGCAGGATCGGAGACAGCGCAATCTGGATCGCGGCGGGCACTCTGGCGATCGTGGCGTCCATCGAGACTCTGCTGAACCTTGAGGCCACCGACAAGATGGACCCGCTCAAGCGGGCCTCGCCGCCGAACCGCGAGCTGCTCGCGCAGGGTGCGGGCAATGTCGCTGCCGGCCTCATCGGAGGGCTGCCGATGACGTCAGTCATCGTGCGAAGCTCGGTGAACGCGATGGCGGGCGGACGCACCCGCGTCTCGGCCATCTTCCACGGGGTCCTCCTGCTCGGCAGCGTGGCGCTCCTTCCTGGGCTGCTCAACACCATCCCGCTCGCGACGCTTGCGGCAGTGCTGGTGGTGACCGGGTGGAAGCTGGCGAGCCCCGCGCTCTTCAAGTCGATGTGGCGCGAGGGCATGGTGCAGTTCGTGCCGTTCCTCGTCACGGTGCTGGCCATCGTGTTCACGGACCTCCTGCTCGGCGTCATCATGGGCATGGCCACAAGCCTCGCGTTCATCCTCTGGAGCAACACCAAGCAGGGCGTACGGGTCATCGAGGAGAAGCACGCGAGCGGGACGGTCCACCGACTCGAGCTCTCGGGCCAGACCACCTTCCTGAACCGTGCGCGCCTCGCCACGGAGCTGGCGAGGTTCAGCGGGGGCGAGCATGTGCTCATCGACGCGCGTGTTGCCGACTTCATCGACCCGGACATGGTGGCGATGATCCACGAGTTCGTGAACGAGACGGCGCCGGCGCGAGGCATCGACGTGAGCCTGATCGGGTTCAAGGACCGCTATCCGCGCATCCAGGACCGCGTGCAGTACGTGGATGTGAGCACGCGCGAGACCCAGTCGAAGCTCACCCCGGCGAGGGTGCTTGGGCTCCTCAAGGAGGGCAACGAGCGATTCGTGAGCGGCCAGCGGCTGCACCGGGACCTCGTCCGCCAGGTGGAGGAGACTTCGGCCGGGCAGCACCCGATGGCGGCCGTGCTGAGCTGCATCGACTCGCGCGCTCCGGTCGAGCTGCTCTTCGACCTGGGCATCGGCGACGTGTTCAGCGCGCGCCTCGCAGGCAACGTCGCAAGCCCGAAGGCGCTCGGCAGCCTCGAGTTCGCGTGCAAGGTCGCGGGCGCGAAGCTCATCCTTGTGCTCGGGCACACTCGCTGCGGAGCGGTGAAGGCAACATGCGACTTCGTCGCGAAGGGGCTCGATCCTGTGCAGGCCACTGGGCTCAGCAACCTCGGTTCCATCACGGATCCGATCACCGAGGCGGTCAACATGGAGTCGCAGACCAAGACTGGGCGCACAGCGGACAACGAGGCCTTTGTCGACCGTGTCGCGGAGATCAACGTGCGCAACACGATCAGGTGGATCCAGGCGAACAGCCCCACTCTGGCGTCCATGGCGATCAATGGCGAGATCGCGATCGTCGGTGCGATGTACGACGTGCGCTCAGGGCGTGTGGCGTTCCTGGACGGCGTTGGATTCTCGGCGGACGGTTCGCAGCGCGAGCAGGGCGCGAACCGCACCAGCCCGAGCCTCGTATGAGCGCGCGATGGCACTAGAGGGAGCCCCACGTGACGATCGGAGCGGGACAGCTCGGTTACGCGCCCCGGCGCGTCGGATGCGGCGAGGGCGCGAGCGCGCTCATCGCTGAGCTGTCGCGCTCCCTGGGGCTCTCGGTCTCGTCGCCGGAAGCGAGGGACGCAGTCCTGCAGGCCACTGGGGACGAGCCGCTCGAGTCGCTTGGGCAGGCCCTCTCGAGCGGCGGTGCGGTGCTCACGCCGCGCCGCATGAGGCTTGATGATGCGGTGTGGCTTGCCGACTCGCAGCTGCCGATCGTCATCTGGTGCGAGGGGCAGGGCGAATGGCTTGCGGTGCTTCGCCATGGGTTCTTCAAGGCGCGCGTGTGGTGCAGTTCGCGTCCCGACGAGGGCGCGCGCACGATCTCGCGACGAGAGCTCTGTGCCCTTGTGGGCGTGCCGAGCGCAAGCGCCGTCATCGAGGTGGGCATCGTGCATGCGATGCTTCCGGCGGCGGCGGTGGCCGCACCCGACGCCGGCGACGGCCACCATGGCCACCATCCGAGCCCGGTCCGACGCGTCTTCGCGCTGATGCGCCCTGAGGTGCCCGAGCTCTGGACAATCGTCATCTTCAGCGCGATCACGGGCGTGCTCTACCTGGCGCTGCCGCTGGCGGTCAATGCGTTCATCAGCAACCTCAGCTTCGGCACCACGAGCGGGCCCTTTGTGCAGGGCCTGGCGGTCATCTCCGGCGTGCTGCTGCTGTGCCTGGCCATCGCCGGTGCGCTCCGCGGGCTGCAGCACGTGGTCGCCGAGGTGATCCAGCGGCGCATCTTCGTTCGGCTTGGCACGGAGCTCTCCCATCGCCTGCCGCGCATCGACCTCGAGTCGATCGACGGCGTGCACGCGCCTGAGCTGGTCAACCGGTTCCTCGATGTCATCACCGTGCAGAAGAGCGCGTCGATGCTGCTGCTCACGGGCATCAACCTGGTGCTCAGCGCGACGATCGGGCTCACGGTTCTCGCCTTCTACCACCCGTACCTGCTCGCCTACTCGCTGGTGCTCGTCCTCCTGCTGGGGCTGATCATGGCCGTCATCGGCAGGGGCGCCGTCAAGACCAGCGTCGACGAGTCCAGGCGCAAGTACGAGATGGTGAACTGGCTCGAGGAGATCGCCAGGCACCCGCGCGTGTTCAAGGGACCGGGAGGTGCGGAGCTGGCGGCGTCCCGCGCCGACGACCTGGTGCGCGACTACCTCGCCTATCGGCGCAGGCACTTCAAGGTGCTGATGCGGCAGATCGGCAGCCTGCTTGGGCTCGAGGTGCTGGCGGCCACGTCGCTGCTCGCGCTCGGCGGGTGGCTCGTCCTATCCCAGCAGCTCACGATCGGGCAGCTTGTGGCAAGCGAGATCATCCTGTCGGCGATCGTCGCGTCCATCTCCAAGCTCGGAAAGCAGTTCGAGGCGTGGTACGACGCCGTGGCCGCGGTGGAGAAGCTCGGGCACCTCGTCGACCTGAAGCTGGAGCGGACCGGCGGCGAGTCGAGGACGGCTGCGCGCGAGGGGATGCGCGTCGAGGCCAAGTCGCTGGCGTACGCGCGTCTCGGGCGGCGTCCCGCGTTCGAGGGACTCTCCTTCAGTGTCCAGCCCGGCGAGCGTGTGGCGCTGCTTGGGTCGCGCGGGATGGGCACAAGCTCGATCCTCGAGCTGATGCTCGGCATGCGCTCGCCACGGCAGGGGGAGATCCTGATCGACGGTCTCGACGTGCAGAAGTGGGACCTTGAGGTGCTGCGGAGCCAGGCGTGCATCCTCCGGAGCACGGACCTGATCGCGGGCACGATTGCGGAGAACATCTCGCTCGGGTCGACGGCGGTCACGCACGCGGATGTCCAGCGTGCGGTCGAGGCCTCAGGCCTTGGCGAGGCGCTGCACAACCTGCCGCAGGGACTCTCGACGCCCCTGACCACAGGCGGACTGCCGCTGACGGGCCGGCAGCGCGCGAGGCTCCTTGCGGCGCGCGCCATCGCCTCCAAGCCTCGCCTGCTGCTGCTCGACGAGATCCTCGATGGACATGAGGACACGCTCGACTGCCTCGCGCGCGTGCTGTTCGGGACGGACCATGCGTGGACCGTGGTCGTCGCCACGCGGGATCCGCGCGTCGCCGCACGCTGCGGGCGCACAGTCGAGCTTGGCGCCCACTCGCGGGAGATGAGCCATGCATGAGCTTCCCCTGAAGGCGCCGCCAATGCCGTCGATGGCGTACGTGGGATCCATGCGCGCTACGCGTGTGCTGGCTCGCGTGCTTGCGCTGCTGGCGCTCGCGCTGGGCATGTCGCTGCTGCTCGTGCCGTGGCAGCAGTCGGTGCGCGGCACGGGCCGCGTCATCGCATTCAACCCGCTCGACCGGCGCGCCAACATCGAGGCCCCAGTGGAGGGCCGCGTGCGCAAGGTTCACGTGGTGGAGAACCAGTCGGTGAAGCAGGGCGACGTGATCGCCGAGATCCAGGACAACGACCCGAACCTGCTCGCGAACCTGCGCATCCAGCGCGATGCCGCCGTGGCGCGCCGAGCAGCGGCCCTGCAGAGGATCGAGGACCTCGACGCACAGATCCTCAACCAGGAGCTCGCGAAGGTGCAGGCGATCGAGGGCGCGCAGCAGCGCGTGCAGGCGGAGCAGTTCGTGCACGAGACCAACGCCATCAACGAGCGCCGCATGATCCAGCTTGTGCAGGCCGGCGACATCTCGCAGCGCGACTACGAGCTGGCCAAGCTCGCCGCGGACAGCGCCAACGCGAACCTTGCGGCCGCACGCGCAATCCTGGAGCGCACCGGACGCGACTACGACGCCCAGATCTCGGCCACCAAGGCGAGCCGGCGTAGCGCCGAGGGCGATGTTGCCGCCGCGGACCGGGACATCGCCGCGGTGGACATCCAGATCAGCAAGACTGAGCAGCAGATCGTGCTGGCGCCGCGCGACGGCATCGTCCTCAGCGTGGCGGTCACCGAAGGCGCCTACCTCGAGCCGGGCAAGCCAATCTGCGTCGTCATCCCCGACACCACCGAGCGCTACGTCGAGGCGTGGGTCGACGGGATGGACATGCCGCTGATCCGGTCGCGCCGCGTGCGGGAGGACGGCACTGTGCGCACGGGCAGCCCCGTGCGGCTCCAGTTCGAGGGATGGCCTGCGATCCAGTTCGTGGGCTGGCCCAGTGTGGCCGTCGGGACCTTCGGCGGGGAGGTGGTGTCCGTCGATGCCACCGATGACGGCTCGGGCCGATTCCGTGTGGTGATCGCCCACGACCCCGAGGACCGCGCATGGCCAACGGGCCAGTTCCTGCGCCAGGGCGTGCGGGCCAAGGCGTGGGTCATGCTGGAGGTGGTGCCGGCGTGGCGCGAGGTGTGGCGCCAGCTCAACGGGTTCCCGCCGGTCGGCGTGGAGCTGTCCGTCACGGACAAGTGACGCGTCCCCGCACGCCGCATCAAGTACCCTTCCCGACCCCAATGGAGAACACAATGCGCATCGCGCTCGCCCACGGCGACGGCATCGGCCCCGAGATCATGGACGCCACCATCGAGCTGCTCCGTGCGGCGGGATGCGCGCAGGCGATCGAGTTCGTCCCTGTCGAGATGGGCAAGGCCGTGTTCGAGAAGGGCGACTCGCGCGGCATGACCGACGCCGCGATGGCGACTGTCGAGTCGTGCGGCCTGCTGCTGAAGGGGCCGATGGAGACGCCCAAGGGCGGCGGCGGGAAGTCGATCAACGTCACGGCGCGCAAGGTGTGGAACGCCTTCGCGAACCTGCGGCACTTCCGCACGCTGCCGGGGGTGGCCACTCCCTACAGCCAGGCGGGCATAAGCCTCGACTTCATCATCGTGCGCGAGAACATCGAGGACACCTACGGCGGCATCGAGCACCGGCTCTCGAACGATGTCATGCAGTGCAAGCGGCTCATCAGCGCGCCCGGTTCCGAGTGCGTGCACCGCTTTGCGTTCGAGACGGCCCGCCGGCTCGGCATCACGAAGGTGCACTGCGGTCACAAGGCCAACATCATGAAGATGACCGATGGCCTCTTCCTCGAGCGCTTCCGCGCTGTCGCCGCCGACTACCCGGAGATCGAGACGGCGGACGTGATCGTGGATGCGCTCTGCATGAACCTGGTGATGAGGCCCCAGCAGTACCGGATGATCGTGCTGCCCAACCTCCAGGGCGACATCGTCAGCGACCTTGCGGCTGGCCTCGTCGGCGGTCTGGGCTTCGCGCCCAGCGCCAACATCGGCAACCAGATCAGCATCTTCGAGGCCGTGCATGGCACAGCGCCGGACATTGCGGGCAAGGGGATCGCCAATCCGTGCTCGCTGATCCTCTCGACGCTGATGCTGCTGCGCCATGTGGGCCTCGTGGGCAGCGCAGCGCGCATCGAGAATGCGCTGCTGGCGTCGCTCGAGCAGGGCGTGCGTACCGGCGACTTCGGCGACAGGTCGAAGCCGGCGCTCGGGACGATGGACTTCGTGCGCGCGGTCGCGCAGCGGCTCGGGCAGCGGCCCACCACGATCGAGCCCGTGCGGGACGGCGAGGACCGTCTTGTGGCGAAGCCACCGGTGAGGCCATCGCGGCCGGCAGTCCTCCACACCATGAAGGTCTCGCAGACGAAGGTCGTGGGCGCGGACCTCTATCTCGATTCGGACCAGCCCGCAGATGCGCTGGCGCCGGCGCTCGAGTCGATTGCCGCAGGCACGCCCTTCCGCCTCACGCTGATTTCCAACCGAGGCACGCAGGTGTGGCCGACCGGCAGCGTGTACACGGAGTGCGTGGACTACTGGCGCGCGCGGTTCGAGCTCAGGCCTGATGCGGGCAGTGCGGACCAGGGGCATGTGATGGCGGTGCTCGGCGCCGTCGCCGCCCGCTACACCGTCTGCAGCCACGAGCTGCTGCGGACCTTCGACGGAAAGCCCGGCTACTCACTCGCCCAGGGGCAGTGAGCCCTCGCCGCGCAGGCTCCGCACGATCACCAGCAGGATCCGCGGATCGCGGTACGCGTCGATGTGCGCGAGCTCGAAGGGCGGGGTGTCGAACTGGATGGGCTCGATGCCTGCAGGGGCCGATCGGTCGGCGCCCACGATGCTGTCGCCCTGGCGCGCAAAGCAGGTGAGCTCGTACGGTGCGCTCGGCAGCGCACTGTCGAGGCACGAG
>QXGG01315161.1_pt1 | contig 14137 bp, 16 predicted proteins | sample 1982491 | NCBI WGS metagenome assembly QXGG01 (sample SAMN09924614, study PRJNA488089) | Wastewater metagenome, whole genome shotgun sequencing project. | isolation source: South African research farm wastewater | place: South Africa: Irene, Agricultural Research Council, Animal Production... | reverse complement strand
GATTTATTGTCCTGTATTTCATTCTGCCTTCCTTTTTATTAGAATAATACAAACATAACACGCACAACACATAAAGTCAAGAACCAAAACAAAATATCTTTGAACGAACGTTCAATAACTAATTAAATGATTGCTAAACAAAAAGAAAGAAAGGAACATAAAGAAAGAAATACTCTTATTACTGGTAGTATTCCATAAATACTTATTCTTAGAGATGACAAGACAAGAGGTGAGTTGACAAGACAAGACAAGCTTGCATAATTTGCATTACAATTGCAAAGCAATTGGAATGCTATTGCAATGCAATTGCATAAATAAAGCTCAAACACGCTCGAAATTTTTCCAAGATAAACCAAAAATCTGCACATTTTATGCTGGAATTTGCATAAAACTCGCAATTTCACGAGAAAAAATCTCGCAAAACCACAAAATCCCTAGCATTTATGCGAAAAGTTGCATAAATATGCATATTTGTATATATTTATGATATGGCAACGAAAAAGAAACAACCGACACTGACGCTTGAGTCAGAACCGACAAAGGATACCGAAAGCGAAATTTTGATCGCGACAATCCTTGAGGAACTCCGAGGACTTAGAGCCGACTTTAAGTCCTATGCGAAGACCGCAAGCAAGCATCTTACCGGGGGGTATTGATTTTGACAGATAGCCCAAAGAATAGCCCTTCTAAGAGCAAAAAAGTAAGAGGAATACCTTTCACCTCCGAAACTGGAAAAGCCTACCAGAAGTCCTCCAGCGCGGCAAGAATGGCACGATGTAAGCTAAGGGCTGACCTGCTCCTCGAAAATCGCGGTCGAGTCCGTGAAATATTCAACGAAGCAATCGCGTCTCTGGACGCCGACAAGCTCGAATTCGCGACGAAGGCTTTGACCTTCCTCGGCGTGGACTTCCGCGCATCGCCTGAATTTGTGCAAAAGCTGGACGTTGAAGAAAAAACGAAAACCGACATCACGATCAATTACCTCGCGAAGAAGGGTAATTAGTTGGACTACGAGCTGTTACCGTGCCAAGAGAAGTTGATGGGCGACGATTCGCCGTTCGCAGGCATCTACGGAGGACGTGGATGCGGGAAGACCTTCCTGCTCTCCTGCCTTGGGCGTGACGCGCTCATAAAGGGCAAGAACGTCATGATTTGGGGACAGACCTTGACGGCGCTCGAAAACGTGCTATTCGCCAACATCAAGCAAAGGTTCTCTGAAATCGGCTTGTTTGACGAACTCGCTATAAACACACGACCTCAACCTAAAATCACTTTCCGCTGTCATACGCTCTACGGCTTCACCTACGAAAACCTCGACGCCTGCCGAGGCTATTCCGAAATATCCCTCGCCCTCTACGATGAAATCGCGACTGCTCCGAACGATCTAATGGCGGTTGCTGCTCCGTGCTTGCGTGGTAATGGTATCGTCCCGCATTCGCGATTCGCGTCCACACCTCGACCTGGTAGCTACTGGGACACGCTCTTCCGTTCTCCGGATATGGTTGCGCACGTCTATACTGGCACGATATACGAGAACTACAACGTGAGCGACGAGCAACGCGCGGAAATGGAACGAGCCATCACCGACGAACGCTTGCGCCGCGTCGAGCTTTACGGCGAAATACTAGACATCGGCAACGATTCGCAGGTGATACGCCTTGCAGAGTTCCAGACGAAAGCGGGCGAATTTGCCGACGAGCGCGTTTTTGTAGGCATCGACTGCGCAGGCCTCGGCGTGGATAACTCCGTGATTTGCGTCCGAAAGGGAAACCGGATCATCGGCATCCATTCCCAGAGCGAAATGGACGGATACGAATGCAAGCGCAAGGTGCGAGAGATGCTCGGAAATGAAAAGCCGAGCGGTATTTTTATCGACATGGCTTATGGGCAAAGCTACTACGACCAGCTTAAATACGAGTACCCAAACGTGAATTTAGTCCAGTTCGCATCCGCTCCGGAAAAGCCTGAACGCTTCGCCAATAAGCGAGCGGAGATGTACTTCGACACCGCCGACGCCATCCGCGACGGCTTGCTTGTGGAAGATGCAGAAATCAAGCGCGAGATGTGCTGTACCCATTTTTTTGTAAATCGACGCAACAGAATCCAGCTGCAGGAGAAGGACGAAATCAAGGCTATTCTCGGTCATTCTCCGGACAAGTCGGACGCGCTTGTGCTGACCTATGCCGACGGCTACAACCGAGAATACGGCGTGACCGTGCAGGCGAAGACAAACGCGACGCTCGAAGAGAAGCGGAGAAAGGGAAGGAGCTGGATGGGATGAACATTTACACTATTGCAGAGGCGGTACGGCTTTCGATTACGCTCCACAACCATGGCGAAAGACTCCCGACGAGCGAGGCGGTGCTTTCGCTTGCGCTCAAGAGCATAGCGAAGGCGGCACGGGCGAAGCTTTACCGGCGGTCACCCATCTTTGGCGCGTACTTCGAACGGCTGAACTCCGACGACCTCAACGGCGAGATGCTGTACAAGATGTGCAGGGCGCTCCCGAAGATTGGCGACGAACGGACGGGGACGCAATGCCTAAATTTTTTGTTTACCGTGGCCACGAACACGATCAAGAATTTCAACCGCGCCGAAAGCTCGAAGATGCGCTCGGCGCTACAACCTCTAGACGAAGGAGAAACAAATGAACAGCGAAGAACTTATAGCCAAGATCAAGGCGGAACAGACAGCACCAAGTGCCGAGATATCCTCGGCATCTGCGGAGGTGAATCCGCCACCGAGCGCAACCGCCGGAAACTCCGCGACGACTTCAGCGACGCAAGAAACAAGCGATCAGAAGCCGTCCAGCTCTCAATCTTCTGAACAGCAGAAGAACGTGAACGCCGCGACTCCGCAGGAGAAGCGAGACTTCGCTTTCAGACGCAGACTCGAAAAGCACGATGCAGAACTCCGTGCCAAGTTCGAAGCGGACGCGAAGAAGCGCGACGAGGAATGGGAAGCGAAGTTAAAGGCTTTGGAATCAAAGCTCCCGAAGGAAGCGCCGAAGACCATCAAGGACTTCGCGAACGCGGACGAATACGTGCAATACCTCGCGAAGCAACAGAGCGACGCGGCAATAGCGAAGTACAAGAGCGAACTCGCGGAAAAGCAGAAGGAGATCGACGAGGAAGCGAAGAAGCGCGAGGACACCGAACGCGAACAGACGGAAATTCTCAACGCCTTCCAGAGCTACGCGAACACGGCGTTCGGTGGCGACGAACAGAAGCTCACGACCTTCTATGCCAAGGTGCGCAAGGCGAACGAACACGGATTGGGCGCGATCCTCGACGCCGACCCGGTAAGCTCGAAGTTCCTTCTCGGATCGCCAGACGGTGTGAAGGTGCTCGAAGCCATCATCGACGACGTGAACAACGCGAAGCGCATCTTCGGAAAGCGCGACCCGCTCGACCGGGCTCTGGAACTCCGCGCTATGGCTCGCGAACTCGCGACGCCTGCACAGCAGACGCTCAACCTCGAACAGCCGAAGGCGCAGAAGCTTCCGAACGTCGGCACTCCTGGCGCGGGTGGAAATCCGGGACGCACGGACATTTTCAAGAGCCGAGACTCGCTCCGTGACTACTTGAAAAAGCGCGAACTCCGCTACCGCTAACGCAAAACCGAAAGATGTGTATACTTGGGTAACGAGGAAAAGCTGGAAAGGCTTTGACCTTCCAGCTGTTCTTTTTTGGGCATCGCGAGCCAAGTCTAATCGCGTCGCGTATCGGCACGCATTTAAGCCGTTTTGTGGTGTGTAAAGCCGTTTCCACCGACGGACATATAAACATTAACCATTAAGCAAAAGAGGCTTAAAATGGCTTTTTCCAACAATGAAAAGACCCAAATAATCGCGTCTCTCGTGAACGAAAAGATGGACTACGTGAAGGCGTCCAAGTCCTACTTGAAGCAGTCCGACTTCGCAGGCAAGAAGTTCGGCAAGTCCTACAAGATTTATATTCCAGACCCTGGCAAGGTCGTGGACGGCATCATCGCCGACCCTGATTCCGTGGACGAAATTGAAACCACCGTCACGCTTGAAAACAAGAACAACTCTTGCGAACTGACCGTTTGGAACACCCTCGGCGACATCGACAAGTTCATCGACGAAATCGCAAAACCGCGTGCCATCGCTCTCGCACGAGGAATCCAGAAGTCTATCGTGGACGCCAACGTCTACAAGTCCGTGCAGGCTGTCGTTTCTTCTTCCGCAAACTTCGCGACTCTTTCCGACGCATCCACGGCTCTTGAAGAACTCGCGGTCGCTGGCGACATCGTGTCCTTCCAGCATCCGACCGTGCTCGGCAAGATCGCGGCTTCCGGTCTTGCTAACTTCATCCCGGAAAATTCGCTGAAGGAAATCTACACGAAGAACTACCTCGGCGAATACGCAGGCGCATCGCAGGTCGGCCTTCCGGCTATGCCGACACTCACCACGGGTACGCTTTCCAACATCACCATCACACTCGTTGCTGATCCTTCCGGTAACGGTTGCGCCGAAGTCATCTCCGTTAGTGGTGCTGAGGCAGGCGTTCCGTACGTGCTTTCCGGTGTCAAGATCGTCGATGCTTCCGGCGTCGAAACCGACCAGGACTACGTCGTCATCGCAGACGCGAACGGCAACATTCCGAGCCTCCGCATCACCAAGACGGGCAAAGGCTTCGGCAATCCGAACGCCTGGGTTTCGTCCATTCCGTCTACCGTGACTGGCACCCCACTCCTCGACAACTCCACCACTTACTACGTGGGACAGGTTCGCGCGAAGGACGCTCTCGCTTTCGACTCGTACAAGTTTGAAGACCTTCCGGGTTCAGAAAACGAAGCAGTCGCCGCAGGCGAAGGCGCTCTCACCGTGAAAATGAGCCAGTATGGCGACGGTGAACACCTGACGAAGCTCGTCCGCCTTGATGCCCCGTATGCAGCGGGTCTTCCGGATGCACGTAACTCCGTTACGGTGTACATCAAGAAGGCTTAACCATCCATTCCGGGAATTGTGCAAGAATTCTCATTGCTCCTTCAAGCTCTCCCTTTGCATGGGAGAGCCTTTTTTGTTTTGTAAACTTAAACGAGGTAACCTATGATTAGCGTTTTACAGATTATCCAAGACGCCTGCGAGGACGTCGGCATCGTCGAAGCCGGGGAAAGCGTCGGCGGCGATATGTTCACCCGCGCCTTGAAACAGCTCAACCGAGCCGCGCGTACCCTCTCGGCTCAAGAGTACCTTGCAAGCCGAATCGAATTTAGAGACGCGACCGCATCCGGAGAATTAACGATCGGTCAGAACGGAACCATTGCATACGTGGACGCGCCTACGAAGCTTTACGGCGTTTCCCGCAAGGTAGGCGACCGTTTCCTTCCGTTGCGCCCTGCAGATTCGCAGGTCTTGTTCACTGGCACTCGTGGCGGACTCCCGACGAGCTACACGTACGATTTGAATTACGACGCAAAAGGCAAGCCTATCGGCATTGTGACTCTTGACGGAAAAGGCGCCTGCACGATTCGCGTATTCTGGACGAACGAGCTTCCGGAATATTCTTCCGTCGACAACATCTACCTTCCCGCTATCGTGGAAGACATTCTCGAAAAGCAGTTGTGCGTTAATTTATGCGAACAGGAAAAGCTCTACTCGTACTCCGACCGATTCGAGCAGAAACTCTCCGCTGCGAAAGCCCTCTACAAGCGCGGGGCGTACAACGCGAAAGCCTTCCGCGACGGATGCTCGATTGGAAGCTATAAAGACAACTATTCCAACGGGCTTGGAGGCGTGGGGTTCTAAAAATGGCACAGGCTAAAGTCTACCAGAATCTCGTCGGCAAGACGACGCGCGGGAAGTTCACTGCAATCCAAGGCGCGGAATGGTCGTGCAATATGTACCGCGAGAAAAGCGGTGACGCGAGCTATATGGCGTCCGTTCCTGGTCTGAAGTTCGTCTCGAACCTCGACGCAAACGGGAACGCCTTCCGTGGCTCGTACGTGTCCACGCGTGGCTTGGATAGCGACGAAGACCTTTTCGTGGCTTACGGCGACACGCTCTACCGCGTTTATGGGAACGGAGCACACGCGACGAATATCGGAACACTCGCGAACAACACGGCGAAGGTGTGCTTCGCGGAAACTGGCGGCGAGCGTCCATTGCTCCTCGTCGCTGACGGAACGAACATTTGGTACTACGACCTCGTGAACGGCGGAACGGCTTCTCGCATCACGCTCCCGAACCGCATCTCGGACAATAAGCCGATAACGCCGACGCACGTCGCGGTCGTTTCCGGATCGATCGTTGTGAACGACACAGGAAGCGGTTACGTCTACTATTCCAAGCCCTATCCGCTCTCGCAGGCTACGCGGACGATGTTCAAGATGAGCGGCGGCTCTCCGGTTTACGATGTGGACGGAGTAACCATTTTGACGGAAACTGTCAATTCCGACACGGTGGTATTTTTGGACGATTACTACGTCCAGCAATACTTCAACGGTGAAAGCTCCTCGGACAAGGTGAACGCCGTCTATGCAGTCGGCTCGGCTCTCTATCTTTTCGGTCCGAAGTCCGTTGAAACGTGGCAACGCGGAAGCGGTGACTATCAGACGTGGCTGAGAACTTCATACACCATCAACTCCGCCAACGGTTTGGCGTCGCCCTATTCGCTCGCGAACATCAACGAGCGAGTGTTCTACGTAGGAAGCGGCGAAAGCTTCTCGCGCGGCGTGATGATGATTACCGGAACGACTTTCCAAAAGATTTCCGACCAGTGGCTCGACGAAAAGCTCGCGAGCGAGGACATCGGCTACATCTTCGGCTTCTGCTATTGCGTCGAGGAGCACCAATTCTATGTGCTCCAGCTTCCGACCGCTAACGAGACTTGGGTGTACGATGCCTTCCTCGGTGAATGGCACCAGCGCGAGAGCCGTATCTATCCCACTAAGAAGGAAACGATGTGGAGGGTGAAAGGCATCTCCTACATCGGCGGTCACTTCTACGCGTTCACAAGCGACGGGAACGCGAACCTCTTCGATGGCGACTACTGGTACGAGGACTATTCCGCAAGCGAAAAACTTCCGATGATTCGCCACCGACAGACGAGCGTCATCGTGGACAACTACAAGAAATTTGTCCTCGAAGAACTCGCGATCGAATGCAACATCGGAACGTGGGACGACTACTCGCTCCAGCCGACGCTTTCGCTCCGCGTAAGCAAGGACGGCGGGCATACCTTCGGCAATATCCACTCTGCGCGGATGGGTCGCACGGGCGACTACTCGCACCGAGTCCGTTTTCTCGCGCTCGGTCTGAACCGCCTTTGTGTCATCCGCGTTACCTACTCGCACCCTACCGAGCTTCTTCTCTCGGCTTGCGAGGTACGCGCAACCTCAACCGACAGGGTGATATAATGCGAAACGGAATCATCAATGGCAATTCGCCGAAAGAGGATATTGTCGGCGCTCTAACTGGAGTCTGGAACGAATATAATTCCGGCTCTTGGCACGTAGTCGTTACGCCGTTCTTCACGGTGCTTTCCGGGACGCTCCAGCCTGGGACGCATCCGCTCCCTTTCCTCTTCAACGGTTCTACTATGCTCCGGCTCGCTTATGGCGACGGGACGAGCGAGAACCGCATCGTTAAGGCTAAAACGCGCGACGTGGTAATAACTACCGCCTGCCTTGCCGAAATGACCGTGTTCGGCGACGCAATGCGAACTACGACAGCCTCTGTGTAAACTTGGAAGAATCAAGGAGTTTAATCTATGTTCGAAAAACTCGAAAAAAGAAAACAGGATTTTGACGCCGCGTACGATTTGCTTATCGGCGAAAATGCGACCGCCGAGCTCGACTCGGCAAAGAACGCGTTCGACGATGCGCTTGAGGCGTACTTCGACAACGTGACGCTCGACGAAATCGACGAGGACGAAGAAAAGGCGAAGAAGGATTCCACCGACAAGAAGAAGGGGGAATAGATGTTCGGTTCTTGGTCTGACTGGGGCAAAGCCCTTCTTGAAGGTATTACTGGTATTCCAGGAAGCGGTTCGCACAACATAACCACCGATATGAACGACTATTTGGGCTTGAGCAACACGCAACAAGTCCAGAACGCGCTCGATACCATTTCCGGCATCGGCGAGGACGTCGCGTCCACAAGCGCGGCGAACAAGGCTCTCTACTCCGCTTGGATGCAGGATATGGCGAACACCTACGGCGCTGGAGCTGGAAACTACGACGATGCACTCAAGAACTACATCTCGGCGGTAGAAAGCGCAGGCGAAGGCTTCGGAGGAAGCGTCGAGGACTATCTCTCACCCGCTATCCAACAACGTGTAAACGCCGCGACGAACGCCATAACCAACTCCGCAGCGAATGCCGGCTCTATGTTCAGTTCCGACTACTTGGATTCGCTCGTGGCCAAACAGCAGGCACTCGCAAGCGAGGAGTACGACAACGCCTACGACCGCTATATTGCAGACCGCACCGCCAACAACGCGGAAACGCAGAAGAACCTCTCGAATCTCGGCAATGTGGTGAGCCTGTACGGAAGCGATCGCAACTCGCTAGTGGACGCACTAACAAACTACTACACCAACGTGGCGAACCAGAACAACGCCGACCTTTCCGCGACGACCGACCTTGCGACGAAACAGGCGGAACTACAGAGCGGAGAAAACAACGGCATCGGATCGGCGTTGAAGCTCGTGGGAAACATCTTCTCGATGCTATAGGAGGCGATATGGCTGGAATGAACGTGAACTGGCAATGGCGCGGGCTGAACTTCAATCCCGAACTCAAGGGACAGCTCCAGCGAGGAATCGAGGAAGGCGGACTCGACGCCTTTGCACAGGGATTCAACGCGATGAAGAAGAACCGCGCTGACAAGGAACTCGCGAACATTTTCTCCGACTACAAGGAAGCAGGGAACAACTACTTTTCCTCAATGAGCGACGCGGAACTTGAAGCGGAAATTCAAGCCTTGAAGAACGAACTCGGAATGAACGTGAAATGGCGATAGATTACGGAAAGATTTTTGCAACCGCCGGAAAGGGGTTGCTTGAAGCGGGAGTGAATGCCTTACCGGGCGCAATCCTTCTAGGTAGCTCCTTGCTCGGTCGTTCCCGTGGCGCAGCGGGTGCGGTAAAAGGCGGTGCAGCGGGTACGGTAAAAGGCGGTGCAGGTTCGCAAGCTAGCAACATTTCCGAGTCTATGCCGACGGGCGGAATGTCGGTCAATTACCAAGTGAACTACATTCCAGGCAGTCCGCAACACAACGCTCGGCTCAACCGAAGCCTATCCGACGCCGCGTATATGCAGAGCGAGAAGGAACACAACGACGCAATCAATTACTATTTGCGTCGGCTTCCGAAGAACGCGAACGCGCAACAGGTGAACGAAGCACTCCGCAAGGGCATCGAACGCGAACGACATCTCAAGCGCTTCTGGAAGGATAACCGGACGCTCCGTGAGTACATCTCGCCTAGCTCCTCGGCGGTGTCGCTCATCCGCATCCGTCCGGACAACAACATCGACGTGCAGTTCGGCGGCAAGGGTACGGTGTACACGTACCGAGGCGGGCGCAATCCTTACGAGGCGGCTCAGGAAGCCGCGAAGCTCGCCCTCTCGCATTCCATAGGTCAGTCAATGGCGCGGAAGCCGGGGACTTGGGGTACGGTGCATAAACTTTTTTAGAGGTCTAAAATGGATAAGATGGCAAGATTACAGGCTCTCGAAGCCGAACTCGCAAGACGCAAGGAAAGCCGTGAACGATTCGAGAACGAAGTCGCGGCGAACCGCGCGAGCGTTGGCGACGCTTCCTTTATCAATTATTTCAAGCAGCGCAAGGACGCCGAGGAACGAGAACGTCTGCAACGCGTGGCGAACGAATCTGAAAAGGCAAGGCAGAAATACGAAGCAGAACGCATCGCGAAGGCGAACGCGCAGACATATCTCGACGAGCTTGCGAAGGATTACTACACGACTTCCATTGACCTCGAAAGCATCCCGGACGTCGAAAGCTCCGCAAGAGCTAAGACCGAACGCTATCTCGACTATATCCGCGAGAAAGCCGAAAAGCTCGCTGCAGAACACGGCTTAAGCCTTCCGGCTGACTTTGCGTCCAAGGCGAAGACCGAACCGAAGCCGAAGCCGACGGACGCGAACGCCGTGGTACTCAAGAATTTCCTCGAAACGAAGAAGAACGCCGGAACGCTCACCGATGCGGACGTGGATATGGCAATCCAGTCGGTGCAGGCTAGCTACTCCGAGTCGCCCGAAATGGTGAACATCGTCAATGGCTTGAAGGAATACAAACAGTATACTGCAGAAGCGAAGCAGAAGAAGTCGCAAGCAAGAGCGAAGGAAAATCGCATCAAGGAACTTTCCGACCAGCTAGACCTCGCTGAAAAGCGCGGAAACTATCGCGAAGCCGTGCGCATCAAGAAAGAAATCAAGCGTCTTTTGGAGAACTAATGGAACTTTCAACACAAACTCTCGAAAAAATCGCCTACGAAAGCGACGATCCTGCAATCATCGACGCCGTGTTCGGCGCTATCGATAACGCACAAGGCAATTACGACTCCGAAAAGGCGAAAGACGCGCTCCGCAAGCTTTCAGCGTCCGGAATCCTCGATTACAAGAACGCAGGAGAACTGAAAAAGCTTTTCATTTCATACACAAGCAAGAAGGGCGAAGACTACGACAATCCGCCTTCCATATCGCTCAAGGATATTGCAAGCAAATTGGGCTACGAAACGACCGAGGAAATGCTCGACGGCGAAGTCCCTTGGTCTAAAATCCCGTATGACCGATACAAGGAGGAATTCGGAGAACGAACGGACGAAGTAAGGGACGTTCTGAAGCAGGCGTCAATGGATTACGCGTACAACGTCAAGACACCACAGCTCCAAAACGAAGCCGTGAACGCTTCCGGAATGGGCGGGGTGCTTGACATTCTCGTTCCGCGAATGACCGAATCTTGGCGCAAGGGACAAGGCGCGTCGGCTTCCGACATTTTCGGCGACCTTGCCGAGAACGCTCTAATGGCTGTGCCGAGTCCAGCTTCTCTCGCTTTGAAGGGTGCGAGGGCGATTCCGAGAGTGGGTCGTGTACTTGCCAATGTAGGCTCTAAAGTACCTTCTACGGCGTCCAAAATCGCAGTAGGCACGGTTGCGGATAATGCCGCCGTTCCCTCTCTTATGGAAGGCTACGACGCGCTCGTCTATGACGACGATAATCCGAGAGGCGTTTTCAACCCTGCCGATGTTATACGCGGATGGGCGGTAAACTGGGGAACTCCGGCATTTCTTCGTGGGATGCTTGAAGGTGTTGGACGATTTGGTGGCGGATTTGCCGGAAGTGGTGGCGGTATGCAGAAGCTTTTTGAAAAGCTTGCGAATCCGAAAAACCCCGCATCAGCGGCAGCCGTGTCGTATGGCACAAACAAGCTCGGCGACGAGAAATATGGCAAGGCTGTAATTTCCAGTATTCCGGTTATCGGACCAGTCCTTGACGAGAAAGTCCTCAATCCTATCGACGAGGCTGTGAAAATCGAAGTCGAGAAGTTGAAGGACGAAAAAAGCAAGGCAATGGCTTCCGACATTCTCGGCGGTGCGGGCTTGACAGAGGAAGACCGAAAATTCTTGAAGATGATTAAGGAAAAACCTTCCATCGTCAAGTTTGGAATCCCTGGCAATAAAGACGCCGACCGATTCAATATGTGGCTTATGACGCGCGGGAACGAACTCGGCGTCACGCGTCCGGGCTGGGCTGGCGTCAAATAGTGTAAACTTGGTCGAGGTAATTATGCTCGACCAAGAATTTACAGTTCTCCATAGATTAGCTTCCGCGGACGCCGTGGAAGCTTTTCGTGATTTTGAATCTCGAAGCTCGGCGAAGTTCGATTCCCAAAAGGAACGCATCAAGCAAGACCGCGCATTCCTTAGCGGTACGCAATGGAACACGGATGACGACGCGAACATCTCCGCAGACCGCACGCGTCGCACCGTGAACATCATCGCCAACTCGGTGAACGCAATCCAGAACGCCTATGCTTCTTTCCCTTACGCGTGGAACACCGAGAGCGACGAGGCGAACAAGCTTTGCGAGGCTTTCCTCCGAGAAGGGAACAATGCCCACGCGGCGGTGGATGGCTTGGCAGGTGCGGTGAGCTTCGGATTGGGCGTTATGGCTTTGGGAACGAAGGACGCGCAGGGCGTCACCATTCCGACGGCGTACAGCGTACAGGACGTGTGCAACGTGCTTCTCGACCCGGATGCTGTCGCAATTGACGGAAGCGACGCACGCGAAGGCGCTATCGTCGAATGGAAGAGCAAGGAATGGATTCGCGCGACATACGGCGAGGAATGGACGGTAGGGAACGGCGGTTCTTACTCCGTTTCCGTCAGCGGTACTCACGCGGACAACACGATGCCGTTGGTGACCTATTACCGACTCGAAAAGGAAACTGACGCGGAAGGCGCTGAAATATTAGACTCCCCGGCTCACGTCGCGGTTTACCGGATGCTCTGCAACAGCATCATCGAGAATGAATGTACCATTCTCCCTATCTCGCGCATTCCCATTTTCCCGGTATGGGGCGAACGCACTTGGCTCGACTCCGACCGTATGGTGTTCCAAGGCATCGTCCGAAAGACGAAGGAAATTCAAAAAATAATCAATTACGCGTTCACACAGCTTGCGGAACGCCTTGCAATTTCTCCGAAGCCAACGTTCCAGACGACCGTGGACGCTGTGGAAGGCTTTCAGGACGGCTACAAGAATTTCACCCGCAACGGGAACCCGCTCCTCATTTCCAATCGCACGACCGAGGACGGCAAGACACAACTCGAAATGCCGAAGCGCATCGACAACTCCGTGCATTTCGCAGACCTCACGAGCATCATCTCGGCGAACCTCGACCTCATGCAGAGCGTGACTGGCGTGGACGCGAAGGGCATCGTTTCCGAAAAGGCGGAACAGACCGCTACGGAAATCCTCTACAACGAACGCAAGATGAGCACGAACGTCCGCCACTACTACGACAACTTGAAGGAGTCTTTCAAGTCTCTCGGCGAAACGATGCTCGAACTCTTGGGAATGCCGTTGCAGGTTGAAGTGGTTCAGGGTCCGGACGCGTTCGCGAAGCGCCAAATCGCTCGACAGGAACTCGCTACCGTTCTCCAGTCGGTGCAGAACGACGAGGCGAAGAAGCAGAAGGTCATCGACGCGATCCTCGCGAGCCACGAAGACATTACGGAATTGCAGGATTTGCGGGAAGCCTTCAACGCTCCTGTCGAAGACCCGCGCGTGGCGCAGATGCAACAGCAACTCGCGCAGATGGCCGAACAGCTCAAGGCGGTCACCGAAGAACGCGACTTCCTCAAGAAGGCGAGCGACGACGTGACGAAATCCATCCAAGGCCAGGTGCTCATGGAAGGCGTAAAGCATCAGAACGATCTCGACACCATCGCTTTCAAGGCACAGCTCGAAGCGCAGAACAACGCGCCACAGCTCCGCGCCGAACTCGCAGGCAAGCAGATGGAGTTGCAGAAGCAGGCGATACAGCTCGACACGGCTAAGGTAAAGGCGCAAAGCGAAATTGCCAAGCTAGGAGGTTTTGTCTAATGTATCTCTCTTTCCCACAGAACCAGTTCTTCGATGCGGACGGCAAACCGCTCGTCGGTCGCGTGACCTTCTACGTCCACGACTCGGATACCGAAGCGGACGTGTACACCCTTACTGGCACTACCTACACGCAGGCAAGTAATCCGCAGTTCCTCACGGAAGCTGGAACGCTCGAAAATTCTATCTTCTTCGAAGCGTCAATCGTCGATGTTCTTCTCGAAAAGTACGTCGGCTCAAGCTCTATGGAGAGCGACACCGACCCAAGCTCTTGGAAAAGCGTCAGGACGTACTCCTACGGGCTTGAAATTACCACAGCCGAGGAAACACCCACAGTCACAACGATAAACGCACTGAAGGCGCTTTCCGTTGATTACGGCAAGGCTCTCGTCACTGGGTACTATGCCGAAGGCGACAGCCCCGCGCGTTTCTACGTTTGGGACGCGTCCGCCACCGACACTTCCGACGGCGGTTACGTTATCCCGTCCGACAACACGTCAAGCGGGCGGTGGATATTGCTCAACGAAGGCGACACGATCGATTG
>QXGG01338415.1_pt1 | contig 14149 bp, 7 predicted proteins | sample 1982491 | NCBI WGS metagenome assembly QXGG01 (sample SAMN09924614, study PRJNA488089) | Wastewater metagenome, whole genome shotgun sequencing project. | isolation source: South African research farm wastewater | place: South Africa: Irene, Agricultural Research Council, Animal Production Institute... | reverse complement strand
TACTCCAATAACCCTTTAGGTAGAAATAAAGAAAGTACTGCTTTGTAGTCGATGTGATGTTGTGGTCTCATGGAGCAAAAGTAATTACTATATCATTAACCATATGTTAAATCCCCAACTTTATGAACTGAGCCGAAATAACTACTGTCGTGAAAAAGAAAGAGACGTGATAATATTAATTAACACGTCTCTTGTTTGTTGTGACCGCGGCAGGATTCAAACCTGCAACCTTCTGATCCGTAGTCAGATGCTCTATTCAGTTGAGCCACGCAGCCAATATGTATTTCCTTATTAGGAGTGATCGCGGTAGGATTCAAACCTACAACCTTCTGATCCGTAGTCAGATGCTCTATTCAGTTGAGCCACGCAACCATTTCTATTTGTTAACAAAAGTGACCGCGGCAGGATTCAAACCTGCAACCTTCTGATCCGTAGTCAGATGCTCTATTCAGTTGAGCCACGCAGCCGTATTTGTTTTACGCTTGCAAAGATACGCACTTTTTAATTCTTTGCAAATTTATAGACAACTTTTTTACTCTAGAAAACGATAGTTGAACAGCTGCCAACCGATTGATAGCCCCACATTCCAGTCCTTCTTCGGTGAACTATAGTAGTTTACAAAGGCCGAGACTTGCCCAAAGGGTAAAGTAAAAACTAACGAAGATTCTCCAATAAATTCTGCTTTTGAGAATGATCTGCCATAATATGGCTTGTCATCTGGTCTTTTGTTGATTGGGAATACTGGGAAAAATCCATACAATTCTGTTCTAAATTGTAGCATATCACTCAATAAAAATATTGGTTTGATACCAGCAGCAAAATATTGATTGGCTCTGAAAGCTTCGTTATAAATAAGTTTACTGTGTGCAGTAGGAGAAAATGTACCAGCTTGCATCATGGTTGCTGTGTAGTTCTGACTAAAGTTTCGCGATGAGTAAAGTGCATCCGCCTGCCAACCCAATACAAATTTTTTAGCTAGGGTATGATATTGTTCCCTTTTATAGCCTATCTGAAGCCAGGAATGTTGTTGGTTTACTCTTTCCTGTTTTTTATCCGTGCTGCCTGGTCGATAATATTCTTTACCAGAATACACTTGTGCTACAAGTGACTCTTGATATCCACCTGTTGCATATTGTTTAGAATTCAGCGTATTGCTCATGATGCCAACAGAACCTCCAAATAGCTTGTAAATACTTCTATCCTGTCTGTCGTTCTCAAAGTCAATTATACGAGTTTGATAATATTTATCAGATAGTTTTGCTATGCCGAAACTAAACTCTGCACGTTTAGTTGACAAAAATGGTAGAGCCATAAATCCTTTCAAGAAGTATTCGTCGGAACTGTTGAATACTGGGTTATAGTCTCTACTAAACAATTTGTCGTTTTTGTAGTAGTCAAATGATGTAATCGATGCAATAAGTCGGTAGGAGGTCGGTATTTTTGTTGGTAAATCGATTCGACCTGTTATTTGTGCATTATTATAAACCCGACCAAGCTGACCGTCAAAACTCAACTCTTTTGCGTAATAGTTAAGGTTTTGGTAAGTAGCACCCAAATAAATTTGGTTGGCATTCGTTGTTGAAATATTACCACCAATTCGAATCATTAAGTTATCTTGAATTTGTACGTTCAAATGCAAGTCATATAAGCCACTAGCTGGATCATAAACAGCATGTGGAATGATTTCTTGGATCATGTTACCCGATAAAAGTCTAAAATAGGCACGCTTTAGTTCCTCAAAAGAGAAGTCATCATTATTAATTGCCTTAAACTCTCTTCTTATATAACTTTGTTGTTGCTCGTTGGCTCCATCAATATAGATGTTTCTAAAGCGTAGTTCGGGTAGCTTACTCTTAAATAGCATTCTCTTTAATGCTACAGCTTCGGGATCAACACGTCGGTTAATACGTTTTTTTATATCATCTATCTTTCGCATGGTCTCTTTATAGCCTATTTCTTGAAGCTCGTCTATGCGACCCATATCCAATAAACCTATGTCATCAAAACGAAATTGTAATGCTATCCCTAGTGAGTCGGGTAGTGAATAGTTAGACTTCTGCATAACCATATTGTCTATTTGACTCATGAGGTTATCTAGCTGTGGAGCTTCAGGGTTACGCGCCACAATACTACCTAAAACTACCTCAGGGTTGAAGTCTTTTTGCATAACATCTACAGGGAAGTTATTATATATCCCACCATCGTATGCCAATACACTATCAACAACTATGGGTTTAAATACAAAGGGGAAGCTCATAGATGCACGAACAGCATCTCCTAAGTCTCCACCTTTTAGTACCATCGCTTCTTTGTTATATACATCCGATGCTACACATCTAAAGGGTACAAATAAGTTGTTGAAATTGCCTTGACTTAAGGCTGTTGCTTGAGAAAACTTCTGCAAGAAAGCCAAGTTCATCTGGATAGGGTTGACTACACTTGTGGGTATAAACTGAGTCTTAATACGAACAGAATCTTTTACAGACATTCGGATATTTATAAACTCAGGAGTATTTCTGTTTTTCTTAAAGAAATACATATAATCGGCTTCAACTTGACCTGTGTACCACCTTTTAAATTCTTCTGAGCTAATAAGTTCAACCATATCATCAGGTGAATATCCCATGGCATATAGAGATCCTATTACGGCTCCCATAGAAGTTCCTGTAACATAATCTATTGGAATCCCGCTCTCTTCTAAAGCTCGTATAACTCCGATATGCGTTAATCCTTTTGCTCCTCCTCCGCTGAGTACTAATCCTACACGCTGTGCTTTAAGTTGTGGTAAAAGCAATGCACACCCCAGGAGAATGAATAAGAGTTTTCTCATAAGTTCCTTTTTAAAATATCTAAATAGCCTATTATATTGATAAAGATAGAGATAAATTTTTGTTGATGCTATTAATGTAGTTTTTCTTTCGTTACAAGAAATGAAAAAATGGATAGAATTTATCCATCTATTTCATCTTACAATCATAACATTACCTTTACAACAAAAAATAGCCCCGTTAGTTTTTTACTAACGGGGCTATCTCATGCTTATACTACTAATTTAATATTGTCTGTAGGCTTAAATTAGCTCTATACTTCGCTTAACAAAGTCGTTTAAAGCTTGTCCTTTAAGCATATTATTTTGAAGAAGTGCCAAATCGATAAGTTGACGTACAATCTTATTCTTGCTAGCATAAGTTGCAAAAACAGTGTCTTTCTGAGCTTTTAATTGAGCTCGTTTTTCACTGATCTCTTTCGATTCATCTTTTAGGACAGTATCAATTTCTTCTTCTTTCTTATCTTTCATTTCAAGCTCGAGTATTTGATTGCGAGCATCTACCTCATTGAGTTCTTTTTCAATAGGAGAGATCTCTGCTGCAGTAGCTTTCTCCGAGTCTGCTAGAACTTGTTTGATTAGCTCGTGGTCAGAGTTGAGTACTACGTTAAACATATCAGACATCTCACCATAGAAGTTCATTCCTGTTTGGATTGAAGCCATTTCTTTCATACGACGCATGTACTCACTCTGAGTAATAATTACAGGTGAGTTATTATTCCCCATAGCTTGAGTCATTACGCTAAATTCTAATTTATTCAGCTTAGGTAGTTGACTCTTAAATGTAGTGGTCAATATCTCAGACTTACTGGGCTCAAGTGTGTCTTTGAGTTGATCATCTTTTACAATCAGATTATCTACCACATCGGCATCCACACGAGTAAAACGAGTTTTCTCAAATTTTTGCTCTAGTTGATTGATTAGCGCTACATCGAGCTGGCCATCCATAACTAAAACATTGTATCCTTTGTTCTGTGCTGCTTCAATGAAGCTATACTGTTCTTCTTTGTTTGTAGCATACAGATAAACGAGTGTTCCATCTTTATCTGTCTGATTTTCTTTAACAAGTGTTTGATACTCCTCATAAGTATAAAACTTATTATCGGTATCATTAAATAAAGCATAATTCTTAGCACGGTCGAAGAAGTCTTCTTGCGTTAGCATGCCGTAGTTGATAAACAACTTGATGTCGTTCCACTTTTCTTCAAAACCTTGACGGTCATTCTTGAAAATAGACTGAAGTCTATCCGAAACCTTCTTAGTGATGTAGCTAGAGATCTTCTTAACGTTACTGTCACTTTGTAGGTATGAACGTGATACGTTTAGAGGAATATCTGGTGAGTCAATCACACCATGTAATAGTGTCAAGAAGTCAGGTACTATTCCTTCAACCGAGTCGGTAACATAAACCTGATTGCAGTAAAGTTGAATCTTGTTTTTGCTCAGGTCAATGTTTGTTTTGACTTTAGGGAAATAAAGAATACCAGTAAGATTGAAAGGATAATCTACATTCAAATGGATCCAAAATAATGGATCATCCGACATAGGATATAGCTTTTTGTAGAAAGCAATATAGTCTTCGTCTTTGAGCTCTGAGGGTGTACGAGTCCAAAGTGGAGCTGTATCGTTGATGATGTTTAGCTCAGTAGTTACCACTTGTTTGCCGTCTTTCCACTCCTTCTTGAAGCCAAAAGCTACAGGAATAGGTAAGAAGCTGCAATATTTGTGTAGTAGGCCTGATAAGCGTTCTTCCTCTAAGAATTCGATACTCTCATCGTCAATATGTAACACGATATCCGTTCCACGCTCAGCTTTCTCTGTTTCTTCCAAAGTGTATTCTGGGCTACCATCGCAACTCCATTTTACAGCTTTAGCGCCTTCTAAGTGAGATTTAGAGATGATATCTACTTGTTTGGCTACCATAAATGCCGAGTAGAAACCTAAACCAAAATGTCCGATAATTGCATTAGCATCATCCTTGTATTTTTCTAGAAAGTCATTAGCTCCCGAAAAAGCAATTTGGTTGATGTATTTGTCCACTTCTTCAGAGGTAAGTCCGATACCGTGGTCAGAAATGGTTATTGTTTTATTTTCTTTGTCTAGTTTAACCTGAACTGTAAGGTCGCCTAGCTCTCCTTTGAACTCACCAATAGAGTCTAATGTTTTAAGTTTTTGACTAGCATCAACCGCATTCGAAACAAGCTCACGTAAGAATATTTCGTGATCACTGTATAAAAACTTTTTAATAATAGGGAATATATTTTCTGTAGTAACCCCTATATTGCCTTTTCTCATAATATCTTTAATTTAATTATTAATTGTATTCTGATTCATTGTAAAGCAAAAAAAATGCCAGACCCAAGAGTCTGACATTTTGTCTTGTTTAAAAGACTAAGCTTTGCAAACTAGTCTTATTTATTATTTCTCAGCTTTATGTTCTGCTTTGAACTCAAGCTTTTTCTCAGTTTCGGATGGAATCACTGTTATTGTGTCTCCTTTCTTAAATGTACCACTAACCAATAGTTCAGACAGTGCATCTTCAATATGAGTCTGCAATGCTCTCTGAATTGGGCGAGCACCAAATTGTGGATCATAGCCTGATTCAACAATAAATGCTTTGGCCTGGGGCGTAATGTCTAATGTGTATCCGATTTCAAGAACTCGTTTAATCAGAGTTTGTACCTCTAAATCAACAATCTTAATAAGTGCATCCTTATCAAGTGAGTTGAAGGTTATAATCTCATCAATACGGTTGATAAACTCGGGTGCGAATGTCTTATTCAAAGACTTTCTAATCACACTATTTGCATGCTCCTTATCGCTAACATCAGATGGTGTTGTAAAGCCAACTCCTCGTCCAAAATCTTTAAGCGTACGAGATCCAATATTAGAGGTCATGATGATGATTGTGTTTTTAAAGTCAACCAATCGTCCGTTTCCATCTGTTAATCGTCCTTCGTCCATCACTTGCAATAAGATATTAAACACCTCAGGGTGTGCCTTCTCAATCTCGTCGAGTAGCACAATAGAGTAGGGACGACGGCGAACTTGCTCAGTGAGTTGACCACCATCTTCATAGCCGACATATCCAGGAGCTGACCCTACAAGTTTAGATACTGAGTATTTTTCCATATACTCCGACATATCCATACGGATTAATGCTTCAGAGGTTCCAAACATCTCTTTTGCTAGTTCCTTTGCTAGGTAGGTTTTACCAACTCCAGTAGGACCCAAGAACAAGAAAGTCCCTGTAGGCTTTTTGGGGTCTTTTAAGCCCACACGACTACGTAAAATTGCCTTGGTTATTTGATTGACAGCATTGTCTTGAGAGATTACCTTTGCTTTCAAGTCATCACGAAGTAGAAGTAATTTCTCTCCTTCAGCAACTTCCATCTTCTGTACAGGTACCCCCGACATTAAAGCTACAACAGCCTCTATATCTGATTCATGAACCGTTTCACGGCTTTCTTTCATTTCGTTTTCCCACTTCTCTTTCATCTCCTCAAGAATAGTTTGAGCTTTTCTCTCTTGGTCTCTGAAGCTAGCAGCTAACTCGAAATTTTGAATTTTAACCGACTCTGTCTTTTTGGCTTTTATCTCTTCAAGCAGGGCTTCTTGGTCTTCAATTTCTTTGGGAACACTGATATTTGTTAAGTGTATTCGTGCTCCAGCTTCATCTAAGGCGTCAATAGCCTTATCAGGGAAGAAGCGATCGTTGATGTATCTGTCTGTCAAGCTTACACAAGCAGCTAAAGCTTCGTCTGTATAATTGACATTGTGATGTTCTTCATATCGCGCCTTGATGTTCTTTAAAATTGCTAATGTCTCGGCTGGTGTGGTTGGTTCTACCAAAATCTTTTGGAAACGACGCTCTAGAGCACCATCCTTTTCAATGTTGTTACGATACTCATCGAGTGTAGTTGCACCAATACATTGAATTTCGCCACGTGCAAGGGCAGGCTTTAGCATGTTGGCAGCATCCATAGATCCTGCAGCCGAACCCGCACCCACTATAGTGTGAATCTCATCGATAAATAAGATCACATCTGGATTCTTGCGAAGCTCGTTCAAGATAGATTGAATTCTTTCTTCGAACTGACCTCTGTATTTCGTTCCTGCTACAACGGCAGCCATATCAAGAGCTATAACTCGTTTATCAAATAAGATACGTGATACCTTTTTTTCTACAATACGTAGAGCAAGCCCTTCGACAATAGCCGATTTACCAACACCTGGATCACCGATTAATATGGGATTATTCTTTTTTCTACGGCTTAGGATTTGAGCTACGCGTTGTATTTCGTTTTCACGTCCTACTACAGGATCAAGCTTACCATTGGCAGCTGCTGCAGTCATGTCAATACCGAAGTTATCGAGTACTGGAGTATCATTAGAACTCTTTGTTGCAGTCTTTGCATAGGTTTTAGACTCACCTTGTAACGAGTCATCTCCATAGGGTGGAGTGATATCATCCTCTTCGTTGTCGTCTTCTGGAAAATCCATTCCTGACTTGATGTCAGGAGTTACTTTTAGTATCTCATTGTATACCTTATCGTAATCTATATTATCTTCTTGTAACATTCTTGCTGCTAAATTATTTTTTTCACGTAATATAGCCAATAGCAGATGTTCTGTATCAGCTGTAGGGTTATGTTGTGAACGAGCTTCTAGTATACACATTCTTAGAATCTTAGATGCATCAGCAGATAAAGGCACATCAGCATCTGGTAGTAGTAAATCATCTTTGTATGCATTCAGAACATGTTCTATGCTTTCTTTTATCTGACTTATATCTACATTTAGATTTTGGAGAATATCTATAGCCTTACCTTGGCCATCACGGATGATGCCTAATAGTAAGTGTTCGGGGCCAATATAATTGTTGTTCAAACGATTAGCCTCCTTCTTACTGTTGACCACAACATTGGCTACTTGTTTTGAAAATTGACTCTTCATTATTTATTCCTTTCTAACTTGAAGTTTCTTACTCATAAAACAGTCACTTACTCAATTGCAACGCTATTGGTGGAGTTTATGTTTTATATAACTTACAATACATTTATAACAAATACCATGCCATTGAACTTTAAACCACAATTAGGAGGGAGTTATCCCAACCAATAACACTTCAAAAGTGTAGGTTTAAATGCACTTGTATGCAAGCCGAACTTTAAACATAGAAATAAAGATTCATAATTGAAACAGTATTCATAACTATTTAATAAGCCTTAAGCCTATTTCTAACTATTTGTATATGGGAGTGAGGAGGTTAGAAGGTTTACTTCCGTATTTAAGATAGCAAAAATCAGTAAGTCGTTTGCTAGTGGCTAGCCTTTGGTTTAAGATGAGTGAGTAAGTCATTTTAAAATTCTGAGTGCGTAGTGATGTATGCTAAACAAATCGGCTTGAGTAATTTTGTTACTCAAGCCGATTTGTTTTTGATTAATATTTTTTAGTTTCGCCTCTTGAAGAAGCGTATGCCTTTAGAAATCTTTCTATCGTATTCTTTATTATACTTCCAAGGTTCCTTAAGATAAACTATAGCATCATAAGCATCGGTACTGCGGGTTAAACAGCCAAAGCCCAGCCAAAAATGTGCTTTATGCTTATATTTCGTGTTTTGGCAATACTCCTCGAGGTCGCTTTCTAATTTCTTTTGATCAAGGTCAGACTTTACCAGATAATTAAGACCAAAATCATAGTCTTTAATATAAATAGAAGCATTGTCTTGGCTTCCATCACGCTGTGCCTTCTCTTTTAAATCTCTCATTCGCTTGATCATCCGATCTATACCTTCCATACTCAAATCATAGAGATGGAATAAGATATCGACTCTGTCAAGGCGATTGGACTGTTTAATCTGTTTGCAGATTCTTGAGAACCAAGTATTCGTCCATCTATGCTTTATGGGGTCTTTTCTATCGTCAATCCATCCGTCAATGCCAAATAGGTATGGGAAGAAGTTTCTGTTGACGTATTCTGCATATTCATCGTCGATGTATATAGTCTTCTTGTCATGACTTGGGTGTAGACTATGGCATAAGTGATATCCTAAGTAAGCCATTTCCTCGGAGGCAATATACTGATTTGAAAGCTTGCTTCGTTGTCCTAAATAATACAAGAAGGTAAATGGATTTTTCAGATAGTGTGCCAAAATATCCAACTCAAATATACTTGTAAATAAAGGGTAGGAGTCTTTCTTGCTCTTATCCATAAAGATATAAGCTTGCTGCGTAATGGTTGGACAGTTTTTAGTCGTTACTCCCATTAACTCGACTTCCGTGATTGGTTGCTCTAGTTTTATTTCTAGCCCGTCCTTATCTGTTATTTTAGCTCCACTTAATATGAGCCTTTTTTGCTTATCCGCACACTTCTGTACATCTTGAATAGCTGATTTAAGTAAGCCTAGAACATTTTTATCATTATTGTATTGCGTAATATCAGTTACCTTCTCTGATTGAATTTGCACGCATAATGCTTTGTTTGCAATCACGCAAAGTATATCTATTTGAGTAGATTCACCTTTTGCATCAGTAATGGTAGCATTAGGGTACATTTGATCGGGGTAATACACTCGGCTGAGTATTTTATTGCACATGGTATGACCAAAATCTGATAAATGCTTAAGTGCAGTTTCTTGATACCCTTTATCATCAAGCATCCAGTTTTTAGGTGCTTCATAGAGGATTTCATATAGGATACAGGTTAAGGGGATAAAATAATCATCGCCTCCTGGTTCTAAAAGTAGGATAGGTTGGCTTCGGTAAAAGTTAAAGTCGCCTACTGCCTCAAATTGACGATTGGATTCGGCAACTTGATCTGTGGTAAACTTATTTAAGAAGGATTCAATAAAATCTTCATTACCTAAATCTTTTCGTTTGACTGTAAATAAGAAAAGGAGATTTTTATAGAAGGAGTACCAATTGTCCACAGACATTTTTGATATGTCTGTCTCTTTGTTTTCGGCCTCTAGCTCATTGAAAAGGTCTAGATAAGGATAGAAATCAATTTGCCATGCATCAGGGCCTACATTAAACTCTTTAGTCCTACTCTTATTGTTTTTAACCATAAAAGAGTAGAAGTGTCTAAATTTGACTGCAAGGTTTTGCTGAATTTTATCTATAACTTGAAGTGCTTGTGGAATTGTAAATCCACAGTTTTTAGCCATCCAAGCTTCGTCATCTTGATATTTAAGTTTTAAAGCATTGTTGTATGGGTGTACATTAGATGTATTTTTAGCATAAATTATGGACTCCGTAATTGAACCCTCCTTTATGAAAAAGTTTAATTGTTTAATGTTGTTGTCGGTAGCGTTTAGACCACTAGAATCTTCAATCGCTTTTTTAATGGTTTTGTGATTGCTCTCGATTAGTGTGTTTTCAAGTTCACTTAATAATCTGTTGCTCTCACTTTTGAGCCTTAATAACTCTTTTGGATGTTCAGGATATGAGAAGTCAATAGGTTCATGGAGCATGCAACCCACTAACAATGAAACTTCTTGGAAACCTACGTGTTCTCGGTAATTTACCTCATGAAGATGTTCGACATCATAATGAAAATCCTCTAAAATCAACATACATAATGAGTATATGTATCCTTTAGAACGAACAAGGGTATTAATATCAGACAGAATAGCTTTAGTTTCTCTCATTGCGCAAATTTTATGATTCGTAAGATATGTTCTACTTTTAAAGTTATAAAAATATTTATAGTTCCACCCTCTTTTAGCAAGTATTATTCCCTAATCTTTGGGCGATTAACAATATTAATAGCTCCATCATCCACCTATATTATATTAGGTCCAGACAAGACATAAAAGATGTTGAGTTTCAGAGCGAAGTCTGAAATATTGTATCTTTTACTTTATAAGTAGTGTTGACTTAAACTTCAATCTTATTTTAATCGTTTGGTTTTGTAATCATATAGAAATATAACAAGATATAAAGGTGCTTGTTCTTGAGCAAAGAGATATATTGACTTCTAAAATTATTGGACTAATATTAATGATTTTATATTTGACATTGGATTATAAAAAATAAGTTTACTGAGTAGTATGTCTTATTAACCTAAACTTTATCACATTTTCTCAATTCATTTTTTCATAATGAATAAGTTTTGCCGAAGTAATGCTATTACTTCGGCTTAATTTTTATTTCATGTTATGAAACTTAATAGAACCTCTATTTGTTAATATGTTGTAATATCTTTAATCTTATTTATTGACATGAAATAATAAAATGCTATGAATTTATTAATTGGCACAATTTTACTCTTTACGCTCTTTCTTCTGTTTTTGCTATTGGCAATATATCTAAAGACAAAAAATCAAGGGAAACACTTGATGCAAAGAGCGAATGATATAGACGACTTTACGGTTGGACAGTTTATAATGGGGCAGCAGAATAGTTTCCTTTTGGTTTCTGATAGATTAAGTCAACGTTTGGCCTATCTGCAAGACTCCGAAGACTATGTTTTTCCTTTTGATTCAGTTGTATCGGTTGAGTTATTTAAGAATGCAGAATTGGTGACTGAATACTTAAGTAAAAGGATTGATACTGATGCACAGTTTGCTGATACTTATAAAAAAAGTAAGGCTAAGCAACTTCTTCCTAAGAGTTCATCAAAAGCCTCCACGAGTAAACCTACAACCATTAAAGTGAGAATTACGTTGGTCGGTCATCATCATCCTTGTATAGATATTGATTGCTTTGACTCCAAAACTCAGTTGTTTGGCGGATCACGTACGCTTGATTTAACTAACCACGAAAGTCAGCTTTATCGCCGTGGGCTCCAGACAGCTCAGCACATTGTAATGCTTATAACGAAAGTTATTGATCTTGTTGATAGTGCACAAGCTCAGAGTGGTAAAAAAACCATATCCAAAGTGACTCATTCGGGAACAGTTCCTAATCTGATAGCCGATGAACTTGAAAAGCTATTAGCCTTAAAAAACAAAGGTGCTTTATCTGAGTCGGAATTTGAAGAGCAAAAGAAACGTCTACTTAATTCGTAAATAAAAATAAATGCTTGTTGAAGACTATCAACAAGCATTTATTTTTTAATTTAAGATCCTTCACTGTATTTTCTGATTAGTTGTTCAGCCTCTGATAAATAGCCACTCCCAAAAATATTGAGGTGATTCATAATATGATAGAGTCGGTATATACCTTCTCTATGCTGCCATCCCTCTTGTAAAGGGTATTCTTTTTCATATCCTTTATAAAAATCCGAGTCAAACCCACCAAACAATCTTGTTAAAGCAAGTTCAGCCTCTCTCTGACCATAGTATACTGCAGGGTCTATCAGAACGGCTTGATTATCTTGCGAGCAAATATAATTTCCACTCCATAAATCTCCGTGAATAAGTGTGGGAGGCTCTACGTAAGGGCGTAAAAGCTTCTCTATCTGGGTTTCAATTTTCTTAAAACACCTCTTCATATCGTTTGATACCTTGTGATTCTTTTCGGCCATTTTATATTGATAGAGTAGCCTTTTATTATAATAAAAAGCTACCCAGTCAGTTGACTCTTCTTTGCTAGGTACATTTAACTGAGGATTAACCCCGATATAGTTATTTTCCTTGAAACCATACGAAGGGCCTGTAGTTTGGTGTAGCTTGGCTAAGCTTCTCCCAAATCTAGAGTGAAAGTTTTTCTTCTGAACTGCGGGTTCAATATATTCCGTAAGAATGAAGTCGTGTTGAGCTAAAATTCCTCTACAAACATTAATAGTATTTGTTTTATATAGCTCTTTGAGCCCAGTTAATTCACAAGAATATATATCTGAAGGAAACCCACTCTTTAAAAAATAACTTTTCCCTGAGGAGGTTTGAATTTTTCCATTAGTTGTAAATACGACGATTTCTTCATCTAAAATAGTTTTGATCCTAGCTTTAAGTTCTAAATCATTCATAATTCGATTTTTGTATTATTTTAAAAATAAAGATATAGTAGCAGACTAGTTCATAAAAAACACTATTTTATAGTTTGATAGGCCTGCCTAATATTTTTATATTTGGGTATTTCACTCTCTAATATGCCTTTATACGTGGTGCATTGACGAGTTTTAAAGCTTAAAAAAAGTATATATGAGTTTGGAAAAAGAGGATCTTTGACGACTGTACTGTTAGTGTGTTACAAAAGCTTTACAAAACAACTGTTTTTTCAAAATATAGTCTTGTAGGCTTGTGTGAAATATTTTTATCAGTTCAACGGAATTCGATTTTTACTTGCAAAGATTAATGATTGTACAGTTTAAATAGTTACCTGTGTTCTAAACTTACCGATAGGTGTGTGTTAAAACATAAATTAATACCAAAATCTTAAACATATGAAAGAATCAAAAGTTAAAGAAATTTCGTATGATCGTTCCAGGATCAAGGCTGGAATAGTTCACATCGGTGTGGGTAATTTTCATCGTGCTCATCAAGAATACTATACACATTTACTGCTAAGTGACGCAGATCAACAAGGGTGGGGTGTTTGCGGTATTGGATTACGGCCTACCGACAAACCTCTTCATGAGGCATTGAAGGAGCAAGACTGCAAATATAGCTTGACTATTTGTGATAGAGACGGTTCGCGTCAAGTACTTTGGATTGGATCTTTGCTCGACTTTGTATTGGGGATGGACAATCCAGAGTTAGCAATAGATAAAATTGCTGACCCCTTGACAAAAATTGTAACTCTTACCATTACGGAGGGAGGCTATAATCTTGACCCCGAGTCGGGAGAGTTTAGGGTTGATGATGAATTAATCAAGAATGATCTTAAAGATCCAAAATCGCCAAAGACAGCTTTTGGTTTTGTAGCAGAAGCCTTGCGTAAACGTATGAAAAATGGAGTAGGTGGACTTACAATTTTAAGTTGTGATAATTTACAACACAACGGGACTACTGCTGAGAAGGCTTTTCGAAGCTTCTTCAAACTTCAAGATAAAGAGTTGTCCAGATGGGCAGAAAAGAATGTCAGTTTCCCCAATTCGATGGTTGATCGTATTACTCCTTCTGTCTCTCAAGAGGATATTGCTCGATTAAATAAAGAAAATGGCTTAGAAGATTTAGCTCCAGTCTATTGTGAGGATTTTACTCAGTGGGTTGTAGAAGATGATTTTGTTGCAGGTAGACCTTCCTGGGAACGTGTAGGAGTAAAGCTAACTAAAGATGTAGCTCCATACGAAAACATGAAGTTAAGTCTTCTAAATGCATCACATACCATGTTGTCTTACCCCGCATTTCCAGATATCTCCTTCTTGAAAGCTTGCAAAACGAACGTTGGTTGGAGAATAGTGTTTGAAGTTACCTGGCTTAAATTGGTCTAAAGC
>QXGG01291220.1_pt1 | contig 14150 bp, 14 predicted proteins | sample 1982491 | NCBI WGS metagenome assembly QXGG01 (sample SAMN09924614, study PRJNA488089) | Wastewater metagenome, whole genome shotgun sequencing project. | isolation source: South African research farm wastewater | place: South Africa: Irene, Agricultural Research Council, Animal Production... | reverse complement strand
GGTGCCCTTGAACAGCATATGCTCCAGCAAATGCGCCATGCCGGTCTGGCCGTAGTTTTCATGGCGAGAGCCCACCAGATAGGTCATGTTGACAGTGGTGGTGGGCTTGGATGCATCAGGCGCAAACAGCACGCGCAAGCCGTTTGCAAGCCGGTACTCGGTGATGCCCTCAACCTGGGTGACCTCTGTGATGCCTTTAGGAAGGGTGAGCGCAAAGCCCTGGATGGAGAGAAAGGAGAGGGTGGCGCCCAACAGGACGCGGCCAAAGAATCGTTGAAACAGACGCATGCGGATCTTCCGTGTTGAGTCAGTTGGTGACTCGGTTTGAACCAGGAGGCCGGATTTGGTTCCCTGGTGCCCTGAGTTCGGTTCCCTGACCTGCCACTAGGGGGTGATGTCGGGCAAGGATATCTGGCCGTGGCGTATACAGCCTGGTTGGTTATTTGGAAAGCAGTCTCATCGCCTGCTCCAGTCCAGATACCGTGACCGGGAACATGCGATCCTGAACGATGTTGCGGATCAGCCCGATCGACTGGCGATACTGCCAAGAGGCATGCGGCTCAGGATTGAGCCAGACGGACTTGGGCCACTGGTTGACCATGCGCCCGAGCCACTCGGCTCCCGACTCCTTGTTGTAGTGCTCGACGGACCCGCCAGGCTGAAGGATCTCGTAGGGGCTCATGGTGGCGTCACCGACAAAGATCAGGCGCCAATCAGCGTTGAATTTGCGCAGCACGTCCCAAGTTTCAAAGCGTTCACGCTGGCGGCGGTGATTGGACTGCCACAGATACTCGTAGGGGCAGTTGTGAAAATAAAAGACCTCGAGATTGCGAAACTCGCTGCGCGCCGCAGAAAACAGTTCCTCCACACGGGCAATGTGATCGTCCATGCTGCCACCCACATCCAGCAGCATCAGCACCTTCACACTGTTGTGTCGCTCCGGCACCATGCGGATGTCCAGGTAGCCAGCGTTGCGGGCTGTTTTTCGGATCGTGTCGTCCAGGTCCAGCTCCAGCTCGGCACCCTCGCGCGCAAAGCGCCTCAGTCGGCGCAACGCCACCTTGAAGTTGCGAATGCCCAGCTCGATCGAGTCGTCGTAGTCTCTGAACTGACGCTCATCCCACACCTTGATGGCGGTTCGATTGCCTGCAGATTTGCCGCCCACGCGGATGCCTTCGGGGTGGTAGCCACCATTGCCAAACGGGGAGGTGCCACCCGTGCCGATCCATTTGCTGCCACCGGCGTGTCGGCCTTTCTGTTCCTCCAGGCGCTCCTTGAACATCTCCAGGAGCTTGTCCAGGCCATGTTTTTCCAGCTCGGCCTTTTGCTCAGGGGTCAGCCTGCGCTCGAACTCCTTGACCAACCAGTCCAGGGGAATGTTTTTGCCGGCAGGCAACTTCATTTCCATGGCTTTGTAGTAACTGCCAAACGCGCGGTCAAAGCGGTCGAACAGTGTTTCGTCCTTGACCAGTGTGGTGCGGGCGAGGAAATAGAAGTCCTCCAGCGATGGCGGCATCAGGGGCGTGGACAGTGCCTCCAGTAGCGTCAGGTACTCCTTGACCGAAACTGGCAGCTTGTGCGTGCGGAGATGGTAGAAAAAATCAATCAGCATGGCGTGTCAACTGGTAGGAGAGGTGCTGTCGGATCTCGGGCCATTCGCCCCGGGTGACACTGTATAGATAGGTGTCACGCACGGTGCCGTCACGTCTGAGAGCATGATGTCGGATCACGCCGTCCAGCTTGGCACCCAGCCGGGTGATGGCTCGCTGCGACGCAACGTTGAAGTTGTCCGTGCGCCAGCCGACCACGCCAGCACCGAGCGTATCGAAGGCATGTGACAGGAGCAGCAGCTTGCAGGCTGTATTGACGTGGGTCCGCTGAAAGCGCTTGGCATACCAGGTGTACCCAATCTCCAGCCTGCCGACAGCAGAAATGATGTCGTGGTAGCGAGTCGATCCGATGACTTGACCTGTCATCGGATGGATCACGGCGAAGGGCAGCATGTGACCTGCTGTTTGCCCATCGAGCGCGGCCTGGATATATTGCGCCGTGTCGTCAGGTTCGGGCACCGAGGTCACTCGCAGCTCCCAGAGGGCCCCATCATTGGCGGCCGCCTTCAGGCCGTCGAGGTGATGCATGCCCAAGGGCTCCAGCCTTGCCCCATGCCCCTCCAGCACGCATGGCGATGGCGCTTGTGCAAAGCCGGCGGGCAAAGGCGTGTCCATGGCAATCAGGGGCGGCGTGTGGTGCTGCGCGTGACGGCAGCCAGCCGCTCCAGCAGTTGCATGTCCTGTTCGTTTTTGAGCAGGGCGCCGGCCATGAGCGGAATACTGGTGGCAGCGTGCGCCTCAATCTGCTCGGGCGTCACGTCCTCGGCGATCAATAGGCGCAGCCAGTCCAAAAACTCGGAGGTGGAGGGTTTTTTCTTCAGGCCAGGTGCATCGCGCAAGCTGAAGAAGGTGTCCAGGGCCGCTCTCAAGACATCGGCGTGAAGGTTGGGGTAATGAACCGCCACGATGTCCTTGAGAGTGTCGCGGTCAGGAAAGCGGATGTAGTGGAAAAAGCAGCGACGCAAAAAGGCGTCGGGCAGGTCTTTTTCGTTGTTGGACGTGATGATCACCAGCGGGCGATGGCGAGCACGAACGGTTTGCTGGGTTTCGTAGACATGAAACTCCATCTGGTCGAGCTCGCGCAGCAAGTCATTGGGGAACTCGATGTCAGCCTTGTCGATCTCGTCGATCAACAGGACGGTTGGTACGTCGGACTCGAATGCCTGCCAGAGTACGCCCTGGTTGATGTAGTTGCGGATGTCCTTGACCCGCTCGTCACCGAGTTGCGAGTCACGCAGCCGGGAGACGGCGTCGTATTCGTAGAGCCCCTGGTGCGCCTTGGTGGTAGATTTGATGTGCCATTGCAACAGTGGACGGCCAAGCGCACTGGCAACCTCCTCGGCCAGCATGGTCTTGCCGGTGCCAGGCTCGCCCTTGATCAGGAGCGGGCGCTGCAGCGCCAGGGCCGCATTGACGGCCAGCTTCAGGTCGTCGGTGGCAACATAGCGCTCGGTGCCGTCAAAGCGCTGGGGTGTGGAATGGGTGCTGGTGCTGGATGTGGCATTCATGCTGGTGTCGTACCATCGAGTGTGATGAAATCGGTTGATTTACCGCAATTATCGTACAATCCTTTCGTTTTGCGGCCGGGACACCGTGTTCCGGAATATTTCCCCTGCCAGACAAAGAGCTTACAAAACATGAAGTGGAACAAGACAAACCGCACGTTTACAGCGCTTGCCATTGCGGTGGCGGCCTCTGGCTTTGCGACTGCAGCTTCGGCTCAGGATGCACCCAAAGGCGACATTCAAGCAGCCAAATCCAAGGTTTCCATGTGTATTGGTTGCCATGGCATCCCAGGATACAAGGCCAGCTTTCCCGAGGTGTATTCCGTCCCGATGATTGCGGGCCAGAACGAGAAATACATCGCTGCGGCCCTGCGCGCCTATGCATCAGGCGAGCGCACCCATCCCACCATGGATGGCATCAGCAAAAGCCTGTCACCTCAGGACATTGCTGACCTGTCTGCCTACTACGCCAACTTGAAATAATCCAGGGGACACCATGAGACTGATTACGTCCGCCTTTGCCGCAGCCTTGTTTGTGTTGGGTTCAGGCGCTGTCAATGCTGCAGACCTTGCTGCTGGCAAGGCTGTCTGGGACAAACTGAATTGTGCGTCCTGTCACGGTGCCGACGCCAAGACGGCGATCGACCCAACCTATCCCATCCTGGCTGGCCAGCATGCTGATTATCTGGCGCATGCCCTCAAGGCATACCAGCGTGGTGCCCAGGGTGCCTCTGCTTCGGCCAACGTTCGCAAAAACGCCATCATGGCTGGCTTTGCCACCCAGATGTCCAAGCAGGACATCGCCAATGTGTCAGCCTGGCTCGCTGCACAACCCGGACCGCTGGCGGTGCGCAAGTAAGTTCCTGCCGCTGCTGCGAGTCACCAAAATTGAAAAGCCCGCTGGAATGCGGGCTTTTTCTTGGGATGACCGCTTGCCATCAGTCTTTGGTGGCACGTTGCCGAATCAGCTCGATATAGGCGTCACTATCCAGCGGCTTGCCTAGTCGCTGCGACTCCCAGACCACCTGACCCAGGCATTCCATGATCTCGTGCACGGCCTCATGCTCGCCGATCCTGGCACTCAGTTTCTCAAAGGACATCCTGATCCCACGGGGATGGTCGATCGAGAGCTGCTCCGAGATGGCCAAGTGCATAGACAGATGCAGGAATGGATTGGTTTTGCCTTGTTCCACCTGGTACACAGCTGTCAGTGCCTCCGGGCTCTCGAGGTCAGCGTGGTATTCGGGGTGCTGGCGGATCCAGTCCAGCGCCATTGCCTCAAGTGGAGTCAGCACAGCATTGGCTCGATGCTTGGCCCACGTTTCACAAAAAAACTGCCGTACCTGGTCTTTGGACGGATTGAACATGCGGATTGCCTCAATGGAGGTAAAATAATCGATTATCTGGACTGGATGACGTCACTCTGTCTCTGTCGGCGCATGGTGCATCTTTGCACACCCTTGCGCGTGATTGGCAGCAGGATTGGCAGTGACTGAAATCATTTATCAATTCATCTTTCATTCACGGAGCATTCGGAGCACTCATGGCATACCAGCATATCAAGGTTCCCTCCTCGGGCCAGAAAATCACCGTCAACAAAGACTTTTCGCTGAATGTGCCGGATGAGCCGATTATCCCTTACATCGAGGGTGATGGCACCGGTGCGGACATCACGCCTGTCATGATCAAGGTGGTGGACGCCGCGGTCCAGAAAACGTATGGCGGCAAGCGCAAAATTCACTGGATGGAAATTTATGCCGGTGAAAAATCCACCAAGGTCTACGGCCCCGACGTCTGGCTGCCCGATGAGACCCTGGATGCGGTCAAGGACTATGTGGTGTCCATCAAGGGACCATTGACCACGCCTGTTGGCGGTGGCATCCGCTCGCTCAACGTCGCACTGCGCCAGCAGCTTGACCTCTATGTCTGCCTGCGCCCGGTGCGCTACTTCAAGGGCGTGCCATCGCCTGTGCGTGAGCCTGAAAAGACCGACATGGTCATTTTCCGCGAAAACTCCGAGGACATCTACGCCGGCATCGAGTTTGCCGCCGAGTCCGAGCAGGCCAAGCAGATCATCGACTTTTTGCAGTCCAAGCTTGGCGTCAAGAAAATCCGCTTCCCCAATACCTCCGGTATCGGCATCAAGCCTGTCTCCCGCGAGGGTACCGAGCGCCTGGTGCGCAAGGCTATCCAGTACGCGATCGACAACGACCGTCCTTCGGTCACGATCGTTCACAAGGGCAACATCATGAAGTTCACCGAAGGTGGCTTCCGTGACTGGGCCTACGAGCTCGCACAGAAGGAGTTCGGTGCACAGATGATCGATGGTGGCCCATGGTGCAAGTTCAAAAACCCCAAGACCGGTCGCGAGATCATCGTCAAAGACTCCATCGCTGACGCCTTCCTGCAGCAGATCCTGTTGCGCCCGGCTGAGTACAGCGTAATTGCCACGCTCAACCTCAACGGTGACTACGTGTCTGACGCGCTGGCCGCCCAGGTGGGTGGCATCGGTATTGCTCCTGGTGCCAACTTGTCCGACTCGGTAGCCATGTTTGAGGCGACCCACGGCACGGCACCCAAGTACGCTGGCAAGGACTACGTCAACCCCGGCTCCGAAATCCTCTCTGCCGAGATGATGCTGCGCCACATGGGCTGGACCGAGGCAGCTGACCTGATCATCAGCAGCATGGAAAAGGCGATTCTCTCCAAGAAGGTCACTTATGACTTTGCCCGCCTGATGGAGGGAGCCACCCAGGTCTCCTGCTCAGGTTTTGGACAGGTCATGATCGACCACATGTAATTTGGTGGCGATCAGGGTGCTTGCCTTTTGCCAAACGGAATTCAAACATCAGTATTTGCCCTAATTTAGGGCATACCCTGATGTGCGGAGCTCGTCAGTGGTGCAAAATGGTTTTCATGCAGGTGAGGAGACCATAAGCCCCAAGGGCAAAGCCAGCAGTTTTGGCTAAACAAAGGCAGTACCCATGATAAAAACAAATCGCGAAGCGGTCGGCAAAACATGCCGGCCGTTTTCGTTTGTGCGCTACTGGCGATTGAATCTTGTGCTGATCGTTTCCATCCTCATCATCTGGATGCTGGTGACATTTGTACCGGTTTACTTTGCCCGCGAGCTCTCAGGCGTTGAGGTATTTGGCTGGTCCTTCTCTTTCTGGATGGCTGCTTTTTGTGTGCCCCTGATTTATTTGCTGCTTGTCGGGGTGTACGCCTATGTGATGAATCGTGCTGATCGACGCGCGCTTGAAAACGTCAAGGATTCGCGCGGATGAATACGCCAGCCGATTTGGCCAGCGCGTTCCACTCTCGCCTTCGGCGTGGGTACATTGCGTACAGCATCGGGTTCATCGCCCTGGTGTTGCTATTGGCATGGGCCGAAAGTATAGGGTTGGCACGGCAGTGGATCGGCTACATTTTTTTGCTGGCGACCGTGACCTTGTATGCCGGTATCGGCATCATGTGCCGCACATCCGATCCTGTCGAGTACTACGTGGCAGGCCGCCGTGTGCCGGCTTTTTACAACGGCATGGCGACGGCAGCCGACTGGATGTCCGTTGCTTCGTTCATGGGGGTCGCTGGGACACTCTACCTGACGGGCTATAACGGCCTGGCTTATATCTTGGGCTGGACAGGTGGCTATGTGCTGGTTGCTATTTTTTTGGCACCCTACCTGCGCAAGTTTGGCCGCTATACGATCCCGGATTTCTTGGGTGCCCGGTTTGGCGGCAATCTTCCACGCCTGATTGGCGTGGTGTCCGCCATCCTGTGTTCGTTTACCTATCTGGTTGCCCAGGTGTATGGCGTGGGCTTGATCACCACACGGTTGACCGGGATCACATTTGAACTGGGCATTTTCATTGCCTTGGGTGGCATGCTGGTGTGTTCGTTCCTGGGTGGCATGCGCGCGGTCACTTGGACGCAGGTGGGTCAGTACATCATTCTGGTGGTAGCCTACCTGGTGCCAGTCATCTGGCTTGCTGCCAAACAGACTGGCCATCCGGTTCCACAGGTGGCGGTGAGTTCAGTCATGCAGCAGCTTGCCGAACGTGAACGCGTCTTGAGTGACGATCCGGCTGAACAGCAGGTTCGAGATATCTGGCTGGCGAAAGCCAAAGAGATGGGGCAGCGCGTCCAGGACCTGCCTCAGTCCTGGCAGTCCGAGCGCCAAAAGCTCAAGCTGCAGTTGCTACGCGCGCGCGCCAATGATTCGGCGATGGTTGAAATCCGCACGCTCGAGAGAGAATTGGCCCAATATCCTCGCAGTGTCGAAGAAGCGCGAGATCGTTGGACGCAGGCCAAACATGAATTCGAAGCGCGTGCCAAACCCGCCTTGCCTCACGCCCAGCCTTTTGCAGACAAGCGGGAAGGCGGTGAGAGCAGTGGCGCGAGGAACAACTTTCTGGCTTTGGTCTTGTGTCTGATGATGGGCACGGCCGGATTGCCACATATTCTGATGCGCTCCTACACCACGCCAACGGTGGCGGATGCGCGCAACTCGGTGTTCTGGTCACTGCTGTTTATCTTGTTGCTCTACTTGATGGCGCCGGCGCTGGCCATTTTGGTCAAGCACGAAATCTACTCCAACCTGGTGGGGTCTCGGTTTGATTCCTTGCCGTCTTGGGTGAGTGCCTGGAATGTCGTGGATCGCGCCTTGATCGAGATTGTGGACCTGAACCTGGATGGATTGATTCAACTGGCCGAAATCCACCTGGGTGCCGATGTGGTGGTGTTGGCGGGCCCTGAAATTGGGGGCTTGCCCTATGTGATTTCCGGGTTGGTGGCGGCTGGTGCGCTGGCAGCAGCACTGTCCACGGCCGACGGCCTCTTGCTGACGCTGTCCAATGCGCTGTCGCATGATGCCGCTTACCGCATCCTTTCGCCATCCATGTCTGCGGCCAAGCGCGTGCTGGTGTCAAAAATCCTGTTGCTGATGGTGGCGTTTCTGGCTGCCTGGGTGGCCACGCACACGCTGGCGGACATCATTTTTATGGTGTCTGCAGCATTTTCGTTTGCAGCCTCCTCCTTTTTCCCAGCCTTGGTGATGGGCATTTTCTGGTCGCGTGCCAACCGCTGGGGGGCAACGCTTGGCATGATTTCGGGCTTGGTGGTGACTTTTTCGTACATGGCGTTTTCCCATCCATGGTTGAGGGAGATGTTTTTTGGCATCTCGCGCAGTGTGCCTGTGGAGTTGTGGTGGGGTATCCAGCCAACAGCAGCAGGGGTGTTTGGCGCAGCTGCTGCGTTTGTGATGATCGTCGTGGTGTCCTTGCTCACGCCACCCCCAGACAAGGCGACGCGCGAGTTGGTGCAGTTTTTAAGACGGCCTCACTAAGGCGAGGGTGGCTCCCGTGCCGCCATGAGCCTGCGGTGCGCTGACAAAGGCCTGAATCACGGCGATCTGTGGAAGCCATTGCCCAACCATCTCGCGCAAGACTGAGTCACCCTCGGTCGATCCGTATCCCTTGCCATGAATGATGCGCACGCATCGTGTCTGATGCTCGCTGCTGGACTGGATGAAATTGGCCAAGGCCAGGCGCGCCTCATCGACACGCATTCCATGCAGGTCGATTTGGGCCCCTACTGGCCAGTCACCGCGCTTGAGACGCCGCAGAGCATCAGGACTGACACCTGGCGCGCAATAGGATATGCGGGTGCCTTCCTTGTGAAGGGGGCGAAATCCATCCGAAAGCGTGTCCTTGTTTGCATTGGCCTTGCCGATCGCTCGCTCGCGTCGAAGCAGGCGTTGTGCTTTGTTGACGATGGCGACCCCACCTGGATGCATCACGCGTGCTTGACCCTTGACCGGCCGGGCACCCGCCGCGGCTTTGAGAAAACGTTTGCGGTCTTCTTCGAGCTCGGCGGGGTCCACCATGCCAGGTGTCGGCAGGGGACGCTGGGCGGCTTGCTGTTCCTTGATCCGACGTGCCTCTGCACGGAGGGATTTGAGGTCAGCGAGCCCGCCCGATTTAAGCTTCGGCATTCTCCAGCCAGCGCTGTGCGTCAAGGGCGGCCATGCAGCCCGTACCTGCGCTGGTGATGGCCTGGCGGTAGACGTGGTCCTGAACATCGCCAGCCGCAAACACGCCTGGAACCGATGTCATGGTGGCCATGCCATTGAGACCGCCCTGGGTCACGATGTAGCCATTGGCCATGTTGAGCTGGCCCTCAAAGATGCCGGTGTTGGGCTGGTGGCCGATCGCGATGAACACGCCTGTGACGGCCACATCTTCGGTGGTGTTGTCCTGGGTGTTACGCAAGCGCACGCCAGTGACGCCAGAGTTGTCACCCAGCACCTCGTCCAGTGTCCTGAATGTGGCCAGGCGGATGTTGCCATTTTTGGCCTTTTCCATCATTTTGTCGATCATGATGGGCTCGGCGCGGAACTTGTCGCGACGATGCACCACGGTGACGGTGCGGCAGATGTTGGAGAGGTAAAGCGCCTCCTCAACCGCCGTGTTGCCGCCGCCCACGACCACCACGTCCTGATTTTTGTAGAAAAAGCCGTCGCAGGTAGCGCAACCGGACACGCCGCGGCCCATGAAGGCCTCCTCGGAGGGCAAGCCCAGATACTTGGCGGAGGCGCCCGTGGCAATGATCAGTGAGTCGCAGGTGTATTGGTTGCCACCATCACCGGTCAGGGTGAAAGGCCGCTTGCTGAAATCAACCGAGGTGATCTGGTCGAAGATGAACTCGGTGTTGAAACGCTCGGCGTGCGCCTGAAAACGCTGCATCAGCTCGGGGCCTTGCACGCCATTGGCGTCAGCAGGCCAGTTGTCCACCTCGGTGGTGGTCATCAACTGGCCACCCTGGGCCATGCCAGTGATCAACACGGGATTGAGGTTGGCGCGTGCCGCATACACAGCAGCGGTGTATCCTGCGGGTCCCGAACCCAGAATCATGACTTTTGCGTGCTTGACGGTCGACATGTGACTTACCTTGTGTGGTTTGCAAACGAATGCACGAATTATAACATTATATTTTTTTATATATCAATAACCTCTTTTCGCTCCCCATATAATCAGCAACATGGCAAGAACTACTGCTGCAAGCGCTCGCTCCTCACGGCCCACCCGCAACATGCGAAATGGGCCGTCGGCTCTTCAGTCGCGACTGTTTTCGATCCTGCGCGAGGCGCGGTGGATCGTGTTTGCCGCGCTGGCTGCCTGGCTGGCGCTGGTGCTGGCAACCTGGAGCCCCTCAGATCCTGGCTGGTCACATTCCTCCCACACCCTTAGCTTGCACAACCGTGGCGGGCTGATTGGTGCCTACCTGTCTGACATCTTGTTGTATTTGTTCGGATTTTCTGCCTGGTGGTGGGTTGTCTTGCTGCTCAGTCGGGTCAAAGCAGGCTGGCGCAGGCTGGCCAACCAGATTCGTGCGCGGGGAGAAATGGAGGGGTTGGCCAGGGTGCAATGGGAGCAGGGTGTCGGCTTTTTCATGCTGCTTGCCGGTTCAGTCGGACTCGAGGCCCTTCGACTAGGATCGATCGGCATGCAGCTGCCGGCTCGAACGGATACAGCCAGTGGTGCAGGTGGTGTGATTGGACAAGCTTGGTCAGCTTTTTTGTCTCAGGCCGTGGGGTTCACGGGATCCACGCTGATCCTGTTGGGTCTGGTGTGTGTGGGCGCCAGCTTGTTTCTTGGTTTTTCCTGGCTCAATCTGTCGGAGAAAATCGGTGGGGCACTGGAGTATGTCTTTCTGCGCACCAAGGATTTCCGCAGCGCCCGTCAGGACCGTCGTGCGGGCGAAGTGGCCAAGGCTGTGCGCCACGAGCAGGTCGAGGCCAAGCAGGAAAAAATCGTTCATGACTCACCCATCCGGATTGAGCCCGCCGTGGTGGCAGTTCAAACATCCGAGCGGGTGCAGAAAGAGAAACAGCAAAGTCTCTTCATCGAGCCGACCGAGCCAGGGGCCTTGCCTGCCGTCAGCCTGCTGGATCCGCCGCCTGAGGCCATCGAGACAGTCACCCCTGAAACCATCGAGTTCACGTCCCGCTTGATCGAGAAAAAGCTGGCTGACTTTGGCGTGGAGGTGTTGGTGGTGGCCGCACAGGCGGGGCCTGTGATCACGCGTTACGAGATCGAGCCTGCGACCGGTGTGAAGGGCAGCCAGATCGTCAATCTTGCCAAAGACCTTGCCAGAGCGCTTAGTCTGGTCAGTATCCGCGTGGTCGAGACGATCCCGGGCAAAAACCTGATGGGCCTGGAACTACCCAATCCCCGCAGGCAGATGGTCAAGCTCTCCGAGATCCTGGGCTCACAGACCTACCATGCCAGCTCCTCGCTCGTGACGATGGCGCTGGGCAAAGACATCGCCGGCCATCCTGTTGTGGCTGACTTGGCCAAAATGCCACACCTGCTGGTGGCGGGCACCACAGGCTCCGGCAAGTCGGTGGGTATCAATGCCATGATTTTGTCGCTGCTCTACAAGGCAGATGCCAATCAGACCCGGCTGATCCTGATCGATCCCAAGATGCTCGAAATGAGCGTGTACGAGGGCATCCCACATTTGCTCGCACCGGTTGTCACCGACATGCGCCAAGCGGCCAACGCATTGAACTGGTGCGTGGGAGAAATGGAAAAACGTTATCGCCTGATGAGCAAGATGGGCGTGCGCAACCTGGCTGGATACAACACCAAAATCCGTGATGCCATCAAGCGCGAGGAGCCCATTCCCAATCCGTTTTCGCTCACTCCTGATGCCCCGGAGCCTCTGAAAGAGCTCCCCATGATCGTGGTGGTGATTGATGAGCTGGCAGACCTCATGATGGTGGTGGGCAAGAAAATCGAGGAGTTGATTGCCCGCTTGGCCCAAAAAGCGCGTGCCTCTGGCATCCACCTGATTCTTGCCACGCAGCGGCCGAGCGTGGACGTGATCACGGGCCTGATCAAGGCCAACATCCCCACGCGCATTGCGTTTCAGGTTTCCTCGCGCATTGACTCCAGAACCATCCTGGATCAGATGGGTGCCGAGGCCTTGCTCGGCCAGGGTGACATGCTGTACATGCCGCCAGGCACGGGTCTGCCGGTGCGTGTGCATGGCGCGTTTGTTTCGGATGATGAGGTCCATCGCGTGGTGGAGTACCTCAAGTCCCAAGGCGAGCCTGACTATATCGAGGGCCTGCTCGAAGGCGGCACTGAGGGTGAAACCGGAGATGGCGTGGGTGGCGTCACCGGATTCGCTGATGCCGAGACCGATCCCATGTATGACCAGGCCGTCGAGGTGGTGCTCAAGAACCGCCGTGCTTCCATTTCACTCGTCCAGCGTCACTTGCGAATTGGATACAACCGCGCGGCACGTCTGCTGGAGCAGATGGAGCGCTCAGGTCTGGTGTCTGCGATGCAATCCAACGGCAACCGGGAAATCATCGCTCCCAATGCCCCGCGAGAGGAGTGAGGCGACATGTCGTTGATGTTTCTGATCAATCGCATGCAGGCCTTGCTGCTTGCAGGCTTGTTTGGGCTGATGACGTTTGTGCCGGTCTGTGCGCAGCCCTTGGATGCTCAGCAGCAGCTGACCCAGTTTGTCGAGCAGGTTCGCACGGCCACCGGTCGATTTTCTCAATACACCGTGGGTCCACAGGGGCAGACCAAGCCTGCCCAGACCGGTGAGTTTGCGTTTCGCCGTCCCGGGCAGTTCAAGTGGCAGGTCACCAAGCCCTACGAGCAACTCGTGCTGTCCGATGGCAAGGAAGTCTTTCAGTTTGATCCTGACCTCAACCAGGTGACGATCCGCAAGGTGGACCAGGCCATTGGTGCCTCGCCAGCAGCCATTCTGTTTGGTTCTGGCGCGCTGGAAAAAGCGTTCGTGGTGACGCGAATGCCCGATCGCGATGGTTTACTCTGGTTACGCGCCAAGCCGCGCGCCAGCGAAGCCGGGTTTGTGCATGTGGACATTGGCATGAAGGATGGGCTGCCCCACCGCATCGTTTTGCTGGATGCTTTTGGTCAAACCACGCGTGTCGATCTCTCCGGGATCATTAAAAATGCATCCCTCAAACCGGATGCCTTTCAGTTCACGCCACCTGCTGGCGTGGATACGGTTCGGATGCAATAGGTCAGAACGTGGCGGATCTGTTTGACCAGAAACCGTCCATGCCACTGGCCGAGGCCATGCGGCCGCGCAGCCTGGATGAAGTGATTGGCCAGCAGCACTTGTTGGGTCCTGGCAAGCCGCTCAGGCTGGCATTTGAGTCTGGCAAGCCTCATTCCATGATTTTGTGGGGTCCCCCAGGGGTAGGCAAAACCACGCTGGCCAGGCTGACGGCAGATGCGTTTGGATATGCGTTCATCGCCTTGTCTGCCGTGTTTTCCGGGGTCAAGGACATCCGTGCCGCGATGGAGCTGGCGGAGCTCAACCTGCAGCAAGGCAAGCGCACGATCCTATTTGTCGATGAGATTCACCGCTTCAACAAGTCCCAGCAAGATGCCTTGTTGCCCTATGCTGAGTCCGGCTTGATCACGCTCATCGGCGCCACCACGGAGAACCCGTCGTTCGAAGTCAACTCGGCATTGCTGTCACGCGCCCAGGTGTATGTGCTGCAGTCGCTGTCCGACGATGACTTGTCAGCACTGATTGATCGTGCACGGCAGCTGCACTTACCCCATCTGGACCTGTCTCCAGACGCCATCTTGGCGCTTGTCGGCCTGGCTGATGGCGATGCGCGACGCACACTCAACCTGCTCGAGCAGTGCGGGACGGCTGCCTCGGCTGCCGGCAAAGAACACGTTGACGTCGACTTTGTGCAAAGCGCGTTGAGCACAGCAGCGCGCCGCTTTGACAAAGGGGGCGATCATTTTTATGACCAGATCTCCGCCCTGCACAAGTCAGTCCGTGGGTCAGATCCTGATGCCGCGCTCTACTGGCTCTGTCGCATGCTCGACGGTGGCGTGGATGCCCGTTATCTTGCTCGCCGCATCGTGCGCATGGCTTGGGAGGACATCGGGCTGGCCGATCCTCGCGCCCTGCAGATTGCCAATGATGCAGCCACGACGTATGAGAGACTGGGATCACCCGAGGG
>QXGG01105401.1_pt1 | contig 14154 bp, 12 predicted proteins | sample 1982491 | NCBI WGS metagenome assembly QXGG01 (sample SAMN09924614, study PRJNA488089) | Wastewater metagenome, whole genome shotgun sequencing project. | isolation source: South African research farm wastewater | place: South Africa: Irene, Agricultural Research Council, Animal Production... | reverse complement strand
TCAGGATCTGCAGCTACAACATCCACAAGGGCTTCTCGCAGTTCAACCGCCGCATGGTGGTGCATGAACTGCGCGAGCGCCTGCGCAGCCTCGATGCCGACCTCGTCTTCCTGCAGGAGGTGCAGGGGCTGCATCTGGGCCACCCGGCCCGGCATCCCGACTGGCCCTTGCTGCCGCAGCACGAGTTCCTAGCCGAAGATGCCTGGCAGCAGACGGCCTATGGCGGCAACGCGGTCTACGATCACGGCCACCACGGCAACGCCATCCTCAGCCGCCACCTGATTCTGAGCACCGTCAACCAGGACGTCTCCGATCACCGCTTCGAGCGCCGTGGGCTCTTGCACTGCGAGGTGCAGCTCCCGGCTTTCGAGCGCCCGGTGCATTGCGTGTGCGTGCATCTGGGCCTGATGGCGGGCAGCCGGCGGCGACAGATGATGGCGCTCGCCGAGCGCATGGAGCAACTCGCGCCGGGCGACACGCCGCTGATCATTGCCGGTGACTTCAACGACTGGCGCAACCACGCTGACGAACTGCTCGGCCACCGGCTCGGCCTCGCGGAGGCTTTCGGCAGTGGCAAGGGCAGGCCGGCGCGCAGTTTCCCGAGCACGCTGCCCTTCTTCCGCCTCGACCGTATCTACGTGCGTGGCTTCCGCGTGAGCCAGGCGCAGGTCCACTACGGTGCGCCGTGGGCGCAGATCTCCGATCACGCCGCGCTCACCGCCGACCTGGAGCCCGCGGCCTGATGCAGTTCCTGGCCGGTAATGCGGTCACGCTGCTGGAGAATGGCGGGCAGTATTTTCCCGCGCTGGAGGCGGAGATCGACGCGGCTGCGCGCGAGATCTTCGTCCAGAGTTACATCTTCGCGGACGACCACACTGGGCAGCGTATCGCCACTGCGCTCGCGCGCGCGGCCGCACGCGGGGTCGCGGTCAGGGTGATGGTCGATGGCTTCGGCGGACGCGCGTTCGTCACCCGCCTGCAGCCGCAGCTGCGCGCCGCGGGTGTGCAGGTCCTGATCTACCGTCGCGAGCTGCGGCCGCTGTCGCTGCGCCGTCATCGCCTGCGCCGGCTGCACCGCAAGGTCGTCGTCGTCGATGGTCGCGTCGCCTTCGTCGGCGGCATCAACATCGTGGACGATTTTGCTGCAGGCGTCCTCGCGCACCCGCGCTACGACTATGCGGTGCGGGTCGAGGGGCCGCTGCTCGCACCGATCGTCGCGTCAGCCCAGCGCCTGTGGTGGCTGGTGGCGTGGGCGAATCTGCGCCGCCGCGATTCGCAGCCGCTGCTGGCGCCGCCGCACACCGCACCAGTGGGTGACATCCGCGCTGCCTTCGTCGTACGCGACAATCTGCGCTATCGCCATGCGATCGAGAACGCCTACCTCGATGCGATTGCCAGTGCGCGCGAAGAGATCATCATTGCCAACGCGTATTTCTTTCCTGGCCGGCGGTTTCGCCAGGCCTTGATGGATGCGGCCGAGCGCGGGGTGCGGGTGAGCCTGCTGCTGCAGGGGCTGTCCGATCACCCGCTGCAGGCCTATGCCACGCGCGCGCTCTACCCGATGTTCCTCGCGCGCGGGATCCGCCTGTTCGAATATCAGCGCAGCTACCTGCATGCCAAGGTTGCGGTGGTGGATGGACGGTGGACGACCATCGGCTCAAGCAACATCGATGCCTTCAGCCTGCTGCTGGCGCGCGAGGCGAATGTGGTGATCGACGACCCAGGCTTTGCCGCGCGCCTGCGCGCCAGCCTGGAGTCGGCGATCCGCGCTGGGGCCACGGCCCTGAGTCCCCCGGACTGGCAGCGTCTGCCGCTGCTGCGCCGTGGCCTGAGCTGGGTGGCCTACCAGCTCGTGCGCCTGGCGATTGGCCTTGCCGGTTACGGCGGCAGTCATTGAGGCGGATCCCCGCCCCGGTCTTCAGCCTGCGACCAGGCTCAGGTAGTCGATCTTGGTGCAGCGGTCGACGACGACCTTGAGGCCCGCTGCGGCGGCCTTGTGCGCCGCGTCCGGTGCGATCACGCCGAGCTGGAACCACACGCAAGCCGCGCCCACCGCGATGGCTTCATCGACGATCGGCATGACGTCCTCGGGCTTGCGGAACACATCCACGATGTCGATTTTCTCCGGTACCGCGCGCAGGTCCGGATAGCATTTCAGGCCCATGACCTCGGTGTAGGCCGGATTGACCGGAATGATCGTGTAGCCCGCGCGCTGCAGGCGGTGGGCGACTTCGTTACTCGGGCGGTCGGAGCGGGCCGACAGGCCGACGATGGCGATCGTGCGTGCGTCCTGCAGCAGCGTACGGATGGTATCGGGCTGGGTGCTGATGTCGTTCGGATGCATCGGGTTTCCTCAGAAAAAGCCGTCTGCCACCGCCTGGCGGCGGCGAGGTACGGCGGCAATGGACCAGTGCGCCCGCGCCCACCGCCAGAGCTCTGCAAGCGGTGCGCCGGCGAGGGCCTCAGGCGGATTCTGGCCGAGAAAGCGCAGTGCCGCCAGCAGCGCCGCCGGAGGGGGATGAGCGTCGATCGCGCGCGCCAGCGTCTGCTTGGAGAGCTTCTCGCCCGCGGCGTTGGTGGCCAGGGGCAGGTGGGCGTAGGCCGGGATCGGGTGGCCGAGCAGGCCGAGCAGGTGGATCTGGCGTGCGGTGGCGTCGAGCAGGTCGGCGCCGCGCATGACGTGGGTCACGCCCGCTGCAGCGTCGTCCACCACCACCGCGAGTTGATAGGCGAAGAGCCCGTCGGCGCGCCGGACCACGTAATCGCCGGCGTCGGCGGCGAGGTCGACCGCCTGCGCGCCCTGGATCGCATCATCGAAGCGGATCAGGCCTTGCGCGCGGACGCGCCAGGCGCGGCCTTCACGCCCGGGGGGCAGGCCGTCGCGGCAGGTGCCGGGGTAGCGTCGTGAGCCGTCGCGTGCCAGTGGCTGGTCTGCGAGCTCGCGCCGTGAGCACGCGCATGGGTAGGCGGTGCCCGCAGCCCTCAGCGCCTCGAGCGCCTCGGCGTAGGCCGACGTACGCCGGCTCTGCCAGACGATCTCGCCATCCCACTCGAAGCCGAAGCGCTCGAGGGTGGCGAGGATACCCCCGGCGGCGCCGGTGACCGTGCGCGGGGTGTCCACATCCTCGATGCGCAGTAGCCAGCGCCCACCGTGAGCGCGCGCCTCGAGGAAGCTGCCCAGCGCGGCGACCAGCGAGCCGAAGTGGAGCGCACCGCTGGGCGAGGGCGCGAAGCGGCCGATGTACTGGCCCGGATCGGCATGGACGGAGGGGATGGACTGCGGCATGAGATCGGTCGCTGCGGTCGTTCGCGTGCTTCCCTGTGTGATGGGGGCGCGTTCCGGGTCAGGGGCGCGTGGCGAGCCCGCTCGCGAAGGTCGTGAAGCGTGCCGGGTGCAGACCGGCGGCGGCGAGGTCGGCAAGGTAGTCGGTGGAGGCGAGGTAGGCGAGTTCGGCCTCGCGCGGCGTGGTCAGCGGATCACAGGCGCGTAGTGTCGCATCCACCCGCCCCGGATGCACATGCACCAGCGCGCGCGGGCCGGTGCCGGCGAGGAAGCGGCGCATCTTCGCCGCGAAGGGGCGTTCGATGGAGAAGTCGTGCAGGCCGCTGAAGCCCTCGTTGCAGGGTAGGCCGGCCTCGCGCAGGCAGCGTGCGAGACCGCGGCCGAGGGCGGAGATGAACAAGGCCTTGCCGGTCGCCTCGCCCCGCTGCAGGCAGCGCAGCGGCGGCTCCACGCAGTTGCGCACCCAGACGCGGCCGCGCGGGTGACGGCGCAGCAGCTCGGCGATCAGCGCCTCACGCACGCCGGGCAGCACATGCACATGCTGATGGCCGTCGACATGGTCCGGGGCGTCGCCCCAGGCGTCCTCGAAGGCGTCGAACTGGGCGCGGATCTCGGCGCTCACCGCGTCCGCCGGCAGGCGGCGGGCGAGCGCGGCGGCGAGCAGGCGGCCGAGCGGCGGCAGGCGTTCGCCCCAGATCCGGCGCCCTGCGGCGCTGAGCGCGGGCTGGTCGGTCAGGGTCAGGTGCAGGCCGACGTCGGCCGGCGTACGCGCCATCAGCGCGCGCAGCGCCGGCGCGGCGCGGCGCCAGTCCGGGCGTGCGCTCATGCAGCTCGTGGCCGACAGCCGGCCGGCCTGGATCAGTTCGACGATCGCCTCGCTGACCCCGGGTGCGAGGCCGTAGTCGTCGGCACACACCACGAGTGGTCGGGTAATGGGCGCGTCGGTGCGGGAGGGGACTTGCATGCGGTCGGAGCGTTGTGCGCGAAGCCTGAAGTATCCCGCACCCGGGCCGGTGCGGGGCGCCGGTCAGGGCGCGAATGGTTTATCGTGCACGCCTTCGCTCCGGTTGCGGAGCCCACTCGCCGGTTGTTCCATCTTGCTGCACACCGACTCGCTCGATGCCCACCCCCATGTGCCGCCCGCCCGCTCGGCACGTCCCCGACTCTCGGTTGTCGTTCCACTCTATAACGAGGGCGAATCGGTGGAGGCGCTACATCGGCGCCTGTCACAGGTGCTCGCGGGGCTGGAGCTGTCGGACTGGGACATCGTCCTCGTCGACGACGGCAGCCGCGACGACACCTATGCGCGCGTCGCAGCGCTACACGCCACCGACTGCCACCTGAAGGCGATCCGTTTCGCGCGCAACTTCGGCAAGGAGGCGGCGATGGCCGCCGGGCTGCAGGCCGCGCAGGGCGACGTGATCGTGCTGATGGATGGTGACCTGCAGCATCCGCCCGAGCTGATTCCCGAGATGCTCGCAGCCTGGCGCAGGGGGGCGATGATGGTGACCGCGGTGCGACGCTCGCGGGCCACCGATCCCTGGCTGCGGCGCAGGCTCACGCGTGCCTTCTACGCCTTCTTCAGCAAGGTGTCGGAGGTCGAACTCGCCGAGGGCGGCGGCGATTTCCGCGTCTTCGACCGTGCGGTGGTCGACGCGATCAACAGCTTGCCCGAGCGCACCCGCTTCATGAAGGGGATCACGAGCTGGGTGGGTTTTCGCCAGCAGGTGGTCGAGTTCGAACCCGTGCAGCGCACTGGCGGCGTGTCCGGCTGGTCGATGCTGCGCCTGGTGCGCTATGCGATCGACGGGCTGACCGCCTTCAGCACCCTGCCGCTGAGGGTCTGGTCGGTGATCGGGCTGATCATGGCCGGCCTGTCGGGCTTGTACGGGCTGTTTCTGGCGCTGCGCACGATGTTGTTCGGCATCGACCTGCCCGGCTACGTCTCGCTGATGGTTTCGGGGCTCTTCCTGTCCGGCATCCAGCTGATCAGCCTGGGCGTGCTCGGCGAGTATGTTGGGCGCATTTTCACCGAGATCAAGGGCCGGCCGCTGTTCCTGGTGTCCGAGCGCCTCGGCTTCGATCACGGGGCGGAGCGCGATCGATGATCCGCTCGGGCGCGGCGGCGGGTGTGCCGGCCGCCGTGGTCTCCATGGAGCCGGACGCGCTGCTCGCGCGCCGGCTCGCGCTCGTCCTGCTCGTGCTGGCCGGGGTGTTTGTGCTGTTGACCTTCGACCAGCACGGCATCAGCAATGACGAGGAGGTCCAGCATGTGTATGGCCGGCTCCTGCTCGACTTCTACGGCACCGGTTTCGCCGATCGCCAGGTCTTCGAGTACAAGAACCTCTACCTCTACGGCGGATTCTTCGATCTCGTCGCGGCCGCCTTGGAGCGCGCCGGCCTGGCCGAGGGTCCCGCGCTTTGGGACCTGCGCCACCTGCTCTCGGCCACCTTCGGTCTCGTCGGGCTGGCCGGTACCTGGCTGCTGGCGCGTCGACTCGCCGGCGACTGGGCAGCGCTGGCGGCGCTGGTGCTGCTGCTGCTCACCGGGGCGTGGTCGGGGGCGATGTTCACCCACACCAAGGACGTTCCCTTCGCCGCCACCATGGTCTGGGCACTGTACTTCAGCGTGCGCGTGCTCGAGACCCTGCCCGCGCCGCCGTGGCGCGTGCTGGCGGGTCTGGGGGGCGCGCTCGGCTGCGCCTTCGGGCTGCGCATCGGCGCGCTGTTCGCGGTGTTCTACCTCGGCGTCGGCTTGCTTGCGGCTGCGGCCTTGCAGCCGGATCGGCGCCTGCGCTTTTTGCTGCGCAGCGCGCTGGCGCTTCTGCCGGCGGCGGCGGTGGCGCTGGTGCTCGGCGCGCTGTTCTGGCCGTGGGCGGCCACGGCGCCGGGCAACGTATCGAAGGCGATGGACGCGTTCTCGCATTTCGCTTTCGCGCTCGACACCGTGCTGGCCGGGCGCGTGATGAACATCGGCGAGGTGCCCGGGCATTACCTCGCGTCCTACCTGCTGGTGCGCCTGCCCGAACTGTTCCTCGCCGGACTCGCGCTCGCGCTCCTCGCCGGTCTGCGCGCCCTGCCGGCGCTCGCCGCCGCGCCGGGCCGACGGGCGGCCCTGGCCTGGCTGCCGGTGGTGCTGGCGGCTTCGTTCCCGCTCGCCTATACGCTGCTCGCGGCGCCGCCGCTCTACAACGGGCTGCGCCATTTCAGCTTCGTGCTGCCGCCGCTGGCGGTGCTCGCGGGGGCGGGGCTGGCCCGCGTCTGGCAAGGCCTGCGGAGCCGTCCGCCGCTGCTGCGCCGCGCCGTGTTGATCGTGTGCGTGCTGGCGGTCCTCGGCCAGGCAGGCCTGCTCGCCCGCCTCCATCCTTACCAGTATCTGGCCTACAACCGCCTCGCGGGCGGCGTTCAGGGGGCGTTCGGGCGCTGGGAGCAGGATTACTGGGCGAGCAGTCTGCGCGAGGCGGCGCAGGCCCTGAATGCCCTGGTCGCGCGCGAGGGCTTCCCGGCGCAGGGCTACACCGTGGCGGTGTGCGCCGAGCCGTTGCAGGCGCAGGTCTGGCTTGTGTCCGGGCTGCGTGCGACGCGCGACTGGTGGGGCGCGGACTTCTACCTCTCACCCACCCACATGCGCTGCGACGAGGCACTGAAGGGCCGCGTGGTCGCGCAGGTCGAACGTGCGGGGCGGGTCCTCGCGGTGGTCAAGGATCGTCGAGCGCTGCTCGGCGAGGACAGGCGGCCGCGATGAACGCGCCCGGGAGGATCGCGCGCTTCCTTCGTTTCGCTGCGGTCGGCGCGGTGGGCACGCTCGCCCACTATGCGCTTTTGCTCGCGCTGGTCGAGGGTGTGGGCGCGCCGCCGCTGGCAGGGGCCGCCGCCGGGTTCGCGCTCGGCGCGCTCGTCAACTACGCGCTCGCGCGCCGCCTGGTGTTCGCGTCCACCCGCAGCCACGCCCAGGCCCTGCCGCGCTTCTTTGCCGTGGCGCTGACCGGGCTGGCGTGGACGGCGCTGCTGATGAGCGTCTTCATGGGGGGGCTTGGCCTGCACTATCTGCTCGCTCAGGTGCTGACCACCGCGCTGCTGCTGCTCTGGCATTACGGCGGCAATGCCCTGTGGACTTTCCGCCGGGACCGGCACGGTGCGGAGGCGCGATGAGCGGCCAGGTCCCCGGTGGTGGCGCCTCGCCGCATCGTCTCGAGGCCGACCTCCTGCTCACGCTCACCACGCTGATCGCCGCGGCGGGCTGGATCTTCTCGAAGGAGGCGCTCGCCGGCATGCCGCCGCTGATCTTCATCGGCCTGCGCTTTGCGATCGCCGGGCTGGTGCTGGCGATGTTCTCGCTGCCCCAGCTGCGTGCGCTCGACTGGCGCGGACTGCGCAACAGCCTGCTCGTCGGCACCCTGTTCGCCGGCGGCATGGTGCTGTGGATCCTCGGCCTGTCGCACAGCAGCCACCTTGGCGAAGCCTCGTTCATCTCCAGCATGGGCATCGTCATGGTGCCGGTGTTCGCGCGCCTGTTCTTCGGCGATCGTCCCCCGGCGAGCACCTGGTTCGCGCTGCCGCTCGCGCTGGCCGGCTTCGCTTGCCTGTCGCTCGACGGCGGCTTCGCGGTCGAGCTCGGACAATGGTTCTTCCTCGGTGCGGCGCTGGTGTTCGCGCTGATGTTCAACGTCAATTCGCACGTCGTGCGCAACCTGCCGGTGCGCGCGCTCAGCGTGGTGCAGATGCTCGCGGTGGGTGTGCTGGTGCTGCCGCCGGCCCTGCTGCTCGAGACCTGGCCGCAGGCCTGGAGCGCGCCGGTGCTGGGCTGGCTGGCGGCAAGCGCGCTGCTCGCCACCACGCTGCGCTTCCTGCTCCAGCTCTACGGCCAGAGCCTGACCACGCCGAGCCACGCCGCGCTGATCATGATGCTCGAGCCGGTGTGGACCGCGCTCGCTGCGGCGTGGTGGTTCGCCGAGTCCATGAGTGCGCTGCAGCTCGCCGGCTGCGGACTGATCTTTCTCGCGCTGGTGGTGAGCCGCTGGGTGTGGATCCGCGGCTTGTTCGGCGGACGGGGATGAGCCGGCTTCAGCGCGCGGCGTGAATCGTAAGCGCGGGACTCCCACCCGGGCCGGCGGCGCTCGCCAGCCCGGGTGGTGAGGGCTGCCGGTGGCGTGCTCAGACGTTGAACAGGAAATTCAGTACATCCCCATCCCTGACCACGTATTCCTTGCCTTCGGCGCGCATCTTGCCCGCTTCCTTGGCCCCGGCCTCGCCCCTGTACTGGATGAAATCATCGAAGGCGATGGTCTGGGCGCGGATGAAGCCGCGCTCGAAGTCGGTGTGGATGACGCCGGCCGCCTGCGGTGCGGTGTCGCCGACATGGATGGTCCACGCGCGTACTTCCTTGACCCCGGCGGTGAAATAGGTCTGCAGACCGAGCAGCGTGTAGCCGGCGCGGATCAGGCGGTCGAGGCCGGGCTCGGTGAGGCCCATGGTCTGCAGAAACTCCGTCTTGTCGGCGTCCTCAAGGTCGGCGATTTCCGCCTCGATCGCGGCGCACAGGGCGACGACTTCAGCGCCTTCGGCCGCGGCGTGGGCGCGCACGGCGTCCAGGTGCGGGTTGTTGTCGAAGCCGTCTTCGGCGACGTTGGCGGCGTACAGCACCGGCTTGGCGGTGATCAGGCAGAAGGGCTTGAGGCTGGCCCATTCTTCCTTGGAGAGCTCGAGTGCGCGCACCGCCTTGCCCTGGTCGAGCTGGGCGAAGCACTTCTCCAGCACCGCGACCAGGATCCTGGCTTCCTTGTCGCCCGAGGCGGCGGGGCGCTTGTAGCGGTTCAGTGCCTTCTCGACGGTGGCCATGTCGGCGAGCGCGAGTTCGGTGTCGATGACCTCGATGTCGCGGATCGGATCGACACTGCCTGAGACGTGGATCACGTTGTCGTCGGCAAAGCAGCGCACCACGTGCACGATGGCGTCAGTTTCGCGGATGTTGGCCAGGAACTGGTTGCCCAGCCCTTCGCCCTTGGAGGCGCCCGCGACCAGGCCCGCGATGTCCACGAACTCGACGATGGCGGGCTGGATCTTCTGTGGCTTGACGATCTCGGACAGGGCCGCCAGGCGCGGATCCGGCACCTCGACGATGCCGACATTGGGCTCGATGGTGCAGAAGGGATAATTCTCGGCCTGGATGCCGGCCTTGGTCAGCGCATTGAAGAGGGTCGACTTGCCGACGTTGGGCAGGCCGACGATTCCGCATTTCAGGCTCATGTGAATCCTTGAATCGTAAGGGGTTTTAACGAGCCAGATTGAGGCATCGTTGAAGCGAGCGTCCTCTAAGCGTTGCAAATGGCATGAGGTCCGTCAGGCAAGGCAAGCCGACAAAATCAGGGGGTGTAGCAACGATTTTGTCTCAGTTTTGTCTTCAAAAGTGCCGATTGTAACCCTCTCAGATGCCCTGATCCAACGGCTTGCCCCCTCTGACGGTCGCATCCTCCGTGACCGAGTTTTGTGTGGCTTTTGCCTCAAGGTCGGCCGCCGAACCAAGACCTTCATGGTCGCAACAAGCAGTAGCGGCAAGCAGGTTCGCATGACGCTCGGGCGTTGGCCCCTCTTGACCACAGAGGACGCCCGATTGATGGCTATGGAGGTGCTGCGCTCTTGCAGGGCGGGGCAGCCACCAGCGCGACCGAGGGCAGCCGTGCTCCCTACGCTGTCCGAAACCCTGTTGGGATACTGCGCCGCCAAGGGAGTTAAGCCCTCCAGTGCGAAACGCTACGACTCTGCGTTGCGCGTGCATTTTGGAGACTGGCTGGAGCGTCCAGTAACCGCACTTGGCGAGGCAAGGTTCGCAGAGCACTGCCACCAATTCGCGCAGACCAAGGGGGCAGCAGTCGTGGAGTTGGGGCGCGGCTTGATCGGGGCAGTTCTGCGATATGCGAACGCCGTTCATCACACAGACCTTGTGAATCCGTTCACCAACCTGGGTGCAGCAGGACTGTTGCCGGCGCGAGCAAAGCCGCGGGCAAGAACGCTTCAGGAGGCTGATCTGCCTGCATGGTGGAGTGCGGTGCAATCGCTACCTTCCCCGCACAAAGAATACCTCCTACTTCTCGCCTTCACAGGACTTCGTCGGAACGAGGGCTTGAGCATTCAAGTTCAACATGTTGACTTCGTGAAAGGTGTTCTCTTGATTCCAGAGACCAAAAATGGGACTCCACACGCCTTACCGATCACTCCTCTGATGAAAACCGTGTTGGACAAAATGATCCACACCAAGGGGGCCAATGAATTGATTTTCAAAGGTGTGTCGGGAAAGTATGTTTCAGTAATGGCGTGTAATGCCGGGGCGCCAAGGTTCATGCTCCATGATCTGCGGAAGTTGTTGGCGACTATCGGTGACCGTCTGAAGGTTGGAGATGCGGTTATCAGAAAAATTCTTAATCACACTCCAGCGAAATCAGACGTCCTTTATCGTCATTATGTCAGCGTAACAGTTTCCGATGTCGCAGAACCCTTGGAGAAAATTCAAGACTTTATCTTTTCACTAATGTCATCGTGTGGAAATCAAAGTAACGACTAACGCGCTAAACTGCCGTGAAAGAACGTCTGGCGAAAAAAACCGACCCAGTTGCGCGCAAGGTCGGTTTGTAAAGCGATTTAGAAGTTAGGGCGCAGTTGTTTTTCACATAGATGCCAGTAACTGTTCTTTGTCGCTGAGATAATCTTATGATGCAACATAATCCGATGAAGCCCAGTGATCCTCCGATCAACGATGATGGCATCGTGAATCCTCGCAATAACAGTGAATCGGGACCGACAAAGATACCCGGCCGCCAAGTCCATTACTTTCGTTTCAGCATGCTGGTATAAGTATGCCATTAGTTTTGAGCCGCTTAATTTCCGCTTCTCTCCTTCCGTCTTCAAAAAAGCCATTTTCCTAAGTTCAGGATTCCTCTTGAGCGCTGCTTCTTTAATTCTCTTGTCTAAAGTGGCTTGCTCTTCAGAAAATTCCCTAACAGTTCTGTTCCGAAAGAATGCGTTTCGTTCAGTTTCATCGTCAAACAGGTCTGCGACCGCTGTGAGAACGAAATCTCCCCCCTCTGGCCAGCCTTGAGTTGTAGTCCTGGCTCCAAACGCAATGGCTGTAAAAGCACGTTTGATAGTCCGAAGCCTTTCATCCCAGTTTTCGCTACTGCAGGTTAAGCAGAATACGGAAGCGCACACTGAGTTTAGTATTTCATCTTTTTGGGTAGCATAACTGTGTGAGTGGGGGAAAGCATCCTTGATTGAACCTTCGTCTTCACTAATTAAGTTAAATGCAAACCCCATTTTCCAACTAACTACGCTTGACCTAAGGTCGTATTCCCAGTTGTCTTGCAACATAAACGAACGAAGTGTCTTGCTCACACTCTGGATGCTTGTGCCGTAATAGTATGTTCTACCGAACTCGCTCGCAGGCTTCTTTATTTGAAAGAACTTTCCCTGAAATACGAAGCATATCTCCAGCACCTTCCTCGCTTGCGTGATTTCGTGGCCATATCTGCGGAGTTTCATTCTTTTTTTATTCTTTTCAAGTTTGTGTATGTAGTCGCGGACTCCTTTCGCATTCACTTGAACGAACTCGCAGTTGCTGGTCAAAGTGCCATTGAGGAAATACTCTTGCTGTGCAATGTAAGGAAATAAATGTTTTATCTTTACATGATGTTCTTTGTCCGTCAGGGTTTTTATGAGATCAGTCAGTCTGCTTTCAAATTCAGTGGCGCTCTGAATGCTGACAGTTAGATACTGAGATGCAATTACGCGTGAAATTTCTTTTGTGACATTAGATCCTTTTGAATAAAATTTTAGCAAACTAATCTGATTATCATTTAGCCACTTATAAAGCCTCGTTGCATTTCCGTTTATCGTAACTCTCGGGCCGGATTGAGATAGTTTCTTCATCGGGATTGAGAAAATGAATTGCTTTTCCCGAAGAATTGCCGTGCCTGCACTAATTGAGTTCTCCATCTCTTGGAGTAAAAGTGTTTTAAGTTTTCCAAGCGCTTTGGCTGCTTTTTCAGACGATATTATCTTTGCAAGAGTGTCATATACCTCGCTTTTTATAGATATGTGCAAAGTCATGTTGGTTCAGTAAGTCGACATCTCTAAAATATAAAAGTGTCACCCTTATAGTAATAGTAATGTCAATCTGCTCCTATCGGTTAATATTGAAAAATAAGTTGAAGATTTTTTTCTTGAAGTGAGCGAAGCGAATCTGAAAGAAATAAATCTGATAACTACGACCCGAACGCAGTTCGGTCGTTAATGCGATCCTGTTTATTATGTGCAGAATCCGCTTCAACTCGCATGCAAAAAATATCATGATATTCAAGATGCAGAATTTATTCGGTTTGCGATGTGCGCTTTGTGCCTTGTTCCCTGCATTGAGTTCTTATCTTGAGTTTTAAGTGCGATATTTCGTTGTGGATTAATTTTTTCTCCCAAGAGCGCTTAAAATCACTTATTTCAATCCTCAGGCAGCACTTGTCCATGTAGATCCGTTACTCGCGCTTGCCTTTCGGAAGCGATATTTCTTTCCGATGTGTGCGTTAATTGCGTTTACCGCCTTATGAAAATTAACTACGTCCAGGTCTATTCCGATGTATTTCCTGTTGGTGTTTATGCAGGCAATTCCTGCTTCACCTCCGTTCATGAATGCATCCAGGACGACAGCGTCTTCTCGTGTGTAAGATTTAATGAAATACTCCTGAAGTTTTATTCTCCACATTTCAGGCCACGGGATCTGCACCGCGCGTTGTGTTAGTAGTGATGGCGGCTTGTAGGCCGGCCCCAAAGACCTAAAACCATTACCCCATTCGTGTGGACGGAACAAAGGTGTGTCAGTGGAGAAGACCAAATAACTTTCGTGTGCTTGCAAGATCCTGGCGTTCGTTTGCGTTCTTTGGCTTTGTAGCGTCGTATGTGGTTTTTCTGCAATCCATTCGTGCCGATAATAGTCGGATAAGGATGCGGTAACGATAGATGCAAAAGGTTGTGTAGTTGGAAAGATGATAGCCGCGTGTGGTTTACACACTCGTGCATATTCATCCCAGAGCGAAGAGATAGGCTGCACCCAGTCCCATTCAGTCTTTGTTACTTGGTATGGCAAGTTAGAAATTAGAAAATCCACCGAAGCCGTCGGCACGTGTTTGAGAACACTCAGCGCGCCGCCGCAGGCAAGCGTGTTTGGGGTTATAACTTCTGGAAGCAATTTCTTCTCGTCGTAAACATTAAATGTTATCGTGCTATTGCCATAAGTTGTTGACGAATAGTGGTTGAATGATTTCATTTCTTATTCTCCTTGGATAAAAATTAAATAATCTTTCAAAAATGCGCCTTCATTCAAGGCGTGCAGCAATCTTTTCACGAAACGAACCAGAAAGCAATAGGTGAAGTTAAAGAATAATCATTCCATTTAAATTGCGTTTTTGTGCTTTGAGATTGGTCTCTAATGCAAATTCGCAGATAAGATTCTTTGCGTTATTTCATGTTTCGTTTTTAGGTTGTATTTTTTAATGCAAAAATAGCCTCTTTGGTCAATTTTCCTGCTTAGGCGTTTTATTAAAGGAGTTTTTTGGGGGGGGGTGTGGCCGGCTTAGAGAGGGGGGCAGGGGTTAGCGAGGAGGGGCGTTAGCAACATCCACAGTTGAGTAGATGTCTTCGCCCTGTGGCGTGCTCTTGAGGACGTAGTTAGTCCCGGCCTTAAGGTCGCCGATAGGGGCAATTGCGATGTGGAATCCCAAGTCTGAGTCAGCCGAGCATTGTTTGAATAAACGAGTGAAGGTGTCCAGGTCCAAGGACTGAGGTCTTTCAACGATCAGGTGAATGAGCCAACCATTCTGGCCGTTCAGGTC
>QXGG01362082.1_pt1 | contig 14169 bp, 9 predicted proteins | sample 1982491 | NCBI WGS metagenome assembly QXGG01 (sample SAMN09924614, study PRJNA488089) | Wastewater metagenome, whole genome shotgun sequencing project. | isolation source: South African research farm wastewater | place: South Africa: Irene, Agricultural Research Council, Animal Production Institute... | reverse complement strand
TATGGGTGCTTTATTATTAGCCGGTGGCGCTGCAGGCAAGCGTTTTTGCCTTCCACATTCACGGATGATGATTCACCAGCCTTTAGGCGGATTCCAAGGCCAGGCCTCAGATTTTGAGATTCATGCGCGCGAAATTTTAACTATTCGTGATCGCTTGAATCATATTTTGGCAGAGCATACCGGCCAACCGCTGGATGTGATTGCAAAAGATACAGACCGCGATAATTTTATGAGCGGTGACGAAGCAGTTAAATACGGCTTGATTGACCATGTGGCAAAAAAGCGTGATATGCCGGTTTAATCAATATTCAGTAATGCTGTATGTGTTTTATGTGGGCTATAGGGTTGAAAAGTCTGAATCAGACTCCACCTTCTATCTATAGCCTACCAAACTGGAACGAACGAATGACTGATAAGAGTAGTGGCGAGGACAAAGGCAAGCTGTTGTATTGTTCCTTCTGTGGCAAAAGCCAACACGAAGTTCGCAAGCTGATTGCTGGTCCCTCGGTTTTTATTTGTGATGAATGCGTTGATTTATGCAATGAGATTATCCGTGAGGAAGTTGAAGAGCTTGAGTCTGACAGCGCAACACATAAATTGCCTTCTCCCAAGGAAATCAGTGCCATTCTTGATCAGTATGTTATTGGCCAAGAACGTGCGAAGAAAGTGCTTGCTGTAGCGGTCTACAACCACTACAAGCGCTTGAATAACCGTGAGAAGAAAGACGACATTGAATTGGGTAAAAGTAATATTTTGCTGATCGGTCCGACCGGTTCAGGTAAAACATTACTGGCCGAAACACTGGCGCGCTTGTTGAATGTACCTTTCACCATTGCTGATGCAACCACTTTAACCGAAGCTGGTTATGTGGGTGAGGATGTGGAAAACATCATTCAAAAGCTGTTGCAAAAGTGCGATTACGATGTTGAAAAAGCTGAGATGGGCATCGTGTATATCGATGAGATCGATAAGATCACCCGCAAATCAGACAACCCATCCATTACCCGTGATGTGTCAGGCGAGGGCGTTCAACAGGCTTTATTGAAGCTGATTGAAGGCACTGTAGCTTCGATCCCACCACAAGGTGGACGTAAGCACCCGCAGCAAGAGTTTTTGCAGGTGGATACGAAAAATATCCTATTTATCTGTGGCGGTGCGTTTTCTGGTTTAGAAAAAGTAATCCAGAATCGTTCAGTTAAAGGCGGTATTGGCTTTGCTGCAGAAGTACGCAGTAAAGAGCAAGAAAAGAAAATCGGCGAAGCTTTACGTGATGTAGAGCCCGATGATCTGGTTAAGTTTGGTTTGATTCCAGAGTTTGTGGGTCGCTTACCTGTGATTGCAACGCTGGAAGAACTTGACGAAGCCGCTTTAGTACAGATCTTGACCGAACCGAAGAACGCGCTGACCAAGCAATACGGCAAGTTATTCGATATGGAAGGGGTTGAGCTGGAGTTCCGTGAGGATGCCTTGTTGGCTGTGGCTAAGCGTGCATTACTGCGTAAAACCGGTGCGCGTGGATTGCGTTCAATCTTAGAAGGCATTTTGCTGGATACGATGTATGACATTCCATCGCAAACTGATGTGTCAAAAGTCGTGATTGATGAAAGCGTGATTGAAGGTACATCACAGCCTTTATTGATTTATGCAACAAAAGACACACCGGTAAAATCAGCTCAAGCAGGTCCTGAGGCTTGATTTTATAATGTGTTATCACAAAAGGGCCTGCGGGCCCTTTTGTATTTTATAGCGCTCACCTTGTAATTGGTATGTGGCGTCCCCATCTTTGATCTCAGACGTAGCTATTTTTAACGGCCTGCGTGCCGCATGTGAGAGAGAATAATGAAGACAATCATCGAATTGCCGTTATTACCATTGCGTGATGTTGTAGTGTATCCGCATATGGTGATTCCCCTATTTGTAGGGCGTGAGAAATCCATTGCGGCACTTGAGGCTGCAATGCAAGGTGACAAGAAAATATTATTGGTCGCACAGCACAGTCCTGCTGCTGATGACCCTGAGCTCAGTGCCTTGCATAGCATAGGTACTGTGGCAACGATTTTGCAGTTGCTTAAACTACCCGATGGCACTGTTAAAGTGCTGGCTGAAGGTGAGCAGCGCGCTGAAATCTTTAAGCAAGTATCGGCTGATAACGCCGACTACATCAGTGCAGAAGTACAATTGCATGACGCTGAAGACATCAGTGCCACTGAAAATGAGGTGCTGTGTCACACCGTCTTTGAGCAATTTGAAAGCTTTGTACAACACAGTAAAAAAGTGCCTGCTGAAGTCTTAGCCACGCTCGGTGAGATTGAAGACGCGGGGCGCTTAGTGGATTCCATTGCTGCGCAAATGACCCTTAAGCTTGAGCAGAAACAATCTGTATTGAGCAGTTGGCCGATTGCTGAGCGTGTGGAGCTGCTGCAAGGCATCCTGGACACTGAGCTTGAGTTGCTCACTGTTGAAAAGCGCATCCGTGGGCGTGTTAAAAAGCAAATGGAGCGCAGCCAGCGTGATTACTATTTGAATGAGCAAATGAAAGCCATTCAAAAAGAGCTAGGTGAAGACGAAGACGGTAATAATGAAATCGATGCGTTAAAAAAACGTATCGATGAAGCCGGTATGCCAGAAGAAGCCTTAACTAAGGCCCATGCTGAGCTGAAAAAGCTACAGCAGATGTCACCTATGTCAGCTGAAGCGAGCGTGGTGCGCACCTATTTAGATTGGTTGCTCAATACGCCGTGGAAGACTAAAAGTAAGGTGCGTGCCGATTTAGCCCGTGCTGAAGAGATCCTCGATGCGGATCACTTTGGTTTGGAAGAGATTAAAGAGCGTATTTTAGAATACCTCGCAGTACAAAAACGCGTTAAAAAACTTAAAGGCCCGATTTTATGCTTAGTCGGCCCGCCGGGTGTGGGTAAAACCTCTTTAGCTGAATCTATTGCGCGTTCAGTGAACCGTAAATATATTCGTATGGCTTTAGGTGGTGTGCGTGATGAAGCGGAAATCCGTGGTCACCGCCGTACCTACATTGGCGCTATGCCAGGGCGCGTTATTCAGCGCTTAAGTAAAGTAGGCGTGCGTAACCCGCTATTTTTGCTCGATGAAATCGACAAGATGGGAACCGACATGCGTGGCGATCCAGCTTCTGCGTTATTGGAAGTGTTGGACCCAGAGCAAAACAATGCTTTTAACGATCACTATTTGGAAGTCGATTACGATTTATCTGATGTGATGTTTGTCTGTACCGCCAACTCGCTGAATATTCCAGGTCCGTTGTTGGATCGTATGGAAGTGATTCGTTTGCCGGGCTATACCGAAGATGAAAAACTGAACATCGCGCAGAAGTACTTGGTCAGCAAGCAGCTTAAAGCCAATGGCATGAAAGATGCCGAAGTTGAATTTGAAGCGCAAGCCTTGCTCAATATTGTGCGTCTATACACCAGTGAAGCGGGTGTGCGGGGTTTGGAGCGCCAAATTGCTAAGGTGTGCCGCAAGATTGTGAAAGAGCATACGGCGCAAAAAACCATTAAAGCTGTGGTGAAGGCCGATGACCTTGAGCACTACTTGGGTGTACAGAAGTACACCTATGGTTTAGCTGAAGAAGATGATCAAATCGGTCAAGTGACAGGTTTAGCATGGACTTCAGTGGGCGGTGTTTTGCTGACGATTGAGTCGGCGGTGATCCCAGGTAAAGGTCAGTTAATTAAGACTGGATCGCTGGGTGATGTGATGGTTGAGTCCATGACCGCTGCTTTAACCGTGGTGCGCAGTCGTGCACAGGGCCTAGGCATCGCTGCAGACTTCTATGAGAAGACGGATGTACATTTGCATATGCCTGAAGGGGCTACGCCCAAAGATGGCCCTAGCGCTGGTATAGGCATGTGTACGGCGTTGGTGTCTGCGTTGACTAAGATCCCTGTGCGCGCTGATGTAGCGATGACTGGTGAGATTACGTTGCGTGGCCAAGTGTTAGCAATCGGTGGTTTAAAAGAGAAATTACTCGCTGCACACCGTGGTGGAATCAAAACCGTTATCATTCCAGAAGAGAATGTGCGTGACTTGAAAGAAATACCAGCTAATATAAAGGCCGATTTAGACATCAAACCAGTAAAATGGATTGACGAAGTACTGCAAATTGCGTTGCAATACATGCCTGAGCCTTTATCTGATGTCGTTTCTGACGTATTGATTAAGGATGAGTCGCGTGAAACTGAGGGCACTGATAGCCTCAGAACACACTAATGCAGTTGTGATTGACATGCTCTTGGCACCTGTCTGTATAGTCAGGTGCTGATGTCATTGGGTTGCATAACAGAGCTATTTTGCTTGTATAAAACTTGCAATCATATTTATTTTTGAAAACCTAAGGGGACTTACGAGTGAACAAGTCAGAGTTAATTGATAAAGTTGCTGCTTCGGCAGATATTCCTAAAGCAGTTGCTGGACGTGCATTAGACGCTGTGATTGAAAGCATCACAGGTGCATTGAAAGAGGGTGATTCAGTCGTATTAGTTGGCTTTGGTACATTCGCTGTTAAAGATCGTGCTGCACGTACTGGCCGTAACCCACAGACAGGCAACCCGATTGAAATTGCTGCAGCTAAGATTCCTGGCTTTAAAGCCGGTAAAGCGCTTAAAGACGCTGTCAACATCTAAGTGCTTGTAATGCATAGGTTTTTGGACTGATGCATTTGATATGTGCTCAGAGGTTCTTGCTGATGAACATCACGCCTCAGTGGACGTATCAGTAAATACAAAGGCGCATCATGTGGTGCGCCTTTATTTTGTTTGACTGACCCATAATGCACAGCCATGATCATGGCTACATCGGGGGATGCATGCTGCAGAATATTCGAGACAACTCTACGGGGTGGATCTCTAAATCAATTATTGGTTTGATTGTTATACTTTTTGCTTTTACCGGGTTTGAAGCCATTTTAGGCTCGAGCAGTAACAGCAATAATGCTGCAAAAGTAAATGGCGAAAGTATTACCCTTGATGCGTTAGCTGAAGCAAAAAATAATCAACGTCGCCAGTTGATGCAACAGTTTGGTCCAGATTTTGATACCAGTCTGATTGATGATTCATTGTTGAGTGAAGCGGCACTGCAAGGGCTGATTGCTCGTGCTCTCTTAGTGCAAGCAGCAGATGAAGCAAAATTTGCTTACTCCAGTGCAGCCATTGATCAGTTTATGTTGTTGGCACCTGAGTTCCAGACTGAGGGTCAATTTGATGCGGCCCGTTTTGACCAAGTGATTCGTCAAATGGGCTACAGTCGTTTGCAGTTTAGACAAATGATTGAAGAAGAGATGCGCATCAGTCAGCTGCGTGCAGGTATCGCCGGCAGTGCTTTTGTAACAGATCACGAAGCACAAGCCTTTGCTCGCTTAGAGCGTCAAACACGCGATTTCTCCATGCTGAAAATTGCGCCTGATTTTGATCAGGTGCAGGTGAGCAGTGAAGATGTGCAGACTTATTACGATGAGCACAGCGATGAGTTTATGACCGATGAGCAGATTGTAGTTGAGTATATCGAACTGCAAAAATCTGCATTATTTGAGCAAGTGGATGTCGATGATGAGCAGCTGCAAGAGCTGTATCAGGCAGAAATTGCTAACTTGTCAGAGCAACGTCGTGCTGCGCATATTTTGATTGAAATCAGTGATGATGTCAGCGATGAGCAAGCCCGCGCAAAAGCAGATGAGGCGATCAGTCGTATTCAAGCAGGTGAAGCCTTTGCTGATCTTGCCACCGAGTTGTCCGATGATATGGGTTCGGCTCAACAAGGGGGTGACTTAGGTTTTGCAGCGGCTGATGTGTACGAGCCTGAGTTTGAAGAAGTGCTGTATGCACTGAACAAAGATGAGCTGTCTGCGCCAGTGCGCACCGAGTACGGTTGGCATGTGATTAAGTTGCTGGACGTGCGTGGCGCTGATATTCCAAGCTTTGCCAGTTTAAAAGATAAGCTTGCGCAAACCTTAAAAGCGCAAGAAGTTGAGCAGCGTTTTGTGGAAACGATTAAGGATCTTGAAGATTTAGCTTATGAGTCTGCTGACTTACAGCAACCGGCTGCAGAGTTGGGTTTAAAGATTCAAGTCAGCCAAGCCTTTGGTCGCGAGGGAGCATCTGAAGGGCTCTTTGCTAACCGTAAGGTATTAGCCGCTGCGTTCAGTACTGAAGTGCTGGAAGAAGGTGCTAACAGTATGGCGCTTGAACTTGATCCTGAAACAACGCTGGTCTTGCGTGTGAAGGAGCATATGCGTCCTAAGCAATTTGCATTTCCACAGGTGAGTGAGCAGATTAAACAGCAACTCACAGCGCAGCGTGCCATCGAGCAGGCGCAAGCCAAAGGTGAGACTTTGTTAGCGAGCCTACAAGAGGGTAAAACCTCGGTAGCCCAAGCACAAGAGTCGAGCTGGGAAACGGTAGAGGCGGCAATGCGCGACCAGGACGGTGTTGAACCACAAGTGTTGCAGCGTGTGTTTAAAATGCCTAAGCCGGCCGCGGATCAGCCACAGTTTGCAGGTTTGAACTTAGGTGATGGCAGTTATGCAGTGTTGCACTTAACTGGCGTCAATGATTCACCTGAGCCCTTAAGCACGCAAGAGCTTGCGCAATACAAAGATATTCTTGCTTCACGCGCAGGTCAGGTTGACTTCAATGCTGTGCAAAAGCAATTAGAAGCGGATGCTAAGATCAAGCGTTTCTAAGTCTGTGTAAGCCATAAAAAAACCCGCATCTTTGCGGGTTTTTTTATGGCGCTGGAAAAATTAATCTTCTTCAAGATTGCCCATGGCTGTGGTGTTAAAACCACCATCTACGTACATGATTTCGCCGCTGATACCTGAGGCTAAATCAGAGCATAAAAATGCACCTGCATTACCCACTTCATCAATGGTCACGTTACGGCGTAACGGAGTTTGCTTTTCGTTGGCTGAGAGCATCTTACGGAAGTTTTTAATACCCGATGCTGCTAATGTGCGGATTGGGCCAGCAGAGACTGCGTTCACACGAGTACCTTCTGCGCCTAGGCTGCCTGCAAGGTAGCGCACGCCGGCTTCCAGACTGGCTTTAGCCATACCCATGACGTTGTAGTTGGGCATGGTGCGCTCTGCGCCTAAGTAGGACAGCGTCAGCAAGCTACCGTTGCGGCCTTGCATCATGCTGCGACCGGCTTTGGCTAAAGCAATAAAGCTGTAAGCACTGATATCGTGAGCAATTTTAAAACCATCACGGGTGGTGACATCAGTGAAGTCGCCGTCCAGTTGATCACCTGGCGCAAAACCTACCGAGTGAACGATGCAATCTAAACCGTCCCATTTTTTAGCTAAATCAGCGAACACTTGCTCGATTTCTGCATCATTGGCCACATCGCAAGGGAAGCATAAGTCAGCTGAAGAACCCCAGCTTTCGGCAAAGCCTTCTACGCGTCCTTTAAGCTTGTCGTTTTGGTAGGTGAACGCCAGCTCAGCGCCTTCACGGTGCATTGCCGCCGCGATACCTGAAGCAATCGACAGTTTGCTGGCTACGCCAACGATTAAAACGCGCTTACCGGTCATAAAACCCATGGTTTTTCCTCTTTCTAAGTCAATAGTCATTATTACAAGTGTTGTGAGCTGTTCATAAAGGCTGCGGCTAACAACTGTTGTGTGTAATGGTGTTGTGGTGCTGCAAAAATCGTTTCAGCGTCACCTTGCTCAACCACTTGGCCTTGGCGCATCACCAGTAACTGATGACTGAGCGCTTTAACAACGGCTAAGTCATGGCTGATAAATACATAAGTTAACGTGTATTTTTGCTGTAAGTGACGCAGCAATTCCACCACTTGGCGCTGTACCGTGCGGTCCAGTGCCGAGGTGGGCTCATCCAATACAATCAGTTTAGGTTTGAGTACTAAGGCTCTAGCGATGGAGATACGTTGGCGCTGCCCACCAGAAAACTCATGCGGGTAGCGATGACGTGTCTCAGGATCTAGACCCACTTCACGCAGTACATCAATGATGGCGTGCTCTTGTTGCTGTGCATTACCCATCTTATGAATCTGTAAACCTTCACCAATGATATCTGAGACGCTCATTCTTGGGCTCAGGCTACCAAATGGGTCTTGAAACACCACTTGAATATCACGGCGCAAAGGCCGCACTTGTTTTTGTGATAAACCTTCAATGGCTTGGCCGGCATATAGAATGCGGCCTTGGCTGTGAATCAAGCGCAAAATAGCTAAGCCTAAAGTGGATTTTCCTGAGCCACTTTCTCCTACAACGCCCAAGGTTTGTCCGCGCTGTAGGGTCAAACTGATACCATCGACCGCTTTTACATAGTCGACAGTGCGCTGCAAGATACCTTGCTTAATGGGAAACCAAACCCGTAAGTCTTGTGTTTCTAGCAGCGTCTCGCTGGGTGTGTGAGGTGCGGGTAAGCCGCTGGGTTCGGCACCGAGCAACTCTTGGGTGTAAGGGTGTTGCGGATTATTAAAAATATCAGCGCACGCCGCTTGCTCAACAATCTCACCGTTGCGCATCACGCATACACGGTGTGCCACACGGCGCACTAAGTTCAGATCGTGGCTGATCAGTAAGATCGACATACCTAAACGCTCTTGCAAATCTCTGAGCAGCTCTAAGATAGTTTGCTGCACTGTCACATCAAGCGCGGTGGTGGGCTCATCGGCAATCAGTAATTGCGGCTCATTGGCTAAGGCCATGGCAATCATTACACGCTGACGCTGCCCGCCGGAGAGTTCATGCGGATAAGCATTCATGCGTTGTTCTGGGTTTTTGATCTCGACCAAGCGCAACAGCTCTAGGGTGCGAGCTGAAGCTTGTTTGTTGTTCATCCCTTTGTGCAGGATGAGGATTTCATTGATTTGCTTCTCAATGCTGTGCAGCGGGTTCAGCGAACTCATGGGTTCTTGGAAAATCATCGCAATACGATCGCCGCGCACTTTACGCAGAGCAGCAGGCGTTGCGCTGAGTAAATCCTGACCTTGGTAAGTGATACTGCCATTGGGGTGTCTGGCTAACGGGTAGGGTAACAAGCGCAAAATTGAATGCGCGGTAACGGATTTACCCGAGCCACTTTCACCGACTAAGGCTAAAGTTTCACCTGAGTTGATGCTGAAACTGATGTGTTTTACAGCCTGCTGCACTGTATCACCGCTGATAAAATCAACGGACAAATCTTCAATGCTAAGCAAGGGTTGTGTTTTATTTTCTTGGATCGAATGCATCACGGGCAGCCTCACCAATAAAGACTAATAAACTCAGCATCAAAGCTAAGACTGTAAAAGCACTGATACCCAACCAGGGCGCTTGTAAGTTGGATTTGCCTTGTGCCACTAACTCACCAAGCGAGGGCGAGCCGGGCGGCAAACCAAAACCTAAAAAGTCCAAAGCGGTTAAGGTGCCAATGGCGCCGGTCAAGATAAAAGGCAAAAAGGTTAAGGTGGATACCATGGCGTTGGGCAAAATATGGCGGAACATAATACTGCTGTTTTGCATGCCTAAAGCGCGTGCAGCTCGCACATATTCAAGGTTACGCCCACGTAAAAACTCCGCACGCACCAAGTCCACTAAACTCATCCACGAGAACAGCAGCATAATCCCCAGCAGCCACCAAAAATTGGGCTGAATAAAGCTGGCCATAATAATCAGCAAGTACAGCACCGGTAGACCGGACCAGATTTCTAAAAAACGCTGGCCGATTAAATCCACCCAGCCTCCGTAAAAGCCTTGTAATGCACCGACAAACACACCAATCACTGAGCTGATCAAGGTGAGTGTAAGCGCAAAAAGTACTGAAATACGAAAGCCATAAATAACCCGTGCAAGCACGTCACGTCCTTGGTCATCGGTGCCCAGCCAGTTTTGCCAAGACGGCGGTGCCGGTGCGGGGACTTGCAAGTCGTAATTGATACTTGAGTAGTTAAAGGCAATCACAGGCCAAATCATCCAGCCGTTTTTTTCCGCGACTAACTCTTGTATATACGGGCTTTTATAGTTGGCCTGCAGCGGAAATTCACCACCAAAGGTGGTTTCTGGGTAGCGTTTGAGTACAGGGAAATACAGCGCACCATCATAGTGCACCACCAGTGGTTTATCGTTGGCAATTAATTCAGCGCCCAGCGATAACCCAAATAAAGCCAAGAACAACCAGAGTGAATACCAGCCGCGCTTATGTGATTTAAAACGGGCAAAACGCCGTTGATTAATCGGAGACAGGGCCATATCAGTTCCCCCGACTGCTGAAGTCGATACGTGGATCGACCAAGGTGTAGGTGATATCGCCGATCAACTTCACCAGCAAACCCAATAAGGTGAATAAAAACAGCGTGCCAAATACCACGGGATAATCGCGGTTAATCGCCGCTTCAAAGCTGAGTAAACCTAAGCCATCCAGTGAAAAAATCACCTCAATTAACAGTGATCCGGTAAAGAACATCCCGATAAAGGCCGCAGGGAAACCCGCAATAATAATCAGCATGGCGTTACGAAACACATGGCCGTACAACACTTTATTTTCGGGCAAGCCTTTGGCGCGAGCCGTGGTGACGTATTGCTTGTTGATTTCATCGAGAAAGCTGTTTTTAGTCAGTAAGGTCAGGGTGGCAAAGTGGCCAATCACTAAGGCCGTGACGGGGAGCGCTAAGTGCCAGAAGTAATCCCCGATTTTGCCCAGCATGCTCAACTCTTCAAAGTTATTGGACGTCAGGCCGCGCAGTGGAAACCAGCTTAAATAACTGCCGCCGGCAAATACCACCACCAATAAAATCGCAAACAAGAAGGCCGGAATGGCGTAGCCTAAAATAATGGCTGAGCTGGTCCATACGTCAAACGCACTACCATGGCGCACCGCCTTACTGATTCCTAGCGGGATGGAAATCAGATACATCAACAGCGTGCTCCACAAGCCTAGGGAGATAGAAACGGGCATTTTTTCAATAATTAAATCCGTGACTTTGGCATCACGAAAAAAGCTATTACCAAAATCAAAGTGGGCGTAGTTTTTGAGCATAATCCAAAAGCGCTCGACAGCCGGCTTATCAAAGCCGTACATCTTTTCAATTTCCAGAACCAGTTCGGGATCCAGCCCTTGCGCGCCGCGATAATTGGCAGACGAGCTGCTAGACACTTCTGAGCCGCCACCGGAGATGCGCCCTGTAGCGCCACCGGCTGCGGCATCAAAGCCTTCGAGTTTAGCAATCATCTGCTCGACAGGCCCTCCAGGAGCGGCCTGGATAATAATAAAGTTGACTACTAAAATACCCAGCAAAGTGGGAATGATCAGTAGTAAACGCCGAAAAATATACGCCAGCATATTTATTGATCCGCCGCAGGAGTGGGGCTTGCTGCATCTGGGTTATGCCACCAGGTCATTAAGCCATAATCATACAAGGGCGACACTTGAGGCTGCGCTAAATGCTGCCAGTACGCGGTGCGCCATGTATCAATATAATAGTTGGGAATCACATAATGGCCCGCCAATAACACACGGTCGAGGGCACGGGCATGAGTGATTAAGCTCTCACGGCTGGGTGCATTAATCAAACCTTCAACTAAGCGGTCAATGGCTGGATCTTGCAAACCAATAAAATTGCGGCTGCCTGGGTTGTCCATGCTGCTGGAATGCCAAAAATCGCGTTGTTCATTACCCGGCGAGTTGGACTGTGACCAAATACTGGACGTCATATCAAAATCACGCGAACGCATGCGGTTAATATATTGCGATACATCGGTGCGCCGAATCGTCAATTCAATCCCCAGTTCCGCAAGATTGCGCTTAAAGGGCAACAGCACGCGCTCTAAGTTCGCCTGCGCAATAATAAACTCAAAAGTCAGCGGCTCACCTTGGGTATTGACCATGCGATCATTTTCAATACGGTAACCGGCTTCTTGCAGTAAACGCCAAGCGGCCAAGCGTCGTTCGCGAATAATACCGCTGCCGTCACTGACCGGATTGGTGTACGCCTGAGTGAAGACCGTCTCGGGGATTTGACTGCGTAAGGGCTCTAATACAGCCAACTCGGCTGCTGAGGGTAAGCCTGTAGATGCTAACTCTGAATTGGCAAAAAAGCTGTTGGTGCGAATATATGAGCTGTAAAACAGTTGCTTATTGGTCCACTCAAAATCAAATAATAAACCAATGGCTTCGCGCACGCGCGCGTCTTGAAACATGGGGCGACGCAGGTTAAAAGTAAAACCTTGCATGCCGACAGGGTTATGGTTTTTGATCTCTTTTTTGATGATTTTACCGCTGCGCAGCGCGGGAGAGTTGTAGCCTGTGGCCCAGTCTTTAGCTGAGTACTCAAGGTTGAAATCAAATTGCCCCGCTTTAAACGCCTCTAAGGCCACTGACATATCTCGGTAGTAGTCGATCTGGATTTTATCGAAGTTGTAGATACCGCGCGACACAGGCAAATCTTTGGCCCACCAATCAGCGACTCGCTCATAGCCTAAGCGGCGACCGGCATCCACACGCACAAGGCGGTAGGGGCCGCTGCCTAAAGGGGCTTCTAAGCTGGTTTTGCTAAAGTCGCGTTCTGCCCACCAATGTTTGGGTAGGATCTGCAGTTGGCCCAGAATAAGCGGCAATTCACGGTTGTCATTATGTTTAAAATCAAAGCGCACCTGCAGTGGATCTTCAATCACCACCTGCGCCACATCCGCGTAATAGTGTCGGTAGAGTGGATGGCCTTGCTCAAGGAGTATATTAAAAGTGAACTGCACATCTTCAGCCGTGACCGGTTCACCATCATGAAAGCGGGCTTTAGGGTTGAGGTAAAAGCGCACAAAACTGTTGTCTTCAGCTTTCTCAATACGTTCAGCCAGTAAACCGTATTCGGTAAAAGGCTCATCGGCTGAGTGGTAGGTGAGGGTGTCATACAGCAAGCCGATTTGATCAGCGGCATTACCTTTAGGAATAAAAGGGTTGAGGCTGTCAAAACCATTTAAGCCTGCGAGGCGTAAAGTGCCGCCTTTGGGTGCAGCTGGGTTGGTGTAGTCAAAGTGCGTGAAGTCGCTGGCGTATTTGGGCGCTTCATCGTACAGCGTCATAGCATGCTGAGGTTGAGCCCATAGGTTCCAACTGCACGCCATCAGGCACAGTGATAAACAACCGCGACGTAGTACAGTTAACATTAACGAATCTCCGAAGGTTTTAACCACCACGCACGCAAGCCTAAGGTGTAAGGCGGCGTACGTACAAATTCAAAGCGGTTCTGATAAGCAATGCGATGGTGACTAATATACCAGTTTGGAATGCTGTAGTAGCTCCACAATAGGGCACGGTCTAAGGCACGCGCAGCTTGGCGTTGCGCACGATAAGTGCGGGCACTCAGGAGTTTTTCCAATAAGTCATCAATCACAGGGCTGTTCACACCGGCATAGTTTTTACTGCCTTTGACCATCGCTTGCGATGAGTGAAAATATTGCCATTGCTCAAGGCCAGGGCTGAGTGTTTGCGGCAAGGTTAATAAGGTTAGATCAAAATCAAAATTATCCAAGCGCTGCTTATATTGTGCGCGGTCAACAGTGCGCATCCGCGCGGCAATGCCGACCTCGTTGAGGGTATTGACATAAGCTTGCAGGATTCGTTCTAAACTTGGATTGACCAGTAAGATTTCCAGCTGCAGTTGCTGGCCTTGTCTGTTCTTTAAGCCTTTGGCCGTTGTGCGCCAGCCTGCTTCGGCTAAGAGCGCTAAAGCTTTGCGCAGCGTCTCGCGCGAAATGCCCCGACCTTGGGTTACATTTAAACTAAAGGGCTGTAAAAACAAATCCAAAGGCAATTGCTTACGCCACTTGGCCAGCAGTAAACCTTCAGCGCCACTGGGCACTCCACGTGCCGAAAAATCGCTATTAGGGTAATAACTGGTGGCGCGTTGATAGGCATTATTAAACAGGGTGCGATTGGCCCACTCAAAATCAAAGAGTAAGTTTAAAGCTTCACGCGTGGCGCTGTCGTGAAATTGTGCACGACGGGTATTGATAAACAAGGCTTGAGTCTGGGTGGGGATCTGGTGCGGAATTTCTGCACGAATCACCCGGCCCTTAGCGATATCGGGAAAGCGGTAATTATTTGCCCAGTTCTTGGCTTGGTGTTCAATATAAAAATCAAAGCTGCCGACTTTAAAGGCTTCAAAAGCGACATGCTTGTCACGGTAAAAATCGACAAT
>QXGG01131343.1_pt1 | contig 14184 bp, 10 predicted proteins | sample 1982491 | NCBI WGS metagenome assembly QXGG01 (sample SAMN09924614, study PRJNA488089) | Wastewater metagenome, whole genome shotgun sequencing project. | isolation source: South African research farm wastewater | place: South Africa: Irene, Agricultural Research Council, Animal Production... | reverse complement strand
CCTGGCTCAGACAGCGTCGTGAGCTCAGCGCCGAGCGGCTTGCGCCGGCTCGGCGGCGCGATGCCGCGCTCGCGCATCCAGCGGTGGACCTGGTTGGCGTTCAGGCCATTTGCCAACGCAACGCCGGCCACCGAGACGCCCGGCTCACGGCAGGCCGAGATCACCGACTGTTTGAAGGCTTCGCTGTGCGTGCGCCGGGTCCGGCGCGGGATGACGACATCCATAGTGCCCACCATCAGAACTAGTGGACATGATCTTCAATGGGCTAGGCGGATGGGGGAAGGTGGGTTCGCCGGGTGCTTACAACACATCCGAGCGCGCATGAGCCCGATCCGCGTAGATTTTTCAGTTGACCTGCTCGCGCTTGACCAGTTGAAAGAAGCGCTCCGCGACCGCGTTATCTTGGCAGTCGCCGCGCCAGCTCATGCTCGGCACCAGTCGGTGCGAGTTCAGGAAGTCTTGCCTGTCGTGACTCCTGAACTGGCGGCCCTAATTCCAACGCACCACCACCTCCTCAGTAGGCTTGCGCCGCCACATCGCCATCAGCAAGGTGTTCAAACCCCGTTCCTTGGTCGTCCGCGCACAAGTACAGCCACCCCTTACGCGTGTGGATGTAGGAGATGTCAGTCACCCAAGGTGCCGCACGTGGGCTTTGATGATGAGATCCCGGAAGCTTTCGCAAATATGCATCCATCGTTCGATGATGAACTCCCGGAAAACAAGCTAAGTCACTGATTCTCCTAACTTGCCTGTGTTCCGTACAGTCGTTCACGGCAGCTTGTCTGGGCTTTAGATTCGGTCCCAGCGGCGCTTCTGTTCGGCCAGCTCACCAGGCATCGATGGGAATTTCAAATCTGACACGAGTCGTGACACTTAGCATTTTCCTGCGAGTGCCGCACGTGGGCTCTGATGACGAGCCCCCGGAAGCTTTCCAAAATATGCATACATCGTTCGATGATGAACTCCCGGAAAACAAACTAAGCCACTGATTCTCCTAACCTGTCTGCGTTCCGTACAGTCCTTCACGGCAGCTTGTCTGGGTTTGTGACTCGGTTCGAACCCGAGCCTGCGTTGACGCTATACCTGATTGCAGGCACGTGATTTTCCGAGCATCTAATCGGGTCGCAGGGCCTTGCAAGAAGCCTCGCAACTGGCAGAGCTTGGTACGTCATGCAATCTGTCACGAGCCGTGACACTTCGAAGAAAACCTGCGAGAAACCTGACCGCAGAGACTCCCCCTCCTCGATGCAAAGGCTCAAGGCGCTCACGCGAATCGAGCGAAGCTGCAAAGTGTCACGAGTCGTGACACTTTGAGAAGAGCTCGCAGCGCCGCCCGGCCGCGAAGACCGCGGCGTGGCTTCCACGCTGCTGGGAGTTCATCATCGAGGCCGCCAGCACAATTCGCCCAGACCGTTTGCCCCTAAGCGTGAGATCGAGCATTAGCTGCTTCAGACCATTACGAGCTCCACTGGCAAAGAACCGCCTGCGCTGCGCTGCGCGGAGTGGCTCGGGGGCGCTAGTCAGCGCACTCGAAGCCCGACTCTTTTCCCATTGTCCATGCCAAGTTGATACTGTAAAGTGCAGTACATTTACAGTGGTTTCTGGAGAGGCTATGGCCACCGTCAAGACTGCCACGCTCACATTCCGTATCGACCCCGGACTGAAGGAGGCGCTTCGCCTAGCGGCGGATCAGGAACATCGATCCATCGCGAACATGGTCGAAGTGCTGATTCTGGGCTACTGCGAGCGGCACGGCATTGCGATTCCGCACTCCGAGGAAACCAAGAACAACAACGGAGCGCGTTCATGATCAAGACGGTCAAGCAAGCCTGCCGGTTCAACCCCATCATCCGCGACTACCGAATGAGTCAGGGGATCGAGAACCTCGCAGACCTCATCAATGACGCGGGTGACGGCGGCGAGTTCTTCTCGCGTAACTTTGTCACCCACGGCATGGATCAGCTTTTCCGCGAAGGTCTGCTGCGTCTCTCCGGCAAGTCAGATCAGGCGGTGTTTGAACTGACACAGGCGATGGGCGGCGGTAAGACGCACATGATGATCGCGCTGGGCCTTCTGGCACGGCATCCGCATCTGCGCAAGGACGTTCTACCAGCCGACTTGGCTTCCCGTGTCGATTTTGGGCAAGCGCGTATTGCCGCGTTCAACGGCCGCAACAACCCCGACAACTTCATCTGGGGCGAGATTGCCACCCAGCTTGGGGCAGCTGAAGCCATCAAACCATACTGGGCGAATGGCCCCAAGGCCGTCGATCAACGTCAGTGGAAGGAAATCATTGGCGACAAGCCGACGCTGATCTTGCTTGACGAGCTGCCGCCCTATCTCGACAACGCCAGTACGCAGGTGTTCGGTCAGGGCACGCTGGCCAACATGGCGGTCTACAGCCTCTCCAGCCTGATGAGCGCAGCGCTGGAGCTGCCCAACTGCGCCATCGTGGTCGCCAACCTGTCGGGCAGCTACAAGGCCCAGACCAAGGCGCTGGCCGACGCCATCTCCAACCTGCAGCAGGAAACGCGCCGTCAGGCGATGACCATCACGCCGGTGCAACTGGCGGGCAACGAAATCTACGAAATTCTGAAGAAGCGACTCATCGACGAACTGCCGGATGAGCGGGTCATCTCTGATATCGCCGAGGAGTACGCGCAGCAGATCAAGAAAGCCGAGGATGGCGGCTACATCGTCGCCAGCAGCATTGAACAGATCGCAGAGCAGGTGCGGGAAACCTATCCCTTCCACCCTTCGTTCAAGCACCTCGTAGCGCTGTTCAAAGAGAACGAAGGCTTCCGCCAGACTCGTGGCTTGATGCAGTTCACAGCTCGACTGCTCAAGAGTGTTGACGAGCGCGAAGCCGATGACGTCTTCCTGATCGGCACACAGCACCTCAACTTGAACGACGAGCAGGTCAAGGACGAGATCGAACGTATTGCACCCAAGCTGATGCCAGCGGTGACGCGCGATATCGCCGACGCGGGCAACGCCATTGCAGAGCACATCGACGCCGACCTGGCGGGCGATGCCGCGCAGCAACTCATGACCTTGCTGCTGTCTTCAAGCCTGTCGCGCGCTGTTGGGGGACGTATCGGGCTTACGGAGAGCGAACTGATTGAGTTCCTGGCCGCGCCCCAGCGCAAGCCCGACGAGTTTCTCCAGGCCTTGCAGCGCCTGCGCGAGTCGGCATGGTACCTCCACCGTGAAGAGCAACGCTTCTTCATCAAGGAAACCGAGAACCTGTCGCGCCAGATCGAGCGCAACGCCAAAGAAATTCCACAACCCAAGGTCGATCAGGCGCTCATCAATCGACTCTCGGGCATCCTCGCACCGGTCAGCAAGATCGCCTATCAGGACGTGCAAGTGCTACCCCGGCTAGATGAACTCAAGCTCGGTGGCCCACGCACGCTGATCGTCATCAAACCCGACGGTAAGATGCCGCCCAGTGAATTGCAGAACTTCTTCGACTACCAACAGGAGAAGAACAACCTGCTGGTTTTGAGCGGTCAGGACAGCCTGCTGGCCGACGCGGTCGAAGAGCGGTTGCGCGAGCTGTACGCCATCGAGCAGATCCACAAGCGTCTCAAATCCGGCGACACCTTGTTCGAGGAAGCCCGGGATCGCTTTGAAGAAGCGGAAGATCGCTTCGGCAAGGCGCTGTCGGCGGCCTACAACCGCCTGTACTTCCCTGCCAACGACCCAGTGGACGGACGCGACGTGCTGGCCGGGGTCACCATCGACCAAGGGCTGAAGCTTGGCCAAGGTGATCAGTCCGCCGAGACGCAGATCGAAAAACTGTTGGCCAGCCCGCGCGCCGATTACAAGCTCGTGGCCGAGCTGGGCAAGGACAACTTCGACGAATGCTTCGCGCAGGCCGAGGAGTACCTGTGGCCGTCTGGCAAGGACAACCGTCGCACCCCTTGGAAGGACGTCGCCACCCGCGCCAAGTGCTCGCCGATCTGGCCGTGGATGCCGGGTGCCAGTGGCCTGGATACGCTCAAGACCGAGGCTCTGAAGCAAGGCCGCTGGCGCTTGGGCGAGGACGGCTACATCGAGAAGGGGCCATTCCCCAAGGACAAGGCCACCATCAACGTGTCCGTCATCAACGTCAAGCCGGACACCGGCGAGACGGTGTTGAGCCTCACACCACGCCACGCCGGTGACAGTCCGGTCGTCTATTGGTCGACCAAGGCCGACGTTTCCGACAAGGACAACAACGTCGAGGACTTGGACAACTTCAGCTCGACCGAAGGCACCTTGTACTTCTGGGTCAAGGACACCACAGGCCAGCATGAAAGTGCAGCGGCTACTCGCTGGCTTGCCGACCTCAAGATACGTCATCAGGTCGAACCAGCCGCTGACAAGCGATGTGTCACCCTGGCCGCCACACCGCACGCTGACATCTACTACACCCTGGACGGCTCCAACCCCAAGGACGGCACCCGCTACGACGCGCCGTTCGAGATCGGTTCCGCAAGCTGCCGCCTGCTGGTGTTCGCCCGCGCGGGCGAGGCTAACAAGACGGCGGACTTCCAGATCCCTGCCAGCGGCGACAAGACGGTGCAGATCGTCGATAGCAAACCCGCGCGCCTGCAAAGCAAACGTGTTGCCCTCGACACGACCGACCGCGTCTTCAGCGTCATTAACCGCTTCCGCGATCAGCCAGGAACACGCTTCAAGGGTGTGCGCGTCGAAATCGGCGAGGGCGAGAACACCGTAACCGTGCGCTTCCAAGAGCGCGAAGTCACTGCCGCCATCATCGAAGGCGTCGTCAACAGCCTGCGCGATGTGCTCAAGGAGCCCGATGCTCCGCTCAACATTGCCATCGCCGACGGCATCGCCTTCGATACCGGATTTGCACTTAAAGAGTTCGCCAAGCTCGCCGGGATAGAGCTGAAGCCGGGCGACATTATTCAGGAGGAATAAGGATGGCTAAAGCCGCGGGTAACACACCACCGCCCAAGGCGCGTGCGCAAGTGCTGCACACGCTGGGTTTTGGCGTGCCTGCGACTTCTGATCCTCATCACTTCAAGGTCGTCATTCCCAAGGCCAGCACGGGCAAAGTTCAGATCAGTGAACACCTCGGCTTGCAGTCTGCAAGCAACGACAACGCGGTGATTGACCGCGTTCTGCTGGATCGCCCGCGCTGGACCGCCATCCGCGCCGAGGTTCAACGCGCCTTCAACGCTCGTCTGGCCGCGCATGGCATCAAGCCCGGTGCGTGGAAGGTCGGCGACAACCCGGTGGATCGCTTGCTCGGCAAAGAATTGTGCGTGCTAGCCTGGGCCGTCGAGCAAATGGAAATGGAGAAAATCCCGGTGGCCGTGCGCAACTGGCTGGCGCTGCGCCCTGAAGAGCGCTGGTGGCTGTTCGGCATGACCGCCATGAGTACCGGAGGAGTGATCGATGCGGGCAAAGGATGGCGCGCAGCGCTCAAGCATGCCTTGGGCGATGTCGCTCAGAGCGAACTGCTTTCACCTCGTGCCCGACGTGGCAAGCCTGAACAGGAAGTTGCCCAGGCCTCATTTGGCCTGTTCGGAGACGAAGCGCCATGAACGCCGTGCCCCCGCAGCCGAAGATCTACCACATCGCCCACGTGGATCGTCTGCCCTCCATCGTGGCAACAGGTGGCCTCTTGTCGGACGCAATGGTGCAAGCGCAGGCGCTGGGCGGAACGATGATTGGGATGAACCACATCAAACAGCGCCGGTTGACCGAACTTCAGCTCGCAAGCCATCCCGGCTTGTTCGTCGGTGCCTGCGTGCCGTTTTACTTCTGCCCGCGATCCGTGATGCTTTATTTGATCCACCGACGCAACGCAGAACTGGCTTACCAAGGTGGGCAAGCGTCCATCATCCACTTGCAAGCGGATTTGGGCGCAGTTGTGGCTTGGGCCAACGCGCAACCCGCTCGCTGGGCGTTCACGCTATCCAACGCTGGATCGACTTATTTTGAAGATCGCAATGATCTGGCGCATCTTGGTGAAATCAACTGGGCGGCGGTGCAGGCGAACAACTGGAGTGGCGGCCTGAAAGAGGGCAAGCAAGCCGAATTCCTTGTGGAGCAGCGTTTCCCTTGGCATTTGGTGGAACGCATCGGCGTTCACTCGGCGGCCGTCTACGGTCAAGTTGTCAACGCACTTCCCGCACACGGGCACCGGCCTTTGGTCGAAGTGCGCCCTGACTGGTATTACTAAATGAGAGGAGCAAAGCCATGATCGAGTACACCTCGGGCGACATCCTCCTGTGTGAGGCCGACGCACTGGTCAACACCGTCAATTGCGTCGGCGTGATGGGGCGTGGCATCGCCTTGCAGTTCAAGAACGTCTACCCCGAAAACTTCAAAGCTTACGAGGCCGCCTGCAAGCGTGAAGCCGTGCAGCCTGGTCGCATGTTCGTTTTTGAGACGGGGCAGCTCACCTTGCCGCGCTTTATCATCAACTTCCCCACCAAGCGCCACTGGCGCGGCAAGAGCCGTATTCAGGACATCGATGCGGGCCTTGCCGATCTGCTCAATGTCATCCGCGACAAGGGCATCCGCTCCATCGCCATCCCACCGCTGGGCGCTGGCCTGGGTGGGCTGGACTGGAACGAGGTGCGCCCACGCATCGAGCGCGCACTCGCAGAGCTTGCCGACGTACGCGTGCTTGTGTTTGAGCCGAAGGGGGCTCCGGCCAACGACAAGATGGCACACGTGCGCGATGTACCCAAGATGACGGCGGGCCGCGCCGCCTTGGTGGAACTGATGCAGCGCTATCTTGGCGGCCTGCTTGACCCCTTTGTCACCCTGCTGGAAGTCCACAAGCTAATGTACTTCATGCAGGAGGCTGGTGAGCCGCTGCGTCTCCAGTACGTCAAGCATCACTACGGCCCTTATGCCGAGAACCTGCGCCATGTGCTGAAGGCGGTGGAAGGCCATTTGATCGCGGGTTATGCAGACGGTGGCGATGCGCCGGACAAGCCGCTGACTCTGGTGCCCGGTGCGGTGGAAGACGCCAAGGACTATCTGGATCAACACGACATCAGCCGCGCCCGATTCGAGCGCGTAACTAAGCTGGTCGAGGGCTTCGAGTCGCCTTACGGACTAGAACTCCTGGCCACGGTGCATTGGGTGATGAGCCGCGAGGGTGCCACACAGCACGAGAGCGTAGAACGTCAGGTCTACGGCTGGAACGCACGCAAGCAGCAGTTCACCCCGCGCCAGCTTGCTATTGCTGAAGAGCGTCTGCGCTCCCACGGCTGGCTGTCACCTGACGTGGCTACGGCTCATTGAGGACTCATCAAAGAATGCAAAAAACAACAACCACTCTCACGCCCTTGGCCCTGAAAGATGCGGCCTCGCTGATCGAGACAGTTTTTCCCGCGCAGAAAGTGTCGTTCGAGGCACAAAGCGAACGCAAGGCGGTCCAGAGCCAGACACTGACCGGGCTCGGCTCCTACTGGAAAGGCCGCAAGCCGCTGATTCTGGTGCGTGCCATCGTGCTGGCTAGTTTGCTGCCGCCGACCAATGATGCAGAGGCAGATCTCGCCATTTTTGAAAAGCTCATGGCCTTCGACGATGAAGGATTGGCCCGACGGGCACTGGCGGCCAATGCATTTTCAGTGGCCACCTTGCAGGAGATGATTCCGATTGCCGACCCCGAGCGCTATTTCGGCGCGCGCAGTTGGCGGCGCGACATCACCGATGACGGCAAGCTGGTGCTGTATCGGCAGGCGCTGGCCACACTCACCAGCTACGAAGCCAAGGCCAGCATCGGCAAGCGCCCCGAAGAACTGGATCAAGACTGGCTCTACGCCCCGGTGTGGGCAGAGGTTAATCGCCACTACGCCCACTGGGGCGTGAATGTGAAGTCCTTGCCTGAGCTGGTGGAGCAACTGGGCATCCTGCGCTACGGCCATCGTCCGCGCGTGGGCGATACCTTCTCGGGTGGTGGCTCAATCCCCTTTGAGGCAGCGCGTATCGGCTGCGACGCCTACGCCTCCGACCTCAACCCCGTCGCCTGCATGTTGACCTGGGGTGGTGCAGAAATCATCGGCGCGCCCAGCAAGCGGCGCGAGGAAATTTTGCAGACCCAATCCACCTTGGCGAAGGCTGTCAACCAGCGCATCACCGAGCTGGGCATCGAGCACGATGCAGATGGGAATCGTGCCAAGGCGTACCTCTGGTGCCTCGAAGCGCGTTGCCCAGAAACAGGCTGGATGGTGCCCTTGTCCTCCACCTGGACGGTGTCCAAGACGCGCAGTGCCATTGCTCGCTTGAAGCCCGACCCCAAGAACAAGCGCTTTGATATCGAAATCATCTCAGGCGCCTCCAAGGCAGAGATGAGCGCCGCCGAGAAGGGCACGGTACAGGACGGCGACATGGTTTATGCATTGGACGGCAGAACCTACCGCACGCCCATCAAGACTCTGCGAGGTGACTTCCGCTTGGTCGATGGGGTGACGGGTAACCGCCTACGCCGCTGGGAAAAATCCGACTTCGAGCCGCACCCGGACGACATTTTTCAGGAACGTTTGTACGCCATCCAGTGGATCAGCAAGGAAACGCTGGATGCGGGCCGCCAGGACACCTGGTTTGCCGCCCCCACTGCCGCCGATCTTGAGCGCGAACAGCGCGTGGCTCAGCTTGTTGCCGAGAACTTGACTAGCTGGCAAACCAAAGGTTTCGTGCCTGACATGGCTATTGAGCCAGGCTACAACACGGATCAGCCTATTCGTGAACGAGGTTGGACGCACTGGCACCATCTTTTCAGCGCCCGCCAAATTCTCGTGGCCGCCTTGGTACATGAGCAAATTCACAAGATGCCTGCTGATCTGCAACCGCCACTTTATCTGTCGTTTGCGAGAATGCTGGACTGGAACTCGAAACTGTGCAGGTATGGTACCGGCGCAGCTAGGGAGTCAATTTCGCAGACTCTTTATAACCAGGCATTCAATACCTTTTGGAACTATGGTACGCGTCCATTTGGATTCTCTCGCTCTTATCTAGAAGAGCCTCCAATAAGAACCGCAGATATAACTTCCGTGGTTGAAATAGCGAATATACCTGCGTCTGAACTAAGCACATGTGCGGAGCTCTGGATCACTGACCCGCCTTATGCCGATGCGGTTAATTACCACGAGATCACCGAGTTCTTCATCGCCTGGCTACGCAAAAATCCGCCGAAACCTTTCGACGACTGGGTGTGGGATTCGCGCCGAGCGCTGGCGGTCAAAGGCTCCGGTGAGGACTTCAGGCGCGGCATGGTCGCCGCCTACAAAGCGATGGCCGAGCACATGCCTGACAACGGTATGCAGTGCGTGATGTTCACGCATCAAGACACCGCCGTCTGGGGCGACCTGATCGGCATCTTCTGGGCTGCGGGTCTACAAGTGGTCGCTGCCTGGTATATCGCCACCGAAACCACATCCGAGCTCAAGAAAGGCGGCTACGTCCAGGGTACTGTCATCCTGATGCTCAAGAAGCGAGCTGCGGGCGAACGCACCGGCTTCAAGCAGCGCCTGCTCCCTGCGGTGCGGCAAGAGGTTGCGCGGCAGATCGAAACCATGATGCACCTGAACGACTCTGTAGAAGAGCATCACGGTGAGCCTGTATGGGGCGATTCCGACTTGCAAATGGCCGGTTACGCAGCGGCACTCAAGGTGCTGACCGCCTACACCCGCATCGGCGACGAAGACGTCACCACCTTCGCCCTGCGCCCGCGCGCACGGGGTGAAGTCACGGTCGTGGACGAAATCGTCCAACAGGCGGCGGAAACCGCATCCAGCCTGTTGGTTCCCGACGGCCTCACCGCCGATGCCTGGGGACGCCTCACTGGCATGGAACGCTTTGTTCTTCGGATGATGGACATGGAAACCGCAGGCGCGGGCAAACTGGACAACTATCAAAACTTCGCCAAGGCCTTCCGCGTAACGGACTACACCCGTGTGATGGGCGACATGCGGCCCAACAACGCACGTCTCAAGCGAGTCAGCGAATACGCTTCGCGTGATCTAACGGATGCCACCGAGATCGGCGTGACTCGGCTGGGACAGCTCATCATTGCCCTGCAGCAACTGCTTAAGGACACCGAAGCACAGGTCATCGTCGAGCAACTGCGAGCCGAGATGGCGGACTTCCTGGAAGTCCGCTCCCTGCTGGTGGACATGCTGGCTTTCATCGAACGCAAAGCTCCCGAATCTGAGGTGCGCGCTGCCGCCGAGGTTCTGCGCGCGCGTCTGAAGAATCTGCGCTTCGGCGACTGAGGTCTTGACCCATGGCCATCCGGCGCTTCTCTTCGCGCACCCATCGGCTGGATGCCAGCTTCCTGATGCAGCATCTGGCCGGTGCGCAGAGTTACAAGCGCATTGCAGGCTACTTCACCAGCTCGTTGTTCGAAGTGGCTGGCGAGGCGCTGGAGCACATCCCCGAGGTTAAGATCGTCTGCAATGTGGACATCCACCCAGATGACCTGAAAGTGGCGCAACTGCGCGAGAGCAAGATGCTCGGCCGCTGGAACGAGCGCGCCCTGGAGGCCGAGGCTCTGCTGAACCGCGAACGCTATCGGCGGCTGGACGCCTTCCTCGCCAAGCATGGGCAGGCGGTGCGAATCGCGCCGGATGACATCTGCGGATTTGTACACGGCAAGGCCGGCGTGATTACCTTAGCCGATGGCCGCAGGCTGGGTTTCATCGGGTCGATGAACGAGACGCGCAGCGGCTGGCAGCGCCACTACGAAATCTTGTGGGAGGACGAATCCCCGGAGGGTGTGGCGTGGATCGAGGCAGAATTCGACTTTCTCTGGAACGCAGCAAAACCACTGCCTCAGGCAGTGATCCGCGAGGTACATCGGCGCGGCTATCGGCGAGAGATCGAGTTCGTCGAAATCGACGATGACGAAAACTTTGCCCCTGCAGCGCTGATTGAATCGCCGCTATACCGCGAAGGCCAGCAGCTACAGCCGTGGCAGCAAGGGTTTCTGACCGAATGTCTGCGCCATAAGCGGCTTTACGGCACGGTACGCCTGCTATTGGCCGACGAAGTCGGGCTGGGCAAAACGCTGTCGCTGGCGACGGCCGCACTGACGCTCTGCCTGTTATCCGACAAAGACAATGGGCCACGCCGCCCGGTCGTTATCTTTGCCCCGGCCACACTGACCGAACAATGGCAGACCGAAATGCTGGACAAGCTGGGCATCCCGACCGCACGTTGGGATACCGTTGGCAAAGTCTGGCTAGATGCTGACGAGCGAGTGCTGTCGCCTGCCGGGCGCGAGCAGATCGCCCATTCCCCGCTGCGCATCGGCATTGTCTCCACCGGCTTGATGATGCGCGACTCACTGGAGAAGCAGCACCTGCTCGGCATGCGCTTCGGTGTGGTGATTCTCGACGAAGCGCACAAAGCCAGAACCCGCCAGGGCTTCGGCAAGGAAGCCGGAACACCGAACGAGCTACTGGCCTTCATGCGTGAAATCGCTGCTCGTGCCGATCACGTGCTGCTGGGCACGGCCACGCCGATCCAGACCAACCCTGCTGATCTATGGGACTTGCTGGGCATCCTGCACCGAGGCCCAGGCCGCTTCGTGCTCGGCCACGACCTAGCGCCGTGGCACCGACCCGACGAAGTGCTCGACATTCTCGCGGGCCGCGTGGAGGTGGAATCGCTCACCCATGCGTGGGAATTGTTGCGCTCGCCACTTCCGCGCATGGAATCAACCAGTGAGCCTCGCGCCCGACGTTTGTTCTCCGCTATCCGGCAAGACTTGGGATTGCAGAACGGGGAGTGGCAAACCAACCGTTCGCTGGCCGATCTGACGGAAGAAGCGCGGGAGATTTTGGAAGAGGAGCTGGAGCGCCGCATATCAGGTGCAACGCTTTTCCAGCGCGAGAACCCGCTGGTACGTCATGTCGTGCTGCGCAAACGCCAGCAGCTTGAAGATGCGGGGCTGCTGGCTCGCGTCGGCGTGGACGTACATCCGGAACGAGAACAAGCATCGGAGCAGCGCGCTTTCGATGCCTTGTTCGAGGGCAAGGCGCTTCGCACATCGGAAGATTTCCGGCAGGCCTATGGCGAAGCCCGCGCTTTCGGCAAAGCACTGGCCAAACGCGGTAAAGGCAGCGGTTTCATGAAAAACCTCATGGAGCAGCGCATCTGCTCCAGCGTCCACGCGGGCTTAGCGACGGCCCGGCGCTTGCTGCAAGGCCATGCCGAGCACGAGGAAGACGAAGATCAAGAAGTTGATCTCAAAGTCGAGACAGGTGAGGAGCGCGAAGTTCTGCAACGCCTGATCACCCGACTCGAGCGGTTGGAAGCCGATCCGAAGATGGAGGCCGTCGTCCACTTTCTCAACAAGGAGAAATGGATGGGATTGGGAGTCATCATCTTCAGTCAGTACTACGACACTGCAAAATGGCTGGCCGACTCGCTTGCCGCGCGCTACCCAGAGGAGGCGATTGGGCTTTACGCGGGAGCAGGTCGCAGTCGGCTATATCAGCAAGGCGACAGTGTGAGTGTCGAGCGCGAAACGCTCAAACGCATGGTAGCCGAGCACCAGATTCGCGTCATGGTGGCGACCGATGCCGCTTGCGAAGGCTTGAACCTGCAAACGCTCGGCACACTGATCAACATTGATCTGCCTTGGAACCCTACGCGTCTCGAACAGCGCATCGGGCGCATCAAGCGTTTCGGGCAAAGGCGCGAAACCGTTGACATGCTGAACCTCGTGTTCGAACAAACCGTGGACGAAAAGATCTACGAACGCCTGTCCGAGCGCATGAGGAACCGCTACGACCTTTTTGGATCGCTGCCAGACACCATCAAGGATGAGTGGATCGAAGACATAGAAACGCTGGGAGAGCGGCTGGACGAGTACATCAACGCTCAGAGAACAGCGACGGGCTTCGACCTGCGTTACACGGGCACGATGATGCCGCCGGAAAAGGACTGGCGCGAGTTCGCAGAAGTATTGTCACGACGTGATCTCGCCACTCTAATGAGCGCAGCTTGGGGTTAATCAACACGTCCATTCTAGATTTCGTTGTTCTCGACTAGCGGGCGCGGCTGTCGTCGCGCCCTTGCAGGCCACCCATTCTGAGCAGATTGGTCAAGCCGCCCTAGAATGATGAACGCTGGATGCCGTGATCAGGAGACATTGGATGGGGAGGAGACCCGGATGAAGAAGTTACTACTCGCTCCGTTACCCGAAGCCGTTGCGCCGGACTTCGCGGCCAAGTTCCCGGCCGATGTCGCACGCCTGGTTGCCACCGCAGCAGAAGCAGGATTCGATGTGACGCCGGACGTGGCGGCTCAGCTCTGGGCCCGCTACTCCGATGGTCTGTGTGCGATTTGGCTCTCGATGTCAGAGTGGAGTGATGAAACCGTGCTCGAATGCCTGCTCAAACATGCGGCAATCAGCGACACGCCCGCCGGCATGCCGGCGGTGCCTGCTGGCCATAAAACGTGGCTCGACTACGCCGTCACGACCATGGAGTTGCCAGCGTCGGGGGTCGGAGCGCTGACAGACGAAGAATTGGCCGCAGCGAGGCTCGCAATACGTGATGCAGCGCGCTCCGAACTGAGCATCCTGCGCCGGGCGATAGGTTGCGTGCGCTGACTCCTCGCCGCACCGTACGCGACAACTCGCTGACGGGCGCCGGTATCGACATCGGCGGTACGCGGAGGGGTTGTTGATTATCAGGGTGATCGACCAGCAGATGTTAACAGTTACTTCAAAACCCGTTGCCTCAACCAGAGCAGCAAGTCTTCTGACTGCTTCGGAGTACCGTACGTGAGTTGCAGCAGCAGTTGCACTGCCTCAGGTATGTTCCGGCCACTCTCGTAACGCGAGCCTCCGCTCTGAGTGACACCCACCCGAGCCCAGAACACGCTCTGGTTAAGGTGATGCTTGCGGCGATAGTCCCTGATCGCGGCGGGGTCGCTAAACCTCAAGACGGGGCGGCGGTTGATCGGCATATCAATCTTGTGCGAAGCAGATAACATGCATCGTATATATTTTTCGCATATCGAAAAACATTTTAGCGCTCGCGCGATGCCTAGGCCGAGCAACGGATGTCGCGGCGTAAGCACCCGGTGAACCCGCCCTCCGCCAGCCGCTTAGCCCATTGAGTGTCTGAGAGCAGTTGCCCGATCAGCTGCGCGCAGGCGTCTCCGATCTCGCGGGCCTGCTGCAGATACCAGCTG
>QXGG01229192.1_pt1 | contig 14189 bp, 13 predicted proteins | sample 1982491 | NCBI WGS metagenome assembly QXGG01 (sample SAMN09924614, study PRJNA488089) | Wastewater metagenome, whole genome shotgun sequencing project. | isolation source: South African research farm wastewater | place: South Africa: Irene, Agricultural Research Council, Animal Production... | reverse complement strand
GGCCAAGTGCGGTGGTGAAGAGGGCTTCGATCTGGTTGTTCATCAGTTGCGAGGTCGGCGTCAGTGTCGGGCGGTTGTACCACCGCAGGTCATGTATGTTGAGAAGTCAATTTCCACTGGAAACGGCTTAGAGCCGCGTCTCGGCGCAGGCATTTAAGGAGCATGTCCCATGAAAGGCATCATTCTCGCCGGTGGTTCTGGCACCCGTCTCTACCCAATTACCAGGGGCATTTCCAAGCAACTGCTGCCAATCTACGACAAGCCGATGGTCTATTACCCTCTGTCGGTACTGATGCTCGCAGGCATCCGCGACATCTTGCTGATCAGCACCCCGGAAGACATCGGCGCCTTCAAGCGCCTGCTGGGCAATGGCGGCGAATTCGGCATTAACCTGAGCTTTGCCGTGCAACCGAGCCCGGATGGCCTGGCCCAGGCCTTCATAATCGGTGAAGAATTCATCGGCAGTAACTCGGCGTGCCTGGTGCTGGGCGATAACATATTCTACGGGCAGGGCTTCAGCCCCATGCTGCGCAAGGCCGCACAGCGTGAGAACGGTGCCACCGTATTCGGCTACCAGGTGAAAGATCCCGAGCGTTTCGGCGTAATTGAGTTCGACTCCGAAAAGCGCGCGATCTCAATTGAGGAGAAGCCCCTCGCACCCAAGTCCAATTACGCCGTCACCGGGCTGTATTTTTACGACAATGACGTGGTGGAAATCGCCAAGCGGGTGAAACCCTCGGCGCGCAGTGAGCTGGAAATCACCAGCATCAACCAGGTCTACCTGGAACGCGGCGACCTCAATGTGGAACTGCTCGGCCGAGGCTTTGCCTGGCTGGATACAGGAACCCATGAAAGCCTGCTGGAAGCCGGCAGCTTCGTACAGACCATCGAACACCGCCAGGGCTTGAAAGTCGGGTGTCTCGAAGAGATCGCCTTCCATAACGGGTGGTTGCATCGGGACGATTTGTTACGCATCGGAAAATCCTTGAGCAAGAACGACTATGGAAATTACCTTCTTTCGATTGCATCCGGTCAGTGAGGAGTTTCGATAATGGCCTATTACGGCGAAGCTGAACTCAGGGCGATGGGTTTCAAGTTCCTTGGGCGGAATGTGAAGATTAGCGATAAGGCAAGTATCTATAATTGCAATCAGATTGAGATTGGCGATAATTCACGAATAGACGATTTTTGCGTTTTGTCTGGCAAGATAAAAATAGGAAGATTCGTTCATATTGCTCCTCAATGTCTGCTAGCTGGAGGCGAGCAAGGCATCCTCATGGAGGACTTCTCAGGGCTGGCCTATCACGTACAGGTCTTCAGTCAGTCAGATGATTACTCTGGCGGCACAATGACAAACCCGACCGTGTCATCCGATTATAAAAACGAAACGAGAAAAGCAGTGTCCATTGGTCGTCATGTCATCATTGGCGCAGGCTCAATGGTTTTCCCCGGGGTTTCGATTGCAGAGGGTTGTTCAGTAGGCGCGATGACCCTAGTACATAAAAGCACCGAACCCTGGGGGATATACTTAGGAAATCCAGCAAGAAGATTGAAGGACCGAAAGCGAGATTTGCTTGACTTGGAAAAAAAATTCTTGGGACAGATAAAAAATGATTCCCTTTAACAAGCCCCCTTACACCGGAAACGAAGACCAGTACGTGCTGGAGGCTATGCGCAGCGGAAAAATGTCAGGAGACGGCCCGTTTGGCAAACGCTGCCAAAGCTGGTTCGAAGAGCAGCTCGGCTGTGAAAAGGCGTTGCTTACGCCTTCATGCACACACGCATTGGAAATGGCCGCACTGCTGATTGACATTCAGCCCGGCGATGAGGTCATTATGCCGAGCTACACGTTCGTAAGCACCGCCAATGCCTTTGCGTTACGGGGTGCGAAAATCGTCTTCGTAGACATTCGGCCGGAAACCCTGAACATCGATGAGCGCCTCATTGAGGCCGCCATCACTTCACGAACCAAAGCGATTGTTCCCGTTCACTACGCTGGTGTCGCCTGCGAGATGGACACGATCATGGATGTTGCGCGCCGACATTCACTTTATGTGATTGAAGATGCTGCCCAAGGAATGATGTCGACGTATAAGGGGCGCCCACTTGGTTCTATCGGGCACTTGGCTGCTTATAGCTTCCACGAAACCAAGAACTATACAAGCGGCGGAGAGGGCGGCTTACTGATAATCAACGATCAGCAGTTTTCGCAAAGAGCGGAAGTAATAAGAGAGAAGGGGACGAATCGAAGCCAGTTCTTCCGCGGAGTTGTAGACAAATACACATGGGTCGACATTGGGAGCAGCTACCTCCCCTGTGAACTACAGGCTGCTTACCTTTACGGGCAACTGGAACGAGCAAATGAGATGAATGCGGCCAGACTATCGACCTGGTCCGCATATTACGAGCTTCTGAGGCCTTACGAATCGGCTGGACTTGTCGAACTGCCGTACATTCCAGAAGATTGTCGTCACAATGCACATATGTTTTATGTCAAATTCAAAGACCTGTCTGCTAGAACCCTTGCAATGCAGGCACTGAAAGAGCACGACATTCTCGCCGTCTTCCATTACATCCCTCTTCACAGTGCTCCGGCCGGTAGAGCTTATGGACGATTTCATGGAGAAGATCGCTATACAACCTCTGAGAGCGAAAGGCTATTACGACTTCCTATGTGGCTAGGACTGGATGAAAGAACCGTAAAAGACTGCGTCACCGTGATCGCGAAATTTTTACAGCAATCAATATAAGACCTCGATAGCATGCGCAAGCTCTCGGCCATTGCACTAGTCGCTTCTGCGCACATATCTAAACTGCTAGTGGGCTTTTTCCTACTCAAACTGATCGCTCACTTTTTGGGCTCCGAGGGCATGGGGCGTCTCGGTCATTTCATGAGCGCATTGACTATCTTGGCCCTCCTTGCCGGGGGCGGAATTAGTAATGGAATAATTAAGTTCGTCGCTGAGTTTCGAGACCGGCCACGAAGGTTAATCAAGTTCGTTTCGGCAGCCGCCACTTACTCGCTCTTCGCCTCTCTTATCGTAGCCACCGCATTGATCATCTTTTCAAGATCACTTGCTGAGTTCATCTTCAATGAACCATCTAACTATCCGTTTGTTATCGCATTAGCTTTCGTACAAGCACTCCTAGCCTATACTAATTTCTTTTTTGGCGTATGCAACGGATTGGGAGGCACAAGAACTTATGCAACGGTTCAACTGACCGGAAGCATAGTTGCTGTCCCTATCGCCTGGTATTTCGTGGATCGATGGGGTTTTCATGGAGCAATCCTAGCGTTGATGATCAGCTTTGCCTTACCGGCACTGCCGGCGCTCTTAATAGGCCTGAAATCGAAGTTCGCGCGATTAGTCAGCCTAACGCATTACCCATCAGAAGACTTTCGTCGCCTCCGCTCGTACACGTTTATGCTTTTAGCTAGCGCGGTCGCATTCCCTATTGTTGAGATACTGATCCGCCAGAGTCTTATTGACAACAGCGGCTATCGTGAGGCGGGACTTTGGCAAGCCGCCACGCGTTTATCGTCGGCATACACAGGCGTCTTCTCTATCGTTCTCGCCTATTTGTTTATGCCGGCAATTTCCTCTGAGAAATCCAAGTCAATTATTCTGGCCAAGGTCCTTCGCACCATCTTTGCGGTCGGATCAGCATTTATAATAGGCGCCAGTATATTTTACCAATTTCGTTCTTTTTTCATACTCACCCTCTTGTCAAATGATTTTATTAAACTTCAAGAAATCATACTTTTCCAGCTGATCGGTGACTTCTTCAAAATTTCCGCTTACGTAATTGGCTTCGTTGGCGTAGCTAAAGCTGCAACTGGATTTTACATAGGCGCCGAAATCCTGCAAAGCTGCCTCTTCGTCGCGCTCGGCACTGCCTTCGCGAGCCTTTATCCTGGGGCTCAGGGGATAATATACGGATATGCTCTAACATATCTTCTGTATTTTCTTGTCTGCATTTTCGCACTAAGACGCTACATAACAAAATCGTCATGATTATAGCAACGGTCTCCTCTAGCGGATTAACGCTATGCTAATCATCGCAAACACCTTAGCATTCAATGGGGGGACGACATTTATTCTCCGCCTTTGTCGCGAATACGCGTCGCGAGATCATCGATGCGCTGTTTTTGTGTTAATGAACGGAGCGGATGATCACCTATTGGCGGAGATACAAAAGTACGCTGACGTTTATTTCTTAAGCTCCTTTTCGAAACTTACGTCACGCCACATCTCTAATACCCCGTTAGCCGGTTTTTTACCTCTCCATAAATCAAGCCTTCTCGATCTACTTGACCGCTATGGGCATCATGTCCACGTGATGGGCGTTTTCGGCATCCTTTTTATGGCGCGCATCTCAAAGGAACTAGACAGAAGTTTTCGAATTTCAATCGGAATTTATCATCAAAATGAGTTCATGTATCGCGATGTTAATTACTACTTCTCTAATGAAGCGCAACGTCTTTTCCATTCACTTGCTGACGAAGGGGCGATTTTTTTCAATGAGGAGAACAGAAGCGCTTATTCGCGTTTTTTCGACGTAGATCTCTCCAATACCACACTAGTCCCGATTGGAATAGCACTGCCCAAGACAACTCAAGAATCATTGGGGCGGCCGACATCGCGACGAATTGTGTCTATAGGGAATCTCGTCAACTTCAAGACTTATAATTCTCATGTAATAAAGTGCCTTCCCGAACTAATTTCATACAATCAAGATCTGACGTATGAAATATACGGCGAAGGACCAGAAGAAGAGACGCTCAAGGAGTTAGCACGAAACCTTGGCGTTTCAGATTCCGTCTTTTTCAAAGGGACGATACCCTACTCGGAGTTCTCATCCGTACTTTCCGGGGCTTTTATGTTTGTCGGAAGCGGCACTGCCATCGTAGAGGCTGCAGCGCTAGGAATTCCCGCTCTAATTGGCATAGAATCAACGTCGGACCCAATTACATACGGTTTTCTTAACGAAATTGATGGCCTGTCGTACAACGAACTAATACCCGGGAAGCCGCTTCACACATTCAAGGATAAGATTTCGCTCATAATCCAAAGCAGTGACTGCTGGCACGAGATCGCTAGCAACTGCAAGAACAAAGCGCAATTTTTCTCAATCGAAAGAACGATGGATGGGTTCGAAACCCGCCGTCATAGTTCATCAATCCTTGATCAGAGCTTAGTGATTCACTATTCCAACACTAGATCGCTTTTCTCATTTATTGGTTGTGCACTGAAGCATGCACTGGGAGTCGACACAAACTTCGCCGATAGACGAAACCAAGGAAGCGTGGCTTAAATGATCACCAGGGCGGGAATTTTCTGTGCATTCTTGGCGTCATTGTTTTTTTTCGCTTTCAGCTTGCTCGTTTTTCCCTATTATCAAGAGGGTGACCAGCAGTTTTACAGAGCGTTCTACGACGGCACCCAAGGGCTGTCATTCGCCGATGCGTTCATTTTTTACCAAGGTACTTTAGGAACTTTCGAGCCTTTATATTTCATTTTTTCCTATAGTGTCTCCGCATTTTTAACCAAAGACACTGCACTCTCAATAGTCAACGCGCTATTTGCATTCCTTCTCTTCAAGCGCCTCCTCGAGTATCGTACTCACCCGATCGTTATCGGACTGATCAGTCTCAATTTTTATTTTCTCGTTTTATTGTTCTCAGCAGAGCGACTTAAGCTTTCCTTGCTTTTTTTTCTTCTGGCCGCTGGGAACACCGGACTAACGAGATACAGCTGGTTGCTAGCATCCGTTCTCGCTCATCTCCAAACTCTGGTTTTATTGTGTGCGATTCACACAAGAAGACTACTCTCAGCAGCGCGACGACTGTTGAATGGGTTTGTTGGGGTTGACCTTGTCGCGCTAGTTCTTACGGGCGTCGGAATGTCAATTGTATTAGTGGTAATGTACGGTCACATTTCCATGAAGGCTGCTCATTATTACGAGACGCAAGGGGGAATTGAGGGCGCTCTCAAACCCGCGATCTTTGCCTTGCTTTCAATATGGTATGCATCTAGAAAGACCGAAGCTCTTATATCAAGTTCGCTGATTGTTATCCTGTCTCTGTTTTTTGGATCAGAGAGGCTCGCTATTTTCGGTTATTTTATTTTTATGCACTATTCTCTCTCGGTTAATCGAGGTCTAAATGTTGCTACTATCATCACCTCCGCTTATTTTGCCGTGAAGGGGATCTTTTTCCTAGAGAATGTTTTTTTGACGGGAGACGGGTTCGCGACCTGATTGCCAGCTTCAATATTATTTATAGTGCCCAGCCCAAACAGAACTCTGTGACTACTTATAATTTTTGCTTTGATTGTATGAGTAAGCAGCCAATTTTCATGACATCGCACTACCGCGCGTCAGCAATAGACGACGTTAATATTATGTTTATATTCAGATTGACGAGGCAGCATGTTCGATAACAGAGTTTTGTTGATCACCGGTGGCACCGGCTCCTTCGGCAATGCCGTTCTAAAGCGCTTCCTTGACACCGACATCGGCGAAATCCGCATTTTTAGCCGGGACGAGAAGAAGCAAGACGACATGCGCAAGCGCTACAACAGCGCGAAACTCAAGTTCTACATCGGCGACGTGCGCGACCAGCGCAGCGTGGAGCAGGCGATGCGCGGGGTGGACTTCGTCTTCCACGCCGCGGCGCTCAAGCAAGTGCCGTCGTGCGAGTTCCACCCGATGCAGGCCGTGCGCACGAACGTGCTAGGCACCGAGAATGTGCTCGAGGCAGCGGTGGCGGCTGGGGTCAAGCGCGTGGTCTGTCTGAGCACGGACAAAGCCGTTTACCCAATCAACGCCATGGGCATCTCCAAGGCGATGATGGAGAAGGTCATGGTCGCCGCCAGCCGCAACCTGGAAGGCACCGGCACTGTGATCTGCGGCACGCGCTACGGCAACGTAATGGCCTCGCGCGGCTCGGTCATTCCGCTTTTCGTCGAGCAGGTCTTGGCGGGCAAGGCCATCACCATCACCGACCCGAGCATGACGCGCTTCATGATGACGCTGGCCGATGCGGTGGATCTGGTGCTGTATGCGTTCGAGCACGGCAACAACGGCGACATCTTCGTGCAGAAGGCGCCGGCCGCGACGATCGAGACGCTGGCACGTGCGGTGACCGGCATGATGGGCAAGCCTGGGCACCCTGTGAACATCATCGGCACCCGCCACGGCGAGAAGCTCTACGAGGCGTTGCTGAGCCGCGAGGAGATGGCCTGCGCCGAGGACATGGGCGACTATTTCCGCGTGCCACCCGACGGGCGCGACCTCAACTACGGCAAGTTCGTGGATCAGGGCGAAGCAAAGCTGACCCAGACTGCGCATGGCGAGGACTACAACTCGCACAACACCGCACGCCTGGACATGGAAGGCATGACGCAACTTCTGCTGAAGCTCGAAGGCATGCAGCGCATTGCCCGCGGCGAGACGACCACCGTCGAGGAGTGCTGAGGCGATGAAGGTCCTGATCACCGGCGCCGGCGGTTTTGTCGGCAAGAACCTGCAGCAGCATCTCGCCGAGCGCGCGAATGTGGAGGTGGTGTGCTTCACGCGCGCAAACACCGCGGCCGACCTACCGCGCCTGCTCGAAGGGGTGGAATTCGTTTTCCACCTCGCTGGGGTGAACCGGCCGCAAGACCCGCAGGAGTTCGTCACCGGCAACGCCGACCTGACCGCCGTGCTGGTGCAGGCGGTGGAAGGCGAGATGCGTGCGCGTGGTCGCAAGATCGCGATCGTCTGCACCTCGTCCACCCAGGCCGCCCGCGACAACCCCTACGGCGCCAGCAAGCGCGCGGCCGAAGAGGTACTGCAGGCCTTTTCGGGGTGCACCGGTGCGGCGGCGCACGTGTTCCGCCTGCCGAACGTGTTCGGCAAGTGGTGCCGGCCGAATTACAACTCGGCGGTGGCGACCTTCTGCCACAACATCGCCCGCGGCCTGCCCATCCAGATCAACGACCCGGCCGCGTCGGTAACGCTGGTGTATGTGGACGACGTGGTCCAGCGCTTCATCCAGCTCATGGACGGCGCCGACGCCGCGGTGGATGCCGAAGGCTTCGCCACCGTGACGCCGCAATACACCACCACGGTGGGCGAGCTGGCCCGCCAGATCGAGACCTTCCGCACGAGCCGCGACACGCTGATGACCGAGCGCGTGGGTACAGGCTTCGTGCGCGCGCTGTATTCCACCTACGTGAGCTACCTGCCGCCGGAGTCCTTCGCCTACACCGTGCCGATGCACGGCGACGCGCGCGGCGTGTTCGTGGAGATGCTGAAGACGCCCGACTGCGGGCAGTTCTCCTTCTTCACCGCGCATCCGGGCATCACCCGCGGCGGCCATTACCACCACACCAAGACCGAGAAGTTCCTGGTGATCAAGGGCGAAGCCCGCTTCAAGTTCCGCCACATGCAGACGGGCGAGACCCACGAGTTGGTGACCAGCGGCACGAAGGCCGAGATCGTGGAGACGGTGCCGGGGTGGACGCACGACATCACCAACATCGGCAGCGATGAGATGGTGGTGATGCTGTGGGCGAACGAGGTGTTCGACCGGGCGAAGCCAGATACCTACGCCTGCCCCCTCTGAGAGAAGACGATGAAAAAACTCAAAGTCATGTCCGTGGTCGGCACCCGGCCCGAGATCATCCGCCTGTCGCGCGTGCTGGCTGCGCTCGACGAGCATTGCGAGCACGTGCTGGTGCATACCGGCCAGAACTACGACTACGAACTCAACCAGGTCTTCTTCGACGACCTGGGGGTACGCAAGCCGGATTACTTCCTCAACAGCGCCGAGGGCAGCACCGGGGCGGCGCACACCATCGGCAATCTGATCATTGCGGTCGACCGAGCGCTCGGCGAGGTGCTGCCCGAGGCCATGCTGGTGCTGGGCGACACCAATAGCTGCCTGTCGGTGATCCCAGCCAAGCGCCGCAAGATCCCGATCTTCCACATGGAAGCGGGCAACCGCTGCTTCGACCAGCGCGTGCCGGAAGAAACCAACCGCCGCATCGTCGACCACACCGCCGACATCAACCTGACCTACAGCACCATCGCGCGCGACTACCTGCTTCGCGAGGGCCTGCCGCCCGACCAAGTGATCAAGACCGGCAGCCCGATGTTCGAGGTGCTGACGCACTATCGCCCACGCATTGAGGCGTCGGACGTGCTGCAGCGTTTGTCCCTGGAGGTCGGGCGCTACTTCGTGGTGAGCGCGCACCGCGAGGAGAACATCGAATCCGAGAAGTCCTTCACCAAGCTGGTGGCGGTGCTCAACGCGGTGGCGGAAGAGCATGGCCTGCCCGTAATCGTGTCGACCCACCCACGCACGCAGAAGCGAGTGGATGCGACCGGCGCGAAATTCCACCCGATGGTGCGGCTGCTGAAGCCGCTGGGCTTTCACGATTACGTGAAGCTGCAGTTGTCGGCCAAGGCCGTGCTGTCGGACAGTGGCACAATCAACGAGGAATCGTCGATCCTCAACTTCCCGGCGCTGAACCTGCGCGAGGCGCACGAGCGGCCCGAAGGTATGGAAGAGGCGGCGGTGATGATGGTGGGGCTCGAAGTGGACCGTGTGCGCCAGGGGCTGGCGATTCTTGCCTCGCAACTGCGCGGAGACGAGCGCAGCCTGCGCCAGGTGGCCGACTACAGCATGCCGAACGTATCGGCCAAGGTGGTGCGCATCATCCACAGCTACACGGATTACGTGAAGCGGGTGGTGTGGAAGCAGTATTAATGATGATGGGCAACCGCGTCTTGATTCTGACCCAGTGGTTCGACCCGGAGCCGACCTTCAAGGGGCTGGTCTTTGCTCGCGAACTCGTCCGCCAAGGGTTCGAGGTCGAGGTGATTACCGGGTTTCCGAATTACCCCGGCGGGAAGGTTTATCCAGGGTATCGGGTCAAGCTGATCCAGAAAGAGGTGATCGACGGCGTGAACGTGACCCGGGTGCCGTTGTATCCAAGTCACGACAAGGGTGCGAAGGGTCGAATCCTGAATTACGCGAGTTTTGCAGCAAGCAGCCTGTTCTATGGGTTGTTTTTCGCGAAGAACGCTGACGTGATCTACGCCTACCATCCCCCGCTTACGGTAGGAGTCACCGCTGCTTTACTAAGGCTGTTTCGGCGAACTCCGGTCGTTTACGACATTCAGGACATGTGGCCCGATACGCTGCGGGCGACTGGAATGTTTTCAAACGAGCGGGCGTTGAAAGTTGTCAGTGCGGTATGCGACTGGGTCTACAAGCGCGTCGATCACATAGTGGTGCTATCGCCCGGCTTCAAACGGCTGTTGATCGAGCGTGGCGTGCCCAGTGCAAAGATTGATGTGATCTACAACTGGTGCGCGGAGGACTCGATCTCGGACTGCTGCGGAGATCTGCCTGCGGGATTCCCATCGGAAGGTTTTCGCGTGCTCTTCGCCGGCAACATGGGAAAAGCACAGGCGCTGCCTGCTGTTCTGGAGGCAGCGGAAATTCTGTCGCGCGAGGCGCCGACTGCAAGATTCGTTTTTCTCGGCGGGGGGGTCGAGGTCGATCGTCTGAAGGAGATAGTCGAAAGAAAGGGGCTGGGAAACGTGAGTTTCGTTTCAGCCGTTTCGATGAACGAAGTCGGCAAGTACCTTGGCGCGGCGGATGCCTTGCTCGTCCATCTCAAGAAGGACCCTCTATTCAGCATCACCATTCCTTCTAAAACCCAGGCGTATATGGCGGCGGGAAAGGCGATCATCATGGCAGTGGATGGTGATGCAGCAGATCTTGTTCGTGAAGGAAAGTGCGGTTATGTGGCCGAATCGGAGAACCCGCGCTCGATTGCCGATGCGGTGAAGGAGTTAATGCATCTCTCGATGGGGCAGCGCGAGGAGTTAGCCAACCGCAGTAAGGTGTTTTATATGGAAAGGCTCTCCTTGCGCTCGGGGGTTGCAGCCTTTGGCGAGATCTTCAAGAAGATCGTAAAGAGACGGGGCTCTTGATGCGCGACGGTGTGGGAAGGTTGCTCAGTGATGTTTCTAGGATTTACTGATGCTCAAGAGGCTGTTTGATTTCGTAGTGGCACTTTTCGGGATGCTGGTTCTAGCGCCCGTGCTTGCAATCCTCGCATGGCAGATCCGTAAGAAACTCGGCTCCCCGGTCCTCTTCCGCCAGACCCGCCCTGGCCTGAATGGCAAGCCCTTCCAGATGGTCAAGTTCCGCACCATGCGCGACGCGATCGGCCCGGACGGCCAGCCGCTGCCAGATTCCGAGCGCATGACACCCTTCGGCAGCTCTCTGCGTTCTGCCAGCCTGGACGAGTTGCCCGAACTGTGGAACGTGCTCAGGGGCGACATGAGCCTGGTGGGGCCGCGGCCGCTGCTGATGGAATATCTTCCGCTGTATTCACCAGAGCAGGCGCGCCGCCACGAGGTGCGCCCGGGCGTCACGGGCTGGGCTCAAATAAATGGACGAAACGCGATCAGCTGGGAAGAGAAGTTTAAGCTAGATGTGTGGTATGTCGATAACAGATCTATGTGGTTAGATCTTAAAATAATCCTATTGACGGTAAAGAAGGTTTTTGTTCGTGAAGGAATTTCGGCAGAGGGGTCTGTTACGGCGTATCCGTTTAGAGGGAGCAAAAAGTGACCTATAAAATCTACGAGCTCGCTAAAGTCATAAACCGCGATCGCCTAGAGATTGGTTTTAGGTCGCAGATCGATGACTTTGTCTTCCTGAATGCTGGTGAGAGGACAGTATTGGGCGCTTTCGTCCATATCGCTTCGTTCTGCAGCGTGGTTGGTGGAGGACGGTTGGTTATGGACCATTTTTCTGGGCTAAGCGCAGGTTGTCGCATCGTCACGGGAAGCGACGATTTTACAGGCGGGGCGCTGACAAACCCGACTGTTCCAGCAGAGTTTACAAATGTAAAAAAGGCCCCGATCTATATCGGAAAGCATGCGATTATCGGCACAAATGTAACGATTCTGCCGGGAGTTAACATCGGCGAAGGCGTTGCGATTGGCGCAGGGGCGATTGTAAGAAAAGATCTTGAGCCCTGGACAATATACGCCGGGGCAGACTGTAAGCCCATTAAGGGCAGGCCAAGAGACACCATAATGAAAATGGAACGGGAGTTGCTTTACAAATTGTCTCTTATCCTTGACCCTCTGCGGCGCTAGGCCTCGACGGCTTGATGCAGCGGGATATTTTTATGTTGCTCTTATTATCATGTGTAGTCCGATCGAGATAACAGAAGTGTGAAGGTCTGCGCGGGTGATGGATAGATAGCGGGTAGTCTCTATGTAAGCGCGGCTACCGGGAGTCTGGCGTGAAGCTCCTCCCATTTCGCCGGCGAAGATGATAAGGAGCGGAAAGTAGGTTTGCTGTGTGTCTGCGACGTGCCCGGGCAGATGGCTTGAAAAGGGCTGGGGATGCGCATGACGTTGTCCCGTGTCCCGGGACGCGGGACAGAAAACACTAGACGGCAGTTTTTGTAGGAGCGGCGGAAGCCGCGAATGGGCGGTAACGCGACGTGACGAACATTTTTTGCCGTGACCACCGTCGATGCGAAGGTCGCACGACGGCCCGGCGTGGGTTTTTGACAACGGGCGATTTTTCGATGCTGAACACTCCTTTTAGCCCCTGGCCCTCCTTCACCCAAGAAGAGGCCGACGCGGTACGCGACGTACTGCTGTCAAACAAGGTCAATTACTGGACGGGCACCGAGTGCCGCGAGTTCGAGAAGGAATACGCCGCCTGGGCGGGCACGCGCTATGCGGTGGCACTGGCCAATGGCACGCTGGCGCTGGACGTGGCGCTGCACGCGCTGGGCATCGGCCCGGGTGACGAGGTGGTGGTGACACCGCGCACTTTCATCGCGAGCGTGTCGTGCGTGGTTAACGCCGGGGCGACGCCGGTATTTGCGGATGTCGACCCGGACAGCGGCAACCTCTCGGCCGAAACCATCGCGCGCGTGCTGACGCCGCGCACGCGGGCGGTGATCTGCGTGCATCTGGCGGGCTGGCCGTGCGACATGGACCCGATCATGGCGCTGGCCGAACAGCACGGGCTTAAGGTGATCGAGGACTGCGCGCAGGCACATGGAGCGCGCTACAAGGGGCGCAGCGTGGGGTCGATCGGGCACGTGGGGGCGTGGTCGTTCTGCCAGGACAAGATCATGACCACCGGCGGCGAGGGCGGCATGGTGACGACCAACGACGAGGCGCTGTGGCGCAGCATGTGGTCGTTCAAGGACCACGGCAAAAGCTACGCGGCGGTTTATGAGCGTGAACATCCGCCGGGCTTCCGCTGGTTGCATGAGGGTTTTGGCACCAACTGGCGGATGCTGGAGATGCAGGCCGCCGTGGGGCGCATCCAGTTGCGGCGCATGCCCGACTGGACTGCGACGCGGGTGGCGAATGCGGAGACGATTCTTTCCGAGTGCCGTCTGCATCCGGCGCTGCGTGTGCCGGATTTTCGCTGCAATGCGGAGCGGTGCGGGGCGGATTGCCCGGCACGCTCAGGTTGCGTTCATGCGCAGTACAAGTGCTATGTGTATGTGCGGCCAGAACGCCTCGCTGTGGGCTGGAACCGTGACCGCATTGCCGCCGAGATCAATGCGCGCGGGGTGCCGTGCTATCAGGGCTCGTGCTCGGAGGTGTATCTGGAGAAGGCCTTCGATAACACGGGCTGGCGGCCCGACGAGCGCTTGCCGGTCGCGCGTGAATTGGGCGAGACCAGCTTGATGTTCTTGGTGCATCCCGGGCTGACGGCGGACGACATCCAGCGAACTTGCGACGCGCTGACGGAAGTCATCACGTCGGCTGCGGCCTGACGGTGGCGCGATGAATCTGAAAGTTCGATCGGTGCTCGTGTTTCTCTTCGACCTGTTCGCAGTGGTGATCGCGTGGGTCGGCGGAATGTGGATTCGCTTCAATTTCGAGCTGCCCGACGAGTACGTACAAAAGCTGTGGCTAGGCCTAGGAGTGCTGCTGGTGACCCACGCCATCGCCTGCCGCTGGGCCGGCCTCTACCGCGGGATGTGGATCTTCGCCAGCCTACCGGACTTGAAGCGCGTGCTGCGTGCGGTGGGCGTTTCCGCCCTGGCGCTGGTGGCGCTGGTGGCGCTCGACCGCATGCCGGGCCCGGTGATCCCACGCTCGATACTGGTGCTCTATCCGTTGCTGCTGCTGATGGT
>QXGG01370546.1_pt1 | contig 14190 bp, 16 predicted proteins | sample 1982491 | NCBI WGS metagenome assembly QXGG01 (sample SAMN09924614, study PRJNA488089) | Wastewater metagenome, whole genome shotgun sequencing project. | isolation source: South African research farm wastewater | place: South Africa: Irene, Agricultural Research Council, Animal Production... | reverse complement strand
GACGAACTCCCAGCTCCATGGAATCGCGCTGTCCTTGAAATAGTCGCCGAACGAGAAGTTCCCCAGCATTTCGAAGAACACGAGATGCCGCTTCGTGCGGCCGACATCTTCCAAGTCGTTGTGCTTGCCTCCAGCTCGCGCACATTTCTGAACAGTTGCGGCACGTTGATACGGAGGAACCTCGTCGCCGACGAAGTAAGGCTTGAAGGGAACCATGCCCGCAACCGTGAACAGGATCGTCGGATCATGAGGAATCAGACTCGCCGACGGCACGGCAACATGGCCGCGGCTCGCGAAGAAATCCGTGAAGGCTCGGCGAAGATCATTGGCGGTGAAGGGAGGGCGAGCGGACATGACACGCAGAGGATACCCGTCGCCATAACCCGGCTACCTCCGGTTATCACCTAACCTGTCTCGGTGACATCTCGTCGAACTCCTGCTGCCCGTCCTCCGAAGCGCATCCCGATCGCCCACTTGTCGGGTCGACACGAGGATCTGCACGAGATGATCTCCTTCGAGGATCCGAAGGAGCAGCGCACCTGGCTCTTCGATGCGACCTTCATGCGCTCCTCCTGGAAGTGCATCTTCGGCGAGGGTTGTCTCGGGGTTCTCGACGAGCCGGCAGCCCACCTCAATCAGGGCTGCTGTTCGTTCGGAGCGCATTTCGTCGACGAGGACGATGTTGCGAATGTCGTCAAGCATGTCGTTCGACTCACCGACGAGAATTGGCAGTTCAAGAAGGCTGCCAAGACGAAGGGATTCCTCAAGAGCGCCAAATCCGGCGAGACGACGACGCGCGTCGTCGACGGTGCCTGCATCTTTCTCAATCGTCCCGGCTTCGCTGGAGGAGCCGGCTGTGCTCTTCACATCGCTGCCACACAGGCCGGAGAGCGCCCCCTCGACTGGAAGCCGAATGTGTGCTGGCAACTTCCCATTCGCGTCGACCACCACACCGATGACAACGGATGGGTCAATACGACGGTGCGCGAATGGAAGCGCCGCGACTGGGGCGGCGGAGGAGCAGACCTCCACTGGTGGTGCACCGAGTCGACCGATGCCTTCGTCGGACGCGAACCGGTCTACAAGTACCTGCGAGACGAGATCATCGAAACGGTCGGACCGAAGGTGTACGAGCTGCTCGTCGAGGCACTCGAACGACCCACTGCGCAACCGCTCACCCACCCGGCGCTGACGATCACCAAGAAGCAGAAGAAGTAGCGCTCCAGGCAGTCAGGCCTGGATGCCGGATCGCCCTGACGTCCAGATCAAATCCCTCAGGCAGATCAAATCCCTCAGGCAGATCAGATCTCTCAGGAATTGCCCTTCTTGAAGGCCTTGCGTCGATCTTCGAGTCCGAGGAAGCGCTTGCGAATCCGAATCGACGACGGTGTGATCTCGACCAATTCGTCATCCGCGATCCACTCGATTGCCGTTTCCAGAGTGTGGACGCGCGGAGGGGCAAGTTTCACGCCGTCGTCATGGCTGTGCGTGCGGATGTTCGTCTTTTCCTTCGCGCGCACCGCGTTCACGACCATCTCTTCGTTACGCGAACACTCGCCGATGACCATGCCCTCATACGTGGTTTCACCCGGAGCAACGAACAATTCTCCGCGCAGTTGCAGATTGTCGAGCGCATAGGCCGTCACCTGGCCGGTTCTGTCCGAGACCATTGCCCCACCTGTGCGATGCGGAAGATCTCCGACCCACGGAGTCCAGCCGGCATGGTGCTGATGCAACATCGCCGTTCCGCGTGTCGCTGTCAGAAGAAGCGACCTGAATCCGATCAAACCGCGGCTTGGACACTCGAACGTGATCACCGTTCGGCCTGGATCTCCGGGTTGCAGATCGACGACTCGGCCTTTGCGCGGAGCGAGCGCCTGGGTGACGGCTCCCACGTGCTCGTCAGGCACATCGCAGACACCTCGTTCGAGCGGTTCGAATTTCTGGCCGTTGACTTCCTTGGTCACGACCTCCGGGCGGCTCACCTGAAGTTCGAAACCTTCTCGTCGCATACTTTCGATCAGAACCGCGAGCTGGAGCTCGCCGCGACCTGCGACCTCGAGAACGTCGGGCGAGTCCGTCTCGTGCAACTTGATCGAGACGTTGCCGAGCACTTCTCTTTGCAGACGTTCGATCAGATGTCGACTCGTGAGGAACTTGCCCTCACGACCCGCGAACGGAGACGTGTTCACGCCGAAGGTCATGCGCAGAACAGGCTCGTCGACTGTGAGTCGCTCGAGTGCGACGGGATTGTCGACCGATGCGATCGTGTCGCCGATTTCGACCTCGGGGAAGCCCGCTACGACGAACAAATCTCCTGCACCGAGTTCCTCGACATCGACGCGGCCCACTCCCTGGTACGCCATGAGATGCGAGAGACGACGACGAAGGGGCGGCTGGCCCTCTGCGAACTCCTCTTCCAAGAGTGCGACCGTGTCACCCTTGCGAAGGATGCCCTGATACACGCGTCCAATGGCCAGGCGACCCAAATACTCGGACGCGTCCAAATTCGTGACGAGTGCCTGAAGCGGCGCATTCGAATCACCTTCGGGTGCAGGAATGCGGCTGAGAATGGTGTCGAGCAGGGGCGACAAGTCGGCATCTGGTGCGGGCATGCCGAGCCCGACCATTGCCCGACCTTCACGTGCGACGGCAGAGACCACTTCGAACTCGATGTGCCGATCGGCAGCCTCGAGGTCGATGAACAGCTGATACACCTCGTCGAGCACTTCTTCGGCCCGAGCATCGCCGCGATCCACCTTGTTGATGATCACGATCGCCGGCAGGTCGCGTGCGAGCGCCTTTTGCAGGACGTAACGGGTCTGAGGAAGCGGCCCTTCGGCTGCGTCGACGAGCAGAAGAATCCCGTCGACCATCGTCAACGCGCGCTCGACCTCACCTCCGAAGTCTGCGTGACCCGGGGTGTCGACCAAGTTGATCTTGGTGCCCTTCCAGTTGATCGAGGCCGACTTGGCCAGAATCGTGATGCCTCGTTCGCGTTCTTGATCGTTCGAGTCCATGACCCGGTCGACGAGGTTCTGGTGGGCGGCGAAGGTTCCCGTAGCTCTGAGGAGAGCGTCGACGAGAGTGGTCTTGCCATGGTCGACGTGCGCGACAAGAGCAACATTGCGCAGACTCACATTCGCCTCGGATCAGCTGTCGGGTCGAGTCGGCTCACAGGCCGTCTTCTGACAGGGCCTCTTCGTCCGACTCGGCGTCGTCGTCGTCGTCGAAGACGACTCCGTACTTCTCCGCCAAGGCTGCGTACTCATCGTCCTGGGAGCGCTCTCCGCGCTCGCCGTTGCCGAGCCCGAGATCGAACGCACTCGGACCTGCCTGCTTCAGTTTTCTCGCTTCTTCAAAGCGACGATGACGACCCTTTTTCACGTCAGGGCTCCGAACTCATGAGAGGGGATGTGAGATGTTGGCACCCAGTCGAACTCTGCTGGACCGGATGGAGCCCTCGGGCTCCCTCCGCCGACAGCGAGCCCGGCGACGTACCGCAGCCCGAACACGGTGAACGGGCACCTGCAGTCTAGGTGTTTCCGACCAGGAAGTGCGTCAATCCGCTTAACTTCCCCTGTCCATTCTCGCGATCCGACCCGGCGATCCGATCCGGCGACCGTCCCCGATTCCCGGTGGAATCGCGGGCGTATCCGCTCCCGGGTTGTCGCCACTCTCTCGATCCGTCACACTTCGGGCATGATCTTTGCCATGCGTTCCGGGACATGTCGATGACGTCGATCGGAACCTCGCGCACGGTGGCCATCGTCAACCAAAAGGGCGGTGTCGGCAAGACAACAACGACTCTCGGTCTCGCCTCGGCCGCCCGAGAAGCGGGACGACGCATTCTCGTCGTCGATCTCGATCCACAGGCCTCATCCACGTGGGTTCTCGGCGTCGACCCAGATGACGTCGAGTCCTCGGTCGAGGACGTGTTGGACGGCCGGTCGGCACGATCGGCCATTGTCTCCAGTTCGTGGGGTGAGGATGTCGATGTCTTGCCCTCCACCCGGTCTCTGCAATCGTCCGAAACCGGTCGCTCGACAACAGCCCTGCGACGGGCTCTGGCGTCCATTCAAGATTCATCCGATCCCTACGACGTCATCTTGATCGACTGCCCTCCTGCGCTCGGTTCGATCACCGAAAGCGGACTGGCAGCAGCTCGTCATGCATTGATCGTCGTCGAACCCTCCGCACTCGGTCTTCGCGGCGTCGAAGCCGTCGCCGACACGATCGATCATGTGTGGGAAAAGCAGAACCCCGACCTCGAAGTCGCCGGCGTGATCGTGAACAGGGTTCCCGCCGTATCGAGCGAGGCCGAAAGACAGCTCGACTTGCTCAACCGAACGGTCGGACGTCGCGCCGTGTGGGAACCCTACGTGCCCCAGAGAGTGATCCTGTCCGAGGCGATCACGCTGCGTCGGCCGATTCACGACATGGGAGCTCGCGCCGCCGACGTCGCAGAGATCTTCGATGCGCTGTGGAAGCGGCTGTGGAGACGCGTCAAGGCTGGGTGATCAGGTGCGCGTCCGCGATCACTCGCGTGAATCAGCGTGGATCATCTTGAGGCCGCCACGTCCATCGAACGAGAGTCCTGCTCGCCCGCTCAACAGATCTTCGATCTGATTCCCGAAGAGTTCGGCTCGCCACCCAGCCGCCAACCGAGCTTTCTCGTCGCGACGAAGAAAGTCGACGATGTCCTGGCGCGTCGCCAGGAGCGCTGTGTCGATTTCCTCGATTCGTGCAACTTCGCTGACCCAAGCCGACAGCAGCGTGATGGCAGGACGAAGGTGACGATCGATGTCGTCACCTTCGGACTGCGGAAGATCCACGGGATTCTCTCTGCCGATTGCGACTGCCGCGAGAATCTCTTGGGCGATCGAACCGCGCGTGTGGCGCTCGTCGACTCCGCGCGCTTGGGACAGTTCGGAAACCGTCGACGGCTCGCGCTGCGCGATGCCCTGCAATGCGAGATCCGGAAGAACCTGACGTGGAGGAACGTCACTGCCCATGGCGCGTCTCTCGCGCCACTCGGCCAGAGCCGCAAGCACTCCGCGGGTTCTCGGACGCATGCTCCGAACATCCTTTTGCTTCCGCCAGACTTCCGACGGATCAGCCGGTCCGACTCGCCGGCAGCGAAGTTCCTCACATGCGTCGAAGGCCCACTGCAATCTCGCACGGGCATCGAGTTGTTCGCTCAACCGTGAGCGCAACTCCAAGAGATGGTCGACATCGGACAATGCGTACGACTTCTGAGCGTCGGCGAGAGGTCGGCGGAGCCAATCCGTGAGGCGATCGCCCTTGGGGAGCGAGATCTTCAGTTCGGTGTTGACGAGCGAAGCCAACGATGGAGTCGAGTATCCGAGAAAGCCAGCTGCGATCTGTGTGTCGAAGATCTTCGTCGGGATCTCCCCCACTGCATGCGAAAGAACGTCCAGGTCCTGCTGAGCGGCGTGGAGAACAACTTCGTGCTCGGCCGAGAACAATTCGGTGATTGGCGAGACATCGCATGCCAGCGGATCGACGATCGCTGAACCGCTGCTCCACGCGATCTGGATCAGCGCGAGCTTGGGAAAGTAGGTCCTCTCCCGATGGAACTCGGTGTCGAGGGCGAAACTCGGTTCGTTCGCAACCTGATCGATCAGCCCTCGAAGGCCACGATCCGAATCGACCCAGGACGAGTTCACCTCGGAGAGTCCCCTTCGACCACGTCGCGTCCGCTCATGATCCATGCCATGGTCCCGCCGACCACGTTCACCACATCGTGGGCGTGGCCTTCGAGAAATTCGCACGCATTTGCGCTGCGAGCTCCCGAGCGGCAGATCATGTACGTCGTCTCACCCGAGACACAACAATCATCGATGCGATCGGGAACCTGGCCGAGTGGGATGGAAATCGCTCCTGGCACGTGGCCGGATGCATATTCATCGGGCTCTCGCACATCCACGAGACGGGCCCCTGCTGCCAGGATCGACTCGAGGTCTTCGACATTGACTTCCTTCATTTCTCTTCCTCCGTGGGGCAAAACTATCGGTCGTCGACCGACTCTCCGAATGAGCTCTGAACGTCCTCCCGGGAGTTCACATTGACCAATTCCAGGGCGTCGACGATGATGTAGCGACTTCGCAGAGATTCCACGGTGCCCAACATCGAGTACTCGCCCTCTTCGATGCGACGACGAACCATCGGCCGACAGGTTGCGACCCGCCACGCCCCACACAGCGGCTGCACGTGGCCGGACTTCGTCGTCGCACACACGACGTCCACCTCGTCTGCCGAGTGCTTGTCGAGTTCACGCAGAAGTTCCCGAAGAGTTGCCGAGGTGACATTCCACAGATCAGTGGCAAGGATCACTGCGTATTCCGTCTCTGCCAGATCGAGTGCCGTTGCGACACCACCGAGCGGACCGATCTCGGGCACCGAGTCGGGAGCACTGGCGAACGCAGACCAAGGAGCTTCGAGTCGACCGACGAGGCGAACGCCTCGCTCGCACACGTCGACAAGCCGATGTGCTGCTCGATCTGCAGCTGGTTCACCGTCGAGTTCGTGGACGGCTTTGTCGCTGCCGAAGCGGCGACTACTCCCCCCGATCAGGACAAAGCCCGCAGCACTCGGCAGATGCGTCTCGATCACTCCCCTGCAGGGACACCGCTCGGATCGAGCTGCGCAAGGAAGAGCCGACAGCGCTCAGCTTCGTCTTCTTCGCCGATCTCTTGTGCGACGCGCGACAGCCCCAGGAGACATCGCAGAAAACCCACATTCGTCGGCTCCGACCATCGGACGAAACCCGAACCTCTCCACCCGTTCTGGCGCAGCGCGTCGAGTCCTCTGTGGTAGCCCACGCGGAAATACGCGTACGTCTCGAGAGGCGTGCGCCCGTAGCGGCCGATCGTCGACCAACCAGCCAGCGAGCGCGGTTGGGTCGCGACAAGAGTGCTCAACTCGGCGAGCGGATCACCCGAGCTCTCAGCGCGTTGGAGAGCGGCCACGAAAGTCGGATCTTCTTCGGGGAGCACCGTCGAAGGCAATCCTCCCGGCGACATGCGAACGGCGTGAGAATCAGACACGTGCTCACAGTAACCTGACTCCGTGAGCGATCTCGTCTCTGTCTTCTCGTTCGCTCTGGATGTTTCCCAGGCTCGCAACGCAGCGCTTGCCGGATCGGTGATTCCCGTGATCATCGGACTGTTGCTGTTCAGGATCATTGCCGGCGCATTCGCCCGAGCCTTCATCCTCGTCATCGCTTTGGTCGTCGGAGGATTCTTCTTCCTTCAACGCCAGGAGATCACCGACTGCGTCGACGATGCGCGAGCCGGCATCGAAGGTCTGAACGCCATCGAACCGCCCAGCATCGACTGCACGATCCTCGGTTTCGATCTCAACATCAACCCCTGATCCGGCAGTGACCGTCCTGACAGTGACCGGCCTGATAGTGACCGGCCTGATAGTGATCAGCCCGGCGTACCCCACCGTCCCGTTTCGAGTCTGATGAAGAGCGGCTCCACGAGCCGCTGCGCGAAGACCGTCGCCTGTGCCGAGTGAGCATTGTGATGAGCGCCTTCGAGGACGACCAGTCGAGAATCATCAAGGCCGCTCAGAAACTCGGCCCCCATGCGCATGTACTCCTTCGCGAGCGATCCGACGCCGATGCTGATCGGGACGGACATCGAATCGCGATCGAAGGCCGCAGCCATGTGGATCGAGGCGAGCTCGTCCACGAGCGCACGTCCCTCAGAACGTCGTGCGTGCTTGGTGGCGTCCGGGAGTCGATCCCACAGCCGTTGTCCGATGAAGCGCTTCAAGAAATCTTCCGCAGCACCTTCGGGATCATCTGAGCGACGAGACGCCAGACCCGCTCCGGTGTCTTTCGGCCACCATGTGAGCCACGGCATGGGGTTTTCGTACGTCACGACTCCGCACACGAGGTTCGGATGACGGCTCGCACATGCGAGAGCAACGGTGCCGCCGAAACTGTGACCGACGATGACAGCAGGCTCTTCGCCGATCACCTCGACGAGATCCTTCACGTGCTGGTCGATACCGAAGGGACCGCCGATCCCGAGTGACGATGCATATCCCCGTCGGTCGTACACGGTCACCTGACAGTCCTGGCTGAGAACTTTGGCAAGTCTCAGAAAACCGGACTGCCTGTCCATGCTTCCGTGGACGAGAACCACTCGACGAGCAGGGTGGCCCCCTGATGTCTGAGGTTCGTAGGTTCGCGAACCGGTCAGAACCGAACCGATGGCTTTAGCCTGACCGATCATGGAAGTCATCCTGATCCGGCACGCTATACCGGTCCGAAAAGAACTGGAGTCCGGCGCTGCCGATCCGGAACTGTCCTCGGAGGGACAGCGGCAATCGGATCTCCTTGCGCGTTATCTCTCGTCGGAATCCCTCGATGCGATCTATTCGAGCCCGATGTTGCGAGCCCAGCAGACTGCTTCACCCGTTGCTGCGCAGTTCGGCCTCGACATCGCCGTTGTGGACGGCGTCGCCGAGTACGACCGCCACAGCGAATGGTATGTGCCTGTCGAGGAACTCAAGGCGACGAATGACCCGCGATGGCAAGAGATGCTGAGTGGACAGTGGACGTCGCCCCACGAGACCGAAGAGGAATTCGTGGGGCGCGTGACATCGTCGATCGAAACCATCATCGCCGGTCACAGTTCCCAACGAGTTGCAGTCGTCTGCCACGGCGGTGTCATCAACGCCTACATCGCATCAATCCTCGGCCTCGGAAACAAGCGAGGCTTCTTCTATCCGAACTACACCTCCATCCACCGAATCGCTGCGGCTCGCAGCGGAGAACGCAGCGTCGTAACCCTCAACGAAACGAGCCATCTGCGCGGCTCGGGACTGCCGATCGGACTCTTCCAGACATGAACACACATGCGACATCCACATCTTCGACATCGTCGGTCCCGCTCGATTCCTTGTGCACTCACCTCGATGCGTCGACATCGCCCTCACACAGCGTTCGCCACGTCGTCGGGCGACTCCTCGACACAGGGTTCGATCTCGTCGCTCCCGGCGCATTGTCCGCATCTCTTCCCGATCGCGGCGTGATCGCCGATGGCGGATTGGCACTCGCCTGGCTGCGAGGAACCGGCAATCGGGAGTTTCGCATCGTCGGAGCACACACCGATTCGCCAACCCTGAAGATCAAACCTCGCCCGGATCTTGCAAGTGTCGGCTGGAGGCAGCTCGCGGTCGAGGTCTACGGCGGCATCCTCAACAATTCCTGGCTCGATCGAGATCTTGCGATCTCGGGCCGCGTCGTCTGTGTCGACTCATCGGTTCATCTCTTCGACTCGGTCGATCCAGTGGCGCGCATTCCCCAACTCGCCATTCACCTCGATCGCGATGTCAACGAACGCGGTCTCGTTCTCGACAAGCAGCAGCATCTGACACCGGTGTGGGGCACTGGAGATCACATGCCTCACGGCTTCACGAAGTGGTTGGCAGAGTCTCTCGACATCGATCCGTCCTCCATCGCATCCTGGGACCTCGGACTGTACGACGTGACTCGCGCTGCGCTGATCGGCGCCGACCGCTCGATGTTGGCGAGCGGACGCCTCGACAACCAGGTCTCGTGTTGGGCGGCGAGTGACGCTCTCCTCGAGATCGCGTCACGAGATCTTTCTCCTTCGTCGACATGCGTCATTGCCCTCTTCGACCACGAGGAAGTCGGCTCGCAGAGCACGCATGGTGCAGGAGGACCCCGTCTCGAATGGTTGCTCGAAGCCTTGGCTGCGACGAACCGCAGCTCGTTCGCCGACATCTTGTCTCGTTCGCATTGTTTGTCCGTGGACAACGCCCATGCGGTTCATCCGAACTACCCGGAACGACATGAACCCGGGCATCGACCGCTCCCCAATGCCGGACCGGTCCTGAAGGTGAACGCGAACCAGCGGTACGCCTCCACTCCAGAATCGACAGTCCCGTTCATCGATGCCTGTCGACGTGCTGAGGTTCCCCACCAGGTGTTCGTCTCTCGCAACAGCCAGCCGTGTGGCTCGACGATCGGGCCGATCACGGCGACTCGGCTCGGCATTCCGACTGTCGACATCGGCGTGGCACAGCTGTCCATGCACTCGGCTCGCGAAGTCTGCGGAGCGCAGGACCCCATTTCGATGCAACAGGTTCTCAGCGCCTATCTGACGGGGACATCCTGACCGCAGCGCCTCTGGGCAGCGTCGAACAGGTCTTGCAACCGATCGTGTAGCTGCGTCGAGACCTCTTTGACTTCGGCTCTCGGCATGCGGCCGTTGACGGCGACCGCAGGTCGGATCGGCTCTCCGATCAACACCACGAGCTTGCGCGGATACATGAACTTCATGCCTTTGCCGAGGACGCGTTCGCTGCCGCCGATACCGACGGGGACGATCGGCACCCCGGCTTTGCATGCCACATAGGCAGCGCCATCGCGCAAAGGCTGCACGATGGGACCGGACTTGCGTTCACCCTCCGGGAAGAGAACGAGCGGCTCCCCTGATTCGAGAACAGCGATCGCCCGGGTGATCGCTTCACGATCGGCCGAACCGCGAGTCACAGGGAATGCTCCAAGGGCCGACAGCGTCCATCCGAAAGGCTTGCTCTTCCACATGGTGTCCTTGCCCATGAACCGCAGGCGTCGGCGGGAACAACCCGATGCGATCGGTGTGTCGATGTAACTGCGATGGATCGGCGCGAGAACGAACGCACCCGTCTTTGGGACGTTCTCGACACCTTCCACGGTCATTCGGCAATACGTTCGCAGAATCGAAACGACCAGGAAGCGCACCGATTGATAGAACGCCCGGCTCGAAATTCCGTTCCCCGCAAGATACGAGTCGACTTCACTCACTATCTTTCACTTTCACTTTCGGTTTCACTTCCACTATCTCTCTCGGCTTCCTTCTTCTTCAGAAGCTCGATGATTTCCTCGATCACTTCATCGATCGAGCGATCGCTCGTGTCGACGATCACCGAGTCGTCGGATTCGACGAGAGGACTGTCGTGGCGCGAGGAATCTTTGTGATCGCGCTCGCGGATCTGGCGTTCGATCTCATCCATATCTCCGCCGATCTCAGCCACGCGCCGCTCGGCGCGCACGCGCGGCGAAGCTGTCAAGAAGACCTTGAGAACGGCATCGGGAAACACGACTGTCCCGATGTCTCGACCTTCGATCACGCCTCCCTGACGGACTTCCCCCCAAGCCCTCTGTCGGCGTCGCATTTCGCTTCGAACCGACGAGAGCGCTGCCACTGCACTCACCGCACCGGTCACCTCGGGTCCTCGGATCAACTCGGTGACGTCCAGTCCGTCTGCGCTGACTGCGTCGAGGCCGACATGGATCTCGATCTCTCTCGACATCGGACCGATGATCTCTTCGTCGTGAACGTCGTAGCCGCGTTTCAGGGCGATTGCGGTGACCGCTCGATACATCGCACCTGTGTCGAGATACTCGAGTCCGAGTGTCTGCGCCAGACGGCGGGCGATCGTCGACTTGCCTGCACCCGCAGGACCGTCGATCGCCACCACTCTGATTCCACTCACTGCCGACACCTCGACGTCGCTCTCACCAACTGGTTCCGAGCGGACGACCTTCCTCGTATCCGGCAGAACTCTGAATACCGATGACGGCTCGATCCCGGAACTCTTCCATGGTCGCCGCTCCCGCATACGTGAACGAACTGCGCACGCCGGACACGATCTGATCGATGATGTCTTCGACTCCCGGACGTTCCGGGTCGAGATACATGCGCGACGAAGAAATTCCCTCTTCGAACAATTCCTTGCGCGCCCGCTCGAACTGGCCCTCACGCCGAGTGCGATTGCGCACTGCCCTGTTCGACGCCATACCGAAATTCTCTTTGTAGAGACGCCCGTCAGGATCGCGCAGAGTGTCTGCAGCCGATTCGTAGGTGCCGGCGAGCCAGGACCCGAACATGACGTTGCCCGCTCCAGCCGCGAGAGCAAGAGCCACGTCGCGCGGATGTCGCACACCGCCATCGGCCCAGACCGATGCGCCGAGAGATCGAGCCTGATCGGAGCATTCGAGAACCGCCGAGAACTGCGGACGTCCGACACCTGTCATCATGCGCGTCGTGCACATCGCTCCTGGACCGACGCCGACTTTGACGATGTTCGCTCCGGCGTTCACGAGATCTCGTGTTCCAGCCGCCGTCACGACATTGCCGGCGACCACGATCGCATCGGGGGCAGCACGCCGAACTGCCTCGACTGCTTGAACCATGCGGACCTGATGTCCGTGAGCGGTGTCGACGACGAGAACGTCGACACCCATGTCATGGAGTCGCTTGGCCTTCGCCGCCGGGTCATTGTTGACGCCGATCGCCACGGCCGTCAGGAATTGGCCTTTGGCATTGAGAGCAGGGCGATACAAGGTCGAGCGAAGAGCCCCGCGACGCGTCACACATCCGACGAGACGACCATCTGCGTCGACGACGGGTGCAGCGGTGTGTCGCTGCTCGGAAAGTGTGTGGAAGATCTCCTCCAGCGATGCGCCCGATGGAATCGTCAGCAGTTCGGTCGACATCACATTGTGCAGCTGCGTGAACCGGTCGTAGCCCGCGGAATCGGCTTCCGTGAAGACACCGAGGGGACGACGATCGTCGCTGGTCACGATCACCACGCCATGGGCGCGTTTGTGGATCAGACTGAGCGCCTGTCCAACCGTGTCCGACGGCCCGAGAGTGATCGGCGTTTCATAGACCGGATGGCACGACTTGACGAAGTCGATGACATTGCCGATCACATCCAGCGGGATGTCCTGTGGCAGAACCACGAGGCCGCCGCGTCGCGAGACCGTCTCTGCCATGCGTCGGCCGGCGACCGCAGTCATGTTCGCAACGACGATCGGGATGGTCGTTCCGATTCCGTCCGTCGTCGCCAAGTCCACATCGAGGCGGGAATTCACCGCTGACAGACTGGGCACCATGAAGACGTCGTTGTAGGTCAGATCGAACGGTGGTGGAACTTCACTCAGGAATCTCACATCGCTCTCCTCGATTCGACCGGACGGCCGGTCGGACGAAACGGCTCTTCAGACTACGGACTATCTTGACCGTTATGGAGCACCCTGTCGTTCTGGTTCACGGATGGGGAGGATCGTTCGACACCACATGGAAACAGAGCGGTTTCGCCGACCTTTTGGAGGATGCCGGCCGCACGGTGATCGGAGTCGACCTGCTCGGGCACGGAACAGCCCCCAAACCACACGATCCGGATGCCTACGCCGACCTCACCGCACGCGTCCTCGAAGCGGCGCCCGAGTCTCCGTGTGACTTCGTTGGCTTCTCCCTCGGCGCCATGACCGTCCTTCGACTCGCCGTCGAGCACCCCGAACGGGTGCACAGCCTCGTCCTGGCAGGCATCGGACGGAATGTTCTCGAAAGTTCCGATGCGGTCGCACATCGGTCGATTGTCGATGCTCTACGCGCCTCCGACGGCGAAAACCCGATCGACGATGATGGGGCAGGTCCGACGAACAACGTGGCACGGATGTTCGTGCAATATGCCAACAGCCCTGGCAACGACCGCAGAGCACTGACCGCGATCCTCGAACGCGAGCGACCGCCATTCACAGCGACAGAACTCGCCCGCGTGACGTGTCCCACACTCGTCGTCATCGGTACGAACGATTTCGCAGGTCCAGGAGCCCCATTGGTCGCACTGCTCCCGGATGCACGTCTCGTCGAATTGGCGCGTGTGGATCATTTCGCGACACCGGAGAATTTCGGATTCTTCGACGCTGCCCTCGAATTCCTCGGTGCATCTTCGTGACCGACGAACGAATCGGCACCGACATCCAGCGAGCAGTCGACGTCCTGCGCTCAGGAGGGGTCGTCGGTCTTCCCACCGAAACCGTCTACGGACTCGGAGCAGATGCATCGAATCCCGACGCCGTCTCCCGCGTCTTTCGCATCAAGGGTCGGCCGGCCGATCATCCGCTCATCGTGCACGTTGCCGATCTCGAATCTGCCCGCGGATGGTCGCGCCATTGGACTCCTCAAGCCGAGTCTCTGGCACATGAGTTCTGGCCGGGTCCGCTGACGATCGTCGTCGAGCGGGCCGCACATGTCATCGACACCGTCACCGGAGGACGAAAGACAGTTGCTCTTCGGTGTCCGTCACATCCGTCGATGCACGCAGTTCTCGTGTCGCTGGGAGCGGGAGTTG
>QXGG01403688.1_pt1 | contig 14203 bp, 10 predicted proteins | sample 1982491 | NCBI WGS metagenome assembly QXGG01 (sample SAMN09924614, study PRJNA488089) | Wastewater metagenome, whole genome shotgun sequencing project. | isolation source: South African research farm wastewater | place: South Africa: Irene, Agricultural Research Council, Animal Production... | reverse complement strand
GGCTCAACGAGCTCGAATTCATCGACGGAAAGATATGGGCCACTGTCTATGTCACCGACCGCATCGTGGTCATCGACCCTTCCGACGGCAGGGTGTGCGCCGAAGTGGACTGCTCGGGAATATATCCACCTTCACAAAGAAGAATCGAAGACGATGTCCTGAACGGAATCGCCTTCGACTCAACAAGCGGAAAAATCTATCTTACGGGCAAGAACTGGCCTTGCCTCTACGAAATCAGTATAGAAGGCATTCGTCCAGGGCGTCGCAAATAGCCTTTTTGTCCATATTCCGGCCTATGAATACGAGCTTCTGCATCCTGTCTCCATAGACAGGGTCCCAGTCGCGTCGCAGAGTCGGTTCAGTGACCATCATCTGCTGCAGCTCGTCTTCAGGCATAGTGGCGAACCATCTTCCGGCGTTTCTCATCGAGATCTGCCTGCCGGCCTGCTCGAAGACATAGCAGACGTCGTATTCGTCTGTGAAATAGCACATTCCCTTTGCCCTGATCACTTCCTTCGGCCAGTGCTTCGCCACAAAATTGTCGAACTTGTTTATGTCGAAAGGCTGGCGGCGGCAATATACGAAGCTCGATATCCCGTATTCTTCTGCCTCGCCCTCATCGTGGTGATGATGCTCGTGGTGGTGCTCATGATGGTGCTCATGGTCGTCGTCCTCATCATCGTCGTCATCGTCATCGTCCTCGACTGGGCCCTCGACCCCTTTGATCCAGCCCGCCGAACCGGCAACCTGGTCAAAGTCGAACATGCCGGTGCCTACAATGCTGTCCAGGTCTATGTCGCACCAGTCGCATTCGATAATGCGCGCAGATGGCTGCAAGGCCTTGATAATCTGCCTAATAAGCTCCAGGTCGGCTTCGCTTACCTCGGACTTTTTGTTCAGCAGCACTATGTTGCAGAACTCGATCTGCTGTATGAGCAGGTTCTCTATGTCGTCCTCATCCAGACCCTTTCTGGTGAGACTGGAACCGTTCTTGAACTCATCCCTCATCCTGAGGGCGTCCACCACTGTGCAGATGCAGTCCAGGACGGGAACGCCTCCCTTGCAGAATTCCGGACCCATGCTTGGGATGGAGCATATTGTCTGTGCGATAGGAGCCGGTTCGCAAATGCCGCTGGCTTCTATGACTATGTAGTCGAAGCGCTGCATAAGGGTGATCTGGCGCAGCTGGTCCACGAGGTCCATCTTCAGCGTGCAGCAGATGCAGCCGTTCTGGAGTGCGACGAGACTGTCGTCCTTCTTGCCGACAACTCCTCCCTGCTGAATGAGCTCCGCGTCAATGTTGACCTCACCTATGTCATTGACTACCACTGCGAAACGTATTCCTTTGCGATTGTTGAGGATACGGTTGAGCAGAGTAGTCTTGCCGCTTCCAAGATAGCCCGTCAGCAGCAGAACCGGTATTTCATTGAATTGCATATATATTAAAGAACGTCAAAAGCGAAAATATGGGCCTGAGGATCGCCCCAGGTCTCCTCCACAACGATTCTCACGCCGTCGGTCACGACAGGCTCGAAGCTTACGCGGCTGAGCCTGCGGAAATTGTCCTTCACCTCGGCAACGCTTACCCATTCGCCGGCCTGAGGGTCTGAGGCGAAGAGCTTGCGCTCCTTGCGTCCGTTGGCAGGCACGCGCACTTCAACCCTGTAGGACCTGACCATCTGGGAAGGCATTGACACCCTTTCCGTGGTGGCCTCCAGCTTGCGCATTCTCTTGCCCCTTACCTTGAAGTCGGAGTCGAAGATGAAACGCGCTGCGGAAACGGTCACCGGCTTGTCCCAGGTGTAGGTAAGTCCCTTGCTTTCAGGGCTGCAATAGACTCCGTTGTCCTCCTTCTCCCACTCGCGGTCTATACCGTTGCGCATAGGCTCGTTCTCCACGGCGGTCTTCGCGCTGAGGGTCAGGTCGGAAACCTTTCTCCAGCGGTAAGGCAGCATGCAGTCGTCGTCTTCGAGGCGTCTCTGCAGCTCATCGATATACATCTCGCTGATGCCTGCAGGCGTCGTGTTCTTTTCGATAACAAGGTTGGCTGCGGTGCCTGCCGCCTGGCCTATGAGGGCGCAGGTCGCCATAACGCGGGTTGCGGAGAAAGCCATGTGGCTGCAGGAAATATCCCTTCCTGCGAACATCAGGTTAGGCACGTTTACGGAGTAGAGGCAGCGGTAAGGAATGCCGAAGCCCTGCGGAACGCTGTACTCCACGGAGGCGCGGCCCTTGTTCATAAAGCCGTTAGGGTTGTGGTCGTCGAGAGTCCAGCCGCCGTAGGCGATCACGTCGTCGAAGTGTCCGCCGCTGGTCACGTCGTCCTGGGTCAGGGTATATGGACCCACGTAGCGGGTGGATTCGCGCTTTGCCGGGATGGCGCCTATCCAGTCGAGGTCGTAGTCCTTCGCGAAGCCGTCCGGATGGTTCTTCATATATTCCCAGATTCCGTAGGCAATCTTCTTGAGCTCGAGCTGTATCTCGTTAGCGTCGAAAATGGTGTCGAACTTCACGCCCGAGCACTCGATCCACCAGAAATTGTTGTCGGTGGCCCTCCAGATAATCTTGTAGTTGAATTTGGTTCCCGGAATGGTCGATTTCGGGGTTTCATAGTCAAAGTCGTCTGCGGTGAAGTGATAGGCCCAGTCAGGAGCCTTGAACGGGTGGTGCTCCGGACTCTTGCGCAACTGGAGGAGTATGGAGTTGCCCATAGTGTTGGTGTTTGCGACCTCGTTGCTCAGATAGCTCTCGTTGTAGTCGCTCTTCGCCTCGGTGCCGCGGCGGAATTTTGCTCCCGAAAGACGGAGTATGCCGTCGCCGGTGCAGTCGAGGAAGAGTTTGCCGCTAACGGTATATCTCGTGTAATTGTTGGAATTCCAGCACTTTACGGCAGCAATCCTCTCGCCGTTCATAACGACGTCCTGCACGGAGGTGTTCAGCAGCAGGGTGATGTTCGGCTCCTCGATCACGGTCGAATATATGATGTCGTCCCAGAGGGTATAGCGCTGCAGCGGATTGTAGAAGAAGTTGCGGCACTGCATCTCCTCGAGTATGCCGGCCTCCTGACACTGGCTTTCCTTGACTCCGACTATGCCCATCCTCATTTCGCTGGAAGCATTGCCTCCGAGCATGGGACGGTCCTGGATGAGGATTACCTTCGAACCGTGTCTTGCAGCGGAAACGGCGGCGCAGACCCCGGAGAGTCCGCCTCCGCAAACCACAATCTCAGTGTCGTATTCAAGGTCCCTCACGACCTTGGAATTCTCTTCGGTGCGCAACTGCGCATTGCCGTCGAGCGGCAGAAGCATCAAAAACGGCAGCAGGGCTGCGAAAAACTTTTTGGCAGACTGGTTCATATCATTATATGGTTTGGATACTACTTAGCGATGGCGACGGCCCTGGTCTCGCGTATCACCGTGATCTTGACCTGGCCCGGATATACCATCTCGTCCTGAATCTTCTTGGCAATGTCTGCAGAGAGGACTTCGGCCTGCTGGTCGCTGATCTGGTCGGCGGCCACGATGACACGCAGTTCGCGTCCGGCCTGGATGGCGTAGGTCTTGGTCACTCCGTTATGGCTCTGGGCTATGTTCTCCATATCCTTGAGCCGCTTGATATAGGACTCGATCACCTCGCGGCGGGCACCAGGACGTGCGCCGGAGATGGCATCGGCAACCATTACGAGAGGGGAAATCACGCTGGTCATTTCGGTCTCCTCGTGGTGTGCGCCAATGGCATTGCAGATGTCGGCTTTCTCCTTGTACTTTTCGGCGAGCTTCATGCCGAGCAGTGCGTGAGGCAGCTCAGGCTCCTCCTCGGAAACCTTGCCTATGTCGTGGAGCAGACCGGCCCTCTTGGCAATCTTAGGGTTGAGGCCCAGCTCGGAAGCCATTATTGCGGCAATGTTGGCGACCTCGCGGCTGTGCTGGAGCAGGTTCTGTCCATAGGAAGAACGGTACTTCATACGGCCTATGAGTTTCACCAGCTCTATGTGCAGACCGTGGATTCCGAGGTCGATGCAGGTCCTCTTTCCGGTCTCGAGAATCTCGTCCTCAAGCTGCTTCTGCACCTTTGCGACCACCTCTTCTATGCGGGCCGGATGGATGCGTCCGTCCATAACCAGCTGGTGGAGAGCCAGACGGGCGACCTCCCTCCTGACCGGGTCGAAGCCCGAAAGCAATATTGCGTCAGGGGTGTCGTCAACCACAATCTCGACTCCGGTGGCTGCCTCCAGGGCGCGTATGTTCCTGCCCTCGCGGCCGATGATGCGGCCCTTGACCTCGTCATTGTCTATGTTGAAGACGGTGACTGCATTCTCTATCGCGGTCTCGGTGGCTGTCCTCTGAATGGTGTTGATCACTATCCTCTTGGCCTCCTTGGAAGCTGTGAGACGGGCCTCGTCCATCACGTCGTTTATGTAGGCCAGGGCCTGGGTGCGGGCTTCCGCCTTCATGTTGTCGATGAGCTGTTCCTTGGCCTCCTGGGCTGTCATTCCGGCTATGGCCTCTATCTGGCGGTTCGCCTCCTCGCTGAGCCTGTCGTACTCGTCGCACTTCTTCTTCGCGATGTCGAGCTGGCTCTTCAGGTTTTCGCGTATCGCCTCGAGTTCCTTGTTCTTGCGGCCGAGTTCGGAGTTCTGCTGGTTGAGGCTGTTCTCCTTCTGCCTGAGCCTGTTCTCGGCATCGCTGAGGGCCTTGTTGCGCTCGTTGACCTTCTGCTCGTGTTCGCTCTTGAGCTGGAGGAACTTCTCCTTTGCCTGGAGTATCTTCTCCTGCTTTATCGCCTCTCCCTCGCGCTCCGCCTCGGCGATTATCGCTTCCTTGCGGCCCTTCAGAATCATACGTCTGACAAGGGTATATGCTCCCACTGTGACGATTGCGCTGCACAGCACGGAAAGAATCACTATCAATATTGTACTCATAAAAATATATTGTTGTTTAGTTGTCCATTACATAAAAAACCGTCGGTCCGTCCTGGAAGAAAGACCGGCGGTTGAACTGAAAAAGCCGTTAGTTTTTTGTCAGAAAACCTTGATAATCAAGATTTGGATTCCGGAAATGGTTCAAATATCCTCCGTCCCGCAAAGCGGAATCCCCAAACAGGGTCACATAGGTCCATTTTCCCCCTCCGAGCAATCCGGTTACTTTGAAAGTGTTGATTTCAGCCCAAATCAACTAACGGCAATCAAAGTCTGATATCTAATCGTTCCCGATATCTTCAAGGTAGCTCTCTATCTGCCTGTGCATCTCCTCTGCCTCCTTTCCCAGCCTCTCGTATTCCCGTACGCTCCTTATGTTCGCCAGACATACGTTGAAGGCCACGAATGAAAGGATGTCAGTCTCCTGCCTTCCGACGAACTTCTTCCGGTAGAGGTCTATCTTCCTGTTCACCGAATCGGCGGCCAGGCGGTAGAGCTCCTCCTCGTCTGCGTTCTTCACCTTCAGGCAATAGTCCCTGCCGGCAATCTTGACGGTTATGTTTCTCGTTTCATCCATCAGGCTTCCATCAGGGCTATGCAGCGGTCCAGTTCCCTGATCATTTTGTCCACCTTTTTCTTCGCGGCCTCATTGTCGGCCGATGATCCGGTGAAAACCGTCTGCAACTTGAGCTTTTCTATCTCTTTGTTCAACTCTTCAATCTTCTTCTTGCAGGTCGCGGCTTCGCGTCGGCTCTCCTCCAGCGCGGCAGAGAGGGAGGCGTTTCTGCCTTTCTCCCTTTCGTAGGCTGCAATCAGCCTTTCAATGTCCGCTTTTATGGTGTCGAGCATACAATCTGCCGTTTTTAACCTAACCTTGCAAAGATAGCATATTATTTTCGTATTTTTGACAAAAATATTTCGATATGGCAGCAGATAAAAGAATGGAGCGCATAGAGCAGGCGGCGGACTGGATATCGGCGCGCAGCGGGGGCTTCAAGCCCATCGCAGGAATAATCCTGGGCAGCGGCCTGGGCAAACTGGCGGAGAGCATAGAAGCCGTCGATGTCATCCCTTATTCCGAGATTCCTTCCTTCCCCGTTTCCACCGTGACGGGACACAAGGGCAACCTCATACTGGGGTACCTGGGAGGCTGTCCGGTCATTGCGATGCAGGGGCGTTTCCACTATTATGAAGGCTATCCGATGGAAATGGTCACCCTTCCCGAAAGGGTTATGGCTACCCTGGGCGTGGAATACCTTTTCGTCTCCAATGCCGCCGGCGGCCTGAACCGCACTTTCCGTGTCGGCGACCTCATGGTCATAACGGACCATATCAATATGATGCCGAACCCTCTCATCGGCCCGAATCTGGACGCCTTCGGCGAGCGTTTTCCGGATATGACGCATCCGTACGACGAGTCCCTGCTGGCCTTGTCGGACAGAATAGCGGCCGGCGAGGGCATAACACTCAGACATGGCGTCTATCTGGGTACCAGCGGCCCTACCTACGAGACGCCGGCCGAAGTCCGATTCTACACTCTCGCAGGCGCAGACGCGGTCGGTATGTCCACCGTACCGGAGGTTATCGTGGCCCGTCACTGCGGAATGCGCGTCTTCGGAGTTTCGGTAATCACGAACATATCCAATGCGGACATCAGCTGCAGCGTGCTCAATGACGGCGACGACGTCGTTAAGACCGCCGACGCCGCAGCCGACAGAATGACCCGCCTTTTCACGGGTATGATTTCGGCCATAGGAAAAAGAGAAATTTAATTTCCTTTCCTGCTCCTTTTTGACTATCTTTGTCGCCCAGTAAAACTGGAACAATGATACAAGACAAGAAAGGAGCTGTGCTCAGACTTGCTAACGGTATGGAGTTCCGGGGCCGCTCGTTCGGATACGACGGTTACGCTGACGGCGAGGCCGTGTTTTCGACGGCTATGGTCGGCTACCCCGAGAGCCTTACCGATCCGTCCTATTCAGGACAGATTCTTTGCGTCACTTATCCTCTGGTCGGCAACTACGGTGTACCGCAGGACGGCATTGACGCCAATGGTATTTCCCTTAATTTCGAATCTGAGAAGATCTGGGTCAGAGGCCTGGTCATCAGCGAGTACTCCGCCCAGTACAGCCACTGGAACGCGGTCCGCAGCCTCGACAGCTGGCTCAAGGAGCAGAAGATTCCGGGAATATGCGGCGTCGATACCAGGGCTCTTACCCAGGCGCTGAGGGACAACGGATCCATGCTGGCCATGATAGTGCCCGACGGAGCCGGAGAACCCCGCTCGGAAGACGGCAGTTTCCCGGTGCACGACCCGAACCGCGACAACCAGATAGCGATAGTCAGCTGCAAGGAGGTGATACGCTACAACGAAGGCGCCGGCAAAAAGGTCTGCCTCGTCGATTGCGGCGTCAAGCACAACATACTCCGCTGCCTGGTTGACAGGGGCATCGAGCTCATACGCGTGCCTTGGGACTACGACTTCACCCGACTGGACTACGACGGCCTCTTCATATCCAACGGTCCGGGCAACCCCGAGTTCTGCACCGACACCGTTGCGCACATACGCACCGCGCTCGGGCAGGACAAGCCTATTTTCGGAATATGTATGGGCAACCAGCTGCTCGCGAGGGCCGGCGGCGCCGGGACATATAAGCTTAAATATGGCCACCGCAGCCACAACCAGCCGGTACGCATGGTCGGCACCGACCGCTGCTTCATAACTTCGCAGAACCACGGCTTCGCAGTGGACGACAGTACGCTCGGCAAGGACTGGGAGCCGTTGTTCGTGAATATGAACGACGGCACCAACGAGGGCATACGCCACAAGTCCAAGCCATTCTTCTCCGCCCAGTTCCACCCGGAGGCCTCCAGCGGCCCTACCGACACGGAATTCCTTTTCGACCAGTTCATAAACATGCTTTAGGAATGAGAGACGCTTCCATAAAGAAAGTCCTGGTCCTCGGATCGGGCGCGCTCAAGATAGGCCAGGCCGGCGAGTTCGACTATTCCGGCTCCCAGGCCCTCAAGGCCCTCAGGGAAGAGGGCATCAGCACCGTGCTGATCAATCCCAACATCGCCACCGTACAGACCTCGGAAGGCGTTGCGGACAAGATATACTTCCTGCCGGTGACTCCCTTCTTCGTGGAGAAAGTCATAGCGAAGGAAAGGCCGCAGGGCATATTCCTCGCCTTCGGCGGACAGACGGCGCTGAACTGCGGCGTCGAACTCTACCGCAACGGCATACTTGAGAAATATGGGGTGAAGGTACTCGGCACCCCGGTGCAGACCATCATGGACACCGAGGACCGCGAGCTCTTCATCGAGAAGCTCGACGAAATACAGGTCAAGACCATACGCTCCTTCCCGGCAGAGTCGATGGAAGAGGCGAAGGAGGCCGCCCGCGACCTGGGCTATCCTCTCATTGTCAGGGCTGCCTACGCCCTGGGCGGTCTCGGCTCCGGTTTCGCCGAGAACGAGGCTGAACTGGAAGCCGTATGCGAAAAGGCCTTCGCCTTCTCTCCTCAGGTGCTGGTGGAGAAATCCCTCAAGGGCTGGAAGGAAATAGAATACGAGGTGGTGCGCGACCGTTTCGACAACTGCATCACCGTCTGCAATATGGAGAACTTCGACCCGCTCGGCATACATACGGGCGAGAGCATAGTCGTGGCCCCTTCGCAGACCCTCACCAACAAGGACTACTACTTCCTCAGGGAACTGTCCATCAAGATAATACGCCACCTCGGCATAGTGGGCGAGTGCAATGTGCAGTACGCCTTCGACCCGGATTCGCTCGACTACAGGGTAATCGAGGTGAACGCCCGCCTGAGCCGCTCCTCGGCCCTGGCATCCAAGGCTACCGGCTATCCTCTGGCCTTCGTGGCCGCCAAGCTCGGCCTGGGCTACGGCCTCTTCGACCTGAACAACTCCGTGACCAAGACCACTCCGGCCTTCTTCGAACCGGCCCTGGACTATGTGGTCTGCAAGATCCCTCGCTGGGACCTTGGCAAGTTCCACGGCGTGTCCCGCAAGCTCGGCTCCTCGATGAAGTCGGTGGGAGAGGTGATGTCCATAGGCCGCAGTTTCGAGGAGGCCATACAGAAGGGCCTCAGGATGATAGGACAGGGCGCCCACGGCTTTGTAGGCAACAAAGAGCTGAAGGTGGACGACATAGAGCTGGCCCTGCGCGAGCCGGATGACAAGCGCATCTTCGCCATAGCCAAGGCAATGTCCGCCGGCTACTCCGTGGAACGCATACACGAGCTCACCAGGATAGACCGCTGGTTCCTCTCCAAGCTCCGGAACATAGTCGAAACCGAAAGGGACCTTGCCGGCTACGATGCGCTCGAGGACATTCCTGCCGGACTGCTCCTGCTCGCCAAGCAGCAGGGCTTCTCCGACCATCAGATACAGAGACTGGTCTTCAAGCATCCGACCGAAAAGGCCACCGTGCTCCAGGACAGGGTGCGCGAGTACCGCAAATCCCTGGGTATCGTGCCGGTAGTCAAGCAGATAGACACGCTTGCGGCCGAATTCCCGGCCAAGACCAACTACCTCTACCTGACCTACAACGGAAGCGTGAACGACATCAGTTACGAGCACGACGGCAAATCCGTGGTGGTGCTCGGTTCGGGCGCTTACCGCATAGGCAGCTCCGTGGAGTTCGACTGGTGCTCCGTATCCTGCCTCCAGCAGATGCAGAAGCGCGGCTATCGCGGAGTGCTCATCAACTACAATCCTGAGACCGTATCCACCGACTACGACATGTGCGACCGTCTCTACTTCGACGAGCTCACTTTCGAGAGGGTGATGGATATACTCGAAATGGAAGACCCGCACGGAGTAGTAGTCTCCGTAGGCGGCCAGATACCTAACAACCTGGCTCTGAGACTCCACATGCACAACGTCCCTATACTCGGAACGGCCGCAGAGGATATCGACAGGGCGGAGGACCGCCACAAATTCTCCAGCATCGTGGACGAACTGGGCATAGACCAGCCGCGCTGGAGCGAGCTTACGACTATGGAAGACGTGGACAGATTCGTCTCCGAGGTCGGCTATCCTGTGCTCGTGCGCCCGTCCTACGTGCTGTCCGGCGCCGCGATGAACGTATGCTACGACGAGAGCCACCTGCGCAAGTTCCTCGCAATGGCGGCCGAAGTGTCGCGCGAGCATCCGGTCGTGATCAGCCAGTTCCTCACCCGCTGCAAGGAGGTCGAATTCGACGCCGTTGCCGACAACGGAAACATAGTCGCCTACGCCATATCCGAACACGTCGAATATGCAGGCGTCCATTCAGGCGACGCGACCATAGTCTTCCCTGCCCAGAAACTCTACGTCGAGACGGTGCGCCGCATCAAAAAGGTGGCAGCGCGCATCGCCGCCGAACTGCATATCACCGGACCTTTCAACATACAGTTCCTCGCCAAGGAGAACGACGTAAAGGTCATCGAGTGCAACCTCAGGGCTTCCCGCAGCTTCCCGTTCGTGTCCAAGGTGCTCAAGATCAACCTGATAGAACTTGCTGCAGACGCTATGCTCGGACTCCATCCGCAGAAGCCGGACCGCGATTCCTTCGACCTGGGCTACGTGGGCGTGAAGTCCAGCCAGTTCTCCTTCGCCCGTCTGCAGGAGGCCGACCCTCTGCTGGGCGTGGATATGGCTTCCACAGGCGAGGTGGGCTGCCTCGGCGACAGCTTCGACCAGGCCCTTATCACTTCGGTGATATCCGTGGGAAACGACGTGCCTGCCAAGAGGGTGCTCATATCCTCCGGCAACGCACTTCAGAAGGCCGACCTGCTCGACGCCTGCCGTCTGCTGGTGGAGCATGGATATGAGCTCTATGCGACCGGCGGCACCTGCCGTTACCTCTACGAAAACAATATACCTTCGATGAGGGTGCTCTGGCCTACGGACAAGAGCAATCCGGTGCTCTCGGGCATATTCCCTCAGGTGCTTGACCTCATTCACAAGAAGCAGGTGGACCTGGTTATCAATATCCCGAAGAACTTTACCGACATGGAGCTCGACAACGGCTATCTCATACGCCGTGCGGCCATAGACTCAAACATCCCGCTCTTTACCAACGCCCGTCTCGCCACCGCCTTCATAAAGGCCTTCTGCAGCATCCCTCAGGACGAGATTCCGGTAAAGTCCTGGGACGAATACAAATGACAGCCCGGGGCAGACTGCCCTGATTGTGAAACGACACACTGAAACTGATAATATATATGAACAGAAAAGATTTCCTGAAGAGCCTTGGTCTGATAGGTGCCGGGGCCACCCTCATCGGAGGAGGAGAAAGTGTAAAGGCGGCAGGCCGGGCAATGGGCGTGGCGGAAGGCGACTTCCTTTCCACTGACCCCGAGCTCGACTTTCCTGTCAAGGGACTCAGGGCCGCTGTCAAGGGCCGTCCCGTCACCGTAGTGATCATAGGAGCCGGCAACAGGGGCAGAACCTATTCCAGATATGCCACTATGTTCCCTGATTGCATGCAGGTCATAGGCGTGTCCGACATACGCGAGAGCCGCAAGGATGCAATGGGCGACAAGTTCGGCATCCCGCAGGAGCGCCGTTTCGGAGACTGGAGCGAGGTCTTCCGTGTTCCGAAGTTCGCAGACGCGGTGGTCATAGCCACTCCGGACGACACCCATTACGAGCCTTGCATGAAGGCGCTTGAAATGGGATATGACGTGCTGCTCGAGAAGCCTGTGGCCCAGAGCGAGAAGGAGTGCACCGACATTGCCGCCCAGGCGCGCAGGTACGGCCGCATAGTGGCCGTCTGCCACGTGCTCCGCTACAGCCCTTACTTCAGGGCTATGTATGAGGCAGTGCACAAGGGTATGATAGGCAAGATGATAAGCATACAGCACATGGAGCCTATAGAGTGCCGTCACATGGCCCATTCCTATGTGCGCGGCAACTGGCGCGATTCCAGGGAGACCACCCCTATCATCCTCGCCAAGAGCTGTCACGACCTTGACATACTGCGCTGGTTCGTGGGCAAGCCTTGCAAGAGCATAGTCGCCGACGGCTCGCTGAGCTGGTTCAGGCCGGAAAATGCCCCGGAGGGCGCTCCTCTGCGCTGCACCGACGGCTGTCCTCACGAGAGCAGCTGTCCATATTCCGCAATAGACATATACGTAAAGCGCAAACAGCATCTGGGTGTCTTCGACCTGAAGAACTCCCGCGACGAGGCCGAAATACTCGCCAAGATTTCCGACCCTAACAACCTGTGGGGCCGCTGCGTATATCACTGCGACAACGACCAGCCGGACCACTTCGTCAGCGAGATGGTATTCGAGGACGGCACTACCGCCTCCTTCTCGATGGAGGCCTTCACGCCTTTCGGCGGCCGCCGCACCCGCATAATGGGCACCACCGGCTACATCGAAGGCAACGGTTCGGAGTTCACGGTATATGAGTTCCGCAGCAACCGCAAATATCTGTGGAACAAGAAATTGTCCGATATTCCTGAATACAAGGGCTCCGGACACGGCGGCGGCGACATGGCCCTGGTCTGCGACTTCGTCGAGGCCGTCTCCGCTCAGGACGAGTCCCTGCTGACCAGCACTATCGACGCCTCCATAGAGAGCCACGTGATGGGCTTCCGCGCCGAGAAGAGCCGCCTTTCCCAGCGCAAGGTAAAGGTCAGCAAGTAGACTAAAGCACTTCCAGCTCGAGAATGTCCTGAAGCGGGATCGATGTCCCGTCGGCCAGTACGAGCGCGGAAGTGCCAATGTCTATGTTGCGCACCCGCCCTTCGAAAGCTGTCGTCCGCCCTCCGCTCTTGCGCGAATCGGGCAGGAAACGCAGTCCTTTCACGGCCGGTCTGGAGGCGAGTTCCTTCTCTATCCTGCCCATCGCTTCGTTGAGCCGTCCGAGCTGCTCCTCGTCCACTTCGGGCCGCTCTTCGGTCCTTCGTCCGCTTTCGGAAATTATATCCTCGTAGCCGGTCAGCGCCGCAAAGGCCGAAAACTGCGTGGCACGGTCCAGCGCCGACATCCTCGGATGCCGCTCGGAGCTCGGGTGCTCCATATTTATTATATCGTCGTATCTGCCCATCAGTCGTCGTCCTTTCTTCCGGTCTGTCTGCCGTAGTCCTTTGTTTCGGTCTGTCTGCCGTCGGTCAGGCCTTGTGGCCGCCGACCTGTTCGTTGCGCGTCCTCTGCGTTGCGCCCTCCTCGAAATTGATTCCCTTCAATATGGCGTTCTTGCCGAATTTCTTTTTTATCGCGAGTATCGCCTCCTGCCTCCTGCGTTCCCGGCCCCCGTCCTCTTTCTTCGTTTCCTCGTCGAAGAGCGTCATCTGCAGGGTTTCGGGCGAGCCCTCCGGTACAGTGTGGTTGGCCACGACCGCCATTCTCCTCACCAGCAGTTTCCTGTTCATTATGCGGTCGAAGAGTCCAGTCACGGCTTCCGTGATTTCGGAGGAGGACGAACTGAATTTCATCAGATTGACCGAGCCGTGTGCGGGTTTCGGGACCTTGCGGCCGTAATGGTCGCTCTCGCTTTCGCCCGTATATCCATTCATCGACAAGCTGTCATATCCTATGTTTATGACCATCTGGTCGCATACCATTCTCTTTTCCACAAGCTCGAGGGAGAGGCTGTCCGCCATTTCCTGAATCACCACCCTTGCCTTGGCGAAATCGTATGCCTCCGAGAGTACCTGTCCTATGGAAAGGCTGTGGCTGGATGGCTTGTAGGCCTTTATGTCCTTTATCGTGCAGGGCTCCCATCCCCAGGCGTGGTCGATCAGCAGTTCGGCATTCACCCCGAAGAGCCGGTAGAGTCTCTCCTCGCTCAGCAGTGACATCCTTGCCACGTCGCCCAGCGTCTTCATCCCGTTCGCTTCCAGCTTTGCGGCGATTCCGTGTCCTATGCGCCAGAAATCCGTCAGCGGCGTATGCTCCCAGTACTTGCGCCGGTAGCTCATTTCGTCCAGCTCGGCTATCCTTACCCCGTCTCGGTCGGCCGGCGAGTGCTTTGCCTCTATGTCCATCGCTATCTTCGCGAGGTACATATTCGTTCCTATGCCTGCCGTCGCTGTTATCCCCGTGTTTTTGAGCACTTTGCGTATCATCCGCACCGCCAGTTCCCGTGCGCTGCATCCGTAGGACTGCAGGTAGTCGCTTACGTCCATAAAGACTTCGTCTATCGAATAGACGTGTATGTCTTCCGCGGATATGAATTCCAGGTAGGTCTCATATACCCTGGAACTTACTTTCATATATTCGGCCATTCGCGGCGGCGCTACTATATAGTCGAGCGCCAGTGCCGGAT
>QXGG01179020.1_pt1 | contig 14232 bp, 11 predicted proteins | sample 1982491 | NCBI WGS metagenome assembly QXGG01 (sample SAMN09924614, study PRJNA488089) | Wastewater metagenome, whole genome shotgun sequencing project. | isolation source: South African research farm wastewater | place: South Africa: Irene, Agricultural Research Council, Animal Production... | reverse complement strand
TTCCGTGTGCCTTGGGTTGATGATGCCGGCAAAGTACATGTAAACCGTGGTTACCGTATTCAAATGAACAGTGCCATTGGCCCTTATAAAGGTGGTTTGCGTTTCCATCCTTCGGTCAATCTTGGCGTGTTAAAGTTTTTGGCCTTTGAGCAAGTGTTTAAAAACTCGCTCACCTCATTACCTTTGGGTGGTGGTAAAGGGGGTTCGGACTTTGATCCTAAAGGTAAGTCTGATCATGAAGTGATGCGCTTTTGCCAGTCCTTTATGAATGAGTTGTTTCGCCATGTCGGTCAACACCTGGATGTGCCGGCCGGTGATATCGGTGTAGGCGCGCGTGAAGTGGGCTACATGTTTGGCCAATATAAGCGTTTGGCCAATGAATTTACTTCGGTGTTTACCGGTAAAGGTATGACCTACGGCGGCAGTTTAATTCGTCCTGAAGCCACAGGTTACGGCTGTGTGTATTTCGCTGAAGAAATGCTCAAAAGCGTCAAACGCCGGATTGAAGGCCTGCGTGTTGCTATTTCTGGATCAGGTAACGTAGCGCAATATGCTGCACAAAAAGTGATTGAACTGGGTGGCAAGGTAATTTCTCTGTCTGACTCAGGCGGTACCATTTACTTTGCAGAAGGCATGGATAGCGAACACTGGAAATACCTGATGGATCTGAAAAATATCCGTCGCGGTCGTATTTCAGAGATGGCTGAGCATTTTGGTTTAACTTTCCTTGCGGGCCAGCGTCCGTGGAATCTTGAGTGTGATATTGCCTTACCTTGCGCTACGCAAAATGAGCTGACCATTGAAGATGCACGCGTACTGATTAAAAACGGCTGTATTTGCGTGGCTGAAGGGGCAAATATGCCATCCACTTTGGATGCGGTCGATTTGTTTATTGAGCAAGGCATCTTGTATGCGCCCGGTAAAGCATCCAATGCTGGTGGTGTGGCAGTCAGTGGTTTGGAAATGACGCAAAACGCCATGCGTTTGTTATGGACGGATGGTGAAGTGGACGTCAAGTTACACAGCATCATGCAGCACATTCATGCTGCGTGCGTGAATTACGGTATGGAAAATGGTCGTGTGAACTATGTCAAAGGCGCTAATATTGCCGGCTTTGTCAAAGTCGCCGACGCGATGCTGGCGCAAGGTATCGTCTAGCCACAGTGCTTTGCTGAGCGCAATATAAAACTCGGTTGAGTCAGGGTTGAGCATCTTAAAGGCCGCACAAATTCCAGTTTGTGCGGCCTTGTTGTATGTCATAAAACATCTTCTTTACACTTCTTCCTTGCACACAGCGACTAAGCAAGGCGAAAATGCTAGGTTAACTTCGCGGCGTGGCCGCTGGCTGCAAGGAATACTCATGCCTCATTCAACTGTCAATGCACAGCGCTTACTCCCCGAACAACTTACGCGTCATTTTAACGGGCAGTTTAATTTTAAGACCACCGCAGATCTTGAACCTCTAGAGGGTGTGCTGGGGCAAGACCGCGCGGTACAAGCGTTGCATTTTGGTATTTCCATGCAGCGGCCAGGTTACAACGTGTTTGTGATGGGTGAATCGGGCACTGGGCGCTTTTCATATACCAAGCGTCATCTGGAAGAACAGGCTAAGCAACGGCCCACCCCAGCAGACTGGCTCTACGTAAATCATTTTAATGAGATGCGTGAACCCCATGCGCTGCAGTTGCCGCCCGGTGAAGGCAGTCGTTTTTGTGCCGATATCAGCACCTTAATTGATAACCTATTGGCCACTTTTCCAGCCGTGTTTGAAACACCGGCTTGGCAGCAAAAGAAAAGTGCCATCGATCGCTGCTTTAATCGTCGTTACGATAAAGCCTTAGATACAGTGGAAAAACTTGCGCTTGAGCACAATATTGCTTTGTATCGCGATAGCGTGAATATTGCTTTTACGCCGATGTTTGAAGGCAAGGCGCTGGATGAGGCTGAATTTGCGCAGCGTCCTGAAGCTGAACGTGAAAAGTTTCATGCCGATATCGCAGTACTTGAAGAACATCTCAATAAAGAGTTGTCCAGCTTACCCTTATGGAAACGTGAATCGAGTAACCAACTGCGTCAGCTCAATGAGGAAACTATCGCGTCAGCATTAGAGCCGTTGTTCACGCCATTACTGCAAGCCTATGCCGAGCATGCTTGTGTTGTGGCGTATCTAAACGAGATGCACAGTCATTTACTGAAAACTGTGGTTGAGCAGTTGGTGGACGAAGAACACAGTGATGCGCTGGCGCGGCGATTACTCGAGGAGCAATACAGCCCGAATTTGTTAGTTGGGCATGCACCGGATGAGGGTGCGCCCGTCGTTTTTGAGTCTCACCCCACCTACGATAATTTATTTGGCCGCATTGAATACAGTAGCGACCAAGGGGCGCTGTACACCAGTTACCGTCAGTTACGCCCCGGTGCCTTGCATCGCGCTAATGGAGGCTATTTACTCTTGGAGGCAGAAAAGTTACTGCCGGAGCCTTTTGTCTGGGAAGCGTTAAAACGTGCCCTGCATTCGCGCCAATTAAAAATGGAGTCGCCCTTAGTGGAGCTGGGTCGAGTGGCTGCTGCGTCGTTAACGCCAGAAGACATTCCTTTGCAGCTGAAAGTGGTGGTGATTGGGTCACGCGAACTCTATTACGCTCTGCAAGACGTCGATCCTGATTTTCAAGAAATGTTTCGTATGTTGGTGGATTTTGATGAAGATATTGCCATCACTGACGCCACTTTAGCTGAGTATGCACAATTGCTGCATACGCGTACCAGCGAAGAACACATGGCACCACTGACTGCGGCTGCGGTGCGTCGATTGGCACGTTACAGTGCGCGCATGGCTGAACATCAAGGGCGTATCAGTGCAGGGCTTGCTGACTTGTTTCAAGTGGTGAGTGAGGCCGATTTTTTACGCCATAGTAGCGCTGCGACTGTGACCGATGCTGAGCATATTGAGTCGGCCATCGTTGCGCGTGTCACGCGTACAGGGCGAGTGTCCACGCGGATTATGGATGACATGCTCTCTGGGGTGATTTTGATTGATACTCAAGGCGCAGCGGTCGGCAAATGCAATGGCTTAACGGTACTGGCGGTGGGCGATAGCACCTTTGGCGTGCCAGCGCGCATTTCAGCATCGGTGTATCCAGGTGGCAGTGGCATTGTCGATATTGAGCGTGAAGTCAGTTTGGGACAGTCGATTCACTCTAAAGGCGTGATGATTCTGACCGGCTATTTAGGCAGCCGTTACGCGCAAGAGTTTCCATTGGCCATTTCCGCCAGTATTGCTTTAGAGCAGTCCTATGGTTATGTGGACGGTGACAGTGCCTCACTGGGTGAAGTCTGTGCGCTGATTTCAGCCTTGTCGCGCACGCCGCTCAAGCAGTCCTTTGCGATTACTGGATCCATTAATCAGTTTGGTGAAGTGCAGGCTGTTGGTGGTGTAAACGAGAAAATCGAAGGGTTTTTCCGCTTATGTCAGGCGCGCGGTTTAACCGGTGAGCAAGGGGTGATTATTCCGCATTCCAACACGGTGAACTTACTGCTAGATGAAGCTGTGGTGGCTGCAGTGCGCGAGGGTCAGTTTCATATTTATGCGGTGAATCATGTAGATGAAGCTTTGTATGTGCTCAGCGGTGTTGAAGCGGGCAGTGCTGACGCTGATAATAATTTCCCAGAAGACTCCATTAATGCTCAAGTCGTGGCGCGTTTACGCAGTATTGCCGAGATTGATCTGGACGACGATGAGGAAAAATCTTCAAACTAAAACACCGTTTAAACGGCCTATGCTAAAAGTTACCCACAGTTGTATAACTTAGCCATTAAGGTGGCTAATGCACTGTGGGTTGATTAAACAGGTGATAAATCAGCGATTATGCAGCTATTGAGCTGAAATCACAGCGGCGTATAAAAATACTACACAGATTGCCCACAGAGTTATCCACAGTTGAGCGTGGTCATTGCGCTGCGTGATACGTGAATACAAGGTCGCTTTAAACGCAGTAAAAGCCTAAAATCTGCGCCTTTAATACGATATAACAATTAAATTAGTAGGAGAGTAAGAGCTATGACGGCAACAGCGTTTCGTTCTGAGCATGATTTACTAGGTTCTTTGCCGGTCCCCAAAGAGGCGTATTACGGTATTCAAACGCTTCGGGCTATGCATAACTTTCATTTGTCGGGTGTGCCGCTCTCGCATTATCCTAATTTTGTTAAAGCCTTAGCCATGGTTAAGCAAGCTGCAGCGGATGCCAACCATCAGTTGGGTTACCTCAGTGACGTCAAGCACACCGCCATCACTGCGGCCTGCGCTCAGCTCATTGAAGGTAAGCATCACGATCAGTTTATCGTTGACATGATCCAAGGCGGTGCAGGCACTTCAACCAATATGAATGCCAACGAAGTGATTGCGAACTTGGCACTAGAAACCATGGGTAAAGAAAAAGGCGACTATAGCTTTTTACACCCCAATAACGACGTCAATATGGCGCAATCCACGAATGATGCCTACCCAACCGCGATTCGTGTGGGTTTATTGTTAGGCCAAAATGATTTGCTGGTCAGTTTAGAAGGCTTGATTGGTGCATTTGCTGATAAGGGTGAGGAGTTTTCCCATGTGTTAAAAATGGGCCGCACTCAATTACAAGATGCCGTGCCGATGACTTTGGGCCAAGAGTTTAAAGCCTTTGCTGCCAACCTCAACGAAGATTTAAACCGTCTGCGCCTGTTAGCCAATGATTTATTCTCACCGGTGAACTTAGGTGGTACGGCCATTGGTACTGGTATTAATGCTGACCCACGTTACCAAGGTATTGCTGTTGAACGTCTGAGTGTGATTTGTGGTTACCCTATCAAAGCGGCGCCTGATTTGATTGAAGCGACGTCCGATATGGGCTCGTTTGTCTTATTCTCCGGCATGCTCAAGCGCACGGCGGTGAAGCTCTCTAAGATTTGTAATGACTTGCGTTTGTTGTCCAGTGGTCCACGCACCGGCATTAACGAAATCAACTTACCCGCACGTCAGCCAGGCAGTTCAATTATGCCGGGTAAGGTCAATCCAGTGATCCCAGAAGCGGTCAGTCAAGTGGCTTATGAAGTGATTGGTAACGATTTGTCGTTGACCTTGGCGGCCGAAGCAGGGCAGTTGCAGCTGAACGTGATGGAGCCTTTAATTGCTTGGAAAATGTTTGATTCGATTCGTTTGCTGCGCCGTGCCATGGATATGTTACGTGAGCATTGCATCGAAGGTATTACGGCCAACGAAGAACGCTGCCGTAGCTTGATGGAGCATTCGATTGGCTTGATTACTGCACTGAACCCATACATTGGTTATGACAACGCCACGCGTATTGCCAAGCTGGCTTTGGAAAGCGGTCGTGGAGTTCTTGAGTTGGTGCGTGAAGAGCAGTTGGTGGATGATGCTTTGTTGGCAGATATTTTACGCCCAGAAAACATGATTGCACCGCGTTTAGTGCCGCTTAAAGAGTAACAGCGAACGCGCCATGCAAAGCAGCTTAACTTTGCATGGCGCGTTGCTAATCTGTTATCCGGCTGTTGTGGTGCCTGGTTGTTTGCGCAAGAGCACATACAGACTCAACAGCAACATCGCACTAAAGCTCATGACATTGAGTTGTGCAATATTTAAACCCAGTAACGTCCAGTCTACGGCCGCGCAATCTGCAGTGCCGTGCAGCATTTTTGTGATGATCTCTTGTAGCGGAAATGCCTCCAGCATAAATTCCAATGGCGGTAAGCACGAAGGTAATTGATCTTCGGGTAAACCTTGCAGCCAAATTTGACGGCTGGCCGTGGCAATACCCAAACTCGCTGCCAATAGCATAAAAACAGCATAGATACGTTGCCCTAGCACTTGCGGATTTTGCAAGGTCGCCAGCAAACATAACGCAGCAAACAACACCACCGCAAAGCGTTGTACATGGCATAAAGGGCAAGGCTCTAAGCCAACCACATGCTCTAAATAGAGTGCGGCGCCAATCAAGCCGAGGGCGGCTACAAAAGCCAATAAAAATACAGTGCGAGTCGCAGGTCGTTGCATAGAAACTCCGAGAATGATGCCATCCGTTGCTAGAGACAAATCAGCTTGCGCGAGACTGTTGCACAGGCAGGTATATCGGTACGGGACTGACATACCTGCCTGTGGTGCACTTTAAGTGGTGGTCTGTCTTGGCGTGGCCGGTTGCGGTAAGGCAGGCAGTGCTTGTTCTAGCAATTGAAAGCTTTCCGCAAAGAGTTCATTGCTGCGCTTTGTATCACCGAGATGATTGAGCAAACGCGCTAATTCGGCACAGGTATGGGCTTGGCGATGTTGGCGTAAACTGCTTTCAAAGTAGTCACGGGCTTTACCCCACAGCTGATTACGCAAGCTTAAGCGACCTAGAGCACGCAGCAAAATAGCGTTGTTGGGTGCTTGTTTTAACCAGGTTTCAGCCAGTTGCAATTGACGCGCTGCATCGCTGGCTTGGGCGCGACCGTATAAATCAATCAGTGCATCATTGAGATTGCTTTTTAGGGTGTGACGCAGTAACGATTCTGCTTGTTCGTGCGCGTTTAAACGCAGCAACTCGGCTGCATAGGCGGCCACCAGTTGCGGATCATTGCGCAGCTTGCTCGAGAGCTCTTGCCATGCAGTGTCCAGCGTTTTTAATGCGGTCTGAGGATCAGTTTTGAGGGTGCAAATGGCGCTGAGTCGTCCTGACCACGCTTGATATTCAATGCTTTGCAGCTGTTCTGCGCTAAAGCGTTTGCACTTGCGTAAGGCGGGCAGCAAGCCAATCAATGCTGACCAGTCTTGACGTTGACGCAATAAAGCTTGTAAACGCATCAGCACTTCGGTGTGCTGAGGGTGCAAATCATGCATGGCTTGCAGTGTCTCTTGCGCACCAGCGTCATCGGCACGCTGCAGTTGTAAGTCTGAGTGCGCTAAAGCAATGGCTACTTCAGCGCTGGGTTGTTTGATTAAAGCGCGCTCTAACAGCTCGTCAGCTTCTTGGCTATAGCCCAGCTTTTCTGCTGCGCTAGCAGCACCTAAAAAATAGACTAAGGGCGTGCTTTCGCCTTCTGCGGCGCGGCGTAAATGACGCAACGCATCTTTCCAGTGACCTTGGGCTAGATCTAAAATCCCTTGTTCAGCAGCTAAGCGGTAGCGACGACTTTGATTGCGACGTGACCACGGATTGACTAAACCGGTGGACACCAGCGTCATCTTAATCAAGGTGCGCAAACCATAGAGCAGCGCTAAAACCGCAGCCAAAACGGCAAGAAACATCCATAAGCTGGACTCATAGCGCAAGGTTTTCCAAGAAATCAGGACGTAGCCGGTATGTTCTACAATAAACATACTTAAGGCTGCGGCACACAGCACAACAATAAGCAGAATCAGATAAGTCCGTTTCATAATCAGTTGGACTCCTCAGTGCTGTCATCCTGTGGTGCTGAGCGCTTATTGATATAAGCCTGCAGGGTTGTCAGTGCAGTACTTAAATCAGGCAGTTCTTGACGGACTTTTTGCTCACTCAGCTCACTGATTTGTGTTCTGAGGCCCTTGACGTTGGGATCTTCAATACTGAAGTGCGCATCAAGAATATCCAAGGCTTGTTGTAAAGCTTGTTGATAGACCGCTTGTGCACCGTTGAGTGCAGCCCATTGTGCTTGCTCTAGCGCTAAACCCAAGGCTAAGCGCACTTGGGTCAGGCTTTGCCCTGCGAGCAGAGGCTGAACCTGCTCACTGGCATTAAAATCGATACGTATATAGTGTGAAACACTGTCCCACCAACGTTCCCAATGGCTGGCACTTTGCGCTGCTGGCATCTGTGCGTCTTGGGTAAAGCTCGGTGCTAAGTGCGTCAGTTGATTGGCTTGCTGGTAAAGAGCGCCCAACTTAACAAATAAACCGGTACGGTCCAACGATCCGCCACTGCGTAAGGCAGTGATACTGCGTGCTAGTTGTTCGCGTGCGGCAAAAGCTGCCGGATCATTTTGCTCCATCAAAATATGATCCGCCGCTTCGAGTAAGAAACCTGCGCTGTTTGTGTCATGTAGCGCGCTTAAACGTAAACTGGCCATGCGCAACAGATGTTCGGCTTCGGCCAGGCGCCAGTCTTGACGGCTCGCACCTAAGATGGTTTCTAAACGCTGTGCCAGTAATTGTTGCTCAGCTTGTACATCAGCGAGCAATTCACGACCTTGCTGTAATTGTGCAGCCGAGGGCATTTTTTCGAGTTGGGCGCGCAATTGCTGTTCGTTTTTTGCCACGCTTTGCGTATTGGCCAGCACGTCTGATAACTGCTGTTGCTGCTTGACTGACAGCTGATCGGCGGCTTGGATTTGCATCACGCTCCAAACCCCTGCACCGAGGCCGCCTAAACCGCACAATAAAGCGAGTACAACCAGTCCTTTACCTGAAGATGAGGTTTTGGAGGTGCGCGATTGAGTTTTTTCGCTGGCCGGTGCAGCGCTGGTTGAGACTGTGCTTGCCGTGGCAGTATCCGCTTTGGCGTCGGGCTTATCTGAAGCTTGGGTCATGATTCAATCCTTATGCTATGGGTGCCGCATGCGTGTTTAAGGCGTTGAGTACAGCCTGATTGCTCGCACCTTGGCAATCAATCACGCGTTGAGCGCCCAGTTCTTGAGCAATCTGAGCCACACGAGGGCTCGGCACAAATAAGGCTAAAGAGGCCAATTGCGGCCAGGCATCTCCAGCGAGTTCAATTAAGTGACGCAAACCTTGTTCACTGCTAACGACAAGGCCATTGAGTTGTTCTTGTTGGATGCGAGTGATCAATGTATCACTAGGATAAACCGGTAAGCTGCGGCAATACAGTGGTAAAAATTCGACCTGCACGCCGCGTTGCTGTAATTGCTCGGCAAGAAAATTACGGCCCACATCAGCACGCATAACGAGCACACGCGCATCATCGGTGCTGATGGTTTCAATAAATTTGGGTAGCGCTAAAAGGGCTTCGCTGTCATCGCCTACATCAGGCCAACTGGTGGGCAAGCCATAGTCTTGCAAAATGCGCCCGGTACCGGCACCGACACTAAACCAATGCTGGTCAACTAAAGGCTGTGGCCAGTATTGATCAACACGCTCAATACCCAGTATGGCTGCGGGTTTGCTGACGACAATAACTGCGCAGTATTGATCAAGGTTGAGTAGTAGCGAGCGCTGCGCTGGTGTTTCTGGCAGCGCTTGAATTTCCAGCAAGGGTAAGCTGCTGCTATAAATCTGTTGCTCGGCTAATAGCGCAGCTAAAACTGCGCTATCTGCTGTGGGCCGAGTAATCAGCACACGCCACGGCTTCACGTTAATGGCGTCTCTTGGGCATATAGCACGGCTAAAATCTCACCTGCGCCTTGCGCTAACAGATCTTCGGCTACGGCGACGCCTATGGCTTGTGCGTCATCTTTATGACCACGTCTCTCAGCATAGAGCAGTACCGAGGCATCAGGTTGGCCTACAAAGCCGCGCAACCATAACTCATCACCTTCGAGTACGGCATAGCAGGCAATAGGAACTTGGCAACCGCCATTGAGGTGTTTATTCAGCGCGCGCTCTGCGGTCACACGGTAGCTGGTATCGACATGATGCAGGGGTTTAAGTAGCTCATGGATGGCCGTATCGTCACTGCGGCACTCAATACCGACAGCGCCTTGACCGCCTGACGGTAAGTTGCTGCTGACATCCAGACTGCTACGAATACGATCCGCAAAACCCAAACGCAATAAGCCGGCTGCCGCTAAAATAATCGCGTCGTATTCACCTGCATCGAGTTTAGCTAAGCGAGTATTGACATTGCCGCGCAAGAAATTGACCACGAGATCAGGTCGTTGCGCCAAAATCTGCGCCTGACGACGCAAGCTTGAAGTGCCCACGATGCTACCTTGGGGCAGTTCGGCTAGGTTCGCATAGTTGTTCGATACAAATGCATCGCGCGGATCTTCACGCTCACAAATGCAGTACAAACCTAAGCCTTCTGGAAACTCCATGGGCACATCTTTCATTGAGTGCACAGCAATATCGGCTGTTTTTGACATCAACGCCGCTTGTAACTCTTTCACAAACAGACCTTTGCCGCCGATCTTTGCCAAGGGTGAGTCGAGCAGTTGATCGCCACGGCTGACCATGGGCACGAGCGTGACAGATAAGTTTGGGTGCGCAGCCTCAAGCTCTGCTTTAACAAACTCTGCTTGCCACAGTGCCAGAGCACTTTTACGGGTAGCAATACGCAGTTCGGTAACAGGTTGTTCACTCAAAGACATAATTAAGGTCCAAAATTGTGGGTGTATATTATATCGATGATAACAGGCGCAGCGCAGTCTTGCCTCATGCTTAGTGGCAAGACTCAATGCAAACTTACAAGCTGTCCATGAGTTTACGCAGCCCTGCAACGTGGCGGCGGCTCACGATTAAAGGCTCGCTGACATCGCGTAAATAGAGTTCATGGTGTCCGCTGGGTGAGCGTTGTAAACGTTCAATTGAGCTGCGACTGACCAACGCGTTGCGGTGAATACGCACAAAACGCTCGGTAAACTCATCTTCCAGTGACTTAAGGGATTCATCAATCAGTGTTTCGCCATGAAGGTGGCGCACAGTGACGTATTTATTATCCGCCATGCAGTGGATCACATCGTCCAATGCAATTAATTCGATACCTTTATGACTGCGCGCGCTGAGGTGGGTGCGCACGGCATTAGCATCATTTGAGCCGCGAGATAGCGCCGCCAACTGTAAGCGGTTGATGCGCTGAGCTTTAGCTAAGGCTGTTTGCAGTTGCTCAATACGCACAGGCTTGACTAGATAACCTATGGCACTGACGTCAAAGGCTTGCAAAGCATATTCATCATGGGCAGTGCAAAAAATCACTGCAGGTGCATCGCTGAGCTCACACAGTTTGGCTGCAACTTGTAAGCCATCTAAACCCGGCATACCAATATCAAGCAGCACAATATCGGGCTTGAGTTGGTCCACTAATTCTAATGCTTGTTGGCCATTTTCAGCACAGGGCTCGAGTACCTGGCTATTGGGTACTTTATTGAGCAGTCGCGTTAAGCGTTCGCGAGCTAATGGCTCATCATCAGCGATTAAGATCTTCATCTTGCTAGGGCGCCTCTGCTGAGGGTCTGGAGCAGGTATAGCTCAGACGGGTGGTGTAACGATCTAATTGTTGTTGTGTTGATAAACGCGCTGTGGAGCCAAAGAGTGCCCTGAGGCGCGCTTCAATATTATTTAATGCTAAGCGCGTGCCACGCGGGTTACTCGGTGTAGCGCTGAGCATAAAAGGGTTACTGATATGTAAGGTAAATACTCCATGTATATAGGTGGCTGTCACTTCAATGCTACCCCCTTGAATGCTAGGTTCAATACCATAAATGACAGCATTTTCTAATAAGGGTTGCAAGGTTAAATGCGGCATGGGTAAGTCATCAGGAACACTTTCAATATGCCACTGAGTATGTAGACGTGCGCCAAGGCGGTATTGTTCAATGGATAAGTAACGTTTTGCGATCGCCAGCTCATTGCGCCATGTGGAAAGCGTGTTGGGGTTGGCTAAGCTGGCGCGAAATAAGTCAGATAAATCCAAAACAGCATCTTCTGCAGCTTCAGGGTGTGAAGCAATTAAACTGGCGATGCTGTTTAAACTATTAAATAGAAAGTGCGGTTGGATGCGCGCTTGCAAAGATTGTAAACGGGCTTGCAATTCGGCTTGCTGTTGCCGACGCCACTGGCCTTGCAGGTAAAAATAGCGCAGTAATAAAGCACAAATAATCAAGCTGATACAGGCGTGACGAATATATAAATGGATGCGTTCTTCCTGTGCTAAATGATCGGCCAAGTAAAAAAACTCTGCGATAAAGGTGCAAGCCAAGGTTAAGCATAAAACCAAAATACAAATCATCAAGACAGCGCGGGTGACCGTTTGGCGTATCAGCCAAGGGCGTGCGCGGCACAATACTGCAGCGGATAATAAAACGATCCACTGCACAAACAGCGATGTTAAAGCTAAGCGCACCCAGTCGAACGCGATCTCAATAGGTTCAGCGAGCACCAGTACACACACCAGTAGCTGAGCCAAAATAATCAGCATCAATAAAGCTTCGGCCCGACACAGTTCGGGCACAAAAAAATCCTTGGTACGGCTGATACCGCTATTTAATGTACTCATAATACGCAGTGTTACCCGACCCAGTGCTGTGCGGCAAGTATTACTGCAGGTCCATCAAGTGCAGCGCGCGGTTTGCGCTGTGTTTTCCGCTGGGCTGGCAGTGCGTAGACGCCCTTGACGGTTGAGTACCAGTTGCCAAGTGATGCGTTGTTTATAACAGCTATAAAAACGGCCGTTACCGGTGGGGCTGATACCGCTGCTGTGAAAACGAATACGCTGCTGAAAACCACTCCATTGCAAGCGCGGGCGATCGCCATTGAGTTGTGTCACGCTAATGGGTTCGCTGTGCTTGAATGGGCGTAATAACCAGCCTTGCGCCCAATTATCATCGCAGGTGAGGCCATCACTGCTGCCGCATAACTCCACTTGCACGCGCTGAGTAACGGCATACATACGTGCGTTGGCTATGGCGCGGGTCACTTGATCATGTAAAGCCTGTTGGCGATTGCGCTCAAGAAAATCCTGCAGCGCAGGCACAGCGATATGGCCCAGAATACTCAGCAACGTGAGCACAATAAACATTTCAATCAAAGTGAAGGCGCGTTGTGCCTGCATAAGTATCCGCCTCCGTGCGGTGCTTTTTACAACAGGGGTCTATTGAGTTGTAGACGATGAAATATCAAGCAGCAAATGATTTGTGGCAAAGGCTGGGCTAAACAGTTAATCATTGGGTAAAGTATGGGTCTGTTGAATAAAAGAGGATCAGAAAATGACGGATTCAATTGTTGTGCCTTGCGCACACTGCGCCACACTGAATCGCATTCCAAACGCTAAGCGCGATCAGCAGCCTCAGTGTGGAACATGCAAAAAGCCGGTCTTTATTGATAACGCATTTGATTTAACTGCAGCGAACTTTCGCCAGCACAGTAAAGGTGATGTGCCCTTGTTGGTGGATGTGTGGGCGAGCTGGTGCGGTCCGTGCCGCCAATTTGCCCCGACTTTTAGTGAAGCTGCGAGTCAGCTGAGTACGCAATGTCGCTTTGGTAAACTCGATAGCGAAGCGCATCCGGCTTTATCCGGTGAGCTGGGCGTGCGCTCAATTCCAAGTTTGATTTTATTTCGCAACGGTAAAGAAATTGACCGTAAAAGTGGTGCTTTGCCGTTAGGGCAACTCTTAAGTTGGCTTAAGCAGCATGGCGTACATCAATAAGACGCACATAATTAAACAGGGGGCGGCATAAGCGGCTGCCATCCTGTTATTATGTGGCCATCTTTTATTGTTGAGCTGGGCAGATTGAATGAGCAACGAGAAAACTAATCAGTCGTGGGGCGGTCGTTTTAGCGAGCCAGTGGATGCATTTGTCGCGCGTTTTACCGCGTCAGTGGATTTTGACCAGCGTTTATATCGCCATGACATCATGGGTTCAATTGCCCACGCAACGATGTTGGCTAAAGTTGGTGTATTAACCCACGCCGAACGCGATACGGTGATTGCTGGCTTACAGGCGATTGAGAAAGAAATCGAAGCCGGTCAGTTTGTCTGGAGCACGGAGCTTGAAGACGTGCACATGAATATCGAAGCGCGCTTAACTGAGCAAGTCGGTATTGTTGGCAAAAAGCTGCACACTGGTCGCAGCCGTAATGACCAAGTGGCCACTGATATTCGTTTGTGGTTGCGCGATGAAACCGATTTAATTCTGTCTGAGTTGACGCGTTTGCAAGAAGGCCTGTTGGGTTTAGCAGAAACCTATGCTGATACCATTATGCCGGGCTTTACCCATCTACAAACCGCGCAGCCAGTGACTTTTGGTCACCATATGCTGGCGTGGTTTGAAATGCTCTCGCGTGACCATGAGCGCCTGATGGATTGCCGCAAACGCACCAACCGCATGCCGCTCGGTAGCGCTGCATTAGCAGGCACCACTTACCCGATTGACCGCGCTTTGACCTGTGAGTTGTTAGGTTTTGAAGCCATTTCGGGTAACTCGCTGGATGGCGTGTCGGATCGTGACTTTGCTATTGAGTTTTGTGCCGCAGCCAGTATCGCCATGATGCACCTCTCGCGCTTTTCCGAAGAGTTGGTGTTGTGGACCTCGGCGCAGTTTCAGTTTATTGATCT
>QXGG01048251.1_pt1 | contig 14235 bp, 7 predicted proteins | sample 1982491 | NCBI WGS metagenome assembly QXGG01 (sample SAMN09924614, study PRJNA488089) | Wastewater metagenome, whole genome shotgun sequencing project. | isolation source: South African research farm wastewater | place: South Africa: Irene, Agricultural Research Council, Animal Production Institute... | reverse complement strand
TCGTGCGTGGCGTTTGCCAAGCTGCAGGGCCTGATGAACAAGGCGATCCGCCTGCCGGGGCAGAACAACGTCAACTTCTTCCTGACCCTGGCGACCTTCGGCATCGGCCTCACCGTGGCCTATTCCGACGCCCCGGGCGGGTTCGAGATCTTCCTGTTCTTCCTGCTCGCGCTCGCGCTCGGTGTGGTGCTGGTGATGCCGATCGGCGGCGCCGACATGCCGGTGGTGATCTCGCTGCTGAACGCCTTCACCGGCCTGGCCGTGGGCTTCAAGGGCTTCGTCATCGGCAACCCCTTGCTGATCGTGGCCGGCATCGTGGTCGGCGCCTCGGGCATGCTGCTCACCCAGCTCATGGCCAAGGCGATGAATCGCCCGATCAGGAACATCATCTTCGCCCCCATCACCGGTGCGGCGGCCGAAGGCGGCGAGGCGGTCGAAGGCACGATGCGCGAGCTGTCGTCGATGGATGCGGCGGCGCTGATGCGCTACGGCCAGAAGGTCATCATCGTGCCGGGCTACGGCATGGCGGTGGCGGGCGCGCAGCACAAGGTGTGGGAGATGTCGCAGCTTCTGGAGGAGGCGGGCGTCGAGGTGGTGTTCGCGATCCATCCGGTCGCGGGCCGCATGCCGGGCCACATGAACGTGCTGCTGGCCGAGGCGGGCGTGCCCTACGACAAGATCTTCGACCTCGAGGAGATCAACAACGACTTCGCCCAGGCCGACGTGGCGCTGGTGATCGGCGCCAACGACGTGGTGAACCCGGTCGCGCGCACCGACAAGTCGAGCCCGATCTACGGCATGCCGATCCTCAACGCCGACATGGCGCAGAACGTCATCGTGGTCAAGCGTGGCAAGGGTGCGGGTTACTCGGGCATCGAGAACGCGCTGTTCTATAAGGACAACTGCCGCATGCTCTACGGCAGCGCGCAGGAAGCGATCGGCGAAGTCATCCAGCACGTGAAGGCGATGGAAGGATGATGTCCGCCCCCCTGGCCCCCGGGCTGGTGGGGGGTGTGCTTGTCCAGCAACCGGGCCGTGGTCGCGGGCGCAATGCCTGCCGCCGCGGCCCGGCGCATTTCGGGTGCGGGCTTGCGCGGGGCGTGCTGTTTGCTGCCGTGGTCGGCCTGATGCCGCTTGCCGCGCTCGCGCAGCAGGCGAAGGCGCCTGCGGCTGCGGCTGCGCGCGCGCCGGCGCCCGTTGTTCCCGAGTGGCGGCGCACCGATGCCTACGTGTTTCGCGCGATCGGGGATGTGACGCGGCGCATGCAGTTCGTGCCGCAAGCGATGCAGTTGCGCGACTGGTGTGCGGATCGCAGCGTGCCCGACGATTTCGTGCGCGCGCGCCTGCAGCGCTTCGGGCGCATGACCGGCCGCGAGGAAACCTGTACGACCCTGCTCGATTACTGAGCGCCGCGCGCGACGAACGCCGCGAACGCTCGCGCCGTCAGCGACGGGCCGAACAGCGGGCCCTGCTGCAGGTGGCAGCCGAGCGCGCTCAGGAAGGCCTGCTGGCCTTTCCTGTCGACCCCGCGCGCATAGATCTCGAGCCCCAGCGTGGCGGCGAGGCCGCTGATCGCCTCGACGATCGCCTCGCTGTCCTCGTCGTGGCCGACGCCGCTCACCAGCGCTGGATCGAGCTTGACCGCCTGCACCGGGTAGCGGCGCAGGCGCGGGATGGAAGACAGGCCGCGGCCGAAGTCGTCGATGGCCAGGCGGATGCGGCGCGCGGCAAGCTCTTCCAGCGTGGCCTCCAGCCCCGCCGCGTCCATCTCGAAGATGCGTTCGTCGAGGTCGAGCTCCAGGCGCTCGGGCGCGAGATCGGTGCGGTGCAGGATGGCCGCGACGCGCTCGACGAAGTCGCCGCGCAGCAGTTGCTCGGTCGATACATTGACGGTGAGTCGTGGCCCGGTGCCACCCTGGTTGGCGGGCCAGTTGCGCGCGCTGCGACAGGCCGTCTCCAGCGCCCAGTCGCCCAGTTCCGAGATCAACTGGCGGTCGTTGACCGCACCGATGAAGCTGCGGAAGGGCAGCAGCCCGAGTTCGGGGTGCTCCCAGCGCAGCAGCGCCTCGCCGGCGCAGATCCGTCCCGAGCGCGCATCCACCAGCGGCTGGAAGTGCAGCGCCAGGCCACCCCCGGTCAGGGCTGAACGCAAGCCGTGCTCGAGGTATTCGCCGCCAAAGCCGGGTGTATGTGCGAGCGTGCGGAAATACGGGGGCGTGACGTCGTGGGCGTTGGCAGGCACGGCGTGCTGCGGTGCAGGCGAGCCCGCGGCGGACGGCAGGAAGTCGCTGCCCGCCGTGTTCGCTGGCCGGGCGGCCGGCGGTGCGCTGAGCAGGATGGCGTGGATGCCCGGGCGCAGCCGCGGCGCGCAGATGAAATCGAGCGTCGTCTTGCCGTGGCGGGGCAGCGCGAATTCCAGCGCGCCGCGGCGCTCGCCGTGGATGAAGAGCCGCGCGCGCGCCGCCAGGAAGGCTTCTTCGCTGGGGAACAGTTCGGCCAGCGGTCGGCCGGCGATCTGCCGGTAGTCGCGATCGAGCAGCCGGCAGGCGGCGCTGTTGGCGTCGAGGATGATCTCGTCGCCGGTGATGATCAGCCCTTCGTCGAGCAGCTCGAGCAGCGCCAGATAGACACCGGTCTCCGCGCCCTCGGACAGGTCGGGGATGAAGGCTTCGGCGGGGTGGGGTGCGCCCGGGTCAGGGGCGGCACCCGGGGAGCGTCCAGCAGGATTCACGGGCGGCAGCATCGGCAAGGTGTCAGACCATTACGGCATGGCAAGCAGGATACTTGATGCCTCGACACCGCCGACCCCCGAATAGGCGGGGTAGGCGACCGCTATTTTCGACCGAGGCCGCCGAGCAGCACCGCGATCGGGCGCTGGCCGCGGCGCAGCGGGTCGGGCTTGCCGGCCGCTGCGGCGGTGGGTTGGGTGTCGATGACACTGACCACCACCGGGTTTGCCGGCTCGTAGGGCTTGGTGTAATCGAAGCCGTCGGCGGCAATCGTCGACCGCGTGCGGCGATTGCCGCTGCGACCCGCATCCCGCGCCGCGCCGCGGCTGCCCTCGCGTGCGGAATCCCGGCCACCGTCTCGGCCAGATTCCCGGCCGTAATCCCGGCCAGACTCGCGCCCGGTGTCGCGACGTCCCTCGCCGGCACGCTCGCGCCCCTCGCTGCGGGCGGGGGGCGGAGTGTCGGCGCTGGCGGCCGGACGGCGGCCACGGTGGCCGCGCGTGCCGGCCTCGTGGAAGTCGGGATCGGGGTCGAAGCCGGGCACCCTCTCCTGTGGGATCTGCAGCTTGATCAGCTTCTCGATCTCGGACAGCCAGTGCTTCTCTTCCGAGCTCACCAGCGAGATCGCGTAGCCATGGTGGCCAGCGCGGCCGGTGCGGCCGATACGGTGCACGTAGTCTTCCGCGGTGTGCGGCAGCTCGAAGTTGATGACGAAGGGCAGCTCGTCGATGTCGAGGCCGCGCGCGGCGACGTCGGTGGCGACCAGCACGCGCAGCTTGCCCGACTTGAAGGCCTCGAGCGTGTCGGTGCGCTGCTGCTGGCCCTTGTCGCCGTGGATGGCGTCGGCCGAGATGCCGCTGCGCTCGAGGAAGTGGGCCAGGCGCCCGCACATCAGCTTGGTGTCGACGAAGACCAGCGCCTGGGTGTCGGGCTTGTGGCGCAGCAGGTGGGCGAGCAGGTTGCGCTTCATGCCCGAGGACACCGGATGCACCACGTGGGTGATGGTCTCGGACACCATGTTGCGGCGCGCCACCTCGATCAGTTGCGGGTCCTTCAGCATCTGGTCGGCGAGGCGCTTGATCTCGTCCGAGAAGGTGGCCGAGAACAGCAGGCTCTGGCGCTGCTTGGGCAGCAGGGCGAGGATGCGCTTGATGTCGGGGATGAAGCCCATGTCGAGCATGCGGTCGGCTTCGTCGAGCACCAGCACCTCGACCTGCGACAGGTTGATCGACTTCTGCTCGATGTGGTCGAGCAGCCGGCCCGGCGTGGCGATGACGACCTCGATGCCGCGGCGCAGCTCGGCCTGCTGCGGGCGGATGTCGACGCCGCCATAGACGCACACCGAGCGCAGCGGCAGGTGCTTGCTGTAGGTCTTGACCGACTCGAACACCTGCATCGCGAGCTCGCGCGTGGGCGCGAGGATCAGCGCGCGCGTCTGGTGGCGGGCGGGCGAGGTGCTGGCGTTGGCGTGGCGCGCGATGCGGTGCAGCAGCGGCAGCGTGAAGCCGGCGGTCTTGCCGGTGCCGGTCTGGGCGCCGCCCATGACGTCCTTGCCGGCGATGACGATCGGGATGGCCTGGCGCTGGATCGGCGTGGGTTCGGTGTAGCCGGCATCGGTGACGGCTTGCAGCAGTTCGGGAATGAGGCCGAGGTCGGCAAAACTCATGGGTGCCTTCGGGTCTGGGGTGGTCGACAATCGACCACCGGATTACGGAAAGCCCGGATTATACACCGCACAAAAACCTTTACTTGACAGGGGCTTCGGTCGCCACTTCGGTGGGCGCGGGCCTGCCCGCTAATGCTGCGCCTCCCGGCCCCCCTCAGCGCTTGAGCGTGAGGAAGGCCGTGACCTCTTCGCGGTCGTGGTACAGGTGCTTGATGCGCAGGTCGAAGGGGCCGACGCTGTTGAGCCGCTTGCGGATCAGCTCGCGGCACTGCTCGACCGCCTCGACCCGGCGCTTCATCGGCAGCTTGAGGTTGAAGATCGCGTACCGGCAGCGCCCGGTGGCGATCCACTCGGCCACCAGCGAGGCGATGCGCGAGGGCTGCTCGACCATGTCGCACACCATCCAGTCCACCGGCCGGTGGGGGCGCCAGGTGAAGCCGTCGGCCTTGAAGTGCTCGACCATCTCGGTCGCCATCACGCTGTCGCGCAGCGGGCCATTGTCGATCGCGGTGACGCGCAGGCCGCGATGCACCAGTTGCCAGGTCCATCCGCCCGGCGCGGCGCCCAGGTCGACCGCGCGCTGACCGGCGCGCACGATGCTGTCGCGCTCGCCGTCCTCGAGCAGGGTCATGAAGGCTTCGGAGAGCTTCGCGGTGGAGCGGCTGGGGGCGTTCGAGGGCATGCGCAGGCGCGGGATGCCCATCGGCCAGGTCGAGCACTGGCCGGGCTGACCGGCGGCGAGCCAGGCGGTGGTCGCATCGGTGAACAGCACGTGCAGCACCGGCAGGCCGGCGCGGCTGGTGCGCAGGCAGCCGTTCTTTTCCAGTGCCTTGGCGAGCGGCTCGGTGAAGCGCTTGCAGAAGCCCGAGCGCTGCTTGGCCTCGTCGGTGTCGGGTGTCTCCAGCATCACGCCGGAGAAGCGCTGGCCGCTGGCCTTGACCGTGTCGACGATCGGCGTGGCGCGGTCGCGCTCGGGCAGGCCCTCGACGCGGGCGAACCAGGGCAGCAACTGGCGCGCGAAGGTGGCGCGGCGCCAGTCGGTGGCCTCGCCGAAGTTGCCGAGCGGGGTGGGCTCGAAGGTCTCATAGACGACGAAGCCCGAGTCCGGCTCCGCGCGCACGAAGCCGATCAGGCCCGCTTCGGCGGCGAGGTCGTCGAGCTCGGCGGCGAGCTCCTTCTCGAAGCCGGCGCGGCAATAGCCGATGAGGCCGGCGCAGTGCAGGCTGGCGGCGGGGGTGTGCTGGTTCATGGGGCGGGCGCGGAAAAGCGCAGAAAGGGATCGGGGCGGCCGTCAGGCACGCGATTCACGACGGGGCGTGATCGACGACAACTGGGCCAAGGGCGCGATGATAAGCCGGCAGGGCGCTGCTGGCGAGCGCGGTGCGCTGCACGGTGCACTGCGACACGGCCACCGTGGCACAGCGCGCTGAGGCGCTCGCCGCGACGCGTTTGGGTCAGTGTGCCGACCGGGCGGCGGGCGAAGCCGCAGCCTGGGCAGAGGCGGCGTGCTCTGCAGGTTTGGCGTTGGCGGGGCCGCTGGCGCCCGGCTTGGCGGAGTCCGGCGTGAGGAGCGAGGGCACGACCTCGAGCTTGTGCTCCATCATGTAGTCGTTCATGTCGCGCCAGCCGGCGAACACCGCCGCCTTCTCGGCGCCGGCATTGAGCGTGTAGCAGTCCTCGAGCGAGCGCCCGGCGTGACGGCAGGCGCTGCCGATGGCGCGCCCCTCGGACTCGAGCCGCGCGGCGTCGCGCGAGGGGTTGGGGAGCTCGAGCAGGTCGGCAAGCTGCTCGCAGCCGGTGGTCAGCGGCAGCAGCGCGAGCACGGCAGCGAAGGTGCGCAGGGAGGGCGGATACGGACGGCGCATGGCAACTTGTCTTGAGCGGGTTTGCAGTGTCTATCGGCAGCCTTGCGTCAAACCTGAAGGGCATTCGATGCGATCGGGTGGCGTGTCCGCTGGTTTCTTTCAGGTTCGGTCGTCGAGGCGCGCGGATGTTACATCGTGCCGCTGCGCTTCCAGTGGCTGCGGCTCTATAATTCGCGCCGCTCGCGGACCGCCGGTCCGGGTTTTATCTCGCGTGTGTCAAGGCAATGAATACAAAGCATTTCAAGGGTATGTTGGCGGCCGTGATGGCCTGCGCCGCGGTTGGTTCGCCATGGGCTGTCGCGCAGGCGGCTGCCCAGCAGCAGATCGAGCTGTTCCACCGTCTGCCGGATACGAAGGCGGCGGCGCTCAAGGAGCTGGTCGAGCGTTTCAATGCGCAGTCGAAGGATGTCCAGGTCGTGCTGTCCGCGGCTGACTGGCGCACGGCAGCGCCCCACCTGCTGATCCTCGAGGGCGACGACGAGGATGCCTTTGTGGCCGGCAAGCCGCGCTTCAAGCCGCTGTACGCGCTGATGAAGGAAAGCGGCGCTGCGCTGCAGACCCTGCGCCCGCCGGCGATGATGACGCGCACGCCGGTCGACGCGAAGGGCCAGTTGCTGGCGCTGCCGGTCGGGCTGTCTACGCCGGTGCTGTTCCTCAACCGCGACGCGCTGCGCCGTGCGGGCATGAACCCCGACACCACGCGCGTGAGCACCTGGTTCGAACTCCAGGAGACGCTCGGCCGCCTGGCCGATACCGGTCACACCTGCCCCTATACGGTCTCCGAACCCGGGCGGGTGATGGTGGAGAACCTCAGCGCCTGGCACAACGAGCCGGTCGCCCGCCAGCAGGGCAAGGCCACCGTGCCCAGCTTCAACGGCATGTTCCAGGTCAAGCACGTGGCGATGATGGCGAGCTGGACGCGTGCCCGCTACCTGCACGTATTCCCGCAACAGGCCGAGGCCGAGCAACGCTTCGCCAGTGGCGACTGCGCAGTCATCGCCGCGCCGTCGGCAAGCTGGGCCGACTTCCGCCGCGCCGGCAAGGTGGACGTGGCGGTGTCACGCCTGCCCTATTACGAGGACTTCCCCGGCGCGCCGCAGAACACGGTGGCCGATGGCCCCGCGCTGTGGGCCGCTGCCGGCAAGAAGCCGGCCGAGTACAAGGCGGTCGCGCGTTTCGTCAGCTTCTGGCTGCAGGCCGACAACCAGGTCGCCTGGCAGCGCGAGACCGGCTATCTGCCGCTGAACCGTGCAGGCCTGCTCGCGTCGCGCAGCGAACTGCTCGGCGACGACCTCGAGAACGTGCGCGTGGCGGTGGACCAGCTCGGCAACAAGCCGGCCACCGCGCAGTCGTCGTCGCAGCCGGTCGTCGAGCGCCAGAGCGTGCGCCGCATCCTCGACGAGGAGCTTGCGGGGGTGTGGGCGGACGAGAAGGCGGCCAAGGAGGCGCTCGATAACGCCGTCATGCGCGCCCAGGGCGCCAAGTGACGCGTCGCCTGCGGCCTTGCTGCTCGCCCGCGCGCGGCTTGACGCCGCGCGCGGGCGCCGCCTAACATCGCCGCTTTTGTCGCGAGCGTAACCGCCTTGTCCGTAAAGCAGCTTTTTGCGCCGATCGCCGCCGACATGCAGGCGGTCGATGAGGTGATCCGCACTCGCCTGCACTCGGACGTGGCGCTGATCCGCCAGGTTGCCGAGTACATCGTCCAGAGTGGCGGCAAGCGCCTGCGTCCCGCGCTGGTGCTGTTCACCGCCGGGGCGATGGGCTACAAGGGCACGCATCACCACGAACTGGCCGCCGTGGTCGAGTTCATCCACACCGCGAGCCTGCTCCACGACGACGTGGTCGATGAATCCGATCTGCGCCGCGGCAACCGGACCGCCAACGCGATCTACGGCAACGCCGCCGCCGTCTTCGTCGGCGACTTCATGTACTCACGCGCTTTCCAGATGATGGTCGGGGTCGACAGCATGCACGTGATGCGTGTGCTGGCCGATGCCACCAATGTCATCGCCGAGGGCGAGGTGCTGCAGCTCCTGAACTGCCACAACGCCGACGTCGTCATCGACGACTACCTGCGCGTGATCCGCTACAAGACGGCAAAGCTCTTCGAAGCCGCCGCGCGCCTGGGCGGCATCGTCGCGGGCGCCGACCCCGAGACGGAGACGCGGCTGGCCGCCTTCGGCATGCATCTGGGCACCGCCTTCCAGCTCATCGACGACGTGCTCGACTATTCGGCGGACGAAGCCGACACCGGCAAGCACCTGGGCGACGACCTCGCCGAAGGCAAGCCGACCCTGCCGCTGATCCACGTCATGCAGCACGGCACCCCCGAGCAGGCCGCGCTGGTGCGGGGTGCGATCGAGCACGGCGGGCGCGACGATTTTGCCGCCGTGCTGGCTGCGATCCAGGACAGCGGGGCGCTGGCCGAGACGCTGCGCTATGCACAGGCGGAAGCAAAGCGCGCAATCGAAGCAATTTCGGTGCTTCCCCCTTCCAATTTCAAGGATGCGTTGCTACAATTATCGGACTTTGCAGTTCGGCGAAAACACTGATATAGTTTCTGGCTTCGCAGGGCAGCAAAAAACTGCAGCAAAAAGTGTCGGGGAATAGCTCAGCCTGGTAGAGCACTGCGTTCGGGACGCAGGGGCCGGAGGTTCGAATCCTCTTTCCCCGACCAGCCATTCAATAAAAACGCCCAAGTGATTCAGTCACTTGGGCGTTTTTATTTGTCGTGGCCACTCATGTTGAGTCGGAATAAATTGCGCGCGCGCTGTCCCAAGATTGTCCATGAGAGCTTGGTACTGGCTGCCGGACACCGTGAACAGGCGCTGATCGAGCAAGGTCTGTTCAACCGCCTGGTAGGCCGCGTCGAGGGCGAAGTCGGTGAGCGACTTGTGGGCTGCCATCGCCGCGCGATGTGGCTTTTCGGCCTCGCGTGAGGCGTCAATAGTTGCGGGGAAATGTAACGGAAACGTATCATGGCAAGTTAAACCGCGAGCATCTGTCCGGTACCCGCAAGGAATCGTTGTCCGCCCGGCGGCATATCGGGTGATCTGCTCGCTCGGTATGACCTGTACGCGCCGGCGGTGGCCATTGAGGCCGCGGTCTGAAGTTACGCGGGGGGCGCTTTTCGCCGCGTCCCGCCAGTTGCTTACTGGTCCTTCGGAATGAATTTTTGAATGCATCGAGCTAGCAGTTTCAAGAACGAAGAACAAAAACTGTCGACGGTCGAGCGTTCAGACGTATCGAAGAACCCAAAGTGGGCAGTAAAAGGAGTGAGTGCAGCGCCATCCATCGCCATCGTTGGTATGGCATTCCGGCTTCCCGGCGACCTGAGCGACGAGTGTGAATTTTGGCAAGCGCTCGTACGCAAGCAGGATCTTGTCGGCACCATCCCGGCTGACCGCTGGGCGGTCGACCCCCTTCAGCACGACCGCCGTGCCGAACCCGGGCGCAGCATCACGTTCTCTGCTGGCGTTCTGTCACGCATCGATGAGTTCGATGCGGGGTTTTTCGGTATTTCGCCGCGCGAGGCGGCCTGGCTCGATCCGCAGCAGCGTCTGCTCCTCGAGCTCGCGTGGGAGGCCATGGAGAACGCCCAGATCCCTGCGTCCTCCCTTGCCGGTACGAACTGTGCAGCGTACGTTGGCATCTCCAGTCTTGATTACGGCACGAGGAGCCTCGACGACCTGGCGTCGATGACTGCGCACTCGATGACGGGTAACACGCTCAGCGTGGCCGCGAATCGTCTGTCGTATGTGTTCGACCTGCATGGCCCTTCGCTTGCCGTCGACACCGCGTGCTCATCTTCGCTCGTCGCGCTGCATCATGCCTGCATGGCGCTGCACAACGGTGAGGCGACTACGGCGCTGGTCGGTGGTGTCAACCTGCTGCTTCACCCGTATCCTTTCGTGGGTTTCACGAAGGCGTCGATGCTCTCCGCCGATGGGCGCTGCAAACCGTTCGATGCGGCTGGCAAAGGCTATGTGCGTGCCGAGGGTGGGGCCGTGCTCTTGCTCAAGCCGTTCGATCAAGCGCTCGCCGACGGTGACGACATCCAGGCCGTCATCCGCGCCACAGGCGTCAATGCCGATGGCGCGCGCAAGACTGGCATCACCATCCCCAGTCGGGCCGGGCAGGCGGAGCTCATGCGCAGCGTGCTCGCCAAAAGCGGGCTCGCCGCGACCGATATCGACTTCATGGAGGCGCATGGAACCGGCACAGCCATTGGCGACCCGGTCGAGACCGCCGCCATCGGTGAGGTCTATGGCCAGGGACGAGATGCGCGGCTTCCCATTGGTTCGGTCAAGGCCAACCTCGGCCACCTCGAGCCCGCATCCGGCATGGCGGGTCTCGTCAAGGCGGTGCTGGCGCTCAAGAACCGTGCCCTGCCGCCGCAGATCCATCTCGATACGCTCAACCCGAACATCGACTTTGCGGCACTCAACCTACAGCCGGTTGTCGAGTACACGCCGCTGGCAACCACGGCCGATAAGCCGCTGATCGCCGGCGTCAATTCCTTCGGTTTCGGTGGCGCCAATGCCCACGTCCTGCTCCAGGAATTTCGGCCGACGGAGGCGCTAGCGCCAGCGGGAGAGCACCTCCCCGAGGCCTTGCCGCCACTCGTCCTTTCCGCGCGTTCCGACGCGGCTTTGATGGCCTTGGCAGAACGCTATGCCGCGCGCCTGGGGGGGGAAACACCGCAGGGTTACTACGACGTCGGCTTTGCTGCCGCGTATCGCCGCGAGCACCTGGAGAGTCGGCTTGCAGTCGCGGCGAGTTCGGTCGCCGATACGGTGGCGGCGCTTCAGGCGTACGCACGCGGCGAGTCCTCTGATCACTGCATCGTGGAGGATGCGGCCTCCGACCAGGGCAAGGTCGCGTTCATCTACTCCGGCAATGGGGCGCAGTGGGCCGGCATGGGCTTGCGCATGCTCGAGGAGTCGAAGCGTTTTGCGGAACTGATGGCCGAGCTCGACGAGAAGGTGGAGCCGGTTGCCGGCTTCTCGATCCTTGCCGAGTTGCGCTCCGAGCCCGCAGCTTCTCGCCTCGACGACACGGTCGTCGCACAGCCGCTGCTGTTTGCGATTCAGGTCGCGATCACCCGGCTGCTCGGCGAGCAGGGCGTGATGCCCGATGCGGTCGCCGGTCACAGCGTAGGCGAGGTTGCCGCGGCGTGGGCCGCGGGCGCTTTCAGTCTCGACGAGGCAATTCGCGTCATCATTGCGCGCAGCCAGGCCCAGGGGCTTACACGCGGCCAAGGGCGCATGGCAGCCGTCGGTTTGTCGGCGACAGAGGTACAGACTGCCATCGATGAGATGGATGGCGAACTGGATGTGACCCTTGCCGGTATCAACAGCCCGCGCAACGTCACCCTGTCCGGAAGCCTCGCCGATCTGGAGCGACTGAAGGCCCAACTTGCGCCAGGCGGTGTTTTTTTCCGGCTGCTCGATCTCGACTATGCCTTCCATAGCCGCCAGATGGACGCGGTCGCGGCGCGGCTGCTCGACAGCCTTGCCGGGCTCTGTCCCCAGATCGGTGGCGATGTCGAGTTCGTCTCCACCGTCACCGGGGACCGTCTCGACACCAGCTTGCTTGGTGATCGTTATTGGTGGCGCAACGTGCGAGAGCCGGTGCGGTTCTCGGATGCACTCGCCAAGCTCGCCGAGCTGGGTTGCCGCGGCTTTGTCGAGATCGGCCCCAACGCCATCCTTCAGCGCTACATGCGCGAGAGCCTGGCAGCGGTGGACGTCAAAGGGCGCCTGCTCAGCACCTTGCGCAAGGGAAGCGACGGTTGCTCGCGTATCGCCGACACGGCGCTCAGGCTTCATCTGGCGGCGAGCAAACCGAAGTTCGACGCCTACTTCCCAATCCCAGGGCGCCGTGTGCGCCTGCCCAACTACGCTTGGCAGCGCGAGCGCTACTGGCATCCGCAGACCAGCGAAGGCGCCAAGCACATCGAGCGGCGCCGCGTGCATCCGCTGCTGGGGTGGCGGATTCCCGAAGCAGAATGGTGCTGGGACAACACGCTCGACCCCATCGTTTTGCCATGGCTCTCTGACCACAGGGTCGGTGGCGCAGTGGTGTTCCCGGGTTCGGCCTATGCCGAGATGGCGCTTGCGGCGGCGCGCGAGTGGCTCGGCGGTGAGCGATTCGCCGTCGAGCAGCTCGATATTCTGGCGCCGCTGGTTTTCGATGAAGATCACGCCCGCACGCTGCGTTACAACCTCAACCCGCGCGACGGCAGCTTCCAGATCAAGAGCCGGCAACGGCTCTCCGCCGACGAGTGGACGCTCCACGCTGCGGGCCGGCTGTTACAGCCGGGCGCGCTGCCCGCGGGCGGTCGCATGGCAGCTCTGGCGGGCGGCACCCGCATCGAGGGCGAGGCCCACTACCGGCTGGCGCGTGCGCTGGGCCTTGATTACGGCCCGGTGTTCCAGGGGCTGCGCGAAGCCCGCGTTTCAGAAGGCTTGCTCGAGGCGACGGTCGACGTGGCGCAGGACGATGCCTACCTGCTGCACCCCGCGCTGCTCGACGCCTGCTACCAGTCGCTGGTCGACTTCTTCCATGCCGAGATCGAGGCCGGCGAGGGCGTCGCGCTGTTGCCGGTCAAGGCCGGGGAGTTGGCCTTGCATCGTCGCGGCGCCGTTACGCACTTCCGTGCCATGCTGCGACGGCGTAGCGCCCGTTCCGTGCTGGCCGATTTCGAGCTTTTCGACGCCAACGACCAGCTCGTGGCGAGTGCTTACGGCTGCCGCTTCCGCGCAGCACCGCTCACGCATCGTGATGACGGCAAGGTCTCGCGCTGGCGAGTCAAGCCCTGGCTGTGTCCGCACCCTGTAGATGCACTCCGGGCAGAGCTTCCCACTGCGAAGACGCTCGTCGGGCAGATCGAGCGCAGCCTCTCGGCGCTCGTCCCGCAGCGCCAAGCCTGGTTCAAGGAGGCGCTGCCGCTTTTCGAGGCCCTCGTCCTTTCTTTTGCGTACGAAGCCTTTCACGCGCTCGCCCAGCGCGAGGGCGGCCTTGAAAAACTGCTCGGCTCAGCCTCGCCTTACGTGCGCTGGCTGGCAAGTTTGCTGCGCGAAGAGGCGCTGCTCACCAGTGAAAACGGCGAGTGGACGCTCGCGGCCGATAGCGAACTGCCTTCGTCCGATGACATCTGGCAGTCGCTGCAGCGCGATCTGCCCGCCAGCCTGCCTCAACTGGTCCTGCTCGGGCGCGTTGGCCGCAGCCTGCCGCAGTTGCTGGCAGGCGAACTCGATGGCCGCAGCTTTGCGCGCAAGCTCGCGCATTCGCCCGCAGCCGAAACGCTCTACGACGACGACCCCGCCTATCTCGGCGTCCGTCAGGCGCTACAAGCCGCGCTACTCGCCGTTGCTGAAGATTTGCCGAGTCATCGCCGCCTGCGTGTTCTGGAAATTGCCGCCGGGGCCAGCGAACTGCCGCGCACCTTGCTCGACACGTTGCCCGAGGATCGCCTCGACTATGTGCTGGCGCTGCCGGACGAGGAAAGTGCGGCGCGCCAGCAGGCTGAATACGCCGATTTCGCCAACCTTACGGTGGCAACCGCGAACGCCGCGAGCTGGAAGCTCGATGCCAACACGCCGCTGCCCGCGGTTTTCGATGTGATTATCGTCCGCCACGTGCTGCACAAGGCGCTCGACGCAAACACTGCGCTCAGCCAGACCAAAAACTGGCTTGCAGCCGGTGGGCGCCTCTTCGTGGCAGAGCGCCATGTCGACTGGGGGGCAGATTTCATCGAGGGCCTCGATCCCGACTGGTGGCATGACGCTGCGCTGCCCGACCTCGAGCTCGGCCCCCCGGGCTCTTGCCTGCTGCCGCCCGAGGCCTGGGAGGCCGCACTTCGCGAAAAAGGTTTCGACGATCTGCAGCGCTTTACCGAACCCGCCGCCGAGGGTCTGGCCGAAGGTGCCTATCTCGTCCTCGCCCGTCGTCCGCAGTCCGAGACTCTGAC
>QXGG01034595.1_pt1 | contig 14260 bp, 11 predicted proteins | sample 1982491 | NCBI WGS metagenome assembly QXGG01 (sample SAMN09924614, study PRJNA488089) | Wastewater metagenome, whole genome shotgun sequencing project. | isolation source: South African research farm wastewater | place: South Africa: Irene, Agricultural Research Council, Animal Production... | reverse complement strand
CGCGATCTCGGCAAGCGCGGGCTCGGCGGCGAGCGCCTTCAGCCATTCGACCTCGACCTTGACGCGGTTGCGGATCAGGCCGTGCTCGGAGAAGTGCTCGCGCAGGCCGGCGACCTTGCCGTGGTAGCGGCCATCGAGCGGAGACAGGGCGGTGAGCGGGGACGGTGCGGCGTTCGACATGGCGTGAGCTTCCGGAAAAAGCTGGTATTTTAACGCCTCCCCCCTTCGCTGACCGAGAACAAAAGACCGTGAGCCCGACCGAGCGCTATCAGATCGAAGTCACGGCGAGCGCGGAGTACGTCGCCGGGCAATCCCGACCGGAAGACGATCACTACGTGTTCGCGTATCACATCACCGTCCGCAACACCGGCACGATCGCCGCGCAGTTGGTCGCGCGCCACTGGGTGATCACCGATGGCAATAACAAGGCGCAGGAGGTGCACGGCCAGGGCGTGATCGGTGAGCAGCCGGTGCTCGCGCCCGGAGAGCACTTCCGCTATACCAGCGGCTGCGTGCTGGCGACGCCGGTGGGCACCATGCATGGCACTTACCAGATGATCGCGGCCGACGATCATCGCTTCGAGGCCACGATTCCGCCGTTCATGCTCGCAATGCCGCGAGTGCTACACTGAATCGAAACCGCGGCACGCAGCCCCCCGGGCATGCCCCGGCCTCAGGCGTGATAACGAAAACCTGATCTGGAAGCCAGATCCCTGTTTTTTCGGGCTGATTCCCATGGACATCGTTCATTGCTCGTTCTGCAAGCACAGCAACCCGGCCGACGCGAAGTTCTGCAACGCCTGCGGTTCGTCGCTCGCGCTGCAACTCTGCGAAGCGTGCGGCGCGATCGACAATGTTTCGGCAACCGTCTGCCACAAGTGTGGCCACCCGTTTGCGCCCCGTTCCGGCATGGCCGCGCCGGACGAAGGCGAGACGCAGAACGTGACGTCCGCAGCGCAGGTGGACGAGCCCGCTCGTCCCAGACGCAGCCCGTGGAAGCTTTTCGCGCTGCTCGCGCTGATCGTCACTGGCGCGCTGGTGATTTACCCCCGCGTCGCAGGGGACGATGCCCAGTTGCCGGTGATCCGCGCGCCTATGGACGTTGAGGTGGAGGCCGGAGCAAAGGCAGAGACTGATTTACCTCCGACCGACTCGTCTTCAGGTGACGCGACGGAAACGGCTCCATCTGAAGCTACCTCCGAAACCTCCAGCGCAGCGCTGCCATCGACCGACGCCGCGCCTTCGCCGACCGACACGGAGCCGGCCGAGGACACACCGGCGCCCCCGACCGAGGCACTGGACGAAGCGCAGGTGGAAGCGCCCTCACCCGCTGAGACCACGACAGAACCCGCCCAGGATGAGTCGCTGGCACACTCGGCCGCAGCTCAGCCGACGCAAGCACCCGCCGCGGACACAGCAGAAAATACCGCAGCCAACCAGCCGCCGACACCTGCCGGATGCAGTCCGGCCATCGACGCCCTCGGGCTCTGCAAATAAGGCTTCAGCCAACAAGGGAGGGGGAACACCATGATCAGACGTGCCCTGGGCGTGCTCGCGTGCGCAAGTGCGTTGCTGCAGGCAGCACCCGCGCTCGCCGCGGCCGAATACAAGATCGTGACCGCGTCCGAGCGCGGCACGTACATCCAGATCGGCCGCGATCTCGCCAACTTCGTCGCGCCCGCCGCCGACATCACGCTCGAGACCCTGCCCTCGGCCGGCTCCGCCGAGAATGTGCGCCGACTGCGGTTTGAGACGGGGGTAAAGTTCGCGCTGGTGCAGTCCGACGTCTACCAGGCCTTCATCGACCAGGCCCGGGAAGGCAACGCCGAGGCGGCGCGGATGGTGAATCCGCTGCGCGTGATCATGCCGCTCTACAACGAAGAGATTTACTTCATCGTCCGCGCCGATACGCCGCTCGAGCACATCCACGAAATCAAGGACCGGAAACTCAACATCGGACCGCTCGGCAGCGGCACCGCGCTGTCGACGACGACGCTGTACCGGCTGATGTTCGGCGCGCCGATCGCGGATGAAAACGCCAGCTACCTGAGCAACGAGGAAGCGCTGGTGAAGCTCATCACCGACAAGACGCTCGACGTCGTCGTCGTCGTCGCCGGCCAGCCCGCCAAGTTGCTGACCGAGATGAAGCCCGAGGTGCGCCAGTACATCAAGCTGCTGAAGCTCGACCCGGCCCACGAAACCACTCGGGCCGCGCTCGCCACCTACTTCCCGGCAACGATCAGCACCGCGAACTATCCCAACTTGCTGAGCGAAGACATCGCCGGCATCGCGGTGAAGGCGTTCCTGGTGACCTACAACTACACCGGCCCGGAGACCGTCCAGTATCTGCGCCAGTTCGCGCAGTCGCTGTGCCGCAACTTCCCGCGGCTTCAGTCTGACGGCCATCCCAAGTGGAAGGAGGTGGCACTCGCGCTGCCCGCGCTCGGCAAGGGCTGGAGCTATTCGCCCGCCACCGAGCGCCATCTGCGCGCCTGCATCGACCAGGGGCCGTCCGCATTCACGGCGCCGAAACGGGCGAACTGCACGCAGCAGGAGCGCGTACTCGGGCTGTGTAACTGAACTCGCGCCGCTGGGGGCATGGGCCGTCTCGGCGCCACATCGCGGATGAAGCCACCGACGAGCGCACATAAGTAAACAGCCCCGCGGTCGTCATGACCCGCGGGGCTGCGCTACGGACGCCGGAACTCGATCAGCTCCGATAGTCGGCGTTGATCTTCACGTAGTCGTACGAGAAATCGCAGGTCCACACCGTGGCCGCCGCCTCACCGCGCGCGAGATCGATACGCACCGTCAGTTCGGCGTGCTTCATGATCCGCGAACCGGCTTCCTCCACATAGCTCGCGGCGCGCCCGCCCAACTCGGCGACCAGCACGGTTTCGTCCGGGTTGCCCAGCCACACGCGCAGCTTCGACACATCGAGGTCGTCGATGCCAGCGTAGCCGATCGCCGCCAGGATGCGGCCGAGGTTGGGGTCCGAGGCGAAGAAGGCGGTCTTGACCAGCGGCGAATGCGCCACCGCGTAGCCGACCTTGCGACACTCGTCGCGATCCTTGCCGCCTTCCACCGCGATCGTCATGAACTTGGTCGCGCCCTCGCCGTCGCGCACGATGGCCTGCGCAAGTGCAACCGAGACCTCGACCACCGCATCGCGCAGCGTCTTGTAGTCGGCGCTGGCCGCGTCGGTGATCTCGGCGTTGCCGGCGGCGCCGGTGGCGATGACGATGAAGGAGTCGTTGGTCGAGGTGTCGCCGTCGACCGTGATGCTGTTGAAGGACAGGTCGGCCGCTTCCCTGGCCAGGCCGTCGAGCAGCGCCTGCGAGACCGCAGCGTCGCAGGCGAGAAAGCCGAGCATGGTCGCCATGTTGGGCTTGATCATGCCGGCGCCCTTGCTGATGCCGGTCAGCGTCACCGTCTTGCCGCCGATCTGCACCTGCTTCGACACCGCCTTGGCCAGGGTGTCGGTGGTCATGATCGCGTGCGCGGCATCGAACCAGCCGTCGGCACGCAGGTCGGCGATCGCCTTCGGCAGACCGGCGACCAGGCGGTCCACCGGCAGCGGTTCGAGGATCACGCCGGTCGAGAACGGCAGCACCTGCTCCGTCCGCAGCCCCATCTGCTGCGCCACCGCAGCGCAGGTGGCCTGCGCGTTGGCCAGGCCCGGCTCGCCCGTGCCGGCGTTGGCCACGCCGGTGTTGATCACCAGCGCGCGGACCGCGCCGCCGGGGACATGGGCCTTGCACAGTTGCACTGGCGCAGCGCAGAAACGGTTCCTCGTGAACACGCCGGCGACGCGGCTGGCCGCAGCGAGTTCGATCACGGTGAGGTCGCGACGATTGGCCTTGCGGATGCCGGCCTCGGCGACGCCGAGGCGCACGCCCTGCACGGCGTTCAGGTCGGCGGGATTAGGGGTGACGAGATTGACGGCCATGCGGGTCTCCGAAAAATGCACCATGCCGCGGGCAAGCGCCGACGCGGATCGCCAAGGGACGAATGATAGGGGCCGAATGATAGCGGATTCAACAGCCACTCATGGCCTCCCGGCCCTCACCGCAACGAGTGGGCCGATACACATGTAACGAAACGTATACACCCCCGACAACCACCACCAACGACGCTTATTTTTCTTTTCATACAATCTCTTAACCTCTTCATAAGGCGATCGCACAGAGCATCAGCGGCCCACTGTGTAACGAAGCTAGGCAGTTCCCGTTCGCTGCCAGACCGGACTCTTGCCCTCGACAGCCCTGGCAAGCCCGGCAGCTATGGCATTTGCGTGCAATGGCCCAACAGTTGCTTTAGCCCTTGTGGGACAAGGCGTGGTGCCTTGCCTAATCCAATCAGCGGAGGAAGCGATGAAGCGGACCATGATCGCGAGCGCAATCGCGCTTGCATTCGGCTTTGCGACGCCGGCAATGGCAAATCCGACCAACACCCTCAACGACGGTAACGAGGACATCAGTCAAACCGCAACCGCCCAGTCCACCCTGGACGGCAAGGGCGCCTCGGCCAACGAGTACTCGAGCGCCACTTTCAACGACAACAGCACCGACACGCGCACGAAGACGGTTTCAACGGACAACTCGGACAACAGCACCACCAACAAGACCTACTCGATCGACAAATCCGACAACAGCAGCAGCACCAATACGGCCGCGTTCGACAACTCGGATAGCAGCACGACGAACAAGACCTACTCGCTCGACAAGTCCGACAACAGCACCACGACCAAGACCAAGTCGGTCAGCAACGCCAACAACAACGGCGACAACCGCGACAACCGCGGCAAGGCCTTCGCCAGCGCATACGGCGCTGCAGCGAACAACAACTCCGCCGCCTCCACCAGCGTCAGCGATGCCTGGAACTCCACCAGTGCGGTGGCCATGTCCAAGCTCGAGGGCTCGGTCTCGAAGATCGGGGTGCATGGGCTGGGCAACAGCGCCTGGAACGTCGGCAGCGCCAATGGCGGTAACGGTGGCAAGGGCGGCGGTGGCGATGGCGGCAAGGCGGTTGGTGGCAATGCCTATGGCGCCAACGGCGCCGACGGCGGCAAGGGCGGCATGGCCATGGGCGGCAAGGGCGACGGCGGTGACGCGACCGCTGCGGCGCTCGGCGGTTCGGCCAAGGGCGGCTCCGCAGACTCGGGCAAGGCCTGGGGTGCAAATGGCGGCGAAGCCGACGCGAAGAACATGAGCCTGGCTGGCTCCGGCAAGGGCGCTGGCGCCGATGCAGGTGCGATCGCCATGTCCGACGCGGACGGCGGCAGAGCGTCGAGCCGGGCCGGCGGCAGTGGCGCCGATGCAGGATCGGGTGGCGATGCCGGTTCCTGGGCAAAGGCCGCTTATGCGACCGCCAATGCGCGCGGCCGTGGCGACGACACTGCGACTGCCAGCAACGCGGCCGACTCGACGGGCGGCACAGGCGGAGCGGGCGGCGCGGCCAGCTCCGCGGGCGGTACCAGTGGCGATGCGGCCGCCAACGGCGGCAACAACACGCAGACTGCCACGGCGATGGGCGGTGCCGGTACATCGGGTAGCGCTTCCGCGACCGGCAACGCCGCAGCCAACGGCGGTAACGGCGGCGCTGCCACCAGCGGCGATGCCACCGCGGCCGACGGCACCGGCGGTACGGCAACCGCTTCCGCGACCAGCGGCAACGGCACCGGCGGCAACGCGACCGGCGGTAATGGCGGCGACGGCGGTGCGGGCGGAGCGGTTGCTGGTGGCGCCGCCACTGGCGGCGGCGGCACCGGTGGAATCGGCGGCGCGGGCGGCGCGGGCGGCAGCGTGGCGGTCAGCGCGGGCGAGTTCAACATGTCCAACTCGCTCAGCGGCAGCCTCGGCGGCGCAGCCGGTATCACCATCGTGTCCCAGAACACCGGGATCGGCGCCCTCGTGCAGCAGAGCGCAAACGTGCAGGCGAACCTGACCCTGCGCTAAGCCCATCGGGACGACGTCGGGCCTCTCCATGGGGCCCGACACCTGGCCCCACTGGCACAGCAGTTGCGATGAAGCAGCCGAGGCAGGGCCTGACGCCTTGCCTTGGCACAATCAGCGGAGGAAGACATGAAACAATCCATGATCGCGAGCGCAATTGCGCTTGCATTCGGTTTTGCAACGCCCGCATTGGCAAACCCGACCAACAACCTCGGTGACGACAACCTCACCAACAACCAATCGGCCACCGCCCAATCGACCCTGAATGGCAAGGGCGCCTCGGCCAACGAGTACTCGACTGCGAACTACACCGACAGCAGCGCCGAAAACACGAACATGAACCTTTCGGAGAACAACTCCGACAACAGCAGTTACACGCGCAACGTCACGATCGACGAGTCGGACAACAGCACCACCAACAAGTCGCTCACGGTCGACAAGTCCGATAGCAGCAGCTACTCGCGCACGACCTCCATCGACGACTCCGACAACAGCACCACCACCCGGACGAAGACGATCAGCAACGCCAACGACAACGGTGACAACCGCGCCAACAGCGGCAAGGCATTCGCGCGGGATTACGGCGCTGCGGCGAACAACAACTCCACTGCTTCCACCAGCGTGAGCGACGCGTGGAACCGGACCAGCGCGGTAGCGCTGTCCAAGCTTGACGGCTCCGTCTCGAAGATCGGCGTGCATGGCCTCGGCAACAGCGCCTGGAATGTGGGCAGCGCGAGCGGCGGCAAGGGCGGTGCGGGCTACGGTGGCGACGGTGGCAAGGCCGTCGGGGGCAAGGCCGGTGGCGGTAACGGCGACGACGGCGGCAACGGCGGCATGGCCATGGGTGGCAAGGGCGACGGCGGCGATTCCAGGACCGCGGCGTATGGCGGGATGGCCCGGGGTGGCTCGGCCGACTCCGGCACCGCCTGGGGCGCCACCGGCGGCGAAGGCGACGCGAAGAACCTGAGCAGCGCCTCGTCCGGCAAGGCCTACGGCGGTGATGCCGGCGCCATGGCCAAGGCAAGCGCAGACGCGTCCAAGGCCTCCAGCAGCGCGGGCGGCAGCGGCGCGGACGGTGGCTCGGGCGGCGGCGCCGGCGCGTGGGCGGCGGCGAGTGACGCACGCGCCCGTGCGCGTGGCCGCGGCGACGACAGCGCAGACGCAAGCAACATGGCTAGCGCTGCAGGCGGCATGGGCGGTGCTGGCGGGGCGGCCGATTCGACCGGCGGCTCGTCCGGCGCGTCGAGCGCGAACGGCGGCAGCAACGACCAGATGGCTTCGGCCACCGGCGGTGCTGGCACGTCCGGCGATGCATCAGCGGACGGTACGGCCAATGCCACCGGCGGAGTCGGCGGCAATGCAACCACCGGCAACGCAACCGCTGGGGCAGGTACCGGCGGGGCAGCAGATGCCTCGGCGACAAGCGGTGACGGCACCGGCGGCAGCGCGACTGGCGGTGGTGGCGGAGCCGGCGGCGCGGGTGGCGCAGTCGCGGGTGGCGCAGCTACGGGCGGCGACGCCACGGGCGGCACCGGCGGCAATGGAGGTAACGGCGGCACCGTGATGGTGGATGCCGGGCAGTTCAACCTGTCCAACTCGCTGAGCGGCAGCCTCGACGGCGCTGCGGGGATCACGATCCTGTCCCAGAACAGCGGGATTGGCGCCTTGGTGCAGCAAAGCGCGAACGTGCAGGCCAACCTGACACTGCGGTAAGCCTGTCGTAGCGGCGCCGGCCCGCTCAGTGGGACCGGCGCCCGCTTCGCATCATCAAGGAGCGAGACAATGAAGCACGCACCATCAATGATCGCGCTAAGCGTCGCGCTGCTCGCCACATGCGGATCGTCCGGCATCGTGCGCGCGGCCGGCAACGAGACCGGCGTCGCGTTGCTTGCGTTCTCACAGGGTCCGAGCGTCGTCGATAATTCGGTCCTTGCCGAACAGCGCGGCGGCGCCGACGTACACGAAGTACAACTCAGCAAGATCTGGGCGAACGGCAGCGTCAGCGAAGTTCAGGCCTACGATCTGGTCACCGGCAGCAACATCGTCTCGGAGGGCTCGCTGGCCAACGCCTCCGGCATGCCGATGCTGATTCAGAACTCCGGCAACGGCGTCCTGATCCAGAACGCAGTCATCCTCAACGTCGAGGTCCGCTAGTCGGGGGCACCGCAACCATGCCGAAGCGTATGCTCCAGCCCATTCTCATCTCCGCCGTGGTCGCGATCACAGCGCTCGGGGCCACGGCGGCTCTTGCCGACAGCCTGCGCATGATCGCGCCGCTTGCCGGCACGCTGAACGTCCCGGTGGTCAGCATGAAGGAGGCGCGCTTCTCCTCCACGCTGCGCCAGCAGTACGACTTCTCCTGTGGCTCGGCGGCGGTCGCCACGCTGCTGACCCATCACTATGGCCAGACGGTGAGCGAGGCCGAGGTCTTCCAGGTGATGTTCGCGAACGGCAACCGCGACAAGATACGCGCCGATGGCTTCTCGATGCTCGACATGAAGCGCTACCTCGATGCACGCGGCTTCCCCACGATCGGCATCGAAGCCTCGCTCGACAAGTTGCTCGAAGCGAAGGTGCCGGCGATCACGCTCATCAACGAGAACGGCTATTCGCACTTCGTCGTCATCAAGGGGGTGCGTGCCGACGAGGTGGTGATCGGCGACCCGGCGACGGGAACCCGGGTTTTGGAACGGGCCCGATTCGAGTCCTTCCGGGTCAACGAGATCCTCCTGGTCGTCAATGAGCGGCTCGATCTGGCCCGTTTCAACCTCGCGACCGACTGGCGAGTCCGCCCCAAGGCGCCGCTTGCGGATCCGGGGAACCGCAACCTCGCAGATCTGCAGTTGCTACGGCGCGCGAGCATCGTCGACTTCTGAACGGAGCCCGAAATCATGCCTGCCCTGCGAACGCTTCCGCTTGTGCTCCTGCTCAGCCTGAGCTTGGCCGGCACCCCCGCAGGCGCCGGCGAGGGCGTCGGGCTCCCGGATGCTTTGCCCACACCTTCTGCTGATTACGCGGGCAATCAGCTCGCCCTGTTCTCGGGCACCGCGCTCGACGACGCCACCCTCGACGCCCAGCGCGGTGGCTTCGCCACCCCCGGTGGGCTGCAGATGAGCTTCGGCATCGAGCGCGCCGTTTACGTAAATGGCGTGCTTGAAAGCACCACCCATCTCAGGCTGGAGGATCTCGGTCAGGTCGTTGCCAGGCTGCCGCCCGGGGCGACCCTGGCCGTCGTCCAGAACGGTGCGGGGAACAGCTTCGCGACCAGCCTGCCGGCCGGAACGCTCGGCACCGTCGTTCAGAACTCCCTCGACGACCAGACCTTGCAGGTGTTCAGCACCATCGACATCACGGTAAACAGCGCTGAATTGCTAAGCGGCATACGGCGCGACATGTCGCTTCAGGATGCGCTGAACCGCTCTTCACTCGCTCGGTGAGGCGTCAGAGGGGCTGCAAGCGCAAGCCCCTCTGACGCCACCCGCGAAGCGATCGCGCGCCCCGCTTTGCGGGGCCCTGAACCCTAGCCGCATTCGTCAGAGGGTGATGGGGACGCGTAGGGTCAATTGCACATCGGGGGTATCTCGCGTGACGCCGACCCCAACCGAAAGATTGAGCGTCCGCTTGTCATTCAGCCGGTAGGAATAACCGAGGAGCAAGGACCCGAGTTGTACACGGACCCCTTCGGCCTTGGATCCGTCGTAGCGGAAGGTTGCATCGGTCTTGCCGACCGACAGGTGATCGTAGCCAATACTGAACGAGGAGCGCTCATTCAGCGCGAGCCCCATCCCAAAGTTGAAGCCGAAGACCCCCCCCGGCTGGATTTCGTCGTATGTGTAGGCGTCGGGGTCATTTGCATTGACCACATTCGGCGTTACCCCTGTGCGCTTGAAGCTGTACTGATAGCTGACGCCTCCGAAGAACACGGCCGGATCTGACGGAATCAGCACGGTAAGACCGGGCGTGAGTGAATAGAAGCCCGAGCCGGTCGGCAATTCGTTCACATTGCCGGTCCGCGCGTTCTCGACGACGACGCTACTCCTGACCTCGAACGGGTCCTTGCCCGTACGCGTCTTGAATCTTAGCGAGGCGATGTAGTAGGGGGAGTCGCCACCGCCGTCGTTGAGCTGGTAACGCCCAATCAACTCGAAGTCGCCGATGCCCTTCGCATCCTCCGTGAAGAAGACGCGCTGCACGCGTTCCGGATCGGCGATTTCCCGCCCCCTCACGTCGTCCCAGCGGTATATATAGGGCAACCGCGCCTCGAGTTCGAAGCGATTTGTGATGCCGCGCCGGAAGCTGAGGGTACCGGTAAAGGAATTGGACTTCACATTGCGTACATCGATGAGTCCGATCAGGATCGCGGGAATGACTGTATAGCCGACCAGGGCAATCTTGTCTGACGACGAATACTGGTATTGCAGGGAAGGCTCGAAGATCGTCGTGCCCGGCTTGGTCAGCACCCCCGGCTGTTCGAAGATCGGCGCCACTTCAGGCGGCCGCTCCCGGGCTGCCGGGGCCTGTCCGACCGGCCGCCCGTCCTCGGCCTGCGCAATCGGACCAACACCGCCGGCCGCCGGCTGCCTGGGCGCCGCGACCTGCATACTCGTTGCTTGCCCGTTTCCTGCCTGGGCAGGCGCATTGCCCCGTCCTCTCGCTTCCAGGCGCACTGTCCGCCGCAGCTCGTCGAGCGCCGCACGCTGTGCGTCGAGTTCGCGCTGCAGGCTTTCTATTTTTCGGACTTGCGTCTCGAGTTGCTCGGCCAAGTCGCCACCCGCCTCCTGGGCCAATCCAGAGCCCGCGCCCCCAGCGAGCAGGACGGCGGCGATCCCGGGCGCGAGCCGCGGACATTTGCATGATGAACGACGCATTTGACCCCCCCTTCGAACTGAAACTTGCCTTGACTGGAACCCGGCTAGAGCACGATCTTCAGACGATCGATCATGCGATACAGCGTTACTCGCGACACACCGAGCTGGCGCGCTGTCGCGGAAACGTTGTTTCGATATTTCTTGAGGCTGGCTTCGATCAGTTCGCGCTCGACCGACGCGCGCAGTTCATCGAGCGTGCGGTCCGGGCTGCCGTCCGCTTCGGCCAGTCCGAGATCAGCGGGCGTGAGCAGGCGGTTGTCAGTCATCACGAGCGCATGATGAACGCGGTTGCGAAGCTCGCGAACGTTGCCTGGCCACGAGTGCGCCATCATTGCGGTCATCGCCGCGGAACTGAATCCACGGACCGCAGACCCTTTGCCGCGGCACTCTTCGAACGCCTTCTGCGCCAGCAAAGGGATGTCATCGACGCGTTCGCGCAGCGCGGGCACCTTGAGGGTGACGACATTCAGGCGGTAGAGCAGATCCTCGCGGAATCGCCCATCGGAGACGGCGCGAACCAGATCGACATGGGTGGCGGCGATGACCCGAACGTCGACACGTACTCGCTCGGTGGAACCCACCCGGGTGATCGTCCTGTCCTGCAACACCCGCAACAGGCTCGCCTGCATCTCAAGCGGCAGATCACCAATCTCGTCAAGGAACAACACACCGCCATGCGCAGCTTCAATGCTGCCCAGCTTGCGTTGGTTTGCCCCGGTAAACGCGCCACGCTCGTAACCAAAGAGTTCCGAATGGATCAGGTTCGGAGAGATCGCGCCGCAGTTCATCGCGATAAAGGGCCCGCTGGCGCGGGCCGAATAGTCATGTATCGCGCGAGCGACGAGTTCCTTACCGCTTCCCGACTCACCGCCGATGAGCACCGGTGCATCCACCGCCACGATCTTGGCGATCCTGCGATAGAGCAGTTGCATCGGCGCACTTCGACCGACCATCCCGTAGGAGGGCTCGATCGCGGTGGCGCCCCCCTTTTGTTGGAGCAGGCGCAATTTCCCCCAGGCGTGTCCGAGCGTGGCTTCAAGGCGGCCCCAATCAATCGGCGCCGAGTGGAAGTCGTGGAAGCTACGCAACAAGCCTGGCGGAACAGTTTCGGCCGCCTTGAATCCCTCTTCGAACACCGCCACCCATTCCGTGTCGTGACGGGCAAGCAAGGCCTCGAGTTGGTCCGTCAGCCAGGGCCGCTTACGGTCGAACACGACGAGGCCGATCTGTGGCCTCGTGTGAGAGAGCGCCTTGTGGGCCTCGGCCAGTGTATCCACGATCTGAAAACGCCAACGCGGCAACTGAAGCGCCAGCACGTCGACGCCAATCAGTCCGCCCGGGTCCAGTAGCACTGCTCGCCGCTCTCCCATGCCCCCCCCGGGGTCGCCGTGATTCTCCGCACATTCTTTCGTGCGGTCAGTGAACCCGGACGATACTCTTCGTCAAAAATACCCTTGTTATATTCGAAGATATAGATGGTCCATTGCGATTCGGTCAAGCCGCATTGCTATCGCTGCAACGCCATCGCCTGAACGTTTCAGCCGCCCTCGTTCCCTGTGCGCAGAATTTGAAGCGCACAAGGAGTGGTCACGATTGCAGCAGATCACGGAACGGGACGGGGCCAGGGGGTCTCAAGTCAGGAAAGCGCGCCCACAAGCCGAAACGGTGCGCCCAGAAAAAGGGGCGGCGCGGCTAGTGCGCAGGGCAACTGATACGCAGAGTTGTGTTCTGATCACGCATGGCCGGGGCGGGGCACAGCCGGCCGGTGCGAAAAAAGCCGGTCACGAGGACCGGCCAGATGCGTCAGTTCAGCTTGCCGTGGCAGTGCTTGTACTTTTTCCCCGAACCGCAGGGGCAGGGGTCGTTGCGACCGACCTTGGGACCGGCGCTGACCGGTACCTGCGCACCCGCCTCGGCGCTGGCCGCATTGCCGAGCGCCTCGTCGTAGTCGGCGTGCTGGTACTTGACGTTCTCGACCTGCTGCGGGGCCTCGGCCTCCTCGAGCTGCGACTCGGTGCGGACCTGCACGGTCATCAGCACCTTGGTGACGTCGGCGCGCACGGTGTCGAGCAGGGTTTCGAAGAGTTCGAAGGCCTCGCGCTTGTATTCCTGCTTCGGGTTCTTCTGCGCATAGCCGCGCAGGTGGATGCCCTGGCGCAGGTGGTCGAGCGCGGCGAGGTGCTCGCGCCAGTGGGTGTCCAGGCTCTGCAGCATCACGTTGCGCTCGAACTGGTGCCAGGCGGCCGGATCGACGACCGCGGTCTTGGCGGCGTAGGTTTCCTCGCCGGCCTGGATGATGCGCTCGAGGAGCGCGTCGTCGTCCAGGCTCGGCTCGGCCTTGAGCCATTCGCCCACCGGCACCTTGAGCTGGCATTCGGACTGCAGCGCCTGCTCGAGCGCGGCAATCTCCCACTGCTCCTCGACGCTCTCGGCCGGCACGTAGCGGCGGAAGATGTCGTGCAGCACGCCCTGGCGCATGGCACGGATGGTGTCGGTGATGTCGTCCGTCTCGAGCAGTTCGTTGCGCTGCTGGTAGATGACCTTGCGCTGGTCATTGGCGACGTCGTCGTACTCGAGGAGCTGCTTGCGGATGTCGAAGTTGCGCTGCTCGACCTTGCGCTGCGCCGACTCGAGCGAGCGCGTGACCATCGCATGCTCGATCGCCTCGCCCTCGGGCATCTTCAGACGGACCATGATCGCGTTCAGGCGCTCGCCGGCGAAGATCTTCATCAGCGGATCTTCCAGCGACAGGTAGAAGCGGCTGGAGCCGGCGTCGCCCTGGCGCCCGGAGCGGCCGCGCAACTGGTTGTCGATTCGGCGCGATTCGTGACGCTCGGTGCCGATGATGTGGAGGCCGCCGGCGGCGATCACCTGGTCATGCACCTTCTGCCATTCGGCACGCAGCGTGGTGATCTTCGCTTCCTTGTCGGCGTCGGACAGGCTCTCGTCCTCGCGCACCAGGGCGACCGGCTTCTCGATGTTGCCGCCGAGCACGATGTCGGTGCCGCGGCCGGCCATGTTGGTGGCGATGGTGACCATGCCCGGACGACCCGCCTGGGCGACGATCTGCGCCTCGCTCTCGTGCTGCTTGGCGTTGAGCACCTGGTGGTCGATCTTCGCCTTCTTCAGCACCGACGAGAGCAGTTCGTTGGTCTCGATCGAGGTCGTGCCCACCAGCACCGGCTGGCCGCGCTCGACGCAGGCGCGGATGTCCTCGACCACCGCGTCCCACTTCTCGTTCGCGGTGCGATAGACCTTGTCGTTGCCGTCCTTGCGCTGCATCGGCCGGTTGGTCGGGATGACCACCGTCTCGAGGCTGTAGATCGAGTGGAACTCGAAGGCCTCGGTGTCGGCGGTGCCGGTCATGCCGGCGAGCTTGCCGTACATGCGGAAGTAGTTCTGGAAGGTGATCGAGGCCAGGGTCTGGTTCTCGGCCTG
>QXGG01309286.1_pt1 | contig 14270 bp, 10 predicted proteins | sample 1982491 | NCBI WGS metagenome assembly QXGG01 (sample SAMN09924614, study PRJNA488089) | Wastewater metagenome, whole genome shotgun sequencing project. | isolation source: South African research farm wastewater | place: South Africa: Irene, Agricultural Research Council, Animal Production... | reverse complement strand
CAGATCCGGCGACCTACGACTCGATCGAACAAGACGACCGCATCAACGTGCTCGGCTTGCCGCCAGTTCCCGGCCGTCCGGTGCGCTGTCAGATCGTGAAGACCGACGGGTCCACGGTCGACTTCGAGGGAGTCCACACGTTCTCCGACGAGCAGGTCGAATGGTTCAAGGCTGGCTCGGCGCTGAACATCGTTCGGGCACGCGTCGCCGGCGAACGCTGATTCCAGACGCTCGTCGAGCGTTCAGTCGGTTCCAGGTCGACGTTCGACTTCGGCTTCAGGATCTCCCTTGTAGCCGGGAGGATAGGACAAGCGCAGTTCTTCATCGGTCGGAGTTCGTCGAATACGCGCGTCGAGAGGCAGGTTCTCCTGGATCGCCGACATGAGCCTGCGCGTATTGGCATCGTGATCGTCACTCGTCACCCGAAGAGGTTCGCCGACCCGAATGCGAATCGTCGGCGGATTGACGACGTTCACGAGATTGGGAAGCCGAGCAGCACGCGGCCACACCTTCTCGGTGCCCCACAGGCCAACGGGAACCAGCGGCACATCGGCAGAGCGCGCAAGCCGCACAGCACCCCAACGTCCCTTCAATTCCGGTTCGAAGAAGGCCGGACCTCGCGGAATCGTCCCTTCAGGCATGATCGCCACGAGTTCGCCGGCCCGCAAGGCGTCCATGGCTGCGTCCAATGGCTGGTCGCTTCCGGTTCCTCGGTCCACGCGAATACCGCCGAGTGCTGTCGCGAGTTGACCGACGAGCGGCGCGTCGAAGACTTCCTTCTTGCCGAGGAATCGCACTGGGCGTCCGGACTTCGCCACGGTCACGGCCATGGCGAACACGTCGAAATACGAGCGATGATTGCCGCAGATGATCGCCGCGGAATCGGTCGGGATGTTCTCGGTTCCGTCGATGTCGAATTTCGCGAACGGAATGAATGTGGGTCGGGCGAGCTGCAACAACAGCGACTGCACTTCCATGTTGACGACGGGAACCTTCGCGACACCTGGCGGCACGTCGAAATGCAGAACGGGCCAGCGGCGCGCAGCGGCGACGACTGAGAGACGCGGATCCGGGTTCACTGCTGTCGGGTGACCGACTGCGGACAAAAGCGGCACGTCGTAGACGCTGTCGGAATAGGCGTAACAATCCTCGAGGTCGATTCCATGTCGGCGCGCCCACGTGCGAACTGCTGCCAACTTTCCGCTGTTCCAAACGAAGGGACCCTCGAGGCTGCCGTCGTAGGTTCCATCTGCCGTCACGCGATACTGCGTCGCGACGACGTCGTCGAATCCGAGCAGTTCCGCCAACGGTTCGACCAAGTCGCGCGGTGTCGTCGTCGCCATTACGAGCCGCCGCCCGTGTTGTCGGTGATCCTCGATCACCTGCCGAGCGAATCGCGGAACGAGGTCGGCCAATTCGGGAGCTGCACTCCGAGCAGCTGCGACCACGTCGTCGCGGCGACGTCCGCGCGCAGCGGACACCGCAAGTCGTGCGAGAGCCATCGACGGAAGAGTCTCTCCCACGCGATTGAACAATTCGAAGAGAACCCCTTCGCCTGGAAGCGCACGATCCGTGACACCCGCTCTCCGCATTGCAGCGGACAGCACCGGACCGCTGGCACCGACGAGAAGTGTGCGATCGAGATCGAAGAACACCGCTGCTTGCGTCCGCCCGTTTTCGCTCATGGCCTCACGGTAACGGGCACGATCGCACGCTGGAACGGGAAAGGCCCCGCTTGGGGGAAGCGGGGCCTCTCAACCTTGATCCCGGCGGAGGGGGGTCCGCTTGGGGGATCGTGTCGTGTGTGTTTGGGGGAAACACACAGCGATCAACGAGAAAAAGTATGCATCAGGTCCTGCCAACTTTCAAGTCGATATGCGAGATACTTGGTATCGTTTTTTCAGATGGATGTCCGCCAGATCCAATCCCTGATTGCGATCGCCGAACATGGCTCGTTTTCTGCCGCAGCACGGGTTCTCCACACGGTGCAGTCGAATGTGTCGGCCCATATCTCCCGACTGGAACGCGAACTCGGCGTCCTGCTCGTCGATCGCTCCACCGGACAGCTCACCGAGGAAGGTCTCGTCGTCCTCGAACATGGGCGGCGGGCAGTGCGCGAACTCGGCGAAATCACCACCGATCTCGCTGCTCTTCACGACGTCGTGGCCGGCGAGACCCGACTCGGGGTCATCGGGACGACCGGGCGTTGGCTCATGCCCCAGTTCCTCACCCGTCTGCACGAGGCCTACCCCGACGTTGCTCCTGTCATTTCAGAAGGTGGCACCTCCACGCTGATCCCCCGTCTCGTCTCCGGCCACCTCGATGCCGCGATCGTCCACCTCCCCGTCGACGAGCCCGACATCGGAGTCGAACCGCTTTTCGCAGAGGATCTGGTTCTCCTCGTCCATTCGCGACATCCATGGTCGGACGCTCGCGAACTCCACATCGAAGCCCTTGCAGAACACCCTCTCGTCCTGCCGCCGCCATCATCCACGTTGCGCAAGATCATCAACCGCGCGGCAACCGGCCATGGTGTCGTCCTGCACACTCTCGCCGAGATCGACGGTGTGCGCCTGCTTGCGTCGCTGGCTTTCGAAGGTTTCGGGGCAGCCATCGTGCCGGCGACTTCGGTCCCAGTGTGGTTGCGCGGAGACTTCAGCGTGATCAACGTGCCCGAATTGCCCCGACGTGTCGTCGGCTGGGCACAGCGCAAGCGGCCCAAACCAGGTGCCCCGACACGAGCAGCTCACGAAATCGTCAGACATACCATCGAACGTCGGGGCGGTCGACAACCCGGGCTCCATCTCGATGCCCAGTCGCTCCTGGTGACCGCTTGATCAGGACTCGCCTACGCTGACCCCGTGCGCCAGGGCGAATCGAAGACGTCGGTCGATCTGCGATCGCGAGTTCCCGGTGTTGCGCGTGCAAGTGTGCGCGACATCTCCGGACGTCGAGTCGTCTGGCTCGATGTGTCCGCCGACAGCCATCGCGGAGCACTGTCATCGGATTCCTCGAGCACCATTGCCGCTGCTGCCCGAGCGGCGTTCGACGCTCGTGTGCCTTTCATCGCCGTGCTCGCGTCATCCGGAGCGGACATTCGCGAGGGGTTTTCCGCGCTCCATGGATGGGGACTTGCCGCGCGCGCTCTCACGGACTGCTCGGGCAACGTTCCGACGATCATCATCGTCGACGGTCCTGCGGTCTCGGGACCTGCTCTTCTCCTCGGTGTCGTCGACCATGTGATCATGACCGAGAGCGCGTATGCATTCGTCTCGGGGCCCACCATGGTCGAGGAGTTCACCGGCATCTCCGTCGACAAGGATGAACTCGGAGGTGCCGGCATCCACTTGCGCTATTCGGGCGTTGCGACAGCCGTCGTGCCCGATATCGATGCCGCAATCGAATACGCGGAGCATCTCGTGTCTTTTCTTCCCGACCACTGCGATGCAGAACCGCCCGCCTCGTGGACCGATGACGACCCGATGCGAGCGACCCCGTCTGCGGGCGAGATCATTCCTGCAACCTCGACGGGCAGCTACGACGTGCGCAATGTGATCGCCGTATTGTGCGACGACGGCGATTTCCTCGAAGTGCGCAGCCAATGGGCCCCGAATCTCGTGACATGCCTGACGACGTTCGCTGGTCGAACTGTCGGAGTCGTCGCCAACCAGCCGATTGCCTTGGCAGGCACCTTGGACATCCCCGCATCCCAAAAAGGCGCCAGGTTCGTGGCCTTCTGCGATGCGTTCAACATTCCCCTGCTCACCCTCGTCGACACTCCCGGCTTCTACCCCGGCAAGGATCTGGAATGGCGCGGCATGATTCGCCACGGGGCGCAGCTGGTGTTCGCCTACGGACGCGCCACCGTGCCGCGTATCTGCGTCGTCTTGCGCAAGAGTTACGGAGGCGCATACATCGTGATGGATTCGAAGAAGATGGGCAACGACGTTTGCCTTGCGTGGCCGTGGGCCGAATTAGCCGTCATGGGCGCTGGCCAGGCCGCAGCGATCCTGCAGCGGCGAGCGACACCCGAAGAACGCTCTGCCTTCGAAGCCGATTACTCCGAACGCCTCTTGAATCCATACGTTGCTGCCGAACGGGGTTTCATCGATGCAGTCGTCGATCCCGCCGAGACCAGAGCGGCGATCTGCACCACCCTCGGCGCACTTGCCGACAAGCGCGAGAGCTTTCCGGGGCGCAAACATGACAACTCGCCCCTGTGAGACCGACCTGAGGTTCGGCGATGCCACCTGTCCGAGCCGTGGCTCGCCGTCACGGTATGGGGGAACCGGGGCCGACTGATTATCCTCGTCAACGGAGGAGAAAGCCTCCACACCACCGCACAACCCGAACAACGGGTTTCGACATAAAGGGGACGATCTACGGTGCCCGACACCATCACGATCATCGACGACCGCACCGGCAAGAAGGTCACCGTGCCGATCACCGACGGGGTCTTCCCCTCTTCTGCGATCCGTGAGCTCGACCCGAGCCTGTTCGTCTACGACCCTGCCTACTTGAGTACGGCGGCCTGCAAGTCGTCGATCACCTATCTCGACGGCGACAACGGAATCCTTCGCTATCGCGGCTATCCGATCGAGCAGCTCGCCGAAAAGAGCACGTTCCTCGAAGTCGCCTATCTGCTCTTGAACGGCGAACTTCCGAACGGCGCCCAACTCGACCAGTGGACCCACGACGTCACCCACCACACGTTCATCCACGAGAACATGCGCAAGCGTTTCGTGGACGGATTCCACTACGACGCACATCCCATGGGAATGTTCGTGTCGGCCGTCGCTGCACTCGGCACGTTCTACAATCAGGCCAAGGACATCGAGGACAAGGACAGCCGGGACAAGCAGATCCTCCGACTGATCGCGAAGATGCCCACACTGGCTGCGATGTGCCATCGCTTCTCCGTCGGACTGCCGTTCGTCTACCCCGACAACGACCTCTCCTTCTCAGCGAACTTCCTGCACATGATGTGGAAAGTCGGCGAATACCAGGTGAACCCGGTCCTCGAGCGCGCAATGGACGTCCTGTTCATCCTGCACGCCGATCACGAGCAGAACTGCGGAACGACTGCGATGCGCGTCGTCGGTTCCAGCCATGCCGATCCGTATTCGGCCTGCTCGGCTGCTGCCGCTGCTCTCTACGGACCGCTCCATGGAGGCGCGAACGAGGCAGTCGTGCGCATGCTCGAAGACATCGGTTCGCTCGATGAAGTGCCGGCGTTCATCCAGTCCGTCAAGGACGGCAAGGGTCGCCTCATGGGATTCGGCCATCGCGTCTACAAGAACTACGACCCTCGCGCGAGGATCATCAAGCAGGTCGCCTACGAGGTCTTCGAGGTGACCGGCAAGAACCCTCTTCTCGACATTGCTCTCAAGCTCGAAGAGGTCGCTCTGACGGACGAATACTTCACGAGCCGACGCCTGTACCCGAACGTCGACTTCTATTCCGGTCTCATTTATCAGGCCATGGGATTCCCGATCTCGATGTTCACCGTCCTGTTCGCAATACCGCGCACGGCCGGCTGGCTGGCCCACTGGCAGGAACTTCTTGCCGACAAGGATCAAAAGATCAGCCGACCGCGTCAGTGGTACACAGGGGCCGACACGCGCGACTACGTCGCTCTTTCTGCTCGCTGATTCGAGTGCGATGAACGCTGAGGTCGATCCTCACGCGCCGACCGAAACGATTGCGCATCCTGCGCCCTGGTGGGCGCGCTGTTTCTTCGGTCTCAGCGGCGGAGCGGCATCGCTCGCGTTCGGATCGGCATTCGCCGCGCTGCTGTCGACAACGTCAGCTGTCGACGCAGTCGGAAGCTCCTTCATCGATCGCACACCGGCTTGGCTCAAGGATCTGGCCATTGCCTGGTTCGGCGACGACAACAAGACGGCCCTGCGCGTGGGCATCTTCGTCGTCCTGGCCGGACTCGCGGTCGCCCTCGGTATCGCGAGCCGAGCGACGCCTGCGCCATTGCTTCTCGGAATCGTGTTTCTCACAGCTGTCGGAGCCGTGGCGATCTCCGAACGACCCGCACCGGCCGGGCGAGCTCTCATCGCATTGGCTCTTGGATCTCTCGTCGGCATCGGGGCATCGATCGCGATGTTTCGCGCAATGATGTCGCAGCTGCGTCGCCGAACCACACCGTCACCTTCGCGAGCTCCACTCGGCTGGGACCGACGAGGCTTTCTGGTAGCAGCTACTGCCATTGCGGCCTCATCCGCTGTCGCCACCGGAGTGTCGGTTCGAAGCGGGCGTGACAACGCTCGCCGTATCGCCGCTCAGCGCCCGACGTCGCTCCCTGCAGTGGATCCCGATCGCCGCGCTGTTGCCAACCCTCCTGCAGTTCACGAAAATGTTCGATTCATCACTCCGAACGACGAGTTCTATCGAATCGACACAGCGCTGTCGTTTCCCCGCGTCGACCTCGATCGCTGGGAGCTTCGCATCCATGGAATGGTCGAACGCGAAGTCGTCCTCACATATCGAGATCTTCTCGCTCTCGAACAGGTCGAACGCACGATCACACTGTGCTGCGTCTCGAACGAAGTCGGAGGACCGTACATCGGCAATGCCGTCTGGCAGGGAGTGCTGCTCGCCGACGTTCTCGAGTCGGCTGGCGTGTCACCTGGAGCCGAGCAGGTCTTCAGCACCAGTCTCGACGGCTGGACATGCGGCTTCCCCGTTTCAGCAGCCACCGACGGACGCGATGCCCTGATCGCGATCGGAATGAATGGCGAGCCGCTGCCGCTGCGTCACGGCTTTCCTGCCCGCCTCGTCGTTCCGGGACTGTATGGATACGTCTCCGCGACCAAATGGCTCGCTGAGATCGAACTCAATCGCTGGGACGACGCCCGCGGATATTGGCTGCCGCGCGGCTGGGCCCGTCTCGCGCCCGTCAAGACGCAGTCGCGCATCGACGTTCCTCGCCGCAACGACGATCTCACCCCTGGCCTCGTGCGCATCGCCGGAGTCGCCTGGGCTCAACATGTGGGAATCTCTGCTGTCGAGGTCCGCGTCGACGACGGACCATGGGGTCGGGCAACTCTGAGCGACGATGTCTCCGATGACACGTGGCGGATGTGGACGTTCGACTGGATGGCGACATCGGGTCGGCACACGATCCAGGTGCGCGCGACCGACAAGAACGGCATCACGCAGACCGACGTGGTCTCCCCTGTCGCACCCGACGGTGCAACGGGGTGGCACACGCGCCGAGTCGAAGTCGCCTGACGGCTACTGCGCTGCTCGACACTGAGCAAGGTCGAAACGGAATCGGCCCGCATCCTCGACTCGACATCCGATGCTGTCGAGTCGTCGGATCAGATCGTCAAAGGCAGATTCGAGCGAGGGCAGCATCTGCAGACGCGCGAGATCGGCCGCGAACGCTTCCTCGAGATGGACGCCATCTGGTCTTTGCTGTCGTCCCTCGGGTGAGTCCGCCGGCGCCAGAGCATCGTCGATGCTGATGCGTTCGACGGTCTCCCAATTCCGCTCCCAGCGTTCGATCTGAGCGCGCCATGCGGCATGGGCTTCGACCTCGTCGCCGAGAACACCTTCGTCAGGGCGCGTTCTGGGATTGTCGAGGACCACGATCGGAACGGCCCATGGTGCGAGGACATCGAGAAGGGACGCCATGAGAGCGTCGTAGTCCTGTTCGTAGTCGGCACTCCCCGGTGTCACCACAGTTCCATCCAGCGCGCGATACGACCATTGGTTCGCCACTCCCCCGACGACGAACAGCACATCGATCTCCCCGGCACGTGCATTCACGATCTCGACGTTGTCGGGACAATACGACGTCTCCTGAGAGGCGCGCGGACGATCGAAGACCTCAGTGGCACGAACCAAGGGGCAGCCGAGGACTCCTGCAGAGACGACGCCGACCGATTCGGTCTGCGCCAGTGCACGAGCGACGTTCTCAGCCGTCGAATCGCCGATGACGAGAACCCGCAACGGCCCCGTGCGAGCTGCCGTCTCGACGTCGGGAACGGTCGAAGCAACAGTGCTCAGGGTGCGCACGTCTGTTTCCGGTTCTCCCGAGACGGTGCGCAAGGCCACGAGCGGAATTGCCAACGTCACCATGGTCGCAGCGACGGTGCCCACGGCGAAGGAACTCCGAGTCGGAAGGAATCGGCGTTCGCGAATCGGCTTTTCGACCACGACGTACGACAGCATCGTGACGACAATGGTCAGAGCGAGTCGCACTGCGAACAACGCCACTCCCCCGAAACCGACGCGTTCGGCATCGAGCCACGTGAAGATCGGCCAGTGGAACAGGTACAGGCCATAGCTGACTTTGCCGATGCGCACGAGAATTGATGTCGACAGGATCGATTGCATGGGACCGGGTATCAGAGCACCGATCACGCATACGAGCGACAGCAACGCGAACGCCGGGAGAGCTCCCGCGTACACCCAGGGCGAATTCGTCGATGACCATCGAGCGAGAGCGACCACTGCGATGAGTGCGACAACCGACGCCCAGGACACGAAGCGCATACCAAAACCCGAGTTCGACATTCGCGAGTTTGTGTTCGGAGTAGCCGTCCATACTCTCGGCCCGATGAGCGCTGCCGCTCCAACCCCGATCAGCAGTTCGGCTGCGCGAGCATCGGTTCCGTAATAGAGGCGATCGCCGTCGAGAAAGAGAACGGCGACGACAGCAGACACTGCTGCGAGACCGAGCGCGCCGTAACCGAACGTTCGTCGACCCGCCCCGAGAGCGACGACGATCACGACGAGCAGAGGAATGACGACGTACATCTGCTCTTCGATCGCAAGAGACCACAAGTGAATGAGAGGACTCTTCGTCGAAAAGATCTCCTCATAGGACAGCGCTGACACGATCGAGCGCCAGTTGCTCGCATAGAACACGGAAGCGATCGCGTCGCCGCGCAGCCGCGACTGCTCGACCGATGTGCTCAAGCAGATTGCCGCAGTGCTCACGGCTGCGATCGTGACGAGCGCTGCCGGAAGGAGCCGCCGAAAGCGTCTCTCCCAGAACGAGATCAGATCCACCCTTCCCGTCGAGTGGATCTCACTCACCAGGAGAGATGTGATGAGAAATCCGGACAGCGTGAAAAAGACCGATACACCGAGAAATCCGCCCGGCAGCCAGTCCAGATCGGAGTGGAAAAAGAGGACCAGAACGACAGCGATCGCACGGAGACCGTCGAGACCGGGTCGGTAGTCGATCTTCATCTCAGGAGCGGCTCGCGTCGAGGGGCCTCGCGGTTCATGGGCTCAGCCGAATGAACCGGTTCATCCCACGGATGTATCGACATCGATCAAGATTTTGCCAGTATTCGCGTTGCGCTCCATGTGATCGTGAGCCCGCGCTATGTCTGCCAGAGCGAACCGCGTGTCGATGACCGGTCGCAGTCGGCCATCGTCGAACAGAGGCAGGACTTCTCGTGCGAAACGACGGGTGACAGCGACCTTTTCCTCGATCGGCCGGGCGCGCAGCGTCGTGCCGATCCATTGCGCTCGCTTCATCAGAAGCAGTCCGACATTGACCGGTGTCGTCGCTCCGCCCATCAAACCGACTTGAACGATGCATCCCTTGTTCGCGACTGCTCGCAGGTTGCGGTCCACTTCTTCGCCGCCGACGACGTCCAACACGACGTCGACGCCCTCGGGCACTGCTCGCTGAACATCTTCGAGCCAGGTGTGCGGAGACCTCTCGATAACGAGGTCGGCACCGAGGTCGCGACACGCCTCCATCTTCCCCCTCGAGCAGGTGACGGCAATACGGGCACCGATCGCCTTTGCAATCTGGATGGCGGCCGTGCCGACACCCGATGCACCGGCGTGGACCAGCGCCCATCGGCCCGAGGTCAGACCGCCTTGGACGACGAGAGCGTCCCATGCGGTCAGGAACACCTCGGGAATCGCAGCGGCATCGCCGAGATCGATGCCATCGGGAACTCGCATGAGCTGGCGTTCGTGAGTGCAGATCATTTCCGCATGTGCACCGCCGGCCTCGATGGCCATCACGCGGTCACCCGGTTTCCACATGGTGACCCGCGACCCGACCTCGTCGACGACACCAGCGAATTCGAGGCCGGGGATCTCGTGCGTGAGCCACGGCCGAGGATCGGCATAGCCGCCCATGCGCTGCAAGATGTCGGCCCGGTTGAGTGCGGTTGCCCTGATTCGCACCCGAACCTCGTCGGGGCCTGGCATCGGATCCGGGACGTCGTCGATCGAGAGTACTTCCGAACCACCGCGTGATCGCAGGACGACGGCGCGCACGAAACGTCAGGCCATCTTCTGCTGCAGCCGTCGATCGATCGCTGCGAGATAGTCCTCGGTCGTCAACCACGGCTGATCCTTCGAGATCAAGATCGCAAGATCCTTCGTCATCTCGCCGGCCTCGACGCTCTCGACGCAGACCTGATCCAGCTTCTCGGCGAAATCGATCAGTTTCGCGTTGTTGTCGAGCTTGCCTCGGTGCTTCAAACCGCCCGTCCACGCGTAGATCGAGGCGATCGGGTTCGTGGAGGTCTTGTTGCCCTTTTGGTGCTCTCGATAGTGACGGGTCACCGTTCCGTGGGCGGCTTCAGCTTCGACCGTCTTGCCATCGGGCGTCATCAGCACCGACGTCATGAGCCCGAGCGATCCGAAACCTTGGGCGACGGTGTCACTCTGCACGTCACCGTCGTAGTTCTTGCAGGCCCAGACGTAGCCGCCTTCCCACTTCATCGCACATGCAACCATGTCGTCGATCAGGCGATGTTCGTACGTGAGGCCCTTGGCTTCGAACTCGGCCTTGAACTCGTTGTCGTACACCTCCTGGAAAAGGTCCTTGAACTGTCCGTCATAGGCCTTGAGGATCGTGTTCTTCGTGCTCAGATAGACCGGGTAGTTGCGCGACAGTCCGTACCGCATCGACGCGCGCGCGAAGTCGCGAATCGAGTCGTTGAAGTTGTACATGCCCATCGTGACGCCGCCGTCCTTGCCGAACTTCGCGACTTCCATCTCGACTGGCGCGCTGCCATCGGCAGGCGTATAGGTGATCGTCACGGTTCCTGCACCCGGCACTTTGAAGTCGGTTGCCTTGTACTGATCGCCATGGGCGTGACGTCCGATCACGATCGGCTTGGTCCAGCCAGGAACGAGTCGCGGAATGTTGCGGCAGATGATCGGCTCCCGGAACACCACGCCGCCGAGAATGTTGCGAATCGTGCCGTTGGGCGACTTCCACATCTTCTTGAGACCGAATTCTTCGACGCGAGCTTCGTCCGGAGTGATGGTTGCGCACTTGACGCCGACCCCGTGCTTCAAGATCGCGTGGGCCGCATCGATCGTGACCTGGTCGTCGGTCGCATCGCGGTACTCCATGCCGAGGTCGTAGTACTCGAGGTTCACGTCGAGATACGGCAGGATGAGGCGCTCCTTGATGAACTGCCAGATGATGCGAGTCATCTCGTCACCATCGAGTTCGACGACCGGGTTGTCGACTTTGATCTTGGCCATGGGCTACGCCTCCACATCGAGTGTCGGTTCCAGCGCCGACACGGGATTCATGCCAGCTCGAACACTGGCGTTTCGTCAGGACCGATCTGACGATCGGTACTTGTATTGCACTTGTCCACACTAGCCGGTACGTCTGGGGGGACTGGAGCCATCACGCCAGAGCGCGTCCCCGCACCATGCCCGCGGCGGCGATTAACGTCGCCGCATGGCTGATCTCTTGGACCTATCGGCGCGCATCATCGACTCCGGCCACGCCGACCAGCCCGTCAATCGGGTCACGAACGAAATTTCCGAGATCGCACCGGATCTCGCCATGGTCGAGAGCTTCAGCCACGTGGCCGCCTGGGATGTCGACGGCGACCTCGTGTGCTTCGACACCTCCGGCGCCCACACCGGCGCCGACGTGGTGACATCGATTCGCACGTGGCGTCCCGACAACCCGTTTCGCACTCTCGTGTACACACATGGGCACGCCGATCACGTCGGAGGCTCTGGGTTCTTCGCCGCGGATTCGCGAACAGTCGGCATCGAGCCGACCGTCATCGGACATGCCAGCGTGATGAAGCGCCTCGCGCGCTATGACGCGACGGCCGGCTGGAACGTCATGATCAACGCTCGCCAATTCGGCGGGTTGCGCGGTGAGATGAATCTGCAAGTCGGTGAGGCCGATTCGGGCAAGGCCGTCGAGGTGCGACCAGGTGCACGACGCTTTCTGCCGGCGTCTGTTCTGCAGCCGACTCTCGAAGTCGACGATCACGCCCAGATCACGCTCGCATCGGGCGCGACAATGGATCTCTTCCACGATCGCGGCGAAACCGATGATCATCTGTGGACGTGGGTTTCCGAGAGGAAATGGATCTTCTCTGGCGACTTCGTCATCTGGAATTTCCCCAATGCCGGCAATCCGCAGAAGGTTCAGCGCTATCCGCTCGACTGGGCGCGTGCACTGCGCAAGATGCGGGCGCTCGGACCCGAACTTCTCGTCCCTGCACACGGTCTGCCGATTTCGGGAAAGGAGCGTATTGCTCGGGTCCTGGACGACATCTCGACCGCACTCGAAAACCTCCATGACGACGTGCTCGCGATGATGAATGCTGGCGAGACGCTCGATCACATCGTGCACACGGTGCGTGTCCCTGATGACACGCTCGCCAAACCGTACTTGCGGCCGCTGTACGACGAGCCCGAATTTGTCATCCGCAACATCTGGCGCCTGTACGGCGGATGGTGGGACGGCGCACCGGCGCGCCTCAAGCCCTCTCCCGACCAGCACCTCGCACGTGCACTGACCGACCTCGCCGGCGGATCTCTCGTCATGGCCGAACGTGCTCGCCGCGCTGCCGAAGACGGTGACTTCCGCCTTGCGTGCCATCTCATCGATTACGCCGCCGATGCCGATCCGGAAAATCGCGCGGTGCATGCCATTCGCTCCGAGATCTATCTCGTGCGCCGCAAAAACGAGACGTCTCTCATGGCCAAGGGCATCTTCATGGGCGCAGCCCGCGAATCACAGGCAGTCCTCGGCGACAAGTGAGGGGCGCGCGATCAGCGTCAATTCGACGGCGCGGGCTCCGGCGGTTCGGAACTACGGTGAGCACATGCATCATGTGAACTTCGGCCGCACAGGTCTCAAAGTGTCTCGTCTGTGCCTCGGCACGATGACGTTCGGGTATCAATGCGACGAGGAAACGTCTGTGCGGATTCTCGATGCCGCCGCTGAGGCCGGTATCGATTTCATCGACACCGCAGATGTGTACCCACTCGGCGCTGCACCGGATCTGTTCGGACGAACCGAGGAGATCCTTGGGCGCTGGCTGAAGGGCCGGCGGGATCAGTTCATCGTGGCCAGCAAGTGCTTCTTCCCGACTGGTCCGAAACCGTGGGACAGCGGCAACTCTCGGCAGAACATCATGCGTGCCGTCGAGGCCTCGTTGCGCCGGCTCGACACCGACCACATCGACGTTTACCAGATCCACTCATGGGATTCCTCAACGCCGATCGACGAGACCCTGCGCGCCCTCGACGATCTCGTGCGCTCGGGCAAGGTGCGCTACATCGGATGTTCGAACGTCCTCGCATACCAGTTGGCGCGCGCCATCGGCCGCGCCGAGGTGCTCGGTGTCACCGGGTTCGAGTCGGTGCAGCCGAGATACAACATGTTGTTCCGTGAGAACGAGCGCGAACTGTTTCCGCTCTGCAACGAAGAGAGCATCGCCGTCATTCCGTACAACCCGCTCGCGGGCGGTTTCCTCACCGGCAAACACCAGCGCGGCGAACCCACAGCCGGTGGCCGCTTCACTCTCGGGTACGCAGCTGGGAGATATCAGGAGCGCTACTGGCATGACCGCATGTTCGACACGGTCGACCATCTGCGTGTCATGGCCGAAGAAGCCGGCATCTCGATGGCCACGCTGGCCGTGCAATGGGTACTCGACAATCCTGTGGTCACGTCGCCGATCATCGGCGCAAGCCGCCCCGAGCAGCTCGCCGATGCGATTGCCGCCATCGATGCTCCGTTGGATGACGGCTTCCGCACGCGCATCGATGCTTTGACCTACGAGTACCGTTTCGGCGACAACGCCCGCTGATGAGTTGTTGGCACGCGTCGCTGTCTTTGCAAGCGTGACATCACAGCGAAACGAATCTCACTTCGTGTCAGGGAGTCCCGCATCCGCCACGCGCTCGAGATAGCTCTCGAGATAGTCCTCCCGCAGGTCGATCCACGGTCTCGTCGACGCATTGCCGATGCCGCCCGGAGGACCCCAGAACTCGTACGCGAT
>QXGG01230172.1_pt1 | contig 14307 bp, 13 predicted proteins | sample 1982491 | NCBI WGS metagenome assembly QXGG01 (sample SAMN09924614, study PRJNA488089) | Wastewater metagenome, whole genome shotgun sequencing project. | isolation source: South African research farm wastewater | place: South Africa: Irene, Agricultural Research Council, Animal Production... | reverse complement strand
CACTCGGAACACCCCGCAGGTGCCCGACATCAGTTTGGAATGCTGTCCGCCTTCAGCGTGGAACAGCGTCCGCCATCACGCTGGAACACTGTCCGCCATCAGCATGGAGTCGTGTCCGCCATCGCGTGGAATACGCACTCCGCAGCTGCGCGGATGAAAGCGGTTTCTTCGGTTGATGAGCAGGCCAGGTCGCTGGAGCGAATCGGTTCTGCGTCGGTTGATGCGTACCGTAGCCAGGGGTCGTGTTCGAACCTCCGTTGAGACGCGTAGTCCGCAGCCCACGACGGATCGCAAGCCCACAGGGATCGAAGGGAGGTTCGTGTTGCATCGTCACGAAGGCAACTCAGGAAGACGCCGCCATCCGCACCAAGACCCTCTACTGCCCAGCGAAACAGGGTGATCACCTCGCCGGTGGACCCCGCCTCTGCGATCAGCGGAAGCAGCTGTAAAACGCGAGTGTCGTTCATGGCTGCATGCCCGCTCGACTGATATCCGCTGCCTTCAGTGATTTTCTGCAAATGCAGCATGACCTTCGCGAACCAGCTTACTGAACAGCAGGCCATCTTCAAAGCGAAGGGGCTCAACAGCACACCAGTGGTCGAAGGTCTTTACGTCACTAAACACCATCGTCTGTACCAGCCGCATGCCCGCACCTTGACGCAGGGTACGCTCCATCAACAGACCGTAGTTGGTGACACGCAGCAGGATGGTCACTGCGCCATCACTGGTGGCCAGCAAAGTATCTCCCGGCGCTGCAAGCGCAGCATTGCGGCCCGCGGCCAAACCGGAAGAGTCAGCACGCTTCGCGACCAATGCTGAGCGCTTGGCGCCCAGAGGGCGAGCGGGCATGTCGATGGAATCGATGCGGCGTTTGACCGATGGTCGGGTCAACACAGATGGTGCTGACGCCCTAACCATGGGAGTCTGAAAAGTGTTCATCTCCACCCCTGCAGATCTGATCTGGTTGACCAATAGGTCACTCGGTGCTGGCACCGAGCGACCCACGCTCCAAGTCTCAACTGACTGGATAGAGGGGAGGGTAGACAAACGCGTCGTGCGATGTCAAAGGAAATCCGGTCAGGGCGACCAAATCTGCAGCTAGGTCAGTCGTGCTAAACGACGACTCCCCAATGTACGCGACTCGTCAAATCACTGCGGGTGCGCTGCTTTGGCTCAAAGCCTCCAGCAGCAAAAATGCGTCGTCAGCCCGACTCACGGGGATGAACAGGTGATCGTGGTGGAAGGCGGCGACCGCGTTGCAGGGGATGCCTGCCTTGGCCAAAGTCGTGGAGATCATGGCCAGGAAGCCGATGGCTTCCAGCGACGAGTGCACGGTTAGCGTGATGAGTTTGGCCTCGAAGATGTAGGGCACTTTGGCCCGAACTGCTTGAGAGCGCTCCACGATGGCTGTCAGTCCTTCTGATTCCCTGAAGGTGCAGATGGGAGAGAAATCAACAGGGAGGCAGTGATCCTGGAAGGTGCAGTAGACGTAGGTCTCTGGCCGAAGGTCTGGGGCCATCAATTTCTGCAGCCGAACTTGGTCTTTTTCTCCGCTCATCCGATGGCCTCCTGCGCACGGCAATGGTGTTGGCTTTCGGCACTGATTATGGGCGGCTGGCGTTCGTCCGGCGCGTGCACAAGTGCGCAGTTGCACCGCCGAATGGGTCGGTTTAGCTGAATTGACGCGCGGCCAAAGTTCCTAAACCCCGGCGTTCAAGCGGGATCTGCTGCTACCGTCTGGCGCAGCCCGGAACAGTCCCCCGCCAACCACTGCTTTGGCCGCCGGGCATCAGACGGCAAAGCACAGTGAGAAGGAGTGTCCACATGGCACCGACTTCCGAAGTCCTCGCGGACATGGCCGATCTTCGCGATCAATTGAGGCAGCAGGGCAGCCCCTACAGCGAACTGTTCAAGCTGCGTCCTGCGCGGGTGCTGCTCGATATTGCGTTCGATTGGGCGCTGATTCTGGGCGCAGTCGCCGCTGTCGTTTGGATCGATGCGGTGCTTGCGCCGTTGTCGGTCTTGGTGATCTCTAATCGGCAAAGGGCACTGGGCAACATCCTGCACGACGCGGGTCACCGGAACATCTGGAGAGAAAAGCGTCGGAACGATCTTGTCGCCCGTGCTCTGGTGGCGCCATTGCTGTTTGCCAGCCTCTCCCGATATCGGGAAACACATTTCCAGCACCATCTGAAGTTGGGCCGTACGCGGGGTGACCCCGACTTGATACCTGGGCAGGAAAATCTTCCATCGCTTTGGGTGGTCAGTTTCGCCAGGTGCTTCCTCTCGTGGCCTACCTGGCTAGGCTCAATGAGCGGTCATCTGTTCGATAAGGAGGTCAGCTTGCGGAGCAAAGCCTTCATCTTGGGATGGTGGGTGGGCCTCGTCGGTGTCCTGGCCCTTTTGGGTGGTGGCGATTTTGCGTTGGCTTTTGTGTTGTTGTGGCTAATTGCGAGGGCGACCTTCTTTCATTGCATCACCACTTTTCGCGAGATGTGCGATCACTTCGGACTGCAGCCGGGTGGGGTGTTTGGCTTCACCCGCGACATGGTCTGTCACGGCCCCTGGCGCTGGACCTTTCATCCGCGCAACAACGGCTACCACCTCACCCACCATCTGTTGCCAGCGGTTCCGTACTACCGACTTCCCGAAGCTCACACTCTGCTGTGTCAGTTGCCCATGTTCGAGGATCGATCACACATCTGCCGCGCCTACTTCCGCACCGCGAATGCGGTGACAAATGAGTGGCAGAGCAGGGCGGCGACGTGATGGATCGCGTCCTGAGCAGCGTCCAGATCGCTGCGTTGTTGGTGTCGGCCAGTTACGGCATCGGCTTCTTGTTCGGCTCTGGGGAACTGGCCCTGACTCACGGGATGGCTGGAAGCATCTACGGCATTGCCACTGGGTTCGGCATGCTCGCACTTGCACTGGTGGCAAAGCCTTTGTGGAAGTCTGGTTTGTCCGTGTGGGACTTGTTTGGGCGTGCCTACGGTACACAACTGCGCGGCTTGGTGGCGGCGCTGTCTCTGGTCTGGATGGCAGGTGTGCTCGCCGCACAGATTCATGGCGGAGTGGCTGTCGCCCGCTTGCTGGGAGTACCCGATCCGCATGGACTGATCGTCGTGCTGGGTCTGATCTACGCTGCAGCACAGATGAGTTTGCGCATCGCGTCGGGCGTCTTTACGGGATGTCTCCTGTTGAGCGGTTTGGTTCTGGTGTACGCGCTCGTAGCTGCTGACGGGCTGGCACTCTACCTGGGGGCAGTACCTAGATTTGTGGAGGATCTGGATACCTTCAGTCCAACACAACTGGGCACCATGTCGCTCGCCGTTTGCCTACTGGTTGTCACAGGGGCCGACTACCACCAGTTCGTGATGTCTGGTCGAACCGCCCGGAACGCCGTGGTCGGGTGCGCCATGGCCGGACTGGCGCTGATTCTCATTGGGTTCTTGCCAGCGGCTGTCGTGATGGCCATGCAGTCAGGCGGTGTGCTGGCGGACATGCCAGATGGCAAGCAAGTCATCCCGTGGGCGTTGTCCCACGCGGTAGGCGGCCTTGCTGGGGGACTGGGAGCCGGCATGTTGGTCGCACTGTCTCTTGCTGCGCTGGGTTCGGGTGCGGCGATTCTGCGGGCCATGGCATCCGCGATGAGTACGACCCCGACGGGCAAGAGCCGACCCAGGCTTGCTTCGGCCGCAGCACTCTTCATCGGCGCTGCACTTGCCTCGCGAGATCAGGGCATCGTAGAAACCATGGTGTCGGTCAACATCATTTACCTGGCCAGCGTCGGTGTTTGCTTTGCTGCGCTGCTGGCAGATATCAGCCTGACGCACCAGCGTGCCAGGGCCACCATGGTCGCGGGGCTTGTCGTGTCTGGATGCGTTTATGCAGCAAGTTGGCTGGGTCTGTTGGCCCCGCAGGCTGACGCTCTCTCGCTGGGCGCCGGACTTGCAGCATCAATGGGTGTTGCAGTCGGCTTTGGCCTTGTCGCAGGCCACCAGCGGGCTGACGTGACGAAGTCTTGTCGCTGAGTCGCCCGACCCTGCTACCACCTTCACAGAATCGTCCACTGCGCGCGAAACCAGCTCTCGCTGAGCCACCTTGACGATCAGCGCAGTGATGTCGTGAGCCAAAGGCGGTTCGAGTTCCCAGTGGTGCCAGTAGAGATCGACCATGACCCCGTGGTTGGGGCACAGGTCAATGAGCCGTCCACTGTCGACCAAGGGTTGGGCCTGGGTGCTCGGTATCAGGCCATAGCCAGCACCCATTGCCACACCCTCCAGCAAGGCCACTGGCGAAGGCAGAAAGTGTTTCGCGTACCGGTCAATAGAAAACCCGAATCGGCTTTTCAGGAAGTCGTCATGCAGAGAGTCTTTTCGATTGAAGAGGACGGCTGGAGCAGCGAGAACCGACGGAACGGTCAATCCGTCTGGAAACGCGCTCTGCGCGAATTCAGACGTTGAATAGCAACGGTACTCCATGGCGCCGAGGCATTCGGCGACAAAACCGTCTGCTGCCTTGGGACTGGTCGATATGCACCCGATGACTTCGCCGCGCGACAGCAACTGCGATGTATGGTCTTGGTCGTCGGCAATCACTTCCAGTGCCACAAGCTGGCTTAGAAGGAGTTCCTTCAACACCTCTGGAAACCATGTGGCCAATGAATCCGCATTGACAGCAATGGACAGGGGTACAGGGGCATGTGGTTTGGGGCGCGGCACCAGCTCCTGCAAGGCCGAGCCTTCCAAAATCCGCAACGCCTTCACGTGGCGGAGCAGCACTTCTCCCGCTGGGGTGGGTGACACTGGCCGATCCCTAAGCACCAGAACTGTCGACAACGATTCTTCCAGTGCCTTGATTCGTTGGGAGACGGCCCCCCTTGTGATGCTCAATGCAGTCGCCGCTTTTTCAAAGCTCTGCTGCTCAATCACCACAGCAAAAGTTTCCAACTGATCACGATCCAGCATGGGTACCTCCCGATGTCTGGCTGACGCGGTTGCCAACCTGCGCCATTTAGGGGGTCAAGCAGAAAATGTGTCGATGATTCTCAGGTATCAATCGCTTCTGATGAGTTACGAGCGGTGTCGAGTATTTGCCTATTCAAGACGGAAAGGACAATTGGTGGTGTACAAAAATTACACTCGGTTGCCGTGCGGACTGAATTGTTTGGTGCGAAACGGCACCCTAGAGCTACCAGATGAAGGAGGTGCTCCATGTGGCTGTTGGTCGCTCGTGAACCGAGGCAAGATGCCCCCCACTGGCCGGGCAGAACAAGTCTTGCTGCGTTGGACGCGGTTGCGTGGCCTCTGGCCGCCGCTTCCTCGATGCTGCTGTCGAATCAGCCGCTTGGAGTCGTCGGCCCTGTGTTGACCGTCGCGGCTGTAGCGCTATCGGTGGCCCGGCTTCGCCGCGCCGTCTCTTTCAACCACCGCTACCACTTCACCACCTGGCGATGGGGTGGGGTAGTTCTCGGTCTGTTGATGATGGGCTTTGCCCTCAGGCTTGCCGCTTGAGGGCTGAGAAAGGCGGGGGGTGCTGATTCCAAAGCGGGCCGGATCATGAAGCCACTCCATCGTGTTGCGCCAGACCTTCCGGCGCCACGGGCGTGGCTGGGCCCAAGGGAAAGCGTATCGGGTTCGAAAGGCACCGGTAGCGTCTTGTCCCAATACGATCATGAGCATGTCCGCGCGCTTGGCGTCTGAATCGTGGATGACTAGGTCGCCTGGCTGCCACTGTGTAGTGTTCGGATCGTGAATTAGGCCCATGGCACCCCCCACTCAGCGTTGCACTCAGTGAGCCGCCATCGGACGGGTCTCGCTCCACGCTTCTATGTCGGTGCTCCGCCATGCGACCGCATGGGAAGTCAGACGCACCGGGCTGGGAAACTGTTTGCTTGCGATCAACCTGTAGATGGTTGACCGTCCGAGCCCCGTGATCTTCATGACCGCGTGCATTCGCAAGAAGACAAGCGCGGGCTGCTCTCGATGATCGGTCAATGAGCCTGTTTGAGGATGTTGCATGGCGCACCCCTGATAGAAGCGACGCCTTCACTATGGGGCAGAGAGTCCGGCGCTGGCCGCTGGATTTAGCCGAAAATCATGCAGCCAAGTGGCCCTCGATGACTGTTCGATGATGCGTATAAGCAGGTCACTAGCAGGCAAGGAAACCTTGACCCTGCATCGCCTGGCCATCATTTCCAACCTCATCCCACACGACACCTGCTTCTATGGCCTTGACGAAGCGCTCCGCACTGAATCCGTCGGGGTACATCGTCGTCCTGCTGTATGACTGGTCTTGATCAAGGGATTCGGTGAGTTCTGGCGATGCAGTCCGAAACTCGGAGAGGTCTTTCAGTTGGTGGCGATCATCGCGAAGGGCGATGAGCATCTCCTCGACCGAGATCTTCAGGAAACCGGAGAAGCGTTGGTGATCGCTTTCGATGGACGTGTCGACGATCCACCCATGGTGATGCGTGATGCTCTGGCCGTCATTCAGGCCAATGGCCATGCGGAACTCGGCGGAGCTTTCGACTGCACGCAACACCGCTGCCATCTTGCGTTGCAACTGCAACCCGGCTTTCCTCAACGTCGTTGTGGCGTGGACCCATGCTTCCCGTTGTGATCGGCGAATGAAGGTCGATTTCACCTCCAGCACGAACAGGTGACCGTCGCGTGCTGCGATCACGTCCACTTCGCCAGGATCGTCGAGTGCCTCTTCGCGCGGGGGCTGCCAGTTGAGCTGGACTCGAAACCCGTGTGATTCGAGCACCCTGGCCAGGCTGGCTTCGATCCGTTGAGTCTCTTTCTGGACATTGCCGCGCCGAGAGCCCAGCCGCCGCAGGTTGTTGATGGCAGCGGTGCTGTTGTTCTGCATACCGACAATCCAGGGCAACTGGACCAGGGTGGCGCCGAACTTCAGTACCGGGCGTTCAAACAGGTGGGGTTGAAGTCCTGGCTCGCGTTGTTGCAAACGTGTCGCCATGACCGCCATGTCGTAGGTCCAGAAGTACAGGATCGCAGACGCCATCCTAGGACTTCCCTTGGGCTGGGATTCGTTGACCGTCCAGCCGGTGATGTTGCTGATCTTCGCTTCGCGACCCGACCAGGTGATGGGCAGACGATTCTGCATCCCGTTGAGCAAACCCTCCATGGTCATGTGCTGGAGCGCAGAACGCCAGTCGCCCATGGAATCGAGTCGATCAGCAAATGCCACGAGGAAGTCGCGCTCAAAGTGGGCCGACATCAGGTTGAGCGAAAGCAATGCCTGGAACACGTTGACAGCCTCACCCGTGTCCGATGTGACTTCATCCGCAATACCGTAGACCTCTTGAAGTCGAAGCTTGGCTTGCAGGGCCCGGAGCCAGGCCATCCGGTTGGCATCGGCGTTTTCTGGTCGTCCGATGTCCCATCGACCTGGATCTTCTGCGACGTATTCGACAAACTCGTCAATTGCGCGGTGAAACCAGTAGTCGTGCAAACGCCTGAGCTTGTGGCCGTCGTTCTTCCAGGCGGTTCGAGCCGCTGGGTCAACCTCCACGATTTCCAGGCGGTCTTCGTGTCGCACAAACCTGATGGAATCGTCGTAGCAGAAGGCATCCGCAGACCGACTGATGAACTCGTTCAGCTCGATCTGCGCGTCCAGCAGCGCATGAAATGCATGGAAGTTCTGTACCGCTTCGCTTGCACCACCACGTCCCTCGTCAAACAGAATGGGGCGGAGATGGCGGGCGAGGGACAAGCCAATGCTTGCATCGTTCAGCTTCAGTGACGACCCATCCGTCGTCTCCAGCTTCCAGGCCAGCAAATCATTGATGGCATGCCATGCAAGCTCGGTGCGGCTTTCGTCTCCTTGCCCGGCCTTCATGGAGGCGATGTCTTTGCCCACCAGGCATTCGAAGGCGTAGAGGCTCGCATAGACCAGGAAGTCGAAGGCCGAGAGGTGGGTCAATCGATCTTTTTCAATCTGCACATCCGCCACTCGCAGCCGATGCGCCTGATCAAAGATGTCCAGCACGCGGCACAGCTCACGGACTGCCGGGCAGCTTGCTCCTGCCAGTGTGAGTTCCGCTCGACGGAGCGGTTGTTGGTTCAGGACCAGCCCGGAGTACCTGACCGCCCGGATCAGGGCATCGGGCGCGATTTGAGCGACCGCGTTGACCAGGCCTTCGACCGCAAGTTGCTCTTGACTGAGGTACCGGGCCAGGGCCAGCACCATGGGCTCGGTGGACCAGGCACTGGTAGGGCAGTCCTTCACCGCGCGACTCAACCAGAACAGTTTGTCGCGTTCCTTTTTGGCGAGCTTGTGTTTCCCCTGTGTCGCAGGCTTGCCATCCAGATAGGCGCTTGCAGCCCGTTCGATCGCCTCTTCAAGGGGATGGCCTTGGCCCAAGGCGCGCGTCGCCAGATCGTCGTAGTAGTTGCGTTGTGTGTTGGTGTCAGACGCTTCCATATGCCGATCATCCTAGGTCTTGTGCCGGTTTCGACGAGGAAGCGTTGGGCCGTGAGCGCTGGGGCGATTTTCTGGCTTGATGCGTGAGGGCAGGGTACGTCTCTGGGCGGGGCGACGTGAATCGATGGGCCGTCTTGCCAGGTCGACTGGATGGATGTTTTTCTTGCGACAGTTGTCCTCCTGGGTCAACTGCGACGATTTTTCTATGCATCCTGGGCACATGTTCCCGACCGGACTGCACTACGGGAATGTTCCATTGTCTCGTCGAATCAAACTATTCGACGAGACAATGGAGCACCTGCTTAGGATTGCTGGCAGCTCAGACTCCAATCTGGATCGGCATAAACTGCGTCCTTAGGACGCAGTTTATGCCGATCCATGAAGTTCGTCAAATCGGTGGCTTGACAGGTTGCGATGCCAAGAGGTATCCTTTGTGTCCTAAGGACACAAAGGATACCTCTTGGCGGTCGAATTCGATCTCTCCGCGCATCTGCCCTCGGTGATGAGGGCCATCCAGGAAAAGCTTGGGGGCTGGGAGCGTCCGGTGTTGACCGACTACGAGCTGGCTGTGCTCGTGACTTCACAGATGGCGCATCTTGAAGAACAGCCAACCCTTCGGCTCTATGAGAAGGTCGTCGAAAGTCTTGGTTCCTTTGGCCTGATCTCCCCGAGCAAGGACTTCAAGCCGGGGACGGTGTATCACCTGTTCGGGCGCGCGAAGCCGAAGGCCACGGAGGTGGCGTGCGCGGCCGACCCGTTCGCCTACATCTCTCACCTCAGCGCCATGGAATTCCACGGGCTGACGGACCGGTTCTCCAAGATCCTGTACCTGACCACACCACCGGACACCGAGTGGAAGGATCTGGCCAAGGAACGGATGCTGAAAGACCTGCGTGAGCATCTGGAGCCATTTCAGCGGGCCAGGTTGCCGCAGCTCAGGCGACCGGTTTTTGATCGCGTCGAAGGCGTGCGTGTCGAGCTCATGCGTCGCTCCAGCCGAGGTGCATTCAAGACCATCAAGTCACCCACGATCCGGGTCGCCATGGTCGGCAGGGCCTTCCTGGACATGGTGCGCGAGCCCGGCAACTGTGGCGGGATGCAGCACGTCGTGGACACGTACCGCGAGCATGGCGCCAGGTACCTGGCGCTCATCGCCGAGGAGGTGGAGCAGCATGGCAACGCAGTCGAAAAAGTCCGTGCGGGCTACCTGCTCGAAGAAGTCTGCCAGCTTCATCACCCGCTGGTGGATGGCTGGACGCAGAAGGCCCAGCGCGGCGGCTCAAGGCTGCTGGATCCCCTCGGGGAGTACGTCCCCCATTACTCGGAGAAGTGGAAGCTCTCGATCAACGTGGCGTCCCTGATGCCCGGCGGTTCTGAGGGCGCGTTGTGAACGAGATCGATATCGAAGCCTGGGTGGAGGCGGCGCCGGCCGATCAGCGCGGGTTCCGGGAAGCGGTTCACATCATCCTGGACAGCATCGGCCATTCGCAGAATCTGCAGGCCCGGATGGTGATGAAGGGTGGACTGCTGCTGGCCATCCGCTACGACAGCACCCGATTCACGCGTGATCTGGACTTTTCGACCAGCGAGAGGTACACGGCAGAGAACGCCGATGCCTTGCTGGCCGAGTTCGAAGCAGGGCTGGTGGCGGCCGAGGACCGGCTGCCCTACGGGACGGCCTGTCGCCTGCAGTCGCGCAAGGTTCAGCCCAAAGGCGAGGACCGGACGCACCACAACCTGGCGTTGACGATCGGGTTCGCTGACAGGTCCAACGCGGGTGCAATGGCCCGGCTGCAGGCCAAGAATTCGCCACGCGTGGTGGAGATCGACTACAGCTTCAATGAAGCTGTGTTCGAGGTCGAACTGCTGGAGCTGGAGGGTGGAGCAACCATCCACTCGTATTCGCTGCACAACGTCCTGGCAGAAAAGATGCGTTCGTTGTTGCAGCAACCCATCCGCAAGCGCAAGCGCCGCCAGGATGTCTACGACATATGGCTCCTGCTGGCATCGGTCGATGCGTTCTCGGAAGACGAACAGGCCCAGATTCACCAGATGCTGGTGGACTCCTGTCGCAGCAAGGGCATTGAACCGACCGCCGCGTCCATGGACGACAAGGTGGTGGTCGATATGGCGCGCGAAGGGTATGCCGGTCTTCGGGACGATGTGGACGGCGAGCTGCCAGACTTCGACGAGGCGATGGCGCGAGTTCACGCGCTGTACCGGTCGCTGCCGTGGTCCTGACTGCGGCCATCAGCTGCCAGCGATAGCTCTGAGCAGTGGATAACAACGGCTTCGCACGATAACTTTGCCTTTGTTATCGTGCAGATCGATGTTGCTTCGCTCTTTCTCTGAGTCTCTGACTAGCTGCGCAGATTCTCATGTGGGCACAACCGGCGACGAGGTCTAGTCCTGCGCCAGGATGTCATCAATCCGCTGCCCCAGTTTCTCCCAGGCCGCCTTTTTCTCATCCGCAAACTCGTGGTGCAGGTAGTGCCGCCGCACCCGGCTGCCGGCCATCACGTGGTTCTGGCAGCGGTCGATGATGTCGGGCAGGATGCCCAGCGCCTGCATCATGGTGGCGCCGGTGCGCCGCATGTCGTGCGGTGTCCATTCGCGGTGGCTGCCGCTCTTGAGGACCAGCGCGTTGTCGTTGGCACGGCGTGACAGGTCCTTGCGGGTCTTGAACTGGATTTGTCGGTCGCCCACCTGCTTGGACACGGTCTTGACGTCGATGTGGGCGTCTTCCTTGTGGTTGCGGGCCGGGAAGCAGTAGGGCGAGGTGCCGGTGAGGGCCTTGAGTGCCTGGAACTGGCGCAGCGAGAAGTCCGAGAGGTAGACCCGGTGGCCCTGCTTCTTGCCCATCGGTCCCTTGACGTTCTCGATCGGGATGGTCCAGTAGCGCTCCACCAGGTCCACGTCTTTCCACCGAGTCATCAGCAGCTCGCCGATGCGGCACAGCGTGCCCAGGCAGATCCAGATCGCCAGCTGGGTTTCGCGCTTGAGCGGGCGCGGCATCTCGTACTTGTGGCCGGCTGGGGCTTCCTCGTAGTCGGCCTCCATGCGCTGAAAGATCGCGAGCAGTTCCTGCAACTCCTTGGCCGACAGCACGCGGTCGCGCTCGTTGACCATGTCGAAGTCCTTGGAGACGATCTTGCGGATCTCGATCAGGTCCGCCGGGTTGCCTTCGATCAGCAGGCCGCGCCAGGGCTGGCGCTTCTCTGCCCAGGCGAACAGCTGCACCAGGTCCTGGTGCACGCGCACGGACATGCGGTTCACGCCACGCGCCACCATGGAACGCAGGACCTTGCGCAGGTCGTGCTCGGTGATGCTGCGCACGGGCTTTTCGCCCAGCACGGGCAGCACGTCCTTCTCGAAGGAGCGGCGCAGTTCGGCGTTGCCGTCCTTGCGAGCCACGCCGTCGGTCAGCCAGGCGTCGAACATGTCCTTAAAGGGCTTGTTCAGGCTGGCCTCGGCGGCGGCCTGTGCAATCGTCGCTTCGACCGCGGCCTGGTTCTCAATGCGCTCGGCCTTCTTCTGGTCGTTGGGGTTGACGCCGGAACGCACGAGGTCGCGCGCCTCGTCGCGTTGCCGGCGGATCTGTTCCATGGACAGGGCCGGCCAGGTGCCGCAGTAGTACCAAGCCACTTTGCCGTTCCACTTGAAGGCGAACTTAAAGTGGATGGAGATGGTCTGGTCGCCAACAACGCGGACCTCGCCGGTCAGTCCGTCGCCGTCGCTCAGCATGTCGCCGCGCCACGCCAGGGGCACGGCCTTGAGCTCCAGAGCCGTCCACTTTTTGCCTTTTCCTGACTTCGGATATCGCGTCACACGGGTCCTGGGGGGTAAACCGGGGGGTAAACCGAAAAAACGCTGTCAGTGTATTTTGTGGGACGACTTGGGATCAAGTATTCTTTGTATCTATATGATTTAAAATAGAAAATGTCGTCTCATAACGTCCCGGGAAATCCCGCAAGATTTCACGTATATTTCGATGGGGTGCAAGGGGTCGCGAGTTCGAATCCCGCCACGCCGACCATTTATTGAAAAGCCCGCAATCGTTCGATTGCGGGCTTTTTTGTTTCTTGCTTCACTAAGTCTTTAAAAGTCTTTGTAAATCAAAGGCGTATGCCGATGTGGTGGTGAGCAAAAGCAAGTCGGATGGCAGTTCTACTGACGGGCCTATTTGGTCTGGAGTGGTCTCCACTGTGCGACAACTTTGCGACAAAAAATGTAGATGCCACTTGCCTTGGCCGTTTGACAGGGCGACTCCAGATGCCCTATTGCCCTATCCCCGTATGAGTAAACGAAAAGCGCGGAAGAACCCGAGCGGCAACAGCGCGCGAGGTCCCTTCTTCAAGAACATTCCCATCTCTCACCTGACCGACCAAGAGCGCAAGGAGTGGGTCGTTGCGATGGGCGAGAGCGCGCGCAGCGAAGTCTCGGACTCGCTTGCTCAACTTGAAGAGCTCACCAGGCGCGTGGAGCCTCTCTTGGCACTTGCCGTCATGGAGAGCTATGCCCTTATGCGCTTCGTAACTAGGAACAACGGGAAGCCAAGGGCCGTACCAGAAGTGCAACAAGGGCACGTAGAGTTCCTGCAGGCGCTGTTTCTTCACCAGGCACCAAACACTGAGCGGCCACTCGCCTCTCCCGATGACATCCAAGTTTTTTTCCAACAGCTACCTAGGCTCTTCGGCGCTCAGCAACATGCGCGGCTGCCCGACCGGCACCAGGTGCATGTGCCTGAGAGCGAGGATGAAGGAGCCTTGCGACTGGTACAGGAGTACCTCCGAGCGCACACAACCGTCGTTCGCAATTGGGGCTACTTCTCCACTGTGAGCAGGATTTCTCGCGAACTTCTGACCGGCGTCGACCTGCAGTTCAAGGCACAGCATGGTCTTGGCGCAAGCGATGTAGTGCGCATATTCGAGCACATGGTGCGCCAGCAGGAGCGTCGTGTCAGCAACCATTGGCTGCGCGTGCATGAGGTCTTTGCCCTTAAATCAGTAGACCAGATGGTGGACGCATTCTTCTCTTGCTTTTCCTTCAACGGCGAAGTGGAGGTGACTGCAGCAAACCTCAAACGCGACGCTCCGAATGTGCGAGGACTGAAAACTGCCCTGCTGCCAATGGCGGATATTCATCTGACCACTGAGTTCTTCTACTACAGCACGCAACTGGCCGAGGAGACAGGCTTGGACCCTGCAGCCGTCGAAGGTCTACTGCAGAAGCTGAGTCTTCGGCATGGAGCGCTCGCGCAGACACCTGTCGACAAGTTCTTTTTGGACAACCCGGTGTGGCTCAGGCCACTCATCGCGACTGGCGGTCCCGGCGAGTACTTCTGCGCGCTGCCGCAGACGCTTATGAGCTTTGTCTACCCAATCATTGACGAGCTCGTAAAGCCACACAAGTCTTTGGCGGACCGACTTAGCGATGTTCGTGCCGCCTACCTAGAAGCCGAGGTTGAGCGTCTTTTGAAGGTGGCCTTCCCGAAGGTCGATGTTGTCACGGGCTACAAGTGGCGCGAGGGCAACCAGGAGTTCGAAACTGATGCCATGCTCCGCTTCGACTCCACAATCCTGCTAGTTGAGGCAAAGTCGGCTAGGGTTTCTTGGCCGGCGCTGCGCGGTGCGCCGGACCGTCTCATTCGTCACGTGCGGGAGCTCATTGTGGCGCCCTCAGAGCAATCAGGCCGCCTCGCCGCGAAGCTGCAGCAGGAGATTGTGTTGGCGCCGATTCAAATCTGACCAGGCGTGCCGATTGAATTTTGACCAGGGGCCTGCACCGGGTTTTTTGATGCCCGGTTGTGGATAACTATACGGTCATCGCTGCTTCTTGCATCTCCTTCTTGCTGCGTTG
>QXGG01100820.1_pt1 | contig 14322 bp, 12 predicted proteins | sample 1982491 | NCBI WGS metagenome assembly QXGG01 (sample SAMN09924614, study PRJNA488089) | Wastewater metagenome, whole genome shotgun sequencing project. | isolation source: South African research farm wastewater | place: South Africa: Irene, Agricultural Research Council, Animal Production... | reverse complement strand
GGCCGAAGGTGATCGGCGTGGCATCCATCAGGTGCGTGCGCCCGGTCTTGATGAGTCCGGCGTGGCGTTCGGCCTGCATGGCGAGCCCGTTCGACAGCTCGGTGATCGCCGGCAGCAGGTCGTTGTGCACCGCGCGCGCGGCGGCGATGTGCATCGCGGTCGGGAAGCAGTCGTTCGAGCTCTGCCCGCGATTGACGTGGTCGTTCGGGTGCACCGGCGCCTTGCCGCCGCGGCCCTGCCCGGCCAGCTCGTTGGCGCGCCCGGCGATCACTTCGTTCGCGTTCATGTTGGTCTGCGTGCCGCTGCCGGTCTGCCACACCACGAGCGGAAACTGCGCGTCGTGGTCGCCGGCGAGGATCTCGTCGGCGGCCTGCTCGATCAGGTGCTCGACATCTGTCGGCAGTTCGCCCGCGCGCGCATGGACGCGCGCCGCCGCTTTCTTGATCAGGGCGAGCGCCTGCACGATCGCGAGCGGCATGCGTTCGCTGCCGATGGCGAAGTTGATCAGCGAGCGCTGGGTCTGGGCGCCCCAGTAAGCGTCGGCGGGGACATCGATCGGGCCAAGGCTGTCGGTTTCGATGCGGGTCATGGTCGGCCTCCGCGGGCTGGTGAACGGGAAAGGGGTGGTCGCGATGGTCTGGATGGACGGACGATTCTGCGCCTGCCCTTGTTCCGCCGCACGCCGCACGGCAGCATGTGGCGGGTCTCCTTCCTTGCCGCTGCCCGGTCCAACGCCATGTTCCTGCTCGACGCCGCGCTCGCTCAGTCCATCGTCGATCGCGCGAGGCAGATCCTGCACACCAACGTCAATGTGATGGATGAACGCGGCCTGACCATCGCCAGCGGCGAGCGCACGCTCGCGGCGTGGTTCGCCCACGACATGAAGAGCGCGCCGAGCGCGGCCGCCCTGCATGTGCATCGCAACACGCTCGACTACCCGCTGCGGCGGATCGCCGAGCTCACCGGGATGGATCTCGCGCGCCTCGACGATTGCCTGCTGCTGTTCATCGGACTGGAACTGGAAGCGGAGAGTGAGTTGTAGAAATAAACAAATAATTAGGCTTTTATAGGTTAATTTTTGTGAAAATTTACGATTAAGGGCCAGCCGAGACGCACTAAGCTCTCCCTTGGCTGCGAGTCCCTTGATCGCGTGCGAAACGCTTCCCGTAGCAGCGGGCTTGCCCGCGAACATGCGCTTTCGGCTCGCCGTTCTCGCGGGTAAGCCCGCTCCCACCACAACGGCACGCGCACCGGAGACACCTACCATGAAGATCGTCATCGCCCCCGATTCGTACAAGGAAAGCCTCTCCGCGCTGGAAGTCGCGCAGGCGGTCGAAGCCGGCTTCCGCCAGGTCTTCCCCGACGCCGACTACGTGCTGGTGCCGGTCGCCGATGGCGGCGAGGGCACGGTGGACGCGATGGTCGCCGCGACCGGCGGGCGCAAGGAGATCGTCACCGTTACCGGCCCGCTCGGCGAGCCTGTCGAAGCCTTCTACGGCCTCACTGGCGATGGCGAGACTGCGGTGATCGAGATGGCCGCCGCCAGCGGCCTGATGCTGGTGCCGGCGGCGGCCCGCGACCCGCTGCGCACCAGCTCGCGCGGCACTGGCGAGCTGATCCGCGCCGCGCTCGACGCCGGTGCGCGCCGCTTCATCCTCGGCATCGGCGGTAGCGCCACCAACGACGGCGGCGCCGGCATGGTGCAGGCGCTCGGTGCGCGCCTGCTCGACGCGGATGGCCGGGATGTGGAGGGCAGCGGCGGCGGCCTTGCCCGCCTCGAACGTATCGACGTCTCTGCGCTCGATCCCCGCCTGAAGGAGTGCCGCATCGAGGTTGCCTGCGATGTGGACAACCCGCTCACCGGCACGCGCGGGGCCTCGGCCGTGTTCGGCCCGCAGAAGGGCGCCACCCCCGAGATGGTGCAGGCGCTCGACGCCAACCTCGGCCGCCTCGCCCGCATCGTCGAGCGCGACCTCGGGGTGGCGGTCGATCAGGTGCCCGGGGCCGGCGCGGCGGGCGGGATGGGTGCGGCAATGCTGGCCTTCTTCGGCGCCACGCTCAAGCCCGGCATCGAGATCGTCACCGCCGCGGTCGACCTCGACGCCCACGTGCGCGACGCCGACCTGGTGATCACCGGCGAAGGCCGCATCGACTTCCAGACCGTGCATGGCAAGACGCCGATCGGCGTCGCCCGTGTCGCCAAGCGCCACGGCAAGCCGGTGATCGGCATCGCCGGCTCGCTCGGCGCCAACGTGGGCGTGGTGCACGAACACGGCATCGACGCGGTATTCAGCGTATTGAGCAAGCCGTGCACGCTGGACGAGGCGCTGCGCGATGCGGCCGCCAATGTCGAGCTGACGGCGCGCAACGTGGCGGCGGTGCTGCGCATGGGTGCGGGGACTTGAGCCGGCTCATCCACAGCGCGGTCGAGCCCGATTGCGGCCGACTTCTCCGCTTCCTCGAACTTACCCACGCGGATCTTGGGCCCTGCAGGTCGGCGAGGATGCCGACGGGGCGCCAGACCCGCATCGAAGTGGTGGTTCAGGTCACCGGTGCCGGGTTGAACAGCACCAGCGCGTTGGCGAGCTTCCAGTGCTCGGCCCAGGTCCTGCGGCCGCTGGCGACCTCGAGCATGAGGTGGAAGAGCTGCCAGCCCACGTCCTCGATCGTCGCCTCGCCGGTGGCGATACGGCCGGCGTCAACGTCCATCAGGTCGTGCCAGCGCTGCGCCAGCTCGCTGCGGGTGGCGACCTTGATCACCGGGCATTCGGCCAGGCCGTAGGGCGTGCCGCGGCCGGTCGTGAACACGTGCAGGTTCATGCCGGCTGCGAGCTGCAGCGTGCCGCAGATGAAGTCGCTGGCCGGCGTGGCGGCGTAGATCAGGCCCTTGTGCTTCGCCTTCTCGCCCGGTGCCAGCACGCCGGAGATCGGCGCCGTGCCCGACTTGACGATCGAGCCCATCGCCTTCTCGACGATGTTCGACAACCCGCCTTTCTTGTTGCCGGGTGTGGTGTTGGCGCTGCGGTCGACCTGGCCGCGCTGCAGGTAGGCGTCATACCAGGCCATCTGCGCGATCATCGCCTCGGCCACGTCGGCGTCGATGGCACGGGCGGTGAGCTGGTCGATGCCGTCGCGCACCTCGGTGACCTCCGAGAACATCACCGTGGCGCCGGCGCGCACCAGCAGGTCGGTGGCGAAGCCGACGGCCGGGTTGGCGGTGACGCCGGAGAACGCATCGCTGCCGCCGCACTGCACGCCGACGACCAGCTCGGAGGCCGGCACGGTCTCGCGCCGGCGCGCATTCAGGCGTTGAAGGTGCTGCTCGGCGCTGCGCAGGATGGCGTCGATCATGGACATGAAGCCGACGTGGCGCTCGTCCTGCAGGCAGACCACGTCGAGCGCGGCATCTGCCGGGGTGCGCTGATCGACGATCGGGATGCTGCCCGGCGGTAGCAGGCGCTCGGGCTGCAGCTTCTCGCAGCCCAGGCTCACCACCATCACCTCGCCGCCAAAGTTGGGGTTGAGGCTGATGTTGCGCAGGGTGCGGATCGGCACCACGGCGTCCGGCGCATCGATCGCCACGCCGCAGCCGTAGCCGTGCTCCAGGCCGACGACGTCGTCCACGTGCGGGTACTTCGGCAGCAACTCGGCCTTGATGCGCTTGACCGCGAAGTCGAGCACGCCGGCCACGCACTGCACGGTGGTGGTGATGGCGAGGATGTTGCGCGTGCCGACCGAGTCGTCGGGGTTGCGGTAGCCCTCGAAGGTGTAGCCCTCGAGCGCGGGAAGCGGTGCAGGCTTGCGGGTCGCGATCGGCAGCCCGTCGAGCGCGCGTGCCGCGGGCATGCGCAGCAGGCGCTCGTGGATCCAGCTTCCGGCGGGGATGTCCTGCAGCGCGTAGCCGATGGCGACGTCGTAGCGGCGCACGGCCTCGCCGGCGGCAAGGGCGACCAGCGCCACTTTGTGGCCCTGCGGCACGTTCTCGCGCAGCACGAGGCCGTCGGGCAGCACGGTCCCGGCAGGCAAGCCGCCATCGTTGGCGACGATGGCGACGTTGTCGGCCGGATGCATGCGGATCGTGATCGGTCGTGCAGCGGCGGTGCCGGACATGGGTGCGTGCTCCGTAGTCTGTGGTGTCAGGTCAGGCGCGCAGGATCTCGTCGGCCTTGCTGGGCTTGTCGCGCAAGGCGCCCCACACCTGCCACACGATCACCAGCGCGGCCAGGCCGAGGAAGCTGCCGGCGATCGGTGAGGTGATGAAGCCCATGAAATTGCCGTCGGACAGCATCAGCCCGCGGCGGAAGTTGGTCTCCGCCATCGGCCCGAGGATGAAGCCGATGATGAAGGGGGCTGCAGGGATCCCGCCCTTGACGAAGGCGTAGCCGAGCAGCCCGAACACGACGATGGACCACACATCGAAGATGCGGCTCGAAAGCCCGAATGCACCTACTACGCACAGCACCATGATGATCGGCAGCAGGATGTGCTTGGGCACCGCGAGCAGCTTGACGAAGATGCGCAGGCCGTAGAACTCCAGGATCAGCATCAGCACCGAAGCCAGGATCAGCGCGGCGAAGATGGTGTAGACCAGCTCGCCCTGGCTGACGAACAGCATCGGGCCGGGCTGGATGCCGTGGATCATGAAGCCGCCGAGCAGGATCGCGGTGACCGCGTCGCCCGGGATGCCGAGCGTGAGCAGCGGGATCATCGCGCCGCCGATGCCGGCGTTGTTGGCGGTCTCCGGGGCGACGATGCCGTCGATGCAGCCCTTGCCGAACTTCTCAGGGTGCTTCGAGCGTTTCTTGGCTGCGATGTAGGCTACCAGGTTCGAGGTGCCGGCGCCGATGCCGGGGAGGATGCCGATGCCCAGGCCGATCAGTGCCGAGCGGAAGGCGTTGGGGATCTGCCCGAAGAACTCCTTCATCGAGAAGCCGAAGCCCTTGATGCTGCGCATGCTGACCTGGCCGACGGTGGTCTTCTGTTCGCGGCGCACGGCCTCGGCGACCTTGATGATCTCGGAGATCGCGAACACGCCGACCAGCACGATGAGCAGGTCGAAGCCGCTGTTGAGGTTGGGGATGCCGAAGGTGAAGCGGCGCACCGCATCGACCGGGGCGATGCCGACGGTGGCGATGGCGAAGCCGATCACGCCGGCGAACAGGCCCTTCACCATCGAGCCGGATGAAAGGGTGGCGATCAGGGTCAGCGAGAAGATGGCGATGCCGAAGTATTCGTGCGGGCCAAAGCTCAGCGCCACCTTGGCGAGCCAGGGGGCGATGAAGATCAGTGCGGTGATGCTGAAGATGGTGCCGAGGAAGGAAAACACCACGCCGACGCCGAGCGCCTTGATGCCCTCGCCCTTGTCCATCATCGGGCCGCCGTCGAAGGTGGTGGCGATCGAGGACGGCGTGCCGGGGATCTTGAGCAGGATGGCGGAGATCAGGCCGCCCGAGGTGGCGCCGATGTAGAGCGCGACCAGCAGCGACAGGCCGGCAGCGGGCCCCATCGTGAAGGTGAGCGGCAGGCACAGCGCGATCGCCATCACCGCGGTCAGGCCGGGGACCGCGCCGAACACGATGCCGACCGCCACGCCAACGGTGACGAGGACCAGGATGTTCAGCGAGAAGACGGCGCCGAAGCCGCTCAACATAAGTTCGAACATGTCGCGTCCCTCCTCATTCGATGAAATCGAGCAGTCCCGCGGGCAGCAGGAGGTCGAAGCCGTGGCGGAACACGACGTAGATGAACACCGCTGCGCACAGCGCGATCAGCAGGTAGCGTCCGTGCGATACCCGATGGTCGTGCGGCGTCAGCACCAGGAACTGCAGGTAGAGGTAGGCCACGGTGGCGATCGGGAAGCCCAGCCACTGGAGCACTGCGATATAGCCGACGATGAGGCCGAGGGTCTTGCCGACGGTCAGGTAGTCGGGGCCGGCCTCGGCGGGCGCAGCGTCGTCTTCCCTGGGGGCCTGTCGCCATGCGCCGATCAGCTGGAGCGCGCCGAGCAGACACAGGCCGGCCGCCAGCAGGTAGGGCACGAAAGCGGCGTCGATGAAGGCCTTGCGCGGCAGGTTGGCGGTGAGGAAGAGGTAGATGAGGCCGGTGGCGAGCATCGCCGCACCGATCACGACTTCCTTTTTCTTGGCGCGATCCATGGTCGTTCCTTGGTATGGAGAACGTCAGCGTCAAGGACCGCCACCGGCGGTGGCGGTCCCTGGCTGCTGGCTTACTTGCCGGACTGGCGCAGCACGTCCTTGTACTGCATGTAGTTCTCGCGGGTCTGCTTGAGGATCTCGAGTGCCTCGGCGGTGCCGTGGAAGCTCACCGGCTGCTTGTAGGCCTTCTCCAGATCCTGCGCGTACTCGGGCTTCTCGGTGATCTGCTTCATGATCGATGTCATCTTGGCCACGATCGCCGGGTCGGTACCCTTCGGGAAGGCGATGATGTAGGGCTTGTCCATCACCATGTCGACGCCTTGCTCGCGGAAGGTCTTGATCTCGCCCAGCAGCGCGTTGCGCTCGGCGTTGGGCTGGGCGATCGCGACCATGTCACCCTTGGTCACGTAGTCCTGCACCACGCCGAAGCTGATCGCACCCAGGTCGGCACGGCCGCCGAGCAGCGAGGTCACCTTTTCTGCCGCCGAGCCGCTGTCGACGAACTTCAACTTCACGCCTGCCAGGTTCTCGAACATCAGGCCCTGCAGGTGCGAGAAGCCGCCCATCTCGGTGGCATAGACCACGGTGCCGGGTGCGGCCTTGGCCTTGTCGACCAGGTCCTTGACCTCCTTGATGCCCGAGGCCTTGCTGCTGACGAAGACCGCGCCCTTGTCGACCGCGGCGATGCAGGCGATGTCGAGCACGTCATAGCTGTAGTCGGCGAGGCCGGCGACTTCGTTCACCACGAGCTGTCCGGTGTGGCCGAAGAAGATGGTGTTGCCGTCCGGGTTGCTGCCCTGCACGTGCGAGACCGCGATTGTGCCGCCGCCGCCGCCCATGTTGGTGACGACCATCGACTTGCCGGTGAGCTGGGTGAAGTACTTGGCCATGGTGCGGGCGTTGAAGTCGGTGTCGCCGCCGGCGCCGGCTGGCACCACGACCTGGATCGGGCGCTTCGGCCAGTCGGTGGTGTCGGCCGCGAAGGCGGTCGAGGCGGTGGCGGCAAGCAACGCGCTGACGAGGGTGCGGGTGAGCAGTTTCTTGAACATGGTGTCGATCTCCTTCCTGTTGTGCTTCGGTGCTGCGATGGAAATCAGCCGTGCTGGCGGCCGAGACTGGGTTGCTTGGGGTCGTACTTCCAGCCGGGGACGAGGTACTGCATGGCCATGGCATCGTCCCGGGCGCCAGTGCCGACCTTCTTGTAGAGTTCGTGAGCTTTCAGGATGCGGTCCATGTCGGGCTCGATGCCAAGGCCCGGGCGATCCGGCACGGCGACCTCGCCGCCGACGATCTGCAGCGGCTCGCGGGTCAGGCGCTCGGTGCCTTCCTGCCAGATCCAGTGGGTGTCGATGGCGGTGATGCGCCCGGGCGCGGCGGCGGCGCAATGGGTGAACATGGCCAGCGAGATGTCGAAGTGGTTGTTCGAGTGCGAGCCCCAGGTCAGGCCCCAGGCCTCGCACAATTGTGCCAGCCGCACCGAGCCCTGCATGGTCCAGAAGTGCGGGTCGGCGAGCGGGATGTCGACCGCGTCCAGGCGCACCGAATGTCCCATCTGGCGCCAGTCGGTGGCGACCATGTTGGTGGCGGTGGGGATGCCAGTGGCACGGCGGAATTCGGCCATCACCTCGCGCCCGGAGAAGCCGTTCTCCGGCCCGCAGGGGTCTTCGGCATAGGCCAGGATGTGGCCCTGGCCCTTGCACAGCGCGACCGCCCCGGCCAGCGACCAGGCGCCGTTGGGGTCGAGGGTGACGCGGGCGTCGGGAAAGCGCGCCTTGATCGCGGCCACCGCTTCCATCTCCTCGCTGCCGTGCATGACGCCGCCCTTCAACTTGAAGTCGCGGAAGCCGTAGCGGTCGGCGGCGGATGCGGCCTGGCGGGCGATGGTGTCCGGGGTTAGCGCTTCCAGGTGGCGGGTGCGGTACCAGTCGTGGCCGCGCGGCGCGTCGGCCTCGTCGCCGGACAGGTAGGGCAGGTCGGTGCGGCTGCGGTCGCCGTTGTAGAACAGATAGGCGAGCATCGGCGCGCGTGCGCGCTGCTGGCCGCTGCCGAGGAGCTCCGCCACCGGTACGTCGAGGTGCTGGCCGAGCAGGTCGAGCAGCGCAGCCTCGACCGCGGTGAGCACGTTGTCCAGGCGCAGGTTGATCTCGTGCGGCTGCTTGAGCACGCGGGCTTCGGCTTCCGAGCTCACCTGGTGAACGGTGCGCTGCGGCATGCCGTCGCCACCGCCGGCGATGGCCTGGCGGATGGCGTTGAGCGTGCGGTTGTAGCGCCCCACCTGGGTGCCGACGACCAGCTCGCGGCTGCGCTCGAGCGTGCGCAGGATGCCTTCGCCGCCCGGCACCTCGCCGACGCCGGTGCGGCCGGCGTTGTCGCGCAGGATGACGAGGTTGCGGGTGAACCAGGGCGCATGCGCGCCGCACAGGTTGAGCAGCATGCCGTCGTGGCCTGCCACCGGGATGACCTGCATCTCGGTGACGATCGGGCTGGCGGTGTGCAGGGTGTCGGTCATGGCGGGCGGGTTCCTCGTCCGGTTTGTCGGCGGCAGCGGCGGATCAGGCCTTGAAGCGCTGCACCAGCGCCTGCGCGCCGTCGCGCAGCACGTTCTGGTCGGCGCCCACGGCGACGAACAGGCAGCCGAGCTCGACGTAGCGCTTCGCCAGGGTCTCGTCGCCGGTGAGGATGCCGGCGGCCTTGCCGCAGGCCTGGATGCGGCGGATGGCGTCCTCGATCGCGGCCAGCACCTCGGGGTGCTTGGGGTTGCCGAGGTGGCCGAGCGCGGCGGAGAGGTCGCCCGGGCCGATGAAGACGCCGTCGATGCCGTCCACGCTGGCGATCGCCTCGATGTTCCTCAGGCCCTCGACGGTCTCCACCTGCACCAGCACGCAGATCTCGTCCTCGCAGCGGTGGGCGTAGTCCTTGACGCGCCCGTAGCCGGAGGCGCGCGGGGCGCCGGCGTAGCCGCGCACGCCGCGGTTCGGGTAGCGTGTGTAGGCGACCGCGTTACGGGCCTCTTCCTCGGTCTGCACGTAGGGCACGAGCAGGGTCTGCACGCCGATGTCGAGCAGGCGCTTGAACAGCACCATGTCGTTCCAGTACGGGCGGATGATCGCCGTGGCGCTGCCGCCGTTCATCGCCTGCAGCTGCGACAGGATGGTGCCGACCTCGTTGGGCGAATGCTCCATGTCGAGCAGCAGCCAGTCGTAGCCGCAGTGGGCGAGGATCTCGGTGCTGATGTTGCTGCACAGGTGCGACCACAGGCCGATCTGCTTCTGGCCGGACTGGATGGCGTGCTTGAAACGGTTGATGGGCAGGTCCATGGTCGTTTCCGATGCGCGAGGCAAAAAGGTGGCGGGCACTGCGGCGACTTGCGTCATCCACGGCGCCCGCCGTGGGAGAGCGGTGGGATCGGGCGTGACTCAGTTGCCGGCGATCTTGTGGTTGGCGGCGATCTCGAGCGCCTGCACCAGTCCGGAGTGGTCCCAGCCGGCGCCGCCGTGGGCCGCGCAGGCGTTCATCAACTGCAATGCGCTGGCGGTGTGCGGAAGCGACAAGCCGAGCGCGCGCGCGCCTTCGAGCGCGAGGTTGAGGTCCTTCTGGTGCAGCTCGATGCGAAAGCCCGGGTTGAACGTGCGATTGATCATGCGCTCGCCGTGTACTTCCAGGATGCGCGAGGAGGCGAAGCCGCCCATCAGCGCCTGGCGCACCTTGGCGGGGTCGGCGCCGGCCTTGGAGGCGAACAGCAGCGCCTCGCCGACGGCCTCGATGTTGAGCGCGACGATGATCTGGTTGGCGACCTTGCAGGTCTGGCCGTCGCCGTTGCCGCCGACCAGGGTGATGTTCTTGCCCATCAGCTCGAACAGCGGCTTGACCTTGGCGAAGGTGGTTTCGCTGCCGCCGACCATGATGGTGAGGCTGGCGGCCTTGGCGCCGACCTCGCCGCCGGACACCGGCGCGTCGAGGTATTCGCAGCCCAGGGCGTTGATGCGCTTGGCGAAATCCTTGGTGGCGATCGGCGAGATCGAGCTCATGTCGACCACGGTCTTGCCGGCGGACAAGCCTTCGGCCGCGCCGTTCTCGCCGAACAGCACGTCGGCCACGTGCGGGGTGTCGGGCACCATGATGAAGACGATGTCGGCCTGCTGGGCGACTTCGCGGGCGTTGGCGCACACCTTGGCGCCCTGCTCCTGCAGTTGCGCCGGCACGCCGCCGAAGGACTGCGCGAACAGTTCGTGACCGGCGGCGAGCAGGTGGCCCGCCATCGGTGCGCCCATGATGCCGAGGCCGATGAATCCGAGTTTCATTTGATGTTCTCCGTGAGCGTTGAAGCGGTTTCGGGGTGGCGGGCAGGGCTCAGCGCACCATGCAGGGGCGCTTGTTGTCGAAAGTCCAGCCCGGGATCAGGTACTGCATGGCGACGGCGTCGTCGCGCGCGCCGAGGCCGTTTTCCAGGTAGCAGCGGTGCGCCTTCTCGAGCTGGTCCTCGTCGAGCTCGATGCCCAGGCCGCCCTTGTGCGGCACGGCCACCTTGCCGTCGACGATCTGCAGCGGCGCGCGCGTCAGGCGCTCGCTGCCTTCCTGCCAGATCCAGTGGGTGTCGATGGCGGTGATGCGCCCAGGCGCGGCGGCGGCGCAGTGGGTGAACATCGCCAGCGAGATGTCGAAGTGGTTGTTGGAGTGCGAGCCCCAGGTCAGGCCCCATTCGTGGCAGATCTGCGCCACGCGCACCGAGCCGGCCAGCGTCCAGAAGTGCGGATCGGCGAGCGGGATGTCCACCGACTGGAGCTGGATCGAATGGCCCATCTGGCGCCAGTCGGTGGCGACCATGTTGGTGGCGGTGGGAAGGCCGGTGGCGCGGCGGAACTCGGCCATCACCTCACGACCGGAGAATCCGCCTTCGGCGCCGCAGGGATCTTCCGCATAGGCGAGCACGCCGTGCAGGTCACGCAGCAGGCGCACCGCGTCCTTCAGCAGCCAGCCGCCGTTGGGGTCGAGCGTGACGCGCGCCTGCGGGAAGCGCTCGTGCAGGGCGCGGATGGCGTCGACTTCCTCTTCGCCGCGCAGCACGCCGCCCTTGAGCTTGAAGTCGTTGAAGCCGTAGCGCGCGTGGGCGGCCTCGGCCAGGCGAACCACGCCCTCGGGGGTCATCGCGGCCTCGTTGCGCACGCGGAACCAGGCATCGTCGGCCTCGAGCTCGCCGCGATAACTGAGGTCAGTCTTGTTGCGGTCGGCGACGAAGAACAGGTAGCCGAGCATCTCGACCTCGCTGCGCTGCTGGCCTTCGCCGAGGAGCGCAGCGACCGGCACGCCCAGGTGCTGGCCGAGCAGGTCGAGCAGCGCAGCCTCGACTGCGGTCACGGCGTGGATGGTCACGCGCAGGTCGAAGGTCTGCAGGCCGCGGCCACCGGCGTCGCGATCGGCGAAGCGCTGGCGCAGGGTGTTGAGGATGGCGTTCCAATTGCCGACCGGCTGGCCGACGATCAGGCTGCGCGCTTCTTCCAGGGTCTGGCGGATCTTCTCGCCGCCGGGCACTTCGCCCAGGCCGGTGTTGCCGGCGCTGTCCTGCAGGATGAGGATGTTGCGGGTGAAGTAGGGACCGTGCGCGCCGCTCAGGTTCAGCAGCATGCTGTCCTGGCCGGCGACCGGCACGACGCGCATGCTGGTGACCACCGGGGCGTGGCTGACGGACTGGGGAGAGGTCATGGGGTGGACTCCTGAGAATCGGTGCGACGACTTAAGATGTACGACATCCTATAAATGGACTGCGGCCACTGCAAGTGCTTTTTTGATAAGCGAAGAGCTTTTGCTTATTGCTTTGCAGCATCGAATTGTCCGGCTTTTCAATTATGGCGCTCAGTAAAAGGGCTGAAAGCATTGTTGCTTTGCAGTATTGCTAAGTCCTTTAGCGTTTTCGAGGTGTGATGACCGAATCGCGTTATCGACGTTTTTCTGGTGATGTCAGACAAGCAGGTGACCTCCACATGCGATCCCGGGTTGGTAATAGAGGTCAGACAACATACAATTGGCAGAGAGTGGAACCTTTACCCGAGCCTTGCGGTTCCGCGCTCCAGTCCCCTGCCACGATGGCGCGCCTGCGCGAGAAGACATGAATCCCGAATCCAGCCTTGCTGAAGCACTGCCCCCGCGACGGCGTGCCCGCGGCCTGGCACACGCCCTCGTCGAGGAGTTCGCCCGCCGCATCCAGGCCGGCGAACTCAAGCCCGGCGACAAGCTCCCGACCGAGTCGGAGATCGTGCGCGCGCAGGGTGTCAGCCGCACCGTGGTGCGCGAGGCGATTTCCCGTCTGCAGGCGGGCGGTCTCGTCGAGACCCGGCACGGCATCGGCTCCTTCGTACTCGCCGCTGCGGCCGGTTCGCCGGGGACGCTGCGCATCGATCCCGCCACGCTGCGCACCGTGCGCGACATCATCGCCATCCTCGAGTTGCGGATCGCGCTCGAGACCGAGGCGGCCTCGCTTGCAGCGCTGCGCCGGGCCGACGTGAACCTGGACGAAATGCGCGCAGCGCTCGATGAATTCCAGGCCTCGGTGGGCGACCAGCGTGCCTGCGTGGCGGCTGACATCCGCTTCCACCTGTCGATCGCGCTTGCGACCGGGAACGCGCATTTCGCCGACTTCATGCAGCACCTCGGCGAGACCATCATTCCGCGCGCCAGGGTCAATACTGCAAAGCTGGCCGGCGACGATTTCGCGCAGTACCTGTACCGCGTCAATCGCGAGCACGAGGACATCTACAACGCGATTCGGCGCCAGGATCCCGAGGCCGCGCGGGCGGCGATGCGCACCCATCTCTCCAACAGCCGCGAGCGGCTGGTGCGGGTTCAGGAAGAGGCCGAGCGCGCGACGCCCGCCTGAGGTCGAAACAGGCGCGGCTCAGGGTAACGATTCAGGACGGCGGATACGGCTGCCCTCCTGGCCTGCAAGAAGGAACCTCTGATGGACATCATCTTCGGCATCATCCTGCCGGTCTTCGGCACGCTCGGCCTCGGCTACGCCGCGGCGCGTTTCGGTGCGTTCGACGAGGCGGCCAATCGCGGGCTGTCGCTGTTTGTGTTCAATTTCGCGCTGCCGCTGATGCTGTTCCGCGCGATCGCGCAGGCCGAGCTGCCCGACGCGATGCCCTGGGGTTACCTGCTGTCGTACTACATCGGCGCCTTCGGCGTGTATGCGCTGGCGATGGTGGGTGCGCGGGTGCTGTTCGGGCGCCGGATGGACGAGCAGGCGGTACTCGGGCTGGGAGCGGGTTTCTCCAACACCGGCATGCTCGGCATCCCGCTGGTGATGACCGCCTACGGTCCGGATGCGGCGCTGCCGCTGTTCGTGATGATCGCCTGCCACAGCCTGCTGATGCTGCCGCCGACCACGGCCCTGATCGAGGCCGCGCAGGGCAAGGGTGAAGGGCGGGGCGCGATGCTGCTGAAGCTGGCGAAGAGCGTGCTCGGCACGCCGATCATCTGGGGCTTGAGCTGCGGGCTGGCGTTCGCGCTGCTCGGCGTCGAGCTTCCTGGTCCGCTCGACGCGGTGGCCAAGGGCCTGGGCAGCGCGGCCACACCCTGCGCGCTGTTCGCGCTCGGCGCCTCGCTGACGCGCTACAGCCTGGGCGGCAACCTGCGCGAACCGGCGTTGCTGGTGGCGCTGAAGACCGTGATCCATCCGTTCATCGTGTGGCTGCTCGCCACCCAGGTGTTCGACGTGCCGCCGCTGTGGGTGGCGACCGGCGTGCTGCTGGCGGCGCTGCCGGCGGGGATCACGCCCTACCTGTTCGCGCAGCGCTACGGCGCCTGCCAGTCCACGGTGGCGTCCGCGGTGTTCCTGTCCACGCTGGTTTCGGTGGCGACGCTGTCGGCGCTGCTGTTCGTGCTGCGGCCCTGAGGCGGGCGCCGGACACGGGCGGGCGTGGCGCCGGAGGCGACGTCCGCCTGCCACGCTGAATTGCATTCCCTTTCCCGGTGGCGGTTCGCGTCCCGCTGCCCGCACAACAAGACGGCCGATGTCCGCTTTCCTCGCCCTGCTCGATTTCTCCTTCGGTGTCACCGGGCCGATCTTCGTGCTGCTCGGCCTCGGCGTGCTGCTGCGCCGGATCGGGCTGATCACCGACGCTTTCATCGCGGCCGGCTCGCGGCTGGTGTTCGCGATCGGCCTGCCGACCAT
>QXGG01149988.1_pt1 | contig 14344 bp, 17 predicted proteins | sample 1982491 | NCBI WGS metagenome assembly QXGG01 (sample SAMN09924614, study PRJNA488089) | Wastewater metagenome, whole genome shotgun sequencing project. | isolation source: South African research farm wastewater | place: South Africa: Irene, Agricultural Research Council, Animal Production... | reverse complement strand
TTTGTAATTGATTGTAAAAATGTTTCCGCTTGGAGTTAATGAAAATTGCTCATCGTTTACATATACATTTTGAACAGAATCAATCTCATGCCCAGCCATAACGATGGCTTGATAAAGAGTCTCATTTTTTGTCCCTGCGGTCTCGATATGGACCACATTGCCGCCGATTCTGGTTTCGCCGTAAACAACAAAAGCATCCCCTGCTGGCTGCCTTGTAGAAATGAGCTGACCGCGTAATTGCTCACCAAGCTCAAATCCTTTTGGGGTTTCAGCAAGCAAGCTGGATACCAAAGCGGTTGCGCCACCAACAAGGGCAGCAGTCGCAACATAAGCCCCCATTCCGGCCGCTAGTGTTGCACTACTCAAAAGACCAAGAGCAGCTCCCCCTGTATAGACGACAGCCGCTATTGCGGCCGCAGCAGCAGCAGCTTTTACGATTGGTTTGACAACACTACTCATCAGATTCTCTTAAATAAATGCAAACCGTTGATTGTTTCCTAAAACCAAGCCTTTTGAAAAGTTTCGCGTGTCGTTCATCCATGAAAGACTCTAGGGTGACAGTCGCCATCTTGATTTTCTGCTCTTTAATGAAGTCTCGCAATTTCCTCAAGAGCTGCATACCGCTTTTGTCTTTGCAGTAAAAAATGACGATCTCTAATTGGTTTCCGACAAACCATGCACCATCTTGAATGATGCCGCCAACGACACCAATAATCTTTCCGGATTCCTCTGACACCCAGGCCGCTTTTTGCATGATCGATACCTGAGCGATTGACTTGATCTTGTCCCGATCAATATTGAATGGCCATTTTTGCTGACAAACAGATTCGATAGCCAAATCAACGCATTGATCTACATCAAAAAATGTGGCCTGACGAATCATGCGCGACCCCAAGCGATTTGTCTGTCTTGAAGCTGTGCAACGCCATTCAAAGAATGGTCGCCAGAATATCTCTTGATCTGTTCTTCATTGGTGAGTTTTCTCGATCTAGGCCTGTCAAGATCAATTAGCACATTCTCAAGATTTATAGAAACAGTCGCTGTTGCTCCATTTTCCTGTAATGTCATAACATCCATGCGGCCGGCAAAGATCTGATACATATCTGAGACTGGCTGATTTGTAGAATCCAAGGCCCCAAGATAAACCCTTGCAATCCTTCCTCGATAGTTCTCGCCAAGAACAATGGCAACAATCGCAGACTCCAATCCGCTGAAAGTCAATGTCATGCCATCCGCAGATAAGTCTGTGTTTTCCGCTGTCTGAGAAAAGCTCAGGATCGTGCCAGAGCCCATCCAAGATTGACCGTTTGCGGTGATGTCGTTATATCCTGTCCAAAACCTTAAATCAGCAGAATCAAAAGAGAGCTCGACCGCATAAAACGGTTTGAGCTCATCTGCATTTAATTCGCTAGATAGAGCAGCCGGTAGAGTCCTTGCCATGTCACAAAGCCTCTCGAGCTGTGAAAGTTAGGCCATAAAAAGCAGCTTCATTTATGTCCCAAGCCTGCTCCCCAGAGGTGAGACGGAAAATGCCTCGCGGATTAGAAACTGTGATTACGGCATCATCTGCCGGAGCCGACCTAAGATCAGGCCATAGAGTCAAGACAGCTTGTCCATCGATGTTGGAGTTGACATCATCTAAGACCTTATAAAGCTGAGATGATGACGCAGATCCGAGCTGAATATAATCTCCAGCCTTCAAAATACCTGTCACGCTCGATGTCCAGCCATCTGTGATCAAATCAGTTCCGGTCTGGCCAGCACCATTGACCTTTGGAGACCCAGTCGCAGCTCCCCTGGCTGTCTGCCCATTCGGATCGCCAAGCAAGAAAGTGCCATAAGGACCATTGAGCTTTAGCAGAAACGATATCCAATACTCAGCATCAGCTCGTTTCATTGGTGGCAAAGTGACCTCAGCCTCCCAAAATTGACCTGTGTATTTATACACTTGCTGCTTTGCGGTAAACGGTGACATCGACATTCCGACCACATTGTTTGCAGTTAGCCGAATTCTTGTCAGGCCCTTATTTGTCGGCAGAGAAAGTGGATAAGAAATTGGCATTTAAGTGCTCATCATCTTTCCGAAAGTACCGCCACGCCGCTTAGAGTCTGCAACGGCTGCCTTGGTAGCTTCCATGATTCTTGGCAACATATTCATGACCTCTGCCCGAACAGTCTGTGAAACGCCGACAGAGATTTGTAGGGTTTGATTGACGACAGGACCTCCACCGCTTAGATCATCATTAGGCACAATGCTTCCTGTCCGACCAGGGATAAAGAGCTCCGGCCCCCTTTCACCGACCATATAAGCACCGCCAGACTGAACAGTCCCGCCCATAGCTCTGCCTGGGAGAGTGATTCCGCTTCCAAGAGGTGCGCCAGAGGTAGTATTGCCAGCAGAAAAAAGACCGCTTAACGCATCAGCAATCGGTCCTGTAATTGATCTTTGAATCTGAATTCTGATCAAGTCCTGAATAATCGAGATCGCCATTGATTTGAATGCGTCCTTAACAGTCATTGTTCCTGTGTAAACGCCAATCAGAGCATCCTCTAAACTGCGAAGTCCGTTGACAGCAGCACTTTGCAATGAATCCTGAAGATTTTTTGCAGATGCAGAGTATTTCCGCAATGCAGTATCGTTTAGATCAATTTTTGGTTGAGTGTTTTGAAATGCCTCCTGAAGCTGCATCTGAGCATCAAGATATTGATCAAGACTAATATAGCCTTGATCATATAGCTGGTTGAGACGAGACAATCCATCACTAAGAATATCAACCGGCTGCCTTGTTTTGTTGTAAACATCAACAAGCTCCTTGTTTCGTTCAACAAGAGCTTCTAATGCAGATTTTTCTGCTGAGTCATCAAAAACTAATTTTGGCTTGACTGGTTTTTTCTCAAATTGCTTATTTATCTTATCTATTGACCCAACAACACCGCTTGTGGCCTGCTCTACTCTTGCTGGGTAGTCATCAAGAAACATATCGAATGTTCCAACAAGACCCTCTGTGTCTGCTTTTAGTCTTTTATTTCCAGCCTCAAGAGATTTGAAAAAAGAATTCACACCCTCGATAACCGGCCCTAAAACAGTCACAGCCATCTTTTGAAGATTCAAAGAAAGTTTGTCAACATTGTCATTGAATTCTGCAAACTTCTCTGCTTGCTGAGTTGTAAATGTTGACTCATATTTTTTGATTGCTTCGCTGCCCTGATTTAACAAAGGAATCAGCTCGCTAAAACTTCTTCCACCCAAGGCATTTGAGACAGCAATCTTTTCTGCGCCATCAGCGGCCGCCTCATAAGCATCTGCAACCTTGAAGAAAATATCGATTGGGGCTTTGTTTTTTAGCTCATCTTGGCTGATTCCAAGAGCATTGAAAGCCTTGAGCTGTTCCTGAGCACCAGCACCGGCCTCGGCAATAGATTTGGAAAGCCTAACAAGGCCCTGATTTAAGGCATCAGCACTCGATCCATTGAGCTGGGCAGCATTTCCAAGAGCAGAGAGCTGCTCAACCGTGAACCCTGTGACAGCAGACAAATCTGACAGTCTGTCTGCCGCATTCATTATGTTTTTTGAAAAATTTGCTATTGCACCAATAGAAAAGGCAGCGGCCAAAGGGCCTGCAATAGACTTTAGCGAACCAGAAAGAAGATTGAGATTTGATTGGACAGAGCGAAACGCCGCCGTGGTTTGATCAACGGCGGTTATTCTGATTTGAGTTGCGTCTGCCATCGCTCACCTTGAAATATGCAATCCACTCATTAAATTCCGATAGCGTGATTTCTTCAATCTCGCTTATCGTCTTTCCTAACCGATCCGCTAAGGAAATGAGATTAAACCTCAACGAATCGGCTGTTAGTTTTTTTCGTGATCCTCAATCGCAGTGATGCCAGCAAACATCTCAGCCGCCACCCGAGAAACGATTGTGATTTCCTCTCGCATCAAAAACGGTTTGTCCTCAAGAGTGAACAGCTTTTCGCCTTCTTTATCCTCAGCTTTCTGGATAATCAGATCCACCATTGCTGCAATGCTCATACTTTGCAGGAAATCTTTATGCTTGCGCTGCAATTTATCAACATCAGCACAAGTGATCGGACTAACCCAAATTAGTAATGGCGAATCATCGCCCCACTCTTTGACTTCGATCACTCTCCTTGCGGCCTGACGCTTTGCCGCGATGCGCTCACCGAGACCCATTAGACCGTTGACTCAGTCAGAGCACCAGTTCCCTGGAATGTAAAAGAAACCTCCACCATTCCATCGAAAGTGCCATTGACAGTCTTACCGGTCACAATTGCGGTTCCGCTGTAATACATATCGCCAGAGCTGGAGCCTTCCGGATAGAGATTCAGGGTCACACTTGAGCCGACATCAAAAGAGCCCTGGCCAGTTGTGTCTGTCTCATCCCAGAATGCCTCAACCGAAGCAGTCCAAGTCTTGAGACCTGCTTTATAAGTGCGAGCCGAATCACCCATCGAGGTGTCCTCAATAGTGTCTCCAGTTTCTGTGATGGTATAAGAGCGAACTTCAGCAACAGCATTCGTGTTGCTTTTGATTGTGCCTTCGGAACCTGCGTGGGTAGCCATAGAACCTCCTAAGAAATAAAGTCAAATTTTACAGTCAAAGAGCTGTTTCTAGATCATTTTCTCGACATTGATAAATGACGGAAACCGTAATTCTTGCAATTCCCGCCGGTTTCTCTCCATCTCCGGAGAATTCTGTTTCAATCGATGTCACCTGAGTATCTTTTGCCTTCCCGCCCCTGGTCACATCAACATCGAGAGCTTCTTCGATCTCAAGACAAATCTGATCTAAAGTGTCATCCAGTCCAGAGGTGGCCAGAGCATAGGCCTCGATGGTGATCTGCAATGTCCTGGTCTGGGCCCTTGGTTTGTTGAGTGTTGCCATCTCAACAGTCTCGTCATTTGTGTAAACACACAGACCAGGCATCTTGTCGGCAGCCAATGGATAGACCCTTGACGCATAAACCCTGGTTGAAGTGGTCGGCAAGCCTGTTACCGCTGTTATTATGTTGTCCCTGATTTGTTTCCGAAGATGGCTCATTGTTTCTCCAAGATGAGCTCGGTCATTCCGGTCCCGTCAGGCTTGACGACTTTCACTTTGTAAGTTGTTCCGGAAATCACTAAAGTTGCATTTTCTGTCGCGGTGCTCACGCTCGATGTCTGGCATATAAACCTTGGTTGCAATACAGCAAAACCAACATTTCCACCGGTATCGACCTCAATGAAATCGTTGTCAAATATCCCAGAAATAGTGCTGGCTTGGCCTCCAAGTGGAGTATAGGTTGCACTCACCCCAAAATCGTTGACATTGACAAAAATTGCTCGCTCGACAGCGGTCTCAACGGCCATGATTATCCCTTATGAAGATCACATCTCTGTGAATTCGATGAATCACTTTATACCCTAGAGATTGTAGAAAATCTACGGTTTGCTGGTCCTCAACGCCATACCTGATGCCAAGCGACTTGAGCTCTAAACATATCACCGGCCAAGAAGCCTTGATTGTTTCCACCGCGCCCAAAATGGCAAAATGCTCATAGCCCTCAATATCAAGCTGCAACAGATCGCACGAAGTGATGCCAAGACTATCGATCGTAATGATGTCAAAATCATTCCCATCCTTTATTTGATGAGCTCCGATATTGTCTGGATCGATGTGGTCCATCGCGCCCCTCGAAAAAGACTCTCCAAACCCAGCTCGCTTGTGAAAAATATTGGAATAGTTTCTAGTGTTGGCCTCCAAAGCCGCATAGTTGGCCTCGTCTGGCTCTACCGTGTAAACCATCTTGAACTTCTTTGACAACGCCACAGGCCATATTCCGATGTTTCCTCCGGCCTGAATTACAGTCCGAAAGTCTTTGCACCAGCTGCAAATTGTTGGAATGTCATTGACCTCGCGCAAAATGATCTGCTGCGCCACAGTATCGCGGATCGGAATCATCCAGCCACTTCGGTTTTCAAGTTGGATAGGCAATTTCTTTTTGCTCCCAGGGTCTAGGCTTTCCATGAAAAATGACGATCTTGTCCTCCGGCTTTATGCCATGAACACAGACATTTGCCTTGTAAGAAACAATCCCATCGGTAAAATCCTGCCAATAAGTCGCATTTTGAATGACTTTCTCCAAGAAAGACTGATCACCACCGTCGCAATAGTCTGGAGATTCCAAGAATTTATCGTAAATAAATGAAAGATCGCGCTCCCAATACATCATAGAGCTCTGCATTGCCTTTGGATAAGCCTGTCCACGATAGACATCGCGCAGGATCACAAAGTCCTTTCCTTGGGCTTTTTTGACGATCTCTGAGCAATCAGAGACCAGGACCGTATCAAGATCGAAGAAAAGCACAGGTGGTTTGAGCCTGAAAAGTTCGATCTTCGACCACCACCCTGGCCAATTATGAAATAGATCGATTGTGTTGCAATGCAAAGAAGTGTCTGTCAGGCAGACAAAATCGAGATCTGGAAGAAAATTCCTGCACATATCTTGCAGAGCATAGACATGGCGAGGAAGATAATCTCCCCCAGATTTTAAGACGCAGCAGACTCGGATTTTTTCCATGTCCGTTTGGACAGTTTTGGTTGAGCCGACTCTGGCAAGGCCACAGCACGATTCTCAATCGCGGCCTTCTCCACATATGGAATCGCCTTTTTTCGGCTGATCAGCCATTGTGCATCCGTGTCTTTAACCTCGATGACAGAGCCAACATCTCGGTGCTCGCCATTCCAATGAACCTCATGAATAATTTCGACCTTCATTGATGAACCTCCTTAAGTCTGCCGGAAACAAAAAATAATCTGTCCGGATGTTGCAATCCTAGCAGAAACTCTTTCCAGCGTGATGTGTCATCTCGCGCAGATTTATGCCTTGCCTCAAATGGCTCCGACTGTGGACCTTGCCACCAATACTCTCGACCGCCCCTGTCCTGATACTGATCAATCCCACAGACAAGAATTCGATCAAATCCCATCTGGTCGGCACACCAAATCGCCACAGCCCCAGAGAATCCTATTGGTGGGCATTCCCCACAATGAATGAAATCAGGCCTGTCATGCCATTTATTCAATGTCGAAATCTTGAAAATGTCTCGATATTGTTCAACATATTGAGCCATGTGCCGATCAATGAATACCAAATAATCGAGTGGCAATATCAAAGAGTGCTGGTTTATACCAATAAGCACATCAACCTGCGGAATGATCCTGAGATCAGATGGCAGGGATACACCGCCGCCCAAGACCGCACAAGTTTGGCCGGCATGAAAGTTTTTGAATTCTGAGATTCTTGGCATAAAAAAGGGAGAGCCGAAACCCTCCCTTTAGTTTACATCGAGCCGCGATTAAGCGGTGGTGATGTCTTTGATCGCTGCGAAAGACTCAGCGTGACGGACAGCCACATCAATGTCTTGATAGCAGGCGATCCGAGTCGTTCCAGCAGCAGAGCCGCTGTAAGGATCAACAAGGATGTCCAAGCCGCCGAACATACCGATCATGAGCTCTTGGAAGTTACCGAAGATCAGAGCTGAACACTTGCTGGATGAAGTGCCTTTGGTCAGATCGGACGGAACATTCGTTGTGCTCACTACATCGTAGCCAAGCAGAGTGTTGCTATCGTTCAGGATGAAGTTGCCTTCGACACCGCTTGCCTGACGCGATACTTGACGCATTGCAGCGACAACCTTCGGATTGGTCAAGAATGCCAAGCGGCCAGTCAGGGCATTGTCGATCGCTACTTCGCGCTCCAGATTCACGCAAGCTGCGTAAGTGATCGGGCCGCCGTTTGAGCCGATAGCAACCGAGCCGATGCCGTTGGTTCCGAGAATACCGGTGGGCTCGTTTGAGCCGCCGCCCTCGATGGCCACTTCGTCAATCTTTACGGCAAAGTTACGAGTGATGTCGTCACGCAAAATCTGGTCAACAGACGGAGACGATTGCATCATCAGCTTGCGCGAGATGTCCACATAGGCTGCAAGAGTCTTTGGAGACATTGTGATTTGCCGGAAAGTTGGAGCACCTTCGCTGGGGGCCACATTCTCGGCCACGAAGTAAGTTGCAGTCTTAGCGTTCATGGCAGGGATTGCAACATCACCCTTTAGGCCGGACATCATGCGAGCACCCATCTGGGCGATCACCAAGTTCGAGCGAAGTGCATCAACAAACTCGCCTGCCAGCAAATCTTCCGGAACCAAATTGGAGCCGTTTGCGGGTGAGCTGGTTAAAATGTCACGCTTGAAAATATCAGTCGGAACATAGAAACCACGCGGAGACTTTCCATAACGCTTTTCGAGCTCTTGGCTAATCTCGCCCTCAAAGCCACTCACTCGGCCGCCGTTACGCAAAGCAGAGTCGATTGCGGCCATCAGGGAATACTTGCGCTTCTCTTGAGTTGTCATTCCGACATTGATTTGCTCAAGCGGCTTATCGCCAATCTTGTCAAGCAGCATTCCACGGAACTGCTCAATAGTTGCGCCTTTGGAAATTGCCTCATCAGCCAAGCTGCGCTGATTATGGCGAATTGCCAAAGAGTTGATTTCTTGAATTTCCTTGTTTCGTGCGGCAAGTGCTTGCTCAACACTCACCTCGGGTTTTGCATTTTCCATTTTGTTTTCTCCTTGGGAAATAATGGATGGTTGAGAGAGTGGAGTTTCAGCCGCACGACCCACACCGACTGACTGGTCGGCAGGGATAGAGACCACAGAAACTTCCAATGGTGTCCAAGATTTCACTCGATAAATTCGAGATCCTTCGTCTTTCACCATTTTGTTGACGACATATCCAATCGAGACATTCCCGCGAATATTATCGGCAACATCCTGATATACCTCGCTGGCCATTGCAGACTTTCCGAACCTGACGGTGGCCCGAAGTTTGCGATCATCGAGATATACGGATTCGATAACCCCGATCTGTTTTGTAGGATCGTGGTCAAGTAATAGTGGAGCACGACCGGAGTTCAAGAAACTCAGATCGATTGCTTCGGCAGAATGATCAAGCACTTCCTCGCCCCAGCCGCGATCAACGCCCATCTCAGACGAGATAGCCATTTTGACCCGCCGATCATCTTGAACCTCGGCCATCATATCTGTTGATCTACGGGCCACATCTTTGCCATTGGCCTTACGAGCCATTTCCATAAGCTCACCTTCGGCAATGGCCTCAGAGATTTCTTCAATAGCTTCCTGAGCTGGAGTTTCTTCCATCTCGTGTTTTTCTTTGGCAAATTTGATGATGACAGATTCCTCTGTTTCCTCGATGCCAATAATGTGTCGTTTGTCCATACGCGAATTCTCATTGAGATTTTCTATTGATGCAAGCGTTTCGATAGCTTCTTCAAATTCTATCGGTTCGAAGTCATTCTCATCTAGCCATTCCAAAGCCTGATCTGTGGTGAACTTTGTTTTGTCAAACCGGATAGCTTGCAGCTCTGAGATTCCTTCTTTGATGCCATAAATAAAATCTACGCCCTCTCCTCCAGCATTTTTTTCACGCCGAAATGACTCATATTGGCTAGGATCTGTGAGTCTAGCCGCATGTTCATTTGGATAAGGCCTCGCCTCTTGGCAGCCTTCTTGATCGATTTTGTTCATTTTTTCAGCCCTCGCTTTTGCCCATGATTGACCTTGATCTCCACCCCAGAGAGCCCAGGCGATGCGGCCAGCTGACGGATAGCCTTCTTCTCCTTGGGTAAACCCTTGGCCTTGCTTATCGACTTCGTGCCTCGAAAAATACGAGTGCATCCGTCTGATTGTTTCTGCTGATAATTCCTTTCGGTTTGAGATGTCTCTTGCTCTTGCGACCCCGACCATAGTGCCGCCCCTGCCGAACTTCTCTCGCCATTGCAGACCTCTCCTGGCTTCTTCGGCCATGGCCTCAGTAGGAATGGAATCGATTTCTTCACCCTTGTAAATCATCAGATCCATCGCCTGCCCCAGTTACCACCGGAGCCGCCGGTAATTTCTGGCCGAACGGCTGAAACGCGAGATTGACTCCATAGGATTCGGCCAGCTCTGCTTCGAGCTTGACCTGTTCAAAAGTTTCCTCGACATCGCGGCCATATTGGTTCGCCACATCTTGCATTGACATGATTCCATTTTGCATCGCAATAACAGCCGCATTGATCTCTCTTTGCGGGTCAACCCATTGAAATCCACGACCCCTAAAGTGGACAGCATCAGCAAACTTGTCGAATTTAGTGATCGGGAGATTTACGGCCTGAGTGGTCATAGCCATTGAAAGCCATTCCCGATAAACCACATCGACAAAATGAGTAATCATGAACTCTTGCAGGGTTCGATAGAAATCTCGATCCTCAAGAGATCCCTGACGAATTGAAGAATAAGACACACCCTCAAGATCATTTGCCAAAGATGTATATGACACGCCAAGGCCAGAAGCGATGCCGCGCAAAATTGCCTTTTCAAACTCAGCAAAAGCCGTGGTCGGGTGAGTTGGATCGAACTGCTTGAAGTCCATTCCGTCTGGTAGCTGATGAAATGTGCCTGGATCAGCCTGCATGATTGGCGTGTGCAGTCCTTCGGTGTCGTCTCCAGGGAAGTCATTTCCAGTTGGGGAAGTGAAAAATCCCATTTTTGATGCACCGACACGGGCCGCGACAAGCTCTGCCTCACGATATCCATGAAGCATTTTGAGACTAGAAATTGCCGTGGCCATCATTGGCACACCGCGAGTCTGCTGCGCTCTTTCGCCAATGAATTTATGAATCACTTTATCAGCAGGAACTCTGATAGTTCTTCGCGCTACTGGAGAAAATTGAGTATCACCAGGGTGGGCAGTAAGAATGTGATAAGCAATAGGTCGAAAATACTTATTGATCTCGACACCCATTCTGATTTGAGTGCCATCTGATAAAACCTCGTTTTTCTTCTCATCGAGCAGGTCTGGCTCTAAAAACTCAATAGCGAATCCCCACTTATTTGGATAGTTGACCTTGCGGATTAAGACTTCGCCATCTCGAACCAAAGATTCGATGAAAAATTTTTGAGCATCAACCCATGACATTTTGCCATCGACTGTGCAGTTTCCTACGCGGCCCCACGCGGCCCACTCACGCTCAATAATCTGATTGCCAATAGCATCAAAAGACCCGTCAGTATTGCGAGCTTTGACCTGCATTGATACACCGCGCTCACCAACAACATTCGTTTTTAGCAAGTGAATATATCTGCGAGCATATTCATTATTTCTCTCAAGATCTCGGCATCGATTCCTTAATGCCTCAAGAGCAAAGCGAATCTCTGCATCTGCGCTTGTATTCGATGTTATGAAATCAGAAAAAAGCCTTCCGACATTGGCCCCTGAATAGCTGCGCTTTGCTTTTCGCTTGCGCTGAAAGATATCGAGCAATCCCATCAGAATCTCACCTTGATTGTTGTTCCGGTATCACGACCCTGTCGAATTCGATCTGCAATCTGTTCCTTGTGAAACTCGGCCTTATAAAATTCTCGCGCCTTTAGCAATTCATCGAAACTCAATTTGGTCAGCGACCTGCCAGCGATTGAATAGTTGGCCACATCACTATCCGCTTTTCCAGAAAGCAATGACTCAATCTTTGCGACCATGATTTCTGCATGAGTCCGTGGATCTGCATTGTTTTTATCAAGATCAGCAACAGCCGTAAATGCGCCACGGTCAATGACGACACGATTGCCAGATGAGATCTGCAATGCCTCAAGCTGCCAATGGTAATAACCTGGAATAAAAGAAGCAGAATCAGCAGATGAAACCGTGAACAAATAATCAGCCCCATAAGCTGTCCCAGTGACCTGAACCTCTTGTGCGCCGCCAGCAGTAAATCTGGCCACATAGGTCATTGTGTATTGACTGTTTGGGTAGTCTCCTGACAAATCGACACGCCGCCATTGGATAAAATCTCCAGCGACTACTCGCTCAGGTTCTAATGTCGGTGATTGGGCAGGATCAAACAGATTTGCCATTTGGCCTCCATGGTTTGTCCGATTTTAACGCCATCCATTGATAAATCCACCACTTTTCTGCGGCCTGCGCCTTAAAGTTTGCTCCGTCGGTTTCTGTGGTTCCGGTGGGTTTTCATGTTGCATAAACTGTCTCTGAGCCATCGCATTGATGTTCAAATTCAAGATTGCAAATGCTGCCATTGCGTAAACTCTCACATCGAGAGCCTCGTTTCTTGGCCGAGTTTTGACGAATTCCCTTCTTGCGAAGCCTTTGTGATAACGAGTGACCACCTTCTCAGCGGTGAGCTGACGGAAATATTCATCGTTCCTTGACTCAGGAAAATGACAATATCCAGGTCCAGCTTCGGTGATCTTGAGTCTTGAATAGAGAAGCTGCTTTGCGGTATCCACGCCAACAGGAAACAATCGAATCTTTCCGATGTTGTTTGTTGATGGTCGGCCAACAATAGGCTTTCCCTCTCCACCAACACCCTTAATGGCAAAGATTCGCTTTCCCTCTCGCGGCCGGACATACTGATAAACGGAATTTGTATGATGCCCGCCAGAGTCAATACAGGCAGATCGAACTATCAAAAACTTCCCATCTTCTCGCTCAAATTGCTGGCCAAGAATGTTGTCTAAATCCTGCCACACAGCAGGCGATGACGGGTCTCCATAGACTGTCCTGTAATCCAGAGACCAAGATTCCTCATCCTTGCCCCAGCCGACAATCTCGACTTCGAGACGGTCATCCTGCACATCGACCCCAGCAGTTAGCAACAATATGCCTCGATCAAGCGTCTCCCCAAAAGACTCCTTGCGACTTGATACTTGATAATCGTCAACAGCATCGCCCTGCTCCTCCCATGTCTCTCCAAGGAATGTGTTCACGAAAACCCTGAGTGTTGCCGGTTGCTTTTTGGCTTCAAGGAACTCTCTTACCGCAGACTCAAGCGGAGTCCATGGAGAATAAAGCCCAGAGAGTCTGAATCCGGCTACCCTTTTGCCTGAGTGCTCGGCTATCCATTCACCACCACGGATTGCCCTGATTCGGTCAGCATCGGACCACAATGCCCCACATTCCTCGCAGACATAAGCCGCTGTCTCTGGAAGCCCTTCTTCCCATCTGACCTGAGCCCACTTGAGTGTCGATCGATGATCGCAATGTGGACATGAGACATGGAATGTCCGTTTGTCGGATTCCTCCCAGGCAGCCTCAATCCGACTGGCTCCCTTGTTGGTCGGAGTCGAGAACATCCCAATCTTCCTGTTCCAGAATGTTGCGCTGCGCTTCTTGGCAAGACTGACTGGATCTCCCTCGGAACCAGCAGAGACAGGGTATCGATCCACCTCGTCGCAGAGCACGACTCGGATCGGCCTGGAAGCCAGAGAGCTCGGAGAGTTCGCGCCGCAGGCTGTGATATGACCGCCAGAAAAGATCTTGTGAAGGGTAGTATTACCAGAATCTCTGGCCCTTGGGTCCTTCACCAAGCCTTTAAGAGTAGGCGTATCTCTAAGCATTGGAGCAAGTCTGTCTTTTGACCATGTTTGCGCCATATCCAAAGTAGGTTGCACGACAAGAATTGGTGAAGGATCTTGAGCGACAAAGAATCCGACCACATTATTGAGAATCTCAGTCTTTCCGACCTGAGCAGATGTCATGACAACAACAGTATCAATCTCAGGATCTGAGAATGCGTCAAGAATTCCTCTTTGATATTCAGCCCTAGCCGTGACCCATGTTCCTGGCTCGGCAGATGCCTCTGGAGACAGCTTTCGGAAACTATCAGCCCATTGACTGACCGAGAGTTTCGGTGGTGGCTTCAGGCGGTCCCTCAGCGTCTTGATCAATGCCAGTTGAAGTGCTTCCGCTTGATTTTGCCTGTCCGTGTCCGACCAATTCATTGAGTGTCTCTAAAATTGCAGTTTCTAAAATGAGCTTCGCCTCGGTGACATCTTTGGCCGTAAAAACCAAAGTCGATGCCTTGCTGGGGATTGCCAATAGCTTTGCACGAAGATTTGCGAACTGCTCTCCAACCTTGTTGGAGACATCCTCGATCATCACAACACTTCCCTGCTCCTTGGCCAGCTCCAACTCGGCCAGCCCAGCCTCGGCCGCAATTTTTCTGCGCTTGGCTTCCTCGATGTCGATCGATGCAGAGTTGGCCATCAAATTGTCCACCTCGCGCTTTTTTATCCAAGCGATCACCTCTGCCGTGTCATATTCGCTGCCAGTCCTGCCAGATCCAACACTCTTGATCGGAAATCCAATCTGTTTCTGCCATGTCGTCAGAGTGTTTTCCGCTACCCCAAGAATCTGAGCAAGCTCCTTTTTGTTTACGATCATTGATAGTTATTCTCAATCAATACTTTGTTTCCGATAGTCTGTCTC
>QXGG01068029.1_pt1 | contig 14350 bp, 12 predicted proteins | sample 1982491 | NCBI WGS metagenome assembly QXGG01 (sample SAMN09924614, study PRJNA488089) | Wastewater metagenome, whole genome shotgun sequencing project. | isolation source: South African research farm wastewater | place: South Africa: Irene, Agricultural Research Council, Animal Production... | reverse complement strand
TGCCATGCCCACGGCCGTCGGCCATGCGGGACCGAAGCGGCGACCGAGCCAGTTGCCGAGCGGGTTGACGATGAGGATCGGGATCGTGGCGGGGAGCAGCAGCAGGCCTGCGGTGAGTGGGTCGTAGCCCTCGACGACCTGCAGGTAGAGCGCCATGAAGAAGATCACGCCACCGAAGACGAAGTTGGCAATGAGGTTGGCGAGCACCGCACCGTCGAAGCGCTTCATGCGGAAGACCGACAGCTTGATGACGGGATTGGCCACGCGGCGCTCGATGAGGATGAAGGCGACGAGGAGCAGCACCGCTCCGATGATCATGGCGTCGAAGAGCGCCGTGGGCAGGGTGTCGAACTGCACCAGGGCCCACGACAGCAGGAAGATGCTGCCCACCAGCGTGATGACGCCGGGGATGTCGATGCGGCGCGCCGCATTCGCATCGCGCGTCTCGGGAGTCGCCCACCAGGTGAGCGCGAGGGCCACAATGCCGATGGGCAGGTTGATCCAGAAGATCCAGCGCCATGACAGGCCCTCGACGATGACGCCGCCGACGAGTGGGCCGAACGCCTGAGCGCCCCAGCACACCGCGATCCATGCCGCGATGGCCGTGTCGCGCTGCTTGCCGGTGAAGATGACGGCGATCATCGCCAGTGCTGTCGGCAGCACCGCGGCCGCGCCGATGCCCTCGAGGACACGTCCGATGATCAAGACGATGGGCGACGGGGCGAGGGCGGCCACGACGGAGCCCACGAGGATGAGGATGGTGCCGATCGCGAAGAGCAACCGCCGGCCGTAGATGTCACCGACGCGTCCGCCCACGATGATGAGAGCACCGGCCAGGAAGTAGCCGTTGACCGCCCACTGCAGCGTGTCCATCGTGCCGCCGAGATCCTTGGCGATGGTCGGAAGGGCGATGGAGATATCGCTTGCCGTGACCCAGACCAGGGCGGTGACGAGGCAGAGCCCGACGAGGGACCACCAGCGTCGCTCGGTGCCGACGGGGGTCTCGGGGCCTGCCTGGGGGGACGAATGGGCCATATCGGCACTGTATGCGCCCACTCCTCGGCCAGCGTGCACCCGCGGTTACGACGTACCCTCGTGGCGTGGCTCGCGTCGTCGTCATCGTGCTCGCCGTCATCACCCTCGGGGTGGTCGGGGCGCTCGTCTGGGGTGCCTGGAGCAGCGACGACGGCACGGCAGTCGATGATCTGCCCACGGTCTCCGAGGTAGTCGCCGCTCAGGCGCATCGCCACGGTGTCGAACTCCCCGAGCTCACCGACGCCGATCGCGCCCGACTCTCTGCGCCGCCGACGGCGGGGTCCTCGCTGTCGCCCTATGACCAGGTGCTTGGCCAGTTGCTCGCCGTGCGCGATGCCGCCGGTGTCGACGAGGCAGTGGCGATTCTCGGCGAGGTGGCCCTGCAGAGCGACACCGTGGCCGCCTCCTGCGATCGGCTCTACGTCGAGCTCACGAGTGGGACGCCGTCGTCCGTGCCGGTCGCCCAGGCCTGCCCTGCTGGCTGAACCGCGTCACCCGCCTGGCAGCATCCACGCATCACTGGCACGATCCGCGTATGAAGCGCATGAAGGTCGTCATCATCGGGGCGGGGTTCGCCGGCCTCGATGCGGCCAAGCTGTTGCGCAAGTCCCCCCGGATCGACGTCGTGCTGGTCGATCGCCATCCCTATCAGCTCTTCAGTCCGTTGCTCTACCAGGTGGCCACAGGCGCGTTGCCCGAGGACGACATCGCCTACCCCGTGCGCGCGGCAATTCCCGGCGTGACCTTCATCCGCGGTGAGGTCGTGCGCATCGATCCGCAGGCTCATCGCATCCGGCTGTACGACGGCCAGGATGTGGACTACGACCAACTGGTCATCGCCAGCGGCAGCGTGGGGACGACGTTCGGTATCCCGGGCGTCGAGGAGCACGCACTCCAGATGAAGTCGATCGCCGATGCCCGCCGCATCAAGATGCGGCTGCTCAACACCTACGAGGAGGTGCAGGAGGGGCGCATGCCACGCGAGACGCTGCGCGTGGTGGTCGTCGGCGGCGGCCCGACAGGGGTCGAGGTGAGCGGCGCAGTCGCAGAGCTCCAGTCAAGCCTCGTGCGTGAGTACCCCGACATCGCCGACAAGGCCACCGTCACTCTCGTCGAAGCGGGCCCGCGACTGCTCCCGTCGTTCTCGGAGGAGTCGAGTGCGCACGCCAAGGAGGAACTCGAGCAACTCGGTGTCACGGTGAAGGTCGACACCGCTGTCGATCGAATGTACGAGCGGGACGTGCACCTGAAGTCCGGCGAGATCCTGCCCGCGGGGACCGTCGTGTGGGCCGCGGGAGTGGCCGCGCCAGAGCAGTGGCGCGATCTTGCCGCCACCGGCCCGGCCCGACGACTCATCGTTGACGAGTTCCTACGCTTGCCGGGCGTGCCGGACGTCTGGGTCGTGGGTGACACGGCCGCCTTCAGCCCCGACGGTGGTGCACCGCTGCCGATGGTCGCTCCCGTGGCCATGCAGATGGGTAGGCAGGTGGCGCGCAACATCACCGCTCTCGCGACCGGCAAGCTCATGGAGCCCTTCCGCTACTTCGACAAGGGTCAGATGGCGACCATCGGCCGGCGTCGAGCCGTGGCCGAGACCCCCCAGGGACTGCGCCTGCATGGCACACCCGCGTGGCTTGCGTGGCTCGGTCTCCACGTGGCCTATCTCGCCGGCGGCCGCAATCGCGTGAGCGTGCTGGCCGACTGGGCGTGGAACTACGTGGCGTGGAGCATCGGTCCACGCCGGGCCATCATCGAGTAGCGATCGCCCTCAGGGGTAGTGTGCGCGCACGTGGGTATGGGCGAGGTGTGGCATCGCGTCATCCCGTCCCGCACCATCCCGCGCACGCGCTGGCGGAGCGAGGGATCGCGCTGGCGTAGTGGGCCTCGTACTTTCGCTGTCCTCATCATTGGCCTGTGGCTCTTCGGTACGGGCGAGGCGATGCTCGTCGATGCAACCCTGGGCAACGCCCCGTGGACTGTCTTCGCCCAGGGCATCTCCGTCCGCACGGGAATCGCCATCGGCCTCGCCACCTTCTTCACTAGCGTCGTGGTGCTTCTCATGTGGATCCCGCTGCGCGAACGCCCCGGGCTCGGGACCATCGCCAACGCGATCGTCATCGCACTCGCCCTGCAGGTGATGATCGGAGTGCTTCCCACGCCGGAGTCGCTGGGCTGGCGCCTGGCCCAGGTCCTCGGGGGCATTGCGCTCGTCGGCATCGGCAGCGGCCTCTATCTCACGACCAACCTCGGCCCGGGACCGCGCGATGGGCTCATGACGGGTATCCACGAGCGCACGGGTATCGCGGTCACGCCCGTGCGCCTGTCGATCGAGGTGGTCGTGCTCGCAGTCGGCTGGCTCCTCGGCGGCACCGTCGGTGTCGGGACCGTGCTCTTTGCGCTGCTTATCGGACCGTCTGTCGGCTACGGACTCAAGCTCGTGGGATGGGTTGCCGGCGCACGCGAGGAGATGCCCCAGGGGGACGTGCATCCCGAGCTCGAGGCCTGACGACTACCCTTCCCGCGTGGACGAACTCACCATCCCTCAGCACCTCGCCAACAGGCTTCGCCAGCGCGGGGTCGAGTGCGGCTTCGGCATCGTCGGCGACTACGCCCTGCGGCTCTTTGCCGATCTCGAGGAGGTGGGCTTCCCCATGTTGGTGGCCGCTGACGAGCAGGGCGCGGCATTCGCTGCCGATGCCTACGCACGGCTCAAGGGCCTCGGCGCCGTGGGCGTCACCTATGGCGTGGGCGGCCTCAAGATCGCCAACGCCGTCGCGGGTGCCTGGGCCGAGCAGGTGCCCCTGCTCGTCCTCTCGGGCGCGCCGGGCCTGCGCGAGCGAGCGGGCGACGTGCTGCTCCACCACAAGATCCGCAACTTCGACTCCCAGCTCGTGGTCTTCGAGGAACTGACATGCGCGCAGGCGGTCATCGACAACCCCGCCATCGCCGCAGACCAGATCGACCGCGTGATCGCCGAGGTGCTCTCGCAGCAGCGCCCGGGCTACCTCGAGATTCCGCGCGACATGGTGGAGGTGCCGATCGCGCCACCGAGCCAGGAGCACCTGCGCGCCCATCTGCCCCCCGTCGACGACGACCGCCTGCGGGCCGCGGTGGCTGATGCCATGGAGGTCCTGGCCGACTCCCACACTCCCGTCGTGCACGCGGGGGCCATGGTGTGGCGACGCGGACTCGGTCCCGCGCTCGTCGAGGCTGCCGAGCGCCTGCAGGTGCCGGTGGCGACGAGTTCACTGGCCAAGGGCCTCTTTCCCGAGCGCCACCCGCTCTCCCTGGGTGTCTACATGGGCGCCGTGTCGTCTCCCGAGGTTGTCGAGCGCGTCGAGAGCGCGAGCACCGTCGTGAGCTTTGGAGTGCTCAACACCGACCTCACGATGGGTGCCTTCACCGCTCACCTCGATCCGCACCGGCACATCGATGCGCAAGACACCGAGGTGACGATCGGCTTGCGCACGTACAAGGACGTGCCGCTCTGGGCCTTCCTGCCCGCGCTCGCCGAGGCAGCGAATACGGAGGGCCTGGAAGTGACGACCCCGGCGCATCCCCGTCCCGACTTCACTCCCGAGGCCGGCGTGCCGCTGAGCGTCGCGCGCGTCATCGCCGCTGTAGATGCCCACCTCGACGAAGGCCACGGCCTCCTCGTCGATCCCGGCGAGTGCCTCTTCGCGTCCGTCGACCTCACCGCGCCGCACTGGTGCCTGGCGAGTGCCTACTACGCCACGATGGGGTACGCCGTTCCCGGCGCTTTAGGTGCTGGCATCGCCGAGCCGCACCTGCGACCCGTGGTCCTCGTGGGTGATGGCGCCTTCGCCATGACGGGCCTCGAAGCTGCCACCGCGGCGTTCCATGGCGTCAAGCCCGTCATCCTCGTGCTCGACAACCACGGCTACGGCACGCAGCGCCCCATGAAGGACGGTGCCTTCAACGACATCCCGGCGCTGCAGGCCGAGCACCTGCCGAAGGTCTTCGGCACCGGCCGCGGCTGGCTCGCCACCACGGAGGACGAGCTCGACATTGCGCTCGCCGAGGCGATGGCATCCGACGAACTGGGCATCATCCGCGCGGTGGTGCCGCAGGGAGATCGCAGTCCCGCCCTGCTGCGCCTCACCGACGCCCTCGGCAAGCGTGTCTAGCGCGACTGCTGCGTGATCTCCACGACGACGCCGAGTGCCTCGCTGGCGCCACCGGCGTAGATGCCCTTGAGCGGCGGGACGTCGGCATAGTCACGTCCGCGCGCGACGAGGACGTGAGCCGGGCCCACCTCGCGATCGTTGGTGGGATCGACGGAATGCCAATCGCCGTCCCAGTACTCCACCCAGGCGTGACTCTCTCCGGCCACGGTCTCCCCGACGCGCTCCTCGAGCGAGTGCAGATAGCCGCTCACGTAGCGCGCGGGGATGCGTGCCGCACGCAGGAGGGCGAGCGTCGCGTGCGTGAAGTCCTGGCAGACGCCGTGTCCTTCGGACCACGCCTCGCGTGCGGTCGTGTAGACACTGGTGACACCGGGGGTGTAGGCGATGCGGTCGCGTACGGCGGCGACGGCGATCTCGACGGCCTCGCGAGGGCTGGGCGCGCGGCGCACGTCTTCGACGATGACCGCGCGCACCGGATCCAGGGCCGCGTCGTCGACGTAGCCCGTTGAGGTGAGGTACTCCGCCCATCGGTCGGCGACGGCGTCGGAAGTCACGGTGTCCCAGGTCGCGCGCTTGTCGAGGCGTCGGTGCGCGGGGGTGTCGACCGTGCTCACCGACACGACCTCGAGTCGGTCATGGGGCTCGTGGACGTCGAAGGACTCGACGTGAGCCCCCCAGTAGTCGACGTAGGACTGCACGGCAGCGCTGGGCGTCACATGGAGGGCGTGCGAGAGAAGGGCCTGGCCTTCGCGGTGCAGGGGTGTCATGCGCACCTCGTTGAAGCTCGCGTCGACGAATCCGGCGTAGCGGTATCCCGTCCTATGCGAGATGTGGAGCCGGCGGCCACCGCCGGGCTCGGGCACACCGCCCATCAGTGGCTCCACACGATCGTGCCGGACTGCCGGAAGAACGCTGCATCGGCGATGTCGGAGGCGGTCACTGCGGCGACCCGTGCCTGTTCGGCGAGGCGATCGACGTCGTCGGGAGTCGGGTTGACGGCGAATTCGAGTGAGGAGCGCAGCATGCCCACCTCGCGCAGCAGCTCGGTGCCCCCACCGGCGCCGAGTGCCATGATCGAACGCACGGCCTCCTCTGCCTCGACCGCGCTGCGCCGCATGGAGCGCGGGAAGTCGGGATCGAGGACGAGGAACTCGCGCACGCCGTCGCTGTCGACCGCAGCACGGCGCAGGTAGGCGGAGTGGGCGGCGGCCGAGCGCAGCGTGGCCACGGGCCCGGATTCCGGCCACAGGGCGTCGTGCTGCACGGCGAGGAGGCGCGCGGTCATGTCGATGCGCTCGAGTGACCGGCCGAGCACGAGGAAGTGGTAGGCCTCATCGCGCGGCATGGCCCAGGCGATCACGCCGTGCACCACGAGCAGGCGCTCGACGACACGATGCAGCGAGACTCCGGGGCTGTCGACGCGGGCGAGGCCGAGTCCGCGTACCACCGAGAGGTGGGCCGCGTTGAGCGCCTCGAACACTTCGACGGAGAGCACGTCGCGCACGGCGAGGGCGTTGGCGCGCGCTGAAGCGATGGCCCCAGCGACCGTGGAGGAGCGCTCCGCGGTGCCGAGCACCGTGCTCACGAGATCGACACTGCCTTCGGCGCTCACGTCGGCGAGGGAAAGAGCGTCCAGCAGCATCGCGCAGGCAGCAGCCTCGTCGGCGGGTGCTTCCTCGACCATGAGCTGGTGGTGCTCGGCCACCATGCGCGCGCTCGCGTGGGCCCGCTCGAGATAGCGCCCGATCCAGAAGAACGACTCCGCGATGCGGCTCAGCACGACGGCCCCTGCTGCTGCTGACGCTCTTGCTGCTGCAGTCGCTCGTCGTGCGTGCGCGGCGCCTCGTGCCGCGCGGGAAGATCGGGCTCGACGGACGCGCGACGTCGCGGTCGAGGCTGCGGCCTGGACTCTGCCCCGGCCGAGTCGAGCACCCAGGTGTCCTTGGATCCCCCGCCCTGGCTGGAGTTCACGACGAGGCTCCCCTCGGGGAGCGCCACGCGGGTGAGCCCACCTGGCAGCACGTAGATCTCGTCACCATCGTTGACCGCGAAGGGGCGGAGGTCGACATGGCGTGCCTCGACTCGTCCTCCGTCGACCACGGTCGGGCACGTGGAGAACGTGACCACCGGCTGGGCGATCCAGCCGCGCGGGTGCGCCTCGACGGCAGAGCGGGTCTGCTCGATCTGCTCCGCGGATGCGCTCGGGCCCATGAGCAGTCCGTAGCCGCCTGAGGCGTCGCTGGGCTTGATCACCATGCGCTCGACCTGGGAGAAGACATGCGCGCGCTGCTCGTCGTCGGCGAGGTCGTAGGTATCGACGTTAGGCAGGATCGGCTCGGCACCGAGGTAGTAGCGGATGAGGGCGGGCACGAAGGGATAGATGACCTTGTCGTCCGCGACGCCATTGCCCACGGCATTGGCGATCGTCACATTGCCGGCGCGTGCGGCGTTGAGTACGCCGGGAACGCCGAGAATGCTGTCGGGTCGCAGCTGCAGCGGATCGAGGTAGTCGTCGTCGATGCGGCGGTAGATGACGTCGACCTGTCGCGGACCGAGGGTGGTGCGCATCCAGACCCGGTCGTCGCGGCAGTAGAGGTCGCGGCCCTCGACGAGTTCGACGCCCATGTTACGGGCCAGGAATGCGTGCTCGTAGTGCGCCGAGTTGTGGACGCCGGGCGTGAGCACCACGATCACCGGGTTGCTCACCGGTGCTGCTTGGCGCAGTGCCTTCTCGAGCCGCTCGGGGTACTCCGCGACCGGTCGCACCACGTGACCGGCGAAGACCTCGGGGAGCACATGCGCGAGGGTGCGGCGATTCTGCAGCACGTAGGACACGCCAGACGGATTGCGCAGGTTGTCCTCGAGGACCCGGAAGCGTCCGTCTTCGTCGCGGATGAGGTCGATACCCGAGATGTGGATGCGCACCCCGTTGGGTGGCTGCATGCCCCAGGCCTGGCGGTGGAAGTGCGTGGATGTGGTCACCAGATGACGCGGCACGATGCCGTCGGCGAGCACCTCGCCCGGGCCGTAGACATCGGAGAGGAACATCTCGAGCGCCTCGATGCGCTGGACGACACCCGCTTCGATGACGGTCCACTCCTCCGCCGTGATGATGCGGGGGATCAGGTCCATGGGCAGCGGGCGCTCGCGTTCCCCAAGGGTGAAGGTGATGCCATTGCGATCGAGGTAGGCATCGCGCAGGCGCGCCCGGTCGTGCAGCTCCTCGGGGCTCAGCCTCGCCAGGACGCTGTGCAACTCGGCCTGCGGGCCGCGCGCATCGTCCCCGGCGTACATCTCGTCGTACGCCGGCACCCCCGTCACGGTCTTCACGAGGGCAGTCCTAGCAGCCCCGTGTTTCGCACGTGTGTCACGCGAGAGTGGCCGTGGCGATGCCGGGTTCGACCAGGCTGCCCAGATAGAGCCTTCCGTCGTGCTCTCGTACGCCGGTGACGTAGTGGAAGCGCTCCCCGGACGCCTGCAGGTTGTGGATGACGTCGCCCTCGCCGTCGATGCCCACCACCCAGGTGATGCGGGTGACATCGGGCTGTAGCCGCTCGGGCATGGCCCAGACGGCTGAGCGCAGGAAGCCCGGCCGGGGCAGGAGCAGGTCGAGGAGCCTGTTGCGCTCGGATGGCAGGGCGATCCAGAAGACGCCGCCTGTGCCCGTCGACATGTTGTCGGGCATGCCCGGGAGGTTGTCGATGATGACCGAGCGCCGCCCTGCCTCCGCACCGGTGAGGTCGAGTCGCGTGACGCGATAGCCGCCGGTCTCTGCGACGAGCACGAAGGACGCGTCTTGTGCGAGGGCGACGCCGTTGGCGAAGTCGAGGTCGTCAAGCAGGACCGTCACGGTGCCATCGGGGTCGTGTCGGATCAGTCGGCCGGTGCCGGTGTGGGACAGGATGTCGCCCTTGAACTCGTCGATGCCGAAGTGCAGCGAGGAGTCGGAGAAGTAGATCGTGCCATCCTGGGCGACCGCACAGTTGTTGGTGAAGCGCATGGGCCGGCCGTTGATCGCCGTGACGAGTTCGGCGATGTCCCCCGTCGTGGGATCGATGCGGAGGAGTCCGCGGTGCGCGTCGCAGACGACAAGCCATCCCTCGGGGTGGATCTCGATGCCGAGGGGGCGGCCCCCGGTCTGCGCGACGCGCTCGATGCTGCGACCGTCCGGTGAGATGCGCAGCACGTAGCCCTCGCGGGTGCCGGTGTAGATCGCACCGGAGGCGTCGACGGCGACATCCTCCGCGCCGGAGCCCGGCAGCGGGATCACGTCGAGGTGGGCAAGCGCCTGGTTCGGAGCGAAGGGGCCGCGCAGCCCGACGTCCTGGGGCGGGCGCCAGCGGCGGGGCAGGAGCGGGGTCTTGGCCATGCCCCCATCCTGCCCGTGGCGGGCGGGCTAGGCAGCCAGATCGAGCCTGCCCGCAGGCAGGCTAGGCAGCCAGATCGAGACGAGGCAGGGTGCGGACCGGTGCACGGGTCCCGCCGGTGTGATCAGCGACGCCAAGCAGTTCGTAGGGCCGCAGGCCGACGCGGGCGAACCACGTGCCGGTGAGCGGGACCGAAGTGCCACTGGGGGTGGAGCTGATCACGGTGTTCCTCCTTGTGGGAGCGGGCGTTGCAGGTGTCGCCTCCGTTATAGGGAGTCAACATGTCGTGCTGATGTACTCAAGGATCACCGGCGGCGAAGGGCGCGCGAGCACTGGCTCACGAAGGCGTGAGCCTGGTCACAGGAGGCCATGGCCGGCGCATGCGGGCCGTGGGAGCATGTGGCCGTGATTCAGAGCGAGGGCTCCATCTGGGACTTCGTCATCGTCGTCACGGTCGTTTTCCTCGCCTCGCTCCTCATGGGGTGGCTGTCGGCGAGGATCCTCGACGTACGGCGCGGGCGCCTGCGTTCACTGGCCGCGGGCGTGATCGGCTTCTTCGGCGGCCTCATCCTGCTGGGCATCCAGGTCCAGGGCAATGTCGAGATCGACTTCGAGAACGACGCCGACGCCACCCTCCTGCTGGTCCTTGCCTGGCTCGGCTACGCCCTCATCGTGGCCCTCGTCGCCAGCCTCGTCATCGATGCCATGCTCAGGCCCCGTCGTGGACGGCGCGGATTCCCGAGGCCCGTCCGCGCCATCAAGGCTCGGATCGCCGTGACGCGACGACTCACGCACATTGCCCGCATCGCGCGCAGGAATGGCCTCATCGGCCGTCGCCTCGCCTCACGCAGTGAGCTCCTGTCCCCGGAGACCGCGCGTGCGCTTCGCCTCACGCTCGAGGAGTCCGGCGGCATGCTGGTCAAGTTCGGGCAGATCGCCTCGACGCGCGATGACCTCCTGCCTCCTGTCATCACCGAGGAACTCGCCGGACTGCGCTCGTCGGTGCCGGGCCTGCCCTTCGCGACGGTGCGTGCCGTAGTGGAGGCGGAGCTCGGCGCCCCGCTCGACACCGTCTTCATCAGCTTCGACGAGAAGCCGTTGGCCGCTGCCTCCATCGGCGTCACCCACCGCGCCGTGCTGCGCGACGGGCGCCACGTCATCGTCAAGGTGCAGCGACCAGACGTGGAGGAGAGCGTCGCCATAGACGGGCGCGTCCTGATCGGCGGGGCCCGCAACCTCGAGCGACAGTCAGAGGCCGCCAAGCGGGTCGGGGTCCTGGGCCTGGCACGCGAACTGGTCTCGGGTATCACCGAGGAACTCGATTTCACGCGCGAGGCGGCCAACAACGCCGCCATGCGGCGCGCCCGCGCTGCCGACGAAGGCGTCGATATCCCGGAGATCTACGCCGACATGACCACGCGACGCGTGCTCGTCATGGACGAGGTCGTGGGGACGTCGGTCTCGGACCAGTCGGCCGTCGATGCCTGCGGCGTGCCACGGGCCGCACTCGCCAGGCACCTCTTGGAGTCCTTCCTGACGCAGATACTCACCGACGGCGTCTACCACGCTGACCCGCATCCGGGAAATGTGATGGTCGACAGCGACGGCACGCTGTGGTTCATCGACTTCGGTGCTGTCGGCTGGATCGACCCGGTCACTCTCGAGGGCCTCCAGCAGATGGCACTCGGCTTCACCCTGCGCGATCCATCTGTGCTCGCGCGGGCAGTGCGTCGCGTCGCCGGGCAGGCGGGGGAGAACATCGACATCTCGTCGCTGGAGTTCGACCTGGGCGTCGTGCTCACGACCCTGCAGGGCGGCGGCTTCGATCCGGCGGCGATCTCGGAGATCATCCGCGTCCTGGATAGACACGGCGTAGGCGCACCGCCCTCGCTCACCATCCTGGCGCGCGCGATCCTCACCCTCGACGGCACGCTGCGTGTCCTCGATCCCGACTTCCGCATGGGACCCGCGGCCCAGGAGCGGATGGGCGAGATCGTCGCCCATCAGGAGCTCGATCCCCGCGACCAGCTCACCCGTGAGCTCGTGCGGGCGCTTCCCATCCTGCGCTCCATGCCCCAGGTGGGCGAGGACATCGCCCTGCAGGCCCGCAGTGGACGGCTCACCCTGCGCATCGACCGCTACTCCGGTCCCGACGGCCACCGCGTGGAGCATTGGATCAATCGCATCCTCTTCACCGCGGTCGGTGTGATCGGCCTCATCGGATCGGGTCTGGTGCTCATTGCTGGCGGCCTCGCGGGCAATGACACCGTGGCCAATCCGCTGCGACTCATCGGCTTCGTCGGGCTCTTCCTCTCAGCCGCGATGATGATGCGCGTCGTCGCGCAGATCCTCGCGCGACGCGACGACGACGACCCCTTCTGAGGGTGATGCGCTAGCGCGTGCCGACGGCGAGGAGGCGCTCGAGGTCACCGTGCACCTCGAGCCCGGCGCTCGTCGCGGTCGTATCCAGGACGACATGTCCCGAGGGATCTGTCAGGCGCACGCCGAGGGTGGCGTCGAGGGTTTCCTCCACGCGCTCGTGCATCCGCGTGCGCACGGGAGCGTGCAGCAGCCCACCGCGCACGCGCTCCGCGCTCAGCTCGAGCACGCCCGAGGGGCCCTCGAGGCTCCAGCGCACATGACTGTCGTCGATCGTGAGCGATCGCTCCTTCGACCCGTTGTACGTCGCCCAGGTGTGCAGGCGCCTGCCGAGGCGCAGGCCCACGATGAATCCTCGGAAGGACGACCGCAGCCACGGGATGATCGCGACCGAGGCGACGAGGGATGCCTCGGGTGCTCCGGCGAGGTGGTTGGAGTGCATCCAGACATAGCCCGCGGGGAAGGCGCGACCCCAGTCCTTCTCGATGTAGCCGCGGCCGCCGGTGAAGTCCTGGCGCGTGCCTTCGACGTCGAGTGCGCCGCGGAGCTCATGGCCGAAGGACACGACGCCGTGGTAGCACTCCATGAGCGGCACCCAGGCGTAGGGACCCATGATCCCGGGGCGCCGCCACGTCACCGGCCAGGGATCGAACTCGGACACGAATTCCACGTCGCCGCGCAGGCCGGGCAGGTCGAGATGTACGCCGCGGGAGCTGAAGTGGTTGGGTCCCACGCGGACGTCGAAGCCGTGACCGCTCGCCGTGAAGTCCGACGTGTCGTATCGGTGGTACCAGGATCGTCCGGTAGCGCCGTCGAGCACCTGGATGAAGGCCTCGTCCGTGACAGCGTCGCCGTCGCGGCCGCGGAAGACCCCGGGGATGATGGCCCAGCGAGCCTGCTGGGCCGGGTCGACGAGCTTGACGTACCAGCCTTCGAAGAATCCACGGCGTACGCCGTCCCCGTGGAACGCCTCGGGCCGGCGAATGCCGCGAATGAAGGCTGCCGGTCCCCGCATGCGAAACACGCTACTGCCCCTAGGCTCGCCCCCGGAGGTGTGGGATGAGACTGCTCGTGCCCCGGGAGACGCGCCCGGGTGAGCGGCGGGTGGCCGTGGTGCCCTCCGTCGTGGGCAAGTTCACGCAATTGGGCTTCGAGGTCGTCGTGGAGTCGGGAGCGGGCGCTCTGGCCTTCGCCAGCGATGCCGGCTACGCCGCTGCGGGCGCGCTCGTCGTGCCGACAGCAGGGATGGACGACGCCTTCGCCGCCGCCGACGTGGTCGCCTCCGTGCGACCCCTCGACTACGGCCGGGCCAAGCGCCTGAAGAAGGGCGCGGTCGCCGTGTCGTTCCTGTCGCCGGCCATTGACCTTGACACTGTCCGCGGGCTGCACGATTCAGGCGCCACCGGATTGTCCTTCGACCTCGTGCCGCGCATCTCGCGGGCCCAGTCGATGGACGCTCTCACCTCACAGTCGCTTGTCACCGGCTATCGCGCGGCGCTGGTGGCCGCGGATCGCCTGCCGAAGTTCTTTCCTCTCTTCATGACGGCTGCGGGCACGATCCAGCCGGCTCGCGTGCTCGTGCTCGGCGCGGGCGTGGCGGGACTGCAGGCCATCGCCACCGCCAAGCGCCTTGGGGCGCGGGTCTCGGCGTACGACGTGCGCGCCGCGAGCGCTGACGAGGTGCGCTCGATGGGCGCGACATTCATCCAGCTCGACCTCGACGCGCTCGAAGGCTCCGGCGGCTACGCCCGTGAGATGAGCGAGGACCGGGCTCAGCGCCAGCGCGACCTGCTCGCGCCCCACGTGGCGGAGTCCGATGTCCTGATCACGACCGCCGCTGTCCCCGGCCGCCAGGCTCCGATGCTCGTGACGCGCGCGATGGTCGAGGGCATGAAGCCCGGATCGGTCGTCGCGGACCTGGCTGCCGAGACCGGCGGCAATGTCGAGGGCTCGCTCCCAGGCGAGGAGGTCATGATCGGCGAGGTCATCGTCTGGGGTGGCCGCGATGTGCCGAGCGAGATGCCGGTGCACGCCTCGCAGCTCTACGCCATGAACGTCTACTCGCTGCTCACGCTCGTCGCCAAGGACGGCCAGGTTGTCGTCGATGCGGACGACGAGATCATCGACGGCTGCGCGGTTGTCCTCGACGGCGTCGTACGCAACGAGGCCGCGCAGGCCTCTCTGCAGGGAGGATCCTGATATGGACGGGGTAGCGCTCCTCACGATCTTCGTGCTGAGCATCTTCGTGGGCTTCGAGGTCGTCTCGAAGGTCTCGACGATCCTTCACACGCCACTGATGTCCGGTGCCAACGCCATCCACGGCATCGTCCTCATCGGCGGTATCACCGTGACCGGCGCGGCTGACTCGGTGCCCGAGGTGATCATCGGCGTCATCGCGATCCTCCTGGGCGCGATCAACCT
>QXGG01081419.1_pt1 | contig 14362 bp, 7 predicted proteins | sample 1982491 | NCBI WGS metagenome assembly QXGG01 (sample SAMN09924614, study PRJNA488089) | Wastewater metagenome, whole genome shotgun sequencing project. | isolation source: South African research farm wastewater | place: South Africa: Irene, Agricultural Research Council, Animal Production Institute... | reverse complement strand
TCGCCGCGGCCGTCAGCGTGAAGCTTTCAGCGCCTTCGTAGTTCCCATCGACCGTGGTCGGCACGCTCACGAAGAAGCTCGTCACCCCAGCCGGCAGGCTCACCTTGCCATTCGTGATCGTCAGCGACTGCTGGGTACCTGTACCGTCGTAGTAATAGGCACTCGCCCCGGTCAGCGCGCTGTAGTCGTCACTGCCCGCCTCGTCACCCTCCGCTCCCAGGCTCAGCGTCACCTCCGTGCCCGCCGGGTTGCCACTGAGCGTCACCGTGAAGATCGCGTTGCTGCCCTCGGACACGTCAGGCTTGCCCGACACCGTCAGCGAACGGTCGTCGTCCGGGGTGGCTTCGGTGTCTTCCGTGCCGTCGTCCTTGAACACCTTACCGGTGCCATCATCGGCGATCGTGCCCTGAGCCGAACCGTTCGTGGTGCTGATCTGCGCCCCATCCGTGGCATCCGACAAGGTCACCGTGAAGGTCTCCAGACCCTCAAAAGGGGTGTCCTGCGTACTCTGCACGTAGAAGGTCTGCGTGGTGACGCCCGCCGCAAAGGTCAGCGTCTGGCCCGTCACCGCCGTGAAGTCCTCCACCTCGGCCGTGTCACCGTCCGCAATCGATGTGGACACCTTCACGGTCTGGCTCACTTCCGAAGCGCCCGTACGCGTCACCGTGAAGAACGCTTTGCCCCCCTCGCTCACCGTTACCGGCGAGATCGAGAACACCGGACGGTCGTCGTCGGAGTGTTCCTCATTGTTGGCATTGGGGTCAGTGTCATCCCCATCAGCCTGCGAACCATCGTCGTAGATCGCCAGATTCGCGCTCGCACTCGCACCGGTGCGCAGCGCCGTATCCGTGCCAGTACGGTCGGCAAACTTCAGCGTTGGATCGGCGAACGTCGCCGTCAGCTCAAGTTCTTCCTTGCCCTCGTAGACGTCATCATCGTTGGTCTGCACTTCGACGTAGAACTTGCTGACCCCCGCCACCAAGCTGAGTTGGCCCGCGGTGATCGTCAGCGCCGTCCTGCCCGTCTGGGCCCCATCGTCAGTGTAGTAGTACGCTGCCAGCGTGGTGCCGTAGTCGCCCGTCTCAGTGCTCACGTCGGCCAGCGCCAGATCGATCAGCGTTTCGGCCTCCAGCGCCTTGTCCAGGCTCACCGTGTAACGACCCGTCGAACCTTCTTCAACGTCTCCGCCCGTCACCGCCAGCACTGGCGCCGGGCGGTCGTCGTCTGCGGCTTTCCCGGTATCCACACCTTCCCGATCGTAATGCGTGCCGCTGCCGTCATCGACGATGGTCGAGGTGTCAGAGGCACTGGCACCGTCGCGGACGTCACCGCTCTCGTGATCACCATGGCCTTCGTGATCATCATCATGACACTCGTCGCCACCAACCTCTCGGTCGTCAAACTTCAGCGCCGCCGCATTGAACGTGGCCGTCAGCTTCAGATCCTCCGGCCCCTCGTACACCTCGTCATCCACGGTCTTGACCACCACGTAGAACGTGGTGGTTCCACCGGGCAGCACGACCTGCTTGTCTTCGGTCACCGTCAGGGACGTCTTGGTCGTCAGATCGCTCGGGTCGGCGTAGTAGAACGCCGTGTAACTGAGGCGGTAGTCCGCCTTGCCTGCGGTGTCCACATCGGCCAGTTCCAGATCGATCGTGCGCAGCGCTGCCGGCAGTTCCTTCTCGCGCTCACCCAGCGGTTTGCTCAGGGTCACCGTAAACACGGCGTAGCTGCCTTCGGAGACGTCATCCACACCGGTCACCGTCAGCGTCGGACGATCGTCGTCAAGCCTGACCGTTTTGCTTTGCGGTGTATCTGCGTCGAACGAGCCAGGGTACCTGTGGCCAGTGCCATCATCGACGATCGAAGTCACCGCCTCGCCGTTGACATCGGGAGCACGGGAGATGGTGGCTTTCAGGCGGAACTGTTCTTCCTGCTCATAGACATCGTCCGCCTCGGGCGAAATATTGACCCGTACAAAGAACGTACCTTGCCCTTCGTCCCCCGGGACGAAGGGCTTGTTCACGCCGCCATATCGGGTCCAGTTAAGGCCGTCGTAAGAGAACTGGATCTTGGCGACTGCACCCGCGCCGAATTCGGTTCGTTCGGTATTCGGAACGCCCGAGCCATTGAGCACCGCCAGATCGATCCACTCTCCCGCCGTGGCCTCGACCTTGAACATCGCATAGGTCGAATTTTCATTGACCGGTCCGTAAGCGCTGACGTCAATCTCCAAGGGCGCGTCGTCGTTGTCGATGATGGTGGCAGTACCGAAGCTCATCTGTCCCGTGCGGGTTTCCACCTTCAGGCTGAAGGTTTCTTCCTGCTCGATTTCCAGGTCATCGTAGATGCGAACCCGTACCTTCACATCCACGTCCTCATTGACCTCATCGCCACAGCCCTCAGTCAAGCCGACAAAGCTGTTGGGCTCATAGGACGTCCACTCCCCTCCGTCGATCCGGTACTGCAGACTCGGGATATTCGTGTCCGAAGCACCCAAGTCAGCGTCGAGTGCCGCGTCCGAACGACTGCTTCCGGTGGTGTCGAGCATGAACTTCAGTTCCTGCCCCGCCTTGGCCTTCACCGAGAAAACGGCGTACTTGTTGGTCCCCTCGACCACCACCGGGTCGCTGACCTCAGCTGCGCCATAGGTCACTGCATCCTTGAAGCGCTCGCCTTGCCCGATGTGGATCGCAAAGTAATTGATGTCAGCGGTCTTGGTCGCTCCCACTGCGGTGGTGATGCGGCTGACGGCGTCATAGGTCACCCGCACACGATGGCGATTGAACTCGTCAGAGCCGTATTCGGACGTGTCGTTATCGTCGTCCTTGGAGACGACCTTGAGGATGCCCTTGTCGCCGTCATAGTCGACCTTGAGCCGGGTGTGGGCGTCGACTTCGTACGCCGAGACATCCTTGAAAGTCTGGTACTGCCGCGCGCCATCGTGGTCGTGATCGTCATCGTGGTCGTCGTCATGGTGGTCGTCGTCATCGTGGTCGCCACCTCCAGCGCCGTCGATGTCGTAGCCGTTGACCTGAACATTGCGCAGACTGACCGCCTTGTAGCTCAGCTCATCGAAATGGGTAGCCTCTCCCTTGACGAACGAGCCGCCCTCGATGAACTGGATCTCGTAGACAACCCGACCGCCATCCTCGACGCTGATGGTGGGCTGCAGCCATCCGGACTGATCCCTCTGCGGATTGGCTCGCGAGTCGTAGGTGGTGATACTTTCGTCCTCGCCGATGGACTTGACATGCACCAGCGCGTCGATGCGCTTGCCATCGATGGTGATGACGTCCTTGAACAGAACCACCGATCCCTGATCTCTGACCGACTCGCCCAGCACCCGCTTGCCATTGCCGTCTTTGCCGAAGTCGAAGTTCATGTCGCGATACTGGGCGTCATACCCCACCGGCACGTCAATTTCGCTGAAACTGGCGAGCTTGTTGCCGGCCACGTCCTGGATCCCGTCCAAGGGGCGGTTGGCGTAGGAAAGCGACACCCTGGTGAAGGACGAAATATCCTTGTCCAGCGTAAGGGTGAGTGTGTTGGTGGTGCTGTCAATGGAGACCGCGCTCACCGAAGCACCATCCGCGTTGCTCAGCGTGAAGTCGCCAGGCGATGGCAGGGAGTCGCCGGAGAGTCCACTGCCGTCCTCCCTGAGCTGAATGGTGATGGAATCACCGACGCCGAATGCGCTGATGAATTTTGGCGCTTGCACATCGACCAGGAGATCCAGCGCCACGCCGTCCACAGCCGACAGATCGGCTGGCAAGGCTTCTGTGCCGTTTGATGTGGCGCCATTCCATACCAGAGCGCCCGAGGCCTTGGTGCTCAGACTGTCGACGTTTTTGTCGGTTGCTGCCGGGCTGTAGCTGAACACCAGCGTACGGCTGCCAGAACCCGACAGGTAATGAGCCTTGCCGCCGTTACTCAGCGCGATGTACGGCTGACCGTCCGTCGTGTCCAGGCTCACCCGGTCTGCAAACTTGACTGACAACAACACGGCCTCTCCGCGCGCCAGCGCGCCGTCGTTGGCGCCGAGCGCCAGGGGCTGCGGAATTTGGGCGTCGGTCACCTGGACAGTGATGGTCTGCTGATCGCTACCACCCGCATCGTCGCTGGCCTGCACGATCACTTCGTAGGTATTGGCGATGGGACCGGCGTTCTCTGGAGCGTCAAAGTCAGGAGCTTGCTTGAACGTCAGTTCTCCCGTCGTGGCATCGATCTGAAAGATGCTGGCGTCCACGCCACCTGCGATTGAATAGGTGACTGCGCCCGAACTCCTTGCCGTCACGGTGGTCACGCGGGTCTGGTTTTCAGCCACCGAGACTGTCGCCGTGTCTCCGAGACCGCTGGTTATGACGACTGTATCCGTCAAAGTGAGCGTTACGTCAGACCATGTGGCCCAGGCGCCGGGGTCCCCATCGAAGAGGGTTCCGTCCGCGCTGAATGCGCTTTCCGCTGATGACGTGCTGTTCGTCTTGAAGTTGACCGTGCTTGTCGTGCCACTCGTCAAGCCGGGCGCGGAATCGTCTGCAGTGCCCGAGTACCCCGTGGTGCCCTGCCACGCACGCAGCGTCAGCCCACCGGCTGAGAACGCCGCACCAAACTGCGCGAGGTTGAAGCTGAGGGAAAGGGTCGCCGTCTCACCACTTCCGGTTGCGTCCAGATTGGTGTTGCGGTTGTAAACGGTCCAGCCGATGAGGGTATTTCCATTGAACGCGGCGACCAGCAGGTCGGCTCCATTCTGATTAGCCGTGTTGTAGGTGATGCTCAAGGGAATCGCGGCCGCACTTGAATCATTGAGTGCGGCATCGGTGGTCAGGTAGCCGTCCGTATCCCTGATCACCGTGGCAGCACGCTCTACATTCACCTCGACCCCCTCGATCACGAGCGTACGACGGTCATCGTCGGCCGCGATCGCGTCACGCTCGGCGTCGGTCAGGGTCTGGCCCGTCAGCCTATTTGCGAACAGCTCCCCCTCATCCCCCGCGGTATCCACCCCGCCGTTGAGGCGCTGATCCAGGCCGTGGCCGAATTCCTCCAGCAGCACGCGCTGGATCTGGCTCGCGGTGGCACCGGAATTGATCCAGTCGGCGCTGAGGTAGATGCGCTCGGTGCCGGTGTGGCCAATTGCGGCGTAGGCTGCGGCCGCGCCGTCGAGCTCTTCGCTCGTACGCAATTCGATCTCAATACCCAGCCCATGGCCCTGGATGTCTGAAGCCACGCCCGCCCGGTTCGCCTCGAAGCTCGCCGGGTCGGTACCCATCTGGCCGAAGACCTCGCTGATCAGCGCGCTGAAATCCTCCCGCGCCGGAAGCGAAGCCAGGATCTGGTTGGCCACGCGCAGCGCCTCGTCGAGGGCGGAGCGGGTGGCCTCGTCAAGGCGATCGGACCCAAGCAGCACCAGGTTTTCCGGCACGTCGCTCTCGCCCAGGTCAGCCTCGCCCAGCACTTCCTCCCCCTCACCCGCCTCTTCCTGCGTGAGAGCCTCGCTCAGAGGCTGTGCGTCGGAGTCCGCAGCAGGCGCTTCTGCCGTCGTTGAGGAGTCAGACTCCGTATCGGCGAAGGCCTCCGCCCCTTCACCGACCACCTCCGCCGCGCCGGCCTCTTCCGCCCCGGCTTCGACACCCTCTTCCGCCCCGACCTCGACGCCCTCTTCCTGCTCGGCATCGTCGCGCGGTGCGACGTAGGCGGCAGCAAGGATGTCGAGCCCGCTTCCCGCGTCCGTATCCTGGGACGATGCATCAGCGGCAGGCTCCGCGCTTGCCGCTTCGGCGACTTCAACCGCGCCGGCGCCGTCGAACATGAAGCGCTGCTCCAGCGCCAGCGGACGGATTCCGGAAACGAGGATGCGCGAACCGGGCAAAATGCCTGCGGGCGGTGCATGGGCTTCGGGCAGGGCGCCTGCAAAGGCCTCACGCAGCGCGGCTTCGCTGCGCTCGGCACTGCGCTGCGATGAACTCCGCTTGCCCCGAGTGCTGACGGTCTCGGCCACGGCCACGAAGCTGCGGTTGAGTTCGTTCCAGATGGTGCGGTAGATGTGGTTCATGATTCTGCTCCTGCGGTTCGCGTGGCGGAGGACCTGCGCAAGGGGATACGGGCGAGCACTGCGACTGCCTTGGTGATGTTTATTGGTTGGCGGGCGGGGTCACGTCGACCCGCCCGCTCATGCCGGCGATAAGCTCGGGAAACTTGCCGTCGATGACGCCGGAGACCTTCACCGACTGGCTGACGGGGTCGACCCGCGCACCGATGCGCTTGAAGCGCGCCGGGTAGGTCTTGCCGGTCTCGTCGATCGCAACCGAGAAGGCGCCACCGATCTTGAGCCAGGTCAACCAGCGCGAAGGCACGATGAAATCGAGTTCAAGGGTGCTGTCATCCAGGATGTCGAGCAGCGGCTCGCCGGGCTGGACGTATTGCTGTTCACGTACAAGTTGTTCGGCCACGCGGCCATTGAAGGGCGCGCGCACCGTGCATTTGCCAAGGACCGCGCGGTTCATGCGCACCTCGGCGCTATTGCGCTCGACGGCGGCACGTGCCAGGTCGATCTCCAGCTTGCCGACCGAATTGAGCTTTTCGAGCTCGATGTTGGCCTTGAGCGAGCGCTCGCTGGCATTCAGTTCGGCCTGGGCTTTTTCCAGCGCCGCCTGCTGCACGGCGCAATCGAAGCTCAGGACGACCTCGCCCGCCTTGAAGCGGCCGCCCTCTTCCACCGCGATCCTGCTCACCTTGGCGCCGATTTCGGCGGCGAGCGTGGTGTAGCGCTGCGCGGTGAGTTGGGCGCGCAGCTCCTGACGCTCCAGCACGGCGACCTGCGCGGCCGCGGGCGTGGCCAGCGCCACGCCAAGGGCACACAGTGTCGCGGCGAGAAGCGAAGGCTTATTCACTGAGCAGCTCCCGAACGGCGGACTCGGCAGCGGACGCGGCGGCAGGTTCTGTCGCAGACTCGGCAGCGGTTTCCGCAGCAGGCGCGGCAACAGACTCAGCGACCGGAACCGCGGCGGGCTCGGTAGCGGGCTGGGCGGCAGGTGCTACGACGGGCGCGGTGGCGGTTTCTGCAGCAGGCGCGACAGCAGGTTCGGCGACGGGCTGGGCGGCAGGTTCTACGACGGGCGCGGTGGCGGTTTCCGCAGCAGGCGCGACAGCAGGTTCCGCGACAGGCTGGGCGGCCGGCTCGGCAACGAAAGGTTCCACGGAAGGCTCAGGAGCAGCCTTGGCTGCAGGCTCAGCCGGCGGCGCTGCGGCCTCCAGGCGCGGTGTACGCCCAATGTCGCGTACCAGGTCGGACAGGCTGAGCTCGCCCACGCTGCCGATCTGCGGTTCGACCCCCAGGGTGGCGCGCAGGCGCGCCTCGGCTGCGTTGGCCTGGGCCAGCGCCTGATAGCGGCGCAGCAGGCTGAGGATGGCCGCAGTGTCGCTGCTCACGCGGTCGAGCTTGCTCTGGGCCTGGACCTGCTCGCGGCGCAGCACGTGCTCGGCCAGGCGCTGGTCGGTTTGCCAGATGGCGTCGGCGCGATCGAGCTGCTGCAAAGTGTTGGCAAACTGCAGCCTTGCGAGGTGGACCTGGGCAAGCACCGCCATCTGCGAGGCCACCCGGCGGTGATCTGCGAGTTCGACGCCGGCCTCGGCCAGGCGCATCTGCATCGGCCCCGTAAACAGGTTGAACAGGTTGAACGAGAGCTGCACCCCCACCTCGTTCCAGCGGTTGTTCACCAGGTAACGGTCGGTGTCGTAATTGACGCTGTAGTTGAAGGTGACGCTCGGGAACAGCTTGACCAGCGTCTTGCGTGCTTCCTGGCGCGCGATGCGCGCGCTGTAGTGGTGCTCACGCAGGTCGGGGTTTGCCGACAGGGCCACATCCTCCAGGCGATCGACCGGCAGGTCGAGCAGATGGGTAGCGACCACCATCTCGGTGGGCTCGGCAATGGTGATCACCTGGCCAATGGGGGCGTTGATCAGCGCGGCGAGCTCGACCTGCGCACTGGAGAGCTCCTGGTCGATGGCCTCGAGCAGGCGCAGGTTCTCGAGCACCTGACGCTGGTAGCGCAGGGTGTCGATCGGGTTGCGGATGCGGTCCTGCTCGGCCTGGCGGGCGTCAGCGAGCGCGTCCTCGCCCATCGCGATCGTTTCACGCACGCGGTCACGCAGCTTTTGTGCGCTCGCTGCACGCCAGTACGCGGTGCGCACGTCCTGCATCAGCAGGTGCATGGCCTTACGGCGCTTCTCAGCGGCGATCAGCACGCGGTCGGCCTGCTGCTGGCTGTTGTAATAGCCCACCCCCAGATCGAGCAGATTCCAGCTCACGCCCAGGTCGGACAGGGTGTGCGCCTGCTCCTGCGACACGAAACGCGAGGGCGAGAGGCTGCCATCCTCGGCATCGCGGCTCTGGCTGATCTTGTCGTTGTTGCGCTCGGTGAAGCCGGCGCGCGCGAGCAGCTTGGGCAGCATGTCGATGTGCGCGACGTCCAGTTGCTGGAAGGCGAGCGCCTCTTCCATCATCCGGGTGCGGCGGTCGAGGTTGTACTTCAAGGCCCGCGCCAGCGCCTCGTCAAGCGTCAGGCCGCCGGAGATCGGCTCGACGCCCTGAGCCGCCGTGACACGGTCGGCCGCGATCTGCTCCGCGACACTGCTCGCTTCGAAGGCCTGAGGCTGGATCGTGCTGCAGGCCGACAAGGTCAGGGTCGCCAGCACGGCAAGGGCAATCGGGCGAAGTCGCAAGCAAGACATGTAAATCATCTCCAGAAGTTCGGGGGTCGCCGCTCAAGCAGGGTTCGCTGCACGGGCGGCGCGCAAAAAAATTACATGCTTACAGTACCACCCAAGTGCCTTTAATTACCTTACAAAGCCTTACTATGACAATTTAAGTCATATTTATCGTATTTTTATGTGAGGCGCAGATCCACGCCCTGCCCTTCCAGCCTCCGAACCCAGGACCCCCCGCATGACCGCCCTCTTTCAGCCCTTCACGCTCAAGGACCTCACCCTGCGCAACCGCATCGCCGTGCCGCCGATGTGCCAGTACATGGCCACCGACGGGGTGGTCACTGACTGGCACCGGGTGCATTACCCCGCGATCGCACGCGGCGGCGCGGGCCTGGTGATCGTAGAGGCGACTGCGGTGTCGCCCGAAGGCCGCATCACCCCGAGGTGCACCGGTCTGTGGAACGACGCCCAGGCCGAGGCCCTGGCGCCGATCGCCGCCTCGATCAAGGCGGCGGGCGCGGTGCCGGGCATCCAGATCGGCCACGCCGGCCGCAAGGCCAGCGCCAATCGGCCATGGGAGGGCGATGACCACATCGCGGCTGACGACGCGCGCGGCTGGCCGACGATCTCGCCCTCAGCGAGCGCCTTTGGCGCCAACCTGCCCAGGGTGCCCAGGGCGATGACGCTCGCGGACATCACCCGCGTACGCGAGGACTTCGCCGCCGCTGCGCAGCGTGCGCGCGCGGCCGGCTTCGAGTGGCTGGAGCTGCATTTTGCGCATGGCTATCTGGGCCAGAGCTTCTTCTCGGTGCATGCCAACCAGCGCGACGACGCCTATGGCGGCAGCGTCGAGAACCGCAGCCGCTTCCTGCTCGAGACCCTGCAGGCAGTGCGCAAGCTGTGGCCGGAGCACCTGCCGCTGACCGCGCGCTTCGGCGTGCTGGAATACGACGGCCGCGACGAGGAAACACTGGCCGAGTCGATCGCGCTCGCGCGCAACTTCAAGCGCGAAGGGCTGGATCTGCTGAGCGTGAGCGTGGGCTTTTCGACGCCGACCGCGAGCATCCCGTGGGCGCCCGCCTTCCTCGCCCCGATCGCCGAACGCGTGCGCCGCGAGGCGGGGCTGCCGGTGGCGGCGGCCTGGGGCATCGACAACCCGGCCACCGCCGATGCCTGCGTGCGCGACGGCCAGCTCGATCTGGTGATGGTCGGGCGCGCCCACCTCGCCAATCCGCACTGGCCGATGCAGGCCGCACGCGCGCTCGGCGTCGAGCGCCCGACCTGGGTGCTGCCTGCGCCCTACGCGCACTGGCTGGAACGCTATGCGGCGCGCTGACGCCCACGCCTGAATCGACGCCCGCGCGTTAAGCTTGAGCGCGCGCCGCACCCGGCCCTTTCCAATCAAACTGCAAGCATGACGATGACCTCCTACCCCAAGCTCTTCCGCCCCCTGGACCTCGGCTTCACCACCCTGCCCAACCGCTTCCTGATGGGGTCGATGCATGTCGGCCTGGAAGAGGTCGAAGGCGGCTTCGAGCGCATGGCGGCGTTCTACGCCGAGCGCGTGCGTGGCGGCGTCGGCCTGATCGTCACCGGCGGCATCGCCCCCAACGCCGAGGGCCGGCCATGGACCGGCGGCGCAACGCTGAGCACCCCGGAACAAGCCGCGCGCCACCGCGTGATCACCGACGCGGTGCACCGCGAAGGCGGCAAGATCGCGATGCAGATCCTGCACTTCGGCCGCTACGCCTATCACCCCGAGCTGGTCGCGCCGAGCCCGATCCAGGCCCCGATTGCGCCCTTCGCCCCGCGGGAACTGTCCGCCGCCGACGTCGAGCGCACGATCGAGGACTTCGTGCGCTGCGCCGAGCTCGCCCGCGCAGGCGGCTATGACGGGGTCGAGATCATGGGCTCCGAGGGTTACCTGATCAACGAGTTCATCGTCGCCCACACCAACCAGCGCAGCGACGAATGGGGGGGCGCGTACGAGAACCGCATCCGCTTCGCCACCGAGATCGTGCGCCGCACGCGCGAGCGCCTGGGGCGCGCGTTCATCATCATCTTTCGGCTGTCGATGCTCGATCTGGTCGAGGACGGCTCGAGCATCGAAGAGGTGGTGCAGCTCGCGCAGGCGATCGAGGCCGCCGGCGCCACGCTGATCAACAGCGGCATCGGCTGGCACGAGGCGCGCATCCCGACCATCGCCACCTGCGTGCCGCGCGCGGGCTTCGCCTGGGTGACGGAAAAGCTGAAGGACCACGTCGGCATCCCGCTGATCACCACCAACCGCATCAACACCCCCGAGGTCGCCGAGGCCCTGCTCGCCGAGGGCAAGGCCGACATGGTCTCGATGGCGCGCCCCTTCCTGGCCGACCCGGACTTCGTGCGCAAGGCGGCAGCGGGCCGCAGCGCCGACATCAACACCTGCATCGCCTGCAACCAGGCCTGCCTGGACCACACCTTCGCGGGCAAGATCACCTCCTGCCTGGTGAATCCGCGCGCCTGCCACGAGACCGAGCTGGTGATCGAGCCGACCACGGCGCCACGCACGATCGCGGTGGTGGGCGCCGGGCCGGCGGGCCTGGCCTTCGCCACCACCGCCGCCGAGCGCGGGCACAAGGTCACGCTGTTCGAGGCCGGGACACGCATCGGCGGGCAGTTCAACATCGCGATGCAGATCCCGGGCAAGGAAGAGTTCGCCGAGACCCTGCGCTATTTCGGCCGCCGCCTCGAGCAGACCGGGGTGACGCTGAAGCTGAACACCCGCGTGACGGCGGCCGAGCTGATCGGACAGTTCGACGAGGTGGTGCTCGCCACCGGCATCGTGCCGCGCGTGCCGGACATCGAGGGCGTGGATCATCCCAAGGTGCTGGGCTACCTGGATGTGCTGCGCGACAAGAAGCCGGTGGGCCGTCGGGTGGCGATCCTCGGCGCCGGCGGCATCGGCTTCGATGTCGCCGAGTACCTCAGCCACGAGGGCGTAAGCCCCAGCCTGGCGCCGGAAAAGTTCTATTCTGAGTGGGGCATCGACGCCACCTACGCTCACCGCGGCGGGATCACCGCCCCCAAGCGCGAGGCCGTGCCGGGCGAGATCGTGCTGCTGCAGCGCAAGACGAGCAAGCTCGGCGAGGGCCTGGGCAAGACCACCGGCTGGATCCACCGCACCGCGCTGAAGAACCGCGGCGTGCGCATGATCCCCGGGGTGAGCTACCACCGCATCGACGACGCCGGCCTGCACCTGAGCATCGGCGGCAGGAACGAAGTGCTGGCGGTCGACAACGTGATCCTATGCACCGGCCAGGACCCGCAGCGCGAGTTGCAGGCCGCGCTGCTCGAAGCCGGCATGCGGGTGCATCTGATCGGCGGTGCGGACGTGGCCGCCGAGCTCGACGCCAAGCGCGCGATCAAGCAGGGCGTCGAACTGGCCGCGAACATCGAGAAAACCGCGGCGGCCTGACCCGCCTGCCCCGGCAAGGTGCGCGAGCCGCCCTGCTCCGGGCGCGCCGGCCTGACCCACCTCCGCCCCGGCGGTGCCGCTCCATGCCGGGCCCAGTGAGGTCCGACGCGCATCAGTCGATCGTCACCTTCAGCGCCGGCGGGCGCAGGCCGCGGCGCTTGCGCTCGGCCGCGATCAGCTCCGCGATTTCGGAGTTCTTGTTCTGCAGCGCGAACGCGTCGGCAGACAGGCCGGTGTCACTGAGCGCGTTCAGATCGGTCTGCGCCACCGCGAGCAGGCGGCGCACCAGGCCCGCATGGCCGTTGCGCGCGGCCAGCATCAGGGCGGTGGCCTTGTTGGGCGCCAGCGCGTTCACGTCGGCGCCGGCCGCGAGCAGCGCATCGAGCGCGGTCTCGCGACCTTCGAACGCGGCGTAGTGCACCGGCGCCCAGCCCTCGTGATTCACGCGTGCGCCACCCTTGAGAAGCGTCTGCACCACCGCATCGTGGCCCCGCAGCACCGCGAGCATCAACGCGGAGTCCCCGGCCAGGTTGCGGTCGTCAATCCGCACGCGATACTTGAGCAGCGCCTCGACGGTGTCGAGCTGGCCTTCGCGCGCGGCGAGGATCAGCAGCGAGTTGCCCTGCGCATCCACCGTGTTCGGGTCGATGCCGCGATCGAGCAGCCCGGTGAGCTGGCGCGCGTCACCGAGGCTTGCGGCGCTCAGCGAATCCTCATAGCTGCCGGCGATGGTGGCGCAGGAGAACAGGCTGCTGGCGGCAAGCACCGTCGCCGCCAGCAGCGTGCGCGGCAAGAGGGCTGCACGATGAGCGCGGGCGGGGATTTCAGGCAGGTTTTTGGGCAGGTCGTTGGGTGGGTTTTTGGGCATGGCGGAAGAGGCGGAAGAAGTTGTCGGTGGTGGCCTGTTCGATGCGGGCCAGGGGCAGCTCGCGCAGGCGGGCGATCTCCTCGGCCACATGCACGACCCAGCCCGGTTCGTTGGTTTTGCCGCGATGCGGCACGGGAGCAAGATAGGGGGAGTCGGTCTCGATCAGCAGGCGCTCGAGCGGCACGCGCCGGGCGACCTCCTTCAAGTCCCTGGCGTTGCGGAAGGTGACGATGCCCGAGAACGAGATGTAGAAGCCCTGCGCCAGCGCGGCCTCGGCCACCGCCCAGCTTTCGGTGAAGCAGTGCATGACGCCGCCCACCTCGCCCGCGCCCTCCTCGCGCATCACGCGCAAGGTGTCCTCAGCCGCGCTGCGGGTATGGATGACCAGCGGCTTGCCGGTGGCGCGCGCGGCACGGATGTGCACCCGGAAGCGCTCACGCTGCCATTCGGGTGCATCCTTCTGCCAGTGGTAGTCGAGGCCGGTTTCGCCGATCGCCACCACCTTGGGGTGGTCGGCGAGCTCGACCAGGCGGGCCACATCGGGCTCGTCGACGCCCGCATTGTCGGGATGGACGCCCACCGAGGCCCACAGCTGCGGATGACGCTCGGCCAGGCTGCGCACGCGCGCAAAATCTTCCAGCTTCACGCTGATGCACAGCGCGCTGCCGACGTCGTTGGCGGCCATGGTGGCGAGGATCTCGTCCTCACGGCTGGCGAGATCGGGAAAATCGAGGTGGCAGTGTGAATCGACAAACATCGGGGACCTGCGCGTGAAGGGTTGAAGGCGAAGGGTGAAGCTTAAAAAGGAGCCCGCACGCAATCGCTACGGTGGGCTGGCAGCCGTGCGCGGTTAGAGCGTGTGCGTCGGACGGTTCGAGCCCAGATGCTCGGCCAGCACCTGCTCGATGCGACTGCGCAACTGCCGGCTCGATTCGTCCGCCGAAAAATGCACGCCGATGCCCTGCGTCTTGCCGCCCTGTGCGCCATGGGGGGTAATCCACACCACTGTGCCGGCCACCGGGTGGCGGGTGGGGTCGTCCATGAGCTGCAGCAGCATGAAGACCTTGTCGCCGATCGCGTAGGACTTGGACGTCGGCACAAAAATGCCGCCGTTGCTGAGGAACCCCATGTAAGCCGCGTACAGCGCCGACTTCGAGCTGATGTTGAGCGACAGCACGCTCGGACGGGCGACGGCGGGGCGGGCAGCTTCGGTCATCGTCGTGCTCCGGCAATGGCGCGCGCGTAACGCATCAGCATGTCTTCGAGCACCAGCCGCAGACTGAGCGGATGGCGCGACACCTTGTGAATCTGTGCGATCTCATTGTAGC
>QXGG01153001.1_pt1 | contig 14364 bp, 14 predicted proteins | sample 1982491 | NCBI WGS metagenome assembly QXGG01 (sample SAMN09924614, study PRJNA488089) | Wastewater metagenome, whole genome shotgun sequencing project. | isolation source: South African research farm wastewater | place: South Africa: Irene, Agricultural Research Council, Animal Production... | reverse complement strand
GTGAACGTGTGCGGTGTCGATCTGGACGGGCTCCCGGCCCAGCAGGTCCTCGATGTCGACCGGACGCATGGCGTTGATCGCCACTTTGCCGCTCATCAGGTCTTCGATACCGGGAACGGTAAATACATGTGCGCCGGCGCTCACCGCCGAATCGGTCGCGCGCTTCAATGCCTCGGTTGCCGCCGACGGCATGGCCAGAATCACATGTTTGGTTCGATACTCCTGGAGCACCTCCGGCAAGCTGTCGATGCCGCCCGCGATCGGATGCCCGTAGAGCTCCAGCCCCCACTTGGCGCGGTTGTCATCAACCAGCGCCACCACCTGCCAATCGGGGCTGCGTTCCAGTTCCCGCACCAGCATCGCGCCACCCGTGCCGGCACCGACGACCACGACTGGCTTGCCCGCGCCGATCAGCCCGCCATAAAGGCGATACTCCTTCCACATCCGCCAGGCGGCTCGCCCGCCGCCCATGATCATCATCAGCAGCATCGGATACAGCACGATCATCGATCGCGGCAGCGCGGGCGCGCCGCGGTCCAGCGCCACCAGTACGGTCAGCGCCAGCGCCGAGAGCCCAACCGCCTTCATCACCCGCTTCAGGTCGGGCAGGCTGGCAAACACCCACATGCCGCGATAAAGACCCGCCACCCGACAGGCGATCGCGTGCACCCCTACCAGCACAGCCCCGGCTATCAGCAGCTTCTCGGCGTAATGCGCGGGCCATTCGAAATTGAAGCGCAGAAGAAATCCACCCACCCAGGCCGCAACGGCGGCCAGCAGGTCGAACAGGTATACGAGGGTGGATCGCGCGTGCCGGGTGATCATGTGCAGCGATGTTCGAGGACCGGCTCAGGGCCGGTCAGCGAGGGCGTTGGGTTGCGGTCAGGGACGAACGCGATCACCCGCACCTTTGCCGGCGACCGTCATGAAAATGTAGCGAAAATAAGCTGCGCTGTTGAGCGACCGCAGCATGCGCGCATCCGTCTCTGCGAGCAACTCGGGCGTGGACATGTCGATCTCATTCACCTGCGCCAGCCCCGTGATGCCCGGGCGTGCGTCGAACACCCCCCGTTGTGCGCGCTCCTCGATCAACTCGTGCTGGTTGAACAGGCAGGGGCGCGGCCCGACCAGACTCATCTCGCCCTTCAGCACGTTCCACAACTGGGGCAACTCGTCGAGCTTGGTCCGGCGCAGGAAACGACCGAACGGGGTGATCGCGCTAGCGGTGGCCAGATGCGTGGCCACCGATGCCGTGCCAGGACGCATCGTACGGAACTTGACCAGCATGAACGGCTGCTGGAACCGCCCGACCCGCTGCTGGCGGAACAACGGTGAGCCGGTGTCCCACAGCCCGATCAGCGCAATCACCATCAGCATCGGCCAACCAAGCAACAAGCCGAGTGCGGAAAACAGGATGTCGAAGAACCGGATCATCGCATCGCACCTTGCACTGCGCGCCGCAGCTCTTCGCCCACCGAGATAGGCGGCTTCCAGCCCAGCGTCCTGCAGGTGTGGCTGATGTCCACCTGCAGGCTGCCCAGCAGACGCTGTGCGATGGCGCGCTTCCCGATCATTGCAGCAGCGGCCCCCAAAAGGGCAGGTGGGATGTTGAGCAATCGCGCCGGTTTGCCCATGGCAACGCCGAGACGCCTCAGCAGATCGGCGGTCGACAGATCCTCGCCATCGCTCACCATAAAGGTCTGGTTGGCTGCCGCCGGGTGATCGATGCAGGTCACGACCAGGTCCACCAGGTTATCCAGTCCCACCAGGCTGCGGCGGTTATCGGTCACTGCGCCGAAAGGCAGGGGCACCCCGCGCGTCACCGCCCGCATCATTGCAGCGAAATTGCCTTTGACGCCGGGGCCATATACCAAGGGCGGCCGAATGATGACGAACTCCATACCGGTTTTTGCCGTGATGGCCTTGAGTCCAACTTCCGCCTCGGCCTTCGAGATGCCGTAGGCGTCCTCGGGCGCCAGATCGTTCTCGGCAGCGAAAGGTCTTCCATGGCGAATTTCCTCACCGTTGACCTTCACGGAGCTGATGAACACAAGCCTTCTTACCCCCGCCGACGCGGCCTGGCGCGCAAGGTTCAAGCTGCCCGTCACATTCACGGCGCGGAACGCGTCCAGTGGGTTCGATGAAGTGTCCCGCATTACATGCACCCGCGCAGCGGTATGCACCACCGTATCAATACCCGTCAGCAGATGAGACCAATCGCCGTCGGCCTCAAGTGGCGGCGCAGAAACGCAACGCTGATTCAACGAGGTGCCGCGACACGTGCCAAGCGGGTGTAAACCTTCCGCCTGCAGCCGTGCTATCAGCGCCGAACCGATGAACCCTGTCCCGCCAGTAATCAGCGTACGAGTGCCACCGTGCCTCATAATTCTTAAGTCCTACGGTTGTTGGCGACTTCCCGGTACAGCGTCGCATACTCCCGCCCCAAAGCTTCTCCCGAGAATAGCCGCTCAAAACGCGCACGCGCGGCAAGGCCCATCCGCGTCGCGAGCGCATCGTCTTCGAGCAGTCGGTTCATAGCTTCGGCCAACGCCCCAGGGTTCTCGGGTGCAACCACGAACCCGGTCTCGCCGTTGGCGTTTACAAAGGAAGTTCCGGTGCCAATTTCGCACGAGATCATCGGTTTGCCGAACATTGCAGCCTCGACAAGCACCATGCCAAACGCCTCCGAACGAAGATGCGAAGGCAAAACTAGTGCTCTGCAGCGCTGCAACAATCCGACCTTTTCCTCAACCGACACCTGGCCTAAGAGGATCACGTTACGAACGCCAAGTGTTTCGATTAGTTCGCCGAGGGCCGCGTCCTCAGGGCCGGAGCCCGCAATCAAGATCCTTGCTCCCACCCGTTCAGCTGCCTGGACGAGGAAGTGGAGACCCTTGTAATAACGCAACACCCCGACAAACAAAAAAAACGGCTCGCACGGAGCAAGCGTCAGCTTCGTGAGGATTCCATCGTCACCCCGGCGAGGGTATGAGTGCTCGTCAATTCCGAGAGGAATCGCAAGAATTCGGCCCCTTATACCGGCATCTGCGAGAACCTTACTTGTCCGCGCGTAGGTTGGCGATGTAGCCACTACCGCTGCTGTCGAACTCAACATCCGCATCATCAGGGGCCGGTAGAGCTTGCGAAGCAGTCGCTGTCTCACGATGTCCGAATGATAGGTCAGCACTGAGGGGGTTGAATGGGACGACATCAGGTGCAAAAGATCGGCGAACGGCCACGGGAAATGATAATGAACCACGTCAACCCGCTCTGAGAGTTCCCTGAACTCCCGCAGCGCATTAAGCCCACCGAAATCACATGACGCAGGCGCTCCCCAAGAGCGACTGCGAACCACTTTGGCCTCAGGTCGTTGTAACACCCGTGGAACTGGATTGGGCGACAGTGTGAAAATCGTGTTATCGACCCCAACCGCTTGCGTCGCGAGACAGATCTGCCGAATGGCCTCCTGAAGTCCGCCGGGCGGATCGGGAAAATAGGTGCGGTAGACATGCAGTACCGAAACCTTCACACGAAACCCCCAAGTTGATAAAAAAACAGCAACGCCCAAGTCCACTTTCGCGTGCCCGTTTCCCGAACCATGGCGCGGACACCTCGCAATTAGCTCCCCGATACTGGCGAGGAAGTACCCTTCCGAATCTGTTGAGGGGACATTGTCCTACCTCCAAAAATGAGCCTCTCGAGGTGTCTACGCGCCCACGGCTCGTAAAATACTACACTGGCCCAAGATATCAGCAAAACAACAACCCCCGCGATTGCAAAGGCAACAGGAATTGAAAGTCCAAGCGTGCCCAAACCCCCAATCACCCACATTCCGAACTGCTCATGCAGAAGATAGATCGGATATGACATTAATGCCAAGATGCCCAGTCCCCGCGCATATGGTCTAAGCAATTTAGAGAGAGTGGAACTCGGGTTGTTCGACCCAACTACAAATGCTACCGTTAGTCCGAGGATCAAAGCGGCCCATAACCCATGAGCTACAACGTCATGTGCCCCACTAAGTCGTGCGCTCATGCGCACCCAGCACATAATGAGCGCCAACAAGACGGAAGGAGCGTTCTCTCGAAGTTGCTCTCCGTCGTTACACAAACCGCAGAGCATGCCAAAAGCAAAGTATGGACCAAACTCAGCGATAATTACGAAATTGAGCCACGGCAACTGCAGGCTGGGTGCCAGCAAAAGCAGCAGGATCCAGATCTTTGCCGCACGCCGAAGATAAATTGCACTCCCTGGGCCGAAGACCAATAGCACCAAGCCTACTAGTATGTAGAAGCGAATTTCAAGAAACAAAGTCCAAGCCGGCCCTACGATTGTCGGCCAGCCCATAAACCACTGAAGGCCGGTGAGTGAAAGCAAGGTTTCCGAAAGAGGGGGGTATTTTAGTAGCGAAATCGGCGCCAGCGATATCGCTAGTGCTATCGATGCGACGTATACCGGATAGAGTCTGAGGAATCTAGCCCTCGAAAAGTCTCTCCAATCTCTACCGATGGCCGAGCGACCAATTACTATGCCGCTCAAGACAAAAAATACATCGACCCCAAGGAAGCCTATGTTAGTCAAAGGCGTGATTGCCGCGGGAACCCATTCGTTGCCGTACGAAAAACGCAAATTAGCTGACAGCCCGTCTGAGCTAACCCAGTGGTGAACCATAACCCATATCGCCGCGAGTGATCGCAAAAGGTCCAGCGGTACGGCACGTGCATTAAGGCTTGCCATATAGTCCTTAGGTGAAAAAACTCGGAAGCCAGCCTTAGCAGAATAAAGCCCGGCGCTCTCCGATAGCTTCGGAAAATACCTCTAGGGTCTGCCTAGCGGCTTGTTCCCATGAGAATCGAGAAGCACTAGCGACTGCACGCATTGCATATGACTCATGTAGAACCTCATCGGTGAGCAAGTGCAAAAGGCCATCAGCGATCGACTCTACATCGAATGGGTCAACTTGGTATCCGGCATCACCCGCGACCTCCGGGAGGGAAGAGATGTTGGATATCAAAACCGGAACACCACGTGACATCGCCTCAACCAGAGGAAGACCAAATCCCTCGTAAAGCGAAGGCATGGCAAGCAAGCGTGCATTTGAGTAAAGCGTGGAAAGGAGAAAGTCGTTTACGTAACCGGTTAGAATGACGTGCTCGTGCAAATTCAATTCAGCAATAAGTCGAACAATATCGACGCCCCCCCAGCCCTTACCTCCAGCGATGACAAGTTTCGCGCCGTAGCGCACAGTTTCGGGTAGTTTTGCGAACGCAGCGAGTAGCCGAGCTAGATTTTTTCGCGGCTCAAGCGTCCCGACGAAAAGGACGTACTGTTTGTCAATTCCCATTAGCGTTAATGCTTTAGCGTCGCCAGCTGGAGGCAGAATAGCCGCGCCGGGGTGTATTACGCGAATTTTATTCCCGGCGCTCGGCCATTCAGCTTTGATGTCCTGCGCGGTACTTTGAGAAACCGAAATTACCCGATCCGCACTTCGAACTGCACTCGGCATCAAAACGCGATCGAGCGTACGGCTAAGTGGTCTCATAGTCTGAGGTGCATGCCTCCACACTAGATCGTGTACCGTCACGACGCGTGCAACCTTGCTAGGCAACCATTGTGGTAAGCGATGCGTGGCCGACCAAAAGACATCAACGTTGTCACGCAAAGCATTAAGCGGTAATACGGTTTGAGACCAAAACATTCGTCCAAGGCGTGACGGACGATTGCTTGAACGAACTATAACGCGATTTCCATTCCAGTTCGCTTCGTAAGGTCGCGAAGGCATGTACAGAAAAAAATCCCCATCATGCTTAACTAATTCGCGGCACATGCCGGATGTATATCTCCCGATTCCAGTAAAAGGTTCCGTGAGCAACCTGGCATCGATACCTACACGCATCAACGGGCCCTTAAATCATGAAATGAGTGCGCGACAAAAAATTCCAGCGTGTTGGCTAGGTGGCCTCACCGAGGCAACCCAACAGGCCGTTCTCGCGCATGTATTCAGCGAGTGCTTCTTGCCAGGCGCGCAGTTGCGGTCGTCCCTCGAAGCGCATACGGTACGAAATTGCTGCTTCGTTCTCCGATACGTCTGCACGGCGCTTGAACTCGCTCGCGGCAACTGGAAAAACTTCACATATCGAGCCGGAAAATTGAGCGATTTGCTTTACATAATCGAATCGACTAACGTTTCCGTCATTCACGACGTTGTAAACTCCGACGCAGTCGTCTGCAATCAATTCAAGTAGCGTGCGGGCGCAATCTTTAACATACGTTGGAGAGCCGGTCTGACTTGCATTAGCGTAAATCGGTCCCTTTGCGCCTCTTATATCGCTAAGGCGATTTTTAACGAAATTTTTCCTATTCTCGAATGCCCCCCCGAACAGCCATCCCGTGCGAATTACAAGTGTGTCCGGCGACGTAAGGACCGTCAGTTCCGAGATGTGTTTCGAACGGTGATGCACAGTCGTTGGCGATACGGGGTCGTACTCATGGTAAGGAGTGACTTTCGTTCGGCCGTAAACACCTGTGCTCGAGATGAATACAAACTTTGCACCATTTCGGCGGGCATGGTAATACAACTGCTCAGTAAGAAAACAGTTGTCGTAGTAACACCTTTCGGGTTCAATCTCGCATTGTTCCACATTGGTATTGGCGGCAGCATGTATTACGACGTCAAAACCTTTGAGTATCGATGAACGGTCCGCTGATGTCGACTCAAGAAAAGCGGATCGATCAAGGGCGTTACCAGCAAGACCATTCTCTGTAAGCGCTGTTAGAATCTCGGAGCCCAGCAAACCAGACGCTCCAGTCACTAAAACTTTCATCATTCAAAATCTCGAGTAAGTGACTCCGACGGATCATGCTCGATGCTTGCCAGATTCATTAGCAGGTTATTTGACCGGCCGCGCCCCTCGAATGCAACCCATACGCCTGGTGGAACGAACAATCTCTGGTAGCTAGTTTCACCTAGCTCGACGTGTTCCACTGACGGATCACCGTCCACGGCAAGGTGAAAGCGAATCGAGCCAACCGGCACTAGCAGATTCAGAAACATTCTCTGGTGCTTCTTCCATCCCTTAATTTCCCCATATGCAATCATGGAGAAATAGGCCTCACCGAAATCGACGAAGCCCGGGTCGCTCCGTTTGAGGCCATGAAGAACATTTCCCTTCGGATGGGGAATAATCCTAGATGGATAAATGATTGCGCCGCAGGTTAGTTCAATTGCGTCCACCGGTTGCTCCGTTTCTTTGCACTTTCCATGTATTGTGAAATCTGCTTGCTCGTAAGTGACTTAAGATCTTGATCTTGCAAGTAGTACCCTGCATACCATTCGCCCACCATTTGCACGCACTCTTCGTAAAAGAGAGTCGGTTCCCAGCGTAGATGGAACAGAGCCTTATCACAGTTGAGCTTAAGCAGTCCAGCCTCATGGAATGGGACGTTGTCAGTGATTTGATAGCTGACAAAATCCTTGTTCCAATGTTCGAAAACATCCGCGATCAGCTCCACCACGCGGCGGTTCTGTTCTGCTCTGGGGCCGAAGTTGAACGATTCGCCATTTAGTTTCGCGTTCGTGACAAGACTTGCACCCAGCCAGAGGTAACCGCTCAGTGGCTCCAGCACGTGCTGCCATGGCCTTGTCGCATCGGGCGAGCGAATCTGAACAGGTAGGCCGTTGTTCCAGCTGCGTACCGCATCCGCAATGATTCGATCCTTTGCCCAATCGCCGCCGCCAATTACGTTTCCCGCTCGCGCGCTCGCGATGCGGATATCGGGGCAATCCTTTAAGAACGAGAAAAAGTAGGCGTGAAAGACTAATTCAGCTGCGCCCTTTGAAGCGCTATAAATATCTTTTCCACCCAGATGGTCTGTCTCCCTATAGCCCCATTCCCATTCGACATTCTCGTAGCACTTGTCGGACGTGATTATCACTGCAATGCATGGTTTAGTTAATTTACGTAGAGCATCTAGAACATGTGCCGTTCCGAGTACGTTCGTTGAAATGGTAGTCAGCGGATCTGCATAGGACGTTGAAACAATGGCTTGCGCTGCAAGATGAAAGACGAAGTCGGGCTGAAACTCCTGAATGGCGCGCGCCAGTTGTCCGCCGTCTCGAATATCAATTAATCGGTGATTAATCTCACTCTCAATATTTAGGATCTCGAACATTGAAGGATTGGTTGGGATTCCGTCCGAAATACCCATAACCTCGGCGCCGAGAATTTTCAGCCATTGTGTAAGCCATGTACCCTTAAAACCTGTGTGGCCGGTAACAATGACTTTCTTATTTCTGTAAACGTTGTTGAACATTACCAAACCTTCCAAGGTGCATTGTTCTGGGTCCAGAGCGATTCAAGTTGCTGCTTGTCTCGTAGGGCGTCCATGGGCTTCCAGAATCCAGTGTGCCGAAATGCATTCAGCTGGCCATCTTCCGCCAAGCGCCGCAGTGGTTCCTGTTCGAACACAAGATCGTCGCCTGCCGGGAGGTAGTCAAAGACGGATGGCTCGCAGACGAAAAAACCGCCATTGATCCAGTTGCCGTCACCTCTAGGCTTCTCGGCGAAGCGAACGATTTCGTTGGCGTCATTAATATCAAGCGCACCGAAACGGCCTTCGGGCTGAACACTGGTCATGGTGACGGCCTTGCCTGACCTGCTATGGGCGTTAAAGAGCGCCCCGATATTGACGTCTGCAAGACCATCCCCGTAGGTGAGCATGAAAGCCTCGCCCTCCGTGTACGGCCTTGCCTTACGAATTCGTGCACCGGTCATTGCAAGTTCTCCAGTGTCAATGAGAGTTACACGCCATTTCTCAGAGCGATTGTTGTGAACAATAGTGCGGTTCTCTGCAATATCTATGGTCACATCACTTGTGTGCAGGTAGTAATTGGCAAAATACTCCTTAATTACATAACCCTTATAGCCGAGAAGGATAATGAAATCATTGAATCCATGTGCTTCGTAAATCTTCATGATGTGCCAGAGAATTGGCTTGCCGCCAATTTCGACCATGGGCTTGGGGCGCACACTGGTTTCTTCAGCTAGGCGAGTGCCGAGACCGCCGGCCAGAATCATTGCCTTCATCTATTTTTACCTCACGCGTTTTTGATAGTTTCGTGGAGTTTTCGGGGCAGTCTTTTCAGAAGTGGGATCAGGCGATGCCACACGCGCAGCAACTTATTCCTGTTAGTAGAGGGCGTATAGCGAGCGAGGTTAACCTTCTCATCAAGTGTCAACAGGTTAACAGTTTTCCCCTTAAGATAGGGCGAGTCTGCGTCATGCCATGAGCAGGAGAAGTGATGGCAGATGGCAGTGTTCTCCGTATAAGCGTCGATCTCAAATCCACCTAAATCTCCTCGCATGACAGGAGTAAGCGGTGAGAAATATTCCTGCGGATAAACCTTGACCCCATGGATAATGACCGGCTCATCTATGTTTGGCATCGTGCCCATGCCGTCGACATTGTGTCCTTGGTTTGCGAAGTAAAGTGCTGTGAGTTGAGGGGACATGAAATAGAAGATTTTGCGCCGCCAAAGCGAGACGTGGCCCAATCCTTCGTAAACTTCGCACATGAAGCGAGCCAGTGGGCTATTGGCTCGGCTCGCTACCGAGTGGCCTGTGTACCAACCGCCGGTTTTGTTGTCGATGCCAAGAAAGGAGTGATGCTTATCACTTTTTTCTAATTCATCTACAAGCTGACTAAACAATTTTCCATTGACTATCTCAATGTCAGCATCCAAGTACACTCCTCCGTGTTCTCTGAGTACCCACCATCTGAAATAGTCGCTCAGAAATGCGTGGTCCCGGAATTCGTACATCATTCTAGAAAAATGACAAGCGTCGATAGGAAGATTGCCAGCATTCCAGTGCCGAATTTCAAACCCCGGAAGCTTTTCCTTCCAGGAGTCAAGATACCCACTGTATGGATCTGGCTTTCCATCAAATCCAAAGTAAATTCGATGAAGAATCTTTAGCGAAGGGTTACTTGGTTGCATAATTCCAGATCTTCTTGATCATGTAGGCTGGGTTCTTTATGCCGTGACTCACGATTTTTTCGAAGTCGAGGCTGCCGTCCTCTCGTCGATATCCTGCGTACTCGGGAAGTGGGGCGCCCCGTTTTTTCGCTAGCTCTTCGAGATAGCGACAATAGTCGCTGAAGAGCATAGGCTCCCTGCGATGTTTTTCTGCTTCAGGGTCGACCTGTTGGACATTCAAGTTAGCAAAAAGATGGTAGATGCACGTGTTCTTGGTAACGTTTAGCTTGGTGCCGGTGGTTGTAAACTTGGGCGAAAAATAATCTTGCGGGTAGACTTTCACTCGACCTACCACTATGGGTTCCTTCAAGGCGGGGAAAAAGCCTTTATTGATGTCATAGCCCTTGTCGCGAAAATAAAGGCTCATCAACTGCGGGCCGATCAAGAGCCTTTCCGCACGCCAATGCCAGAGACCGCACGAAAGGCGGTTTTGATACAGGTCGTACATGTAGTCGACTATCTCTGCCCCCTTCTTAGCAGCAATCGTCTGGGCGGTCGGATACCCCTCCTCAAAGCTCTCCACGCCTACGAAAGCATCGTAGTCATCTGAGTGAATTAGTTCGTCGACCAAACGATCGAACACGTCGCCGTTGAGTACTTCGCAATCGCTATCGAGATACACGCCTCCGTACTCGCGTAGCGCGGCCCATCGAACGTATTCACTTAAGAAAACTGGATCATTAGCCTCAGCCGAGCGACGCATCCAATCATTCACTGTTACATCGACATTGTCCTTTCCCCATCGAATCACCTTGTAGGTGGGCAGTTGTTTGTGCCAGGTCTCTAGGTAGTGGAGAAATGGATCTTTGAAGGGGCGATAGTTATCGAAATAGACTCGGTGGAGAAGTTTTTCCATTTTGAATCCGAAGTTTTGTAGGTATTCTTTGGTGAAATGACCGCTTATTTATCTTGTTGAATCGTATTCTTTAGTTCGATGTTTTTTTGTTCAGATGTTCTCGCGACTGCTTCAGACAGGACTTCTATCCTGTGGTCCAGTCGTTTAATCATTTCATCGATGCCGATGCCGGTTTCGTATTGAAAAGGGTGGTCAAGCTCACGAGCCAGTTCGTCCGAGCCCCCCGGGTTCTGCGCAATCAAACCGTAGTCTTTGCTTACGCCGTAAAAAAGGTCGCGAAAAGTCACCACTTCCTTTTCGTACAGATCTTTTTGTTCCTGTAGGCGAATTACGGTATGCCTTGAGTACCCGAAGTATTGCGCGAGGCTGATCATCTGAAGAATCGGGATGGGCCTGATATGCGTTGGATCAAGGTAGAAATTGCTAGTCACTACGTGAAGACTCTCCGGATTGGGGGTCTCTGCGATGAGCAGGCCTCCTGGAGTCAGTACGCGCCTACTTTGCTGGAAGAATTCAATGATCTTATCGAAAGGCAGATGCTCGAGGACGTGAAAGGCTGTAAGAACCGAAACGCTCTTCTCGGGAATTTGTCTGAGATAGTCATTTCCATCTCCCAATTGAACGTCTAGTCCTTTTTGTTGGGCGGAACTCAACATGCCTTGGTCAAGGTCGACCCCTTGAGTTCTGAAACCTTGGTTGCTCAACATTCCGAGCCATTCTCCGCGGCCACATCCGAAGTCGACTGCGAGTGGGCTCTTAACGTGCCCTAAGAAGGGTCTCACATATGGGAGGTAGATAGAGCGAAAGTCGCGAACTTGGTCTTCGGATGCGTAATTCTTGCTTTCAAAAAAAGCGTAGAAATTGTCAGTCATGAGAAATCTCCAAGCGTGGATCTATCCAGGCTACGCCAATGAAGTACCTTTGTGAAAGGTTGACGACGTTGAACAATACTGCCATATCTCGCCACTCATAATTTTCAGAAAGATGGCTCTCGGTTTTGTGTAATGCGACGGCGATTGAGTAATTGCCAGGACCGAAATCAGCTTTGAAGTGGTATCGATAGGTGAGGCGGCTGCCGTCATTCAGGTCGCAGACGGTCTGTTCGTGGTGATGTGAGTTGGTCCCAAAGACCTCTTGTCCTAATCGGTCTTTAATTAGGAACCCAGCAACCAAGGTGTTAATGCTCGAAAAAGCCGTGACTTTGATTTCCAGAACCAGCTCAGATCCGACGTCGACCACTTCGACTTCGCGACCCGAGGTATCACGAAGTGTCACATCGGTAATGCGAGCCTTTCCGGTTCCGGACACGGTCTGGAGTCGTCCATTTTCGTCGGCGGTCTGAACGATGCGATTGTTTATATCTTCGACGATCGCTGCATTGTAGTAGTCGAGAACAGACTCAGGCTTGCCTTCAAGTAGCTTTCGCCCTTTGGAGAGTAGGATGGCTCGATCGCAGATGGACTGGATGGCTCCCTTATCGTGACTGACAATGAGGAGAGTGGTGCCTTGCTTGCGGAATTGGCGGATACGGTCAAAGCTCTTGTGTTGGAAGTGGGCATCGCCCACCGACAAAGCCTCGTCAACGATCAACACGTCAGGGCGCTGAGCTGTGGCTACACTGAACGCAAGGCGCACCTGCATGCCGCTAGAGTAAACGCGTACAGGCTGATCGATATAATTGCCAATCTCCGCAAAAGATTCGATTTCGGGCATCAGGTGCTCTATTTCATCTACGCTGTATCCGAGCAATTGACCGGCCATGAAAGCGTTTTGGCGGCCTGTGAAGTCCGGATGAAAGCCCATGCCCAATTCGAGAAGCGCAGCGACGCGGCCAGTTATTTTCACGCTGCCCGTCGTCGGGTAAGTGGTGCCGGTGATCATCTTGAGGAGGGTGCTCTTGCCGGCGCCGTTGATACCAATGATGCCGACGGCTTCACCGGGCTGCACGGTAAAGTTGATGTCTTCCAGGATCCATTTGAGCGTATGGCGGGGTTTGTGACCGGGGATTATCCATTCGGCAAGGCGGCTCCAGCGCGTCGGGTACTGCTTGTAAGCCTTACCCAAATTGTTGACGGCAATTTTTCCCATCAGAGTTCATCCACCATTTCGCCCGCATGCTTGCGGAACAAATGCATGCCCCAGATGCACAGCAGCACGGCGAGCAGGGTCGCCGGCCAGAGCGAGATCCAGTCTGGCCATTCTCCGCGCACCAGGATCGTCTGGTAGGCGTTCATCAGCCCGGCCATGGGGTTGTAGGTCATGAGCGGGCGCACGTTCTCGGGAAGAATGGTTATGGGGTACACGATCGGCGTGAGCCAGAACCAGAACTGCAGCACCACGCCGAAGAACTGGCCCACGTCGCGAAAGAACACGTTGAGCACGCCGAGCACCATGCCAAGGCCGATGGCGAAGGCGATCTGGATGACCAGGACGGGGATCAGCGCAATGAACGCGAGGCCGGGGAAGTTGCCGCTGAGGATGAGGAAGGCGGTGAACAGCCCGAAGATGATGGCGAAGTTGAGCGCCGCGCTGGCGACGACCGTGACCGGCAGGCACAGGCGCGGGAAGCTGAGCTTCTTGAGCAGGTTGGCGTGTTCCAGGAACACGTTCTGGGCGCGCCCGGCGATTTCGGCGAACAGGCCCCAGGTGAGCACCCCTGCGCACAGGTAGATGCTGTAGGCAAAGCTGCTGTCGATGCCGGGCAGCTTGGCACGCATGACCTGGGAGAAGATCACCGTGTAGACGATGATCATCGCCAGCGGGTTGAGCACCGTCCAGGCAGCGCCGAGCAGCGAGTTGCGGTACTTCGACTGAAACTCGCGCTTGACGCTGCCAAGGATGAAGCCGCGGTAGTTCCAGAGCGCGCGGACCATTGCGCTCATCAGCGGTCTCCCTGGATCAAGCCTTCGAGCTTGCTCACGTGCTGGTCGAGGGCGTTGGCGTCGCGGCGCGTTTCAACGTTGAGCCGCAGCAGCGGTTCGGTGTTGGAGCCGCGAAGGTTGAAGCGCCAGTCGGCGAATTCCATACTGAGGCCGTCCGTGGTGTCAATGGCGGGTTGCTGTTCAGCGAAGTGGCCGCGGACGCGCTCGATTGCCGCCGGGATGTTGTCGACGCGGTAGTTGATCTCGCCACTGCACGGAAACGCAGCGATGCGTTCATCGACTAGTTGCGCCAACGTCTTACCGGTCTCCGACATCAGCGCTGTGACCAGAAGCCACGGGATCATGCCGCTGTCGCAATAGGCGAAGTCGCGGAAGTAGTGGTGTGCGCTCATCTCGCCGCCGTAGATGGCGTCCTCGGTGCGCATGCGTTCCTTGATGAAGGCGTGGCCGGTCTTGGACTGGATGGCGACGCCGCCCGCCTGAGCGACCTGGTCGATGGTGTTCCAGGTGAGGCGGGGGTCGTGGATGATCTTTGCGCCGGGTTGACGCTTGAGCATCATCTCGGCGAGCAGGCCGACGAGGTAATAGCC
>QXGG01183176.1_pt1 | contig 14377 bp, 9 predicted proteins | sample 1982491 | NCBI WGS metagenome assembly QXGG01 (sample SAMN09924614, study PRJNA488089) | Wastewater metagenome, whole genome shotgun sequencing project. | isolation source: South African research farm wastewater | place: South Africa: Irene, Agricultural Research Council, Animal Production Institute... | reverse complement strand
CGCCGCCTACCAGATCCTCAAGGACGCCAACACTACGGCGATCTTCCAGGTCGAATCCGACGGCATGAAGAAGCTGCTGAAGAAGCTCGCGCCCGACCGTTTCGAAGACATCATCGCGGTGCTCGCGCTCTACCGTCCCGGCCCGCTCGGCTCGGGAATGGTGGACGACTTCATCCTGCGCAAGAAGGGCCAGCAGGAGATCGACTACTTCCACCCCGACCTCAAGGCCTGCCTGGAGCCGACCTATGGCGTGATCGTGTACCAGGAACAGGTGATGCAGATCAGCCAGATCATCGGCGGCTACACCCTGGGCGGCGCCGACATGCTGCGCCGCGCGATGGGCAAGAAGAAGGCCGACGAGATGGCCAAGCACCGCGCCACCATCGCCGAGGGCGCGAAGCACAAGGGCTACGACCCGGCGCTGGCCGAGCAACTCTTCGATCTGATGACCAAGTTCGCGGAGTACGGCTTCAACAAGTCGCACACCGCGGCCTACGCGGTCGTCACCTACCACACCGCCTGGCTCAAGGCGCACCACTGCGCGGCCTTCATGGCGGCGACCATGTCGTCCGACCTGGACAACACCGACACGGTCAAGATCTTCTTCGAGGACACGCTCGCCAACGGCATCAAGGTGCTGCCGCCGGATGTGAACACCTCCGACTACCGCTTCGTGCCGGTCGATCGCAAGACCATCCGCTACGGCCTGGGCGCGGTGAAGGGCGTGGGCGAGCCGGCGGTGCGCGCGATCCTCGCCGCGCGGCAGAAGGGTGGAGACTTCCGCGACCTGTTCGACTTCTGCGAGCGCGTCGACCGGCGCATGGTGAACCGCCGCGTGATCGAGGCGCTGATCCGCGCTGGCGCGATGGACACGCTGGCGGGCCACAAGGGCCTGGACCGCGCGCAGCTGATGGCCACCGTGGCCCTGGCGATGGAGGCGGCCGAGCAGGTGGCGGCCAACGCGATGCAGGGCGGGCTCTTCGACCTGATGCCCGAGGCTGCGGGCGCGGCGCCCGAGTTTGCGAAGATCCGCCCGTGGAGCGAGCGCGAACGCCTCAAGGAGGAAAAGCTTGCGATCGGCTTCTTCCTCTCCGGCCATCCGTTCAACGCCTTCAAGGCCGAGGTGCGCCGCTTCGTGCGCCGCACGCTGGCGCAGATCGAGCCCTCGCGCGACATCGCCATGCTGGCGGGTGTGGTGATGGAGCAGCGCACCAAGGTCGGCAACCGCGGCAAGATGGCCTTCGTGCTGCTCGACGACGGCACCGAGCCGCGCGAGGTCACGGTGTATTCCGAAGTGCTGGACGCCAGCCGCGGCAAGCTCGTCACCGACGAGGTGGTGGTGATCGAGGCCAAGGTCAGCAACGACGACTTCTCGGGCGGACTGCGCATCATCGCCGACCGCGTGCTGACCCTGGGCGAGGCGCGTGGCCGCTTTGCGCGCGCGCTGTCGGTGCGCGTGAACGGCGAGGTGAGCGCGAGCGGCGGCGCGATGGCCGCCGCCGGCAAGCTGCAGACCCTGCTCGAGCCCTTCCGCGAGGGCGGCTGCCCGGTGCGCGTGACTTACCGCAACGAAGCCGCCGAGGCCGACCTGCCGCTCGGTGACGGCTGGCGCGTGCGGCTGGACGACGCCCTGCTGGAGGGCTTGCGCGAGTGGCTGGCGCCCGAGGCGGTCGAGGTCGTCTATCCCTGAGCTTTCCGCTCAGGTGTAGGAAATCTCGGGTTCGCGCCCGCTCAGGCGCTGGGCGCGGATCAGCGCCTCGGTGAGGTTGGCGGTGATGTTGTCGTCGCCGAGCTTGTCGCTGAAGCCCGAGCGGAACACGATCGAGCCGGGCTGCGAGTTGAGCCCGCACAGCACCAGGTGGGCGCCGCGCTTTTGCAGGTTGCGGTGCAGGGTCTGCAGGATGTCCAGCCCGGTGGTGTCGATGTTGATCACCTTGTCCAGGTCCAGCACCACCACCTCGGGGTGGCCCGGCAGCCCGAGCAGCAGGTTCTCGAGCTTGTTGGCGGCGCCGAAGAAGAGGCTGCCCTTGAGCTTGTAGGCGACGATGCGCGGCGTGCCGTCCGGGTGCGATAGCGCCTCGACACCATAGAAGTCTTCCAGCGGCACGCGGTCGATGCGGGTGAGGTCCGACATGCGGTAGATGAAGAACAGGCTCGCCAGCGCCATGCCGATCTCGACCGCCAGGGTGAGGTCGAACACCACGGTGATGAAGAAGGTGCCGAGCAGGATGGTGCGGTAGTTCAGCGAGTAGCGCGCGAGTTCCTTGGGCGCGAAGGCGTGCCATTCGCCCATGTTGATCGACACGATGACCACGATCGCCGACAGCGTGGCGAGCGGGATGTGGCTGGCCGCGGGGGCGAGCGCAAGCACGATCGCCAGCAGCACGCCGGCGTGGATGATGCCTGCGATCGGCGTGCGGCCGCCGGTGCGGATGTTGGTGGCGGTGCGTGCGATCGCGCCGGTGGCGGCGAAGCCGCCGAAGAGCGGCGCGGCGACGTTGGCGATGCCCTGCGCCATGAGTTCCTGGTTGGGGTCGTGGCGGTCGTCGATCTGGCTGTCGGCCACCCGCGCCGACAGCAGCGACTCGATCGCGCCCAGCAGCGCGATCGTGATCGCCGGCGCGATCAGCTTGCCGAGCGTGGACAGGCTCAGCTCGGGCAGGCCGAAGGCGGGGATCTCCTGCGGGATGCCGCCGAAGCGGCTGCCGATGGTGTCGACCGGGAGCGCGACCAAGGCGTTGACCGCGGTCATCACGATCAGCACCGCGAGCGGGCCGGGCAGGCGACGCATCCACGCGGTCTTCACCGCCTGGCGGTTCCACGCCACCAGGATCGCCAGCGACACCACGGCCACCGCCACCGTGGGCAGGTGCAGGGTGGGGAGCGCTTCGAAAAGCGCGCCCATCTTGGCGAAGAACTCGCCCGGCAGGTCGGCGATCTGCAGGCCGAGGAAGTCCTTGATCTGCGAGATGAAGATCACCACCGCGATGCCGTTGGTGAAGCCGATGACCACCGACAGCGGGATGAAACGGATCATGTTGCCCAGGCGCAGCGCGCCCATGGCGAACAGCAGCACGCCCGACATCATCGTGGCGATGAGCAGGTTCTGCACGCCGAGGTCGGCGACGATGGCGTAGATGATCGGGATGAAGGCGCCGGTGGGCCCGCCGATCTGCACCTTCGAGCCGCCCAGCAGCGCGATCAGGAAGCCGGCGACGATCGCCGTCCAGATGCCGGCCGAGGGCGACATGCCGGATGCGATCGCGAACGCCATCGCCAGCGGCAGGGCGAGCACGCCGACGGTGATGCCGGCGGAGAGGTCGCCGACGAAGGCTGCGCGGCCGTAGCCGTGCAGGGTATCGAAGAGCTTGGGACGAAAATTGAGTTTCATGCTGTCTCCGCTGCGGACTTGAACAGGGCAGGGCGCGAGGCCCGGGCGGCGCTGCTGCCATCGGTATCGTGGCGAACGGCGCGGGCTGCGGAGACGGTCACCCTCGGCCCGCGTGATGCAGGACGATCCAGCGTTTCGAGGGTGTGAGCGGCATGACGGCTACCCGGCGCGGGTCACTTCACCTTCATGCCCGGCAGTGCGCCGGCGTCGGGTGACAGGATGAAGAGGCCCGGCGTCTTGCCCTCGGCGTCGGAGGCGGCGAGCACCATGCCCTCGCTCATGCCGAACTTCATCTTGCGCGGCGCCAGGTTGGCGACCATCACCGTCATGCGCCCGATGAGCGTGGCCGGGTCGTAGGCCGACTTGATGCCGGCGAACACCTGGCGCGGCTTCGGGTTGCCGGCCTCGTCGGTCTCGCCGATGTCGAGTTGCAGGCGGATGAGCTTGTCGGCGCCTTCGACGTGTTCGGCGTTGACGATCTTCGCGATGCGCAGATCGACCTTGGTGAAGTCGTCGATCGAGATGTGCGCCGAGGGCGTCTCGGCCGCTTGCGCCGCGTGCTGCTGCTTCTCGGCGTGGCGTTGCTGCGAGGAGGCGGCCTTGGCGACCGCCTCCGCCTTGACCGGCGCGGCGGTCGGAGCGAGGGATTCGCGATTGGCTTCGAGGAGCGCGTCGATCTGCTTGCGCTCGACGCGGGTCATCAGGTGGCTGTAGGCCTGGATGGCGTGGCCGGCGGGCAGCGGCGCCCAGTGCTCCTGCCAGTTCATGGGGGGAATCGCAAGGAAGGCTTCGACCTGTGCGGCGAGCGCCGGCAGTACCGGCTTGAGGTAGCGGGTGAGGTCGCGGAACATGGTCAGCGCGGTGCTGCACACCGAATGCAGGCGCGCCTCCTGGCCTTCCTGCTTGGCCAGTTCCCACGGCTTGTGGTCGTTCACATACTGGTTGGCGAGGTCGGCCAGACGCATGATCTCGCGCAGCGCGCGGCTGTAATCGCGCTCGTCGTAGGCACTGGCGACGCGGCCCTCGGTCCAGGCGGCGGCGAACTCGGCACAGGCGGCGGCATCGGCCTCGCCAAGCTTGCCGTCGAAGCGCTTGCCGATGAAGCCCGCGCAGCGGCTGGCGATGTTCACGAACTTGCCGACGAGGTCGGAATTGACCTTGGCGATCATGTCGTCGAGGTTGAGGTCGACGTCTTCCATGGTGCCGTTCGACTTGCCGGCGAAGTAGTAGCGCAGCCACTCGGGGTTGAGCTTCTGCGCGATGTAGGAGTGCGCGGTGATGAAGGTGCCGCGGCTCTTGCTCATCTTGGCGCCATCGACGGTCAGGAAGCCGTTGACGCACAACTGGCTGGGTGTGGCGTAGCCGGCGAACTTCAGCATCGCGGGCCAGAACAGGGCGTGGAAGTAGAGGATGTCCTTGCCGATGAAGTGCACCATCTCGGTGCCGGCCGCGGCGGCGTGGGCGGCGTCGGTGTAGTCCTCGACGGCGATCGCTTCGCCCGCGGCGGCGCGCTTGGCGGCGAGGTTGCGGAAGCTGGCGAGGTAGCCGATCGGCGCGTCCAGCCACACATAGAAGTACTTGCCCGGCGCGCCCGGGATCTCGAAGCCGAAGTAGGGCGCGTCGCGCGAGATGTCCCAGTCGGAGAGCTTGTTCTCGCCTTCCTCGCCCAGCCACTCCTTCATCTTGTTGGCGGCTTCCATCTGCAGGCGGCGCTCGCCGGCGGCGTTGGTGCCGCGCGTCCATTCGCGCAGGAAGGCCACCGCGCGCTCGTCCGACAGGCGAAAAAAATAGTGCTCGGACGTCTTGAGCACCGGCTTGGCGCCGGAGACCGCCGAGTATGGGTTCTTGAGTTCGGTGGGCGCGTAGGCGGCACCGCAGGCCTCGCAGTTGTCGCCGTACTGGTCCGCGGCGCCGCACTTGGGGCACTCGCCCTTGATGAAGCGGTCGGGGAGGAACATCTCCTTGACCGGGTCGTAGTACTGCTCGATCGAGCGCGTGTCGATCATGCCGCCCGCCTTCAACTTGCCGTAGATGTCTTCGGCGTAGAAGCGGTTTTCGGCGCTGTGCGTGGAGTGGTAGTTATCGAAGGCGACGCCGAAGGCGGTGAAGTCGCGCAGGTGCTCGCCGTGCACGCGCTCGATGAGCTGCTCGGGGGTGAGGCCTTCCTTCTCGGCGCGCAGCATGACCGGCGTGCCGTGGGTGTCGTCCGCGCACACGTAATGCACCGAATGACCCCGCATGCGCTGGTAGCGCACCCAGATGTCGGCCTGGATGTAGCCCACCAGGTGGCCGAGGTGGATGTCGCCGTTGGCGTAGGGTAGGGCGTTGGTGACGAGGAGCTTGCGGGACATGGTGTCTGGGGGCGCGTGGACTGAGTAAAGGCGAGAGTTTAACAAAGCGGACCCGGGCGCTGTGGCCGCGGGCGGCTCCGCGTCCACCGGATGGGCGATCGGGCGCCTCGCGTCGCTGCCTACGGCTGGCGGCTGAGGATGAGTTCGACGCGGCGATTGCGCGCGCGGCCCTCCTCTGTGGCGTTGCTGGTCAGCGGGTCGGCCTCGCCGCGGCCGTCGGCGGACAGGCGTTCGAGCGCGATGCCGCGCTGGCGCAGGTGCTCCACCACCGCCTCGGCGCGGGTGATCGACAACTGCAGGTTGATCATCTCGCTGCCCTGGCTGTCGGTGTGGCCGACCACCTTCACGGCGGCGCCTTCCTCCGGGGCGAGGACGGGGGCCAGCGCATCGAGCACTTTTGCGAGGGCGGGGCGGATTTCGGTCTTGCCGCTGGCGAAACCGTCGGCGACCGGGATTTGCATGCGCAGGCCCTGCTTGTCGGCCTGGCCGAGCTCGATGCCCTTGATGGCGCTGGTGGCGCCGGCGAGGCGCTGCTTCAAGGCGGGCCAGTCGGGCTCGGGCGCGGGCACGCGCACTAGGGCGTGGCGATTGACTGCGTCGGTGGACGGGCCGGTGGAGGGCGTGGCGCACGCGGCGAGCAGCGCGGCGAGGCCCAGTGCGGGCAGCAAACGGGTGAGGCGTCGGGTGTTCATGTCGGGGCGTTGCATGGGTTCGCAGTGCGCAGGCGCGGCTGCTGGGGACAAGACGGGGAACCGCAGGGAGAAACCCTGCTCAGATCGCGGGTGAGTGAAACTGCCCGCTCCGGTATGATTCTGCCGCTTTCACCCGGCAGCGGGTGCACCGATTTTCGAGGAAAACGCGATGAGTCTTGACCAGCAAACCGTCACCGAAGCGCTCAAGCAGGTGATCGACCCGAACACCGGCAAGGATTTCGTCGCCGGCCGCAGCATCCGCAACCTCGCCGTCGACGGCGGCACGGTCCGCTTCGATGTCGAGCTCGGTTACCCGGCGAAGAGCCAGCACGATCCGATCCGTGCGCTGCTGAGCGAGGCCGTGTCGAAGCTGGCGGGGGTCGAGCGCGTCGAGGTGAAGGTCACCAGCAAGGTCGTCGCGCACGCGGTGCAGCAGGGCGTCAAGCTGCTGCCGGGCGTGCGCAACATCATCGCCGTGGCCTCGGGCAAGGGCGGCGTGGGCAAGAGCACCACCGCGGTCAACCTGGCGCTGGCGCTGTCGGCCGAGGGCGCGCGCGTCGGCTTGCTCGACGCCGACATCTATGGCCCGTCGCAGCCGCAGATGCTGGGCATCGGCGACCAGCGTCCGGTTTCGGACGACGGCAAGACCATGATCCCGCTCGAGGCCTACGGCATTCAGGCGATGTCGATCGGCTTCCTGATCGATCCCGACACGCCGATGGTGTGGCGCGGTCCGATGGCGACCCAGGCGCTCAACCAGATGCTCAAGGACACCGCCTGGAACGACCTCGATTACCTCGTCATCGACATGCCGCCGGGCACCGGTGACATCCAGCTCACGCTGTCGCAGAGCGTGCCGGTGACCGGGGCGGTGATCGTCACCACGCCGCAGGACATCGCGCTGCTGGATGCGCGCAAGGGCGTGAAGATGTTCGAGAAGGTCGGCGTGCCCATCCTCGGCGTGGTCGAGAACATGAGCATCCACATCTGCTCGCAGTGCGGGCATGAGGAGCACATCTTCGGTCAGGGCGGAGGCGAAAAGATGTGCGCGGACTTCAACGTTCCCTTCCTCGGCGCCTTGCCGCTCGACATCCAGATCCGCACCGAGGCCGACAGCGGCGCGCCCACCGTGGTCGCCGACCCCGACGGCCGCATCGCGTCGATCTACAAGCAGATCGCGCGCAAGGTGGCGGTCCGCATTGCCGAGCGCTCGAAGGACATGACGCACAAGTTCCCGAACATCGTCATCAAGAGCACCTGACCCGGCATCGCGGCCCGGGCGTGTTTCCGGGCCGCTTCGATCCGGGTGCAGCCGCGCCGCGGCGGGTGTGTGCGCTGCAGCAACAAAGCTGTGGCGGGCGCTTTCGCCGTCGCGGCGCATGTCCTACACTACGCCGCTTTTCCGACCGCCGACCGGTCGCAACGCTACCGCTGGAACCCGCGCCAATGTCCATCAAGTCCGACAAGTGGATCCGCCGCATGGCCGAACAGGCCCGCATGATCGAGCCCTTCGCGCCGGACCTGGTGCGCACCAACGACACCGGCCGCATCGTGTCGTATGGCACATCGAGCTACGGCTACGACGTGCGCGTGGCGAACGAATTCAAGATCTTCACCAACATCAACTCGACGATCGTCGACCCGAAGGACTTCGACGCGCGCAATTTCGTCGACTTCACCGGCGACGTGTGCATCATCCCGCCGAACTCCTTCGCGCTGGCGCGCACGGTCGAGTACTTCCGCATCCCGCGCAGCGTGCTGACGGTGTGTCTGGGCAAGAGCACCTACGCGCGCTGCGGCATCATCGTGAACGTCACCCCGCTCGAGCCCGAGTGGGAAGGTCACGTGACGCTCGAGTTCTCCAACACCACGCCGCTGCCGGCCAAGATCTACGCCAACGAAGGCGTGGCGCAGATGCTGTTCTTCGAATCGGACGAGGTGTGCGAGACCTCGTACAGGGACCGCGGCGGCAAGTACCTCGGCCAGACCGGCGTCACGCTGCCCAAGATCTGAGCGCCGACGCGTCGCGAAGCAGAGTCCACGGGGCCGCCTGACGGCCCTTTGTGCTTTTTCAGATTCAGTTTCGGTAACGCCCGGGCAATGTTCAGGGGGTTACACTTTTGACTTTTGCGTCCCGCAAGGACCCGCTGGAGACGACCAGGATGAGATTCCATTTCCCCATCATCATCATCGACGAGGACTTCCGTTCCGAGAACACGTCCGGTCTGGGGATCCGCGCGCTCGCCAAGGCGATCGAGGAAGAGGGCATGGAAGTGCTCGGCGTCACCAGCTACGGCGACCTGACCTCGTTCGCGCAGCAGCAGAGCCGCGGCTCGACCTTCATCCTGTCGATCGACGACGAGGAGTTCTCCTCGCCCGAGGCCTCGGCCAAGGCCATCGCCGACCTGCGCGCCTTCGTCGTGGAGATCCGCTTCCGCAACGCAGACATCCCGATCTTCCTGCACGGCGAGACGCGCACCACGCGCCACATCCCCAACGACGTGCTGCGCGAGATGCACGGCTTCATCCACATGTTCGAGGACACGCCGGAGTTCATCGCGCGCTACGTGGTGCGCGAGGCGAAGAACTACCTCGAGTCGCTGGCGCCGCCGTTCTTCCGCGCGCTGGTGCATTACGCCGCCGACAGCTCGTATTCGTGGCACTGCCCCGGGCACTCGGGCGGCGTCGCCTTCCTGAAGAGCCCGGTCGGACAGATGTTCCACCAGTTCTTCGGCGAGAACATGCTGCGCGCGGACGTGTGCAACGCGGTCGACGAGCTCGGCCAGTTGCTCGACCACACCGGGCCAGTGGCGGCCTCGGAGCGCAACGCGGCGCGCATCTTCAACTGCGACCACCTTTACTTCGTCACCAACGGCACCTCGACCTCGAACAAGATGGTCTGGCACACCACGGTGGCGCCCGGCGACATCGTCGTCGTCGACCGCAACTGCCACAAGTCCATCCTCCACTCGATCATCATGACCGGCGCGGTGCCGGTGTTCCTGACCCCGACGCGCAATCACTACGGCATCATCGGGCCGATCCCGCTCGAAGAGTTCTCGATGGAGAACATCCAGAAGAAGATCGCGGCCAACCCCTTCGCACGCGAGGCGAAGAACAAGAAGCCGCGCATCCTCACCATCACCCAGTCGACCTACGATGGCGTGGTGTACAACGTCGAGACCATCAAGGACATGCTCGACGGCGAGATCGACACCCTGCATTTCGACGAAGCCTGGCTGCCGCATGCGGCCTTCCACGACTTCTATGGTGATTACCACGCGATCGGTGCCGACCGTCCGCGCTGCCGCGAGTCGATGGTGTTCTCGACCCAGTCGACCCACAAGCTGCTCGCCGGCCTGAGCCAGGCCTCGCAGATCCTGGTGCAGGACTCGCAGACCCGCAAGCTCGACCGCGACATCTTCAACGAGGCCTACCTGATGCACACCTCGACCTCGCCGCAGTACGCGATCATCGCGTCGTGCGACGTGGCGGCGGCGATGATGGAAGCGCCGGGCGGACCGGCGCTGGTCAACGAATCGCTGTCCGAGGCGGTCGAGTTCCGGCGCGCGATGCGCAAGGTGGACGCCGACTTCGGCGACGACGACTGGTGGTTCCAGGTGTGGGGGCCCGAGTTCCTGGCTGAAGAGGGTATCGGCAGCCGCGAGGACTGGACGCTGAAGGCGGGCGAGCGCTGGCACGGCTTCGGCGACCTGGCCGAGGGCTTCAACATCCTCGACCCGATCAAGGCCACCATCATCACCCCGGGCCTGAACATGGACGGCGACTTCGCCGAACATACCGGTATCCCGGCGGCGATCGTCACCAAGTATCTGGCCGAGCACGGCATCATCGTCGAGAAGACTGGCCTGTACTCGTTCTTCATCATGTTCACCATCGGCATCACCAAGGGCCGCTGGAACACGATGGTGACCGAGCTGCAGCAGTTCAAGGACGACTATGACCGCAACCAGCCCTTGTGGCGGGTGATGCCCGAGTTCATCGCCAAGCACCCGCGCTACGAGCGCGTCGGCCTCAAGGATCTGTGCAACCAGATCCATACCTTCTACAAGGAAAACGACGTCGCGCGCCTGACCACCGAGATGTACCTGTCGGACATGGTCCCGGCGATGAAGCCGGCGGACGCTTTCGCGCGCATGGCGCACCGTGAGATCGAGCGCGTGCTGATCGAGGAGCTCGAGGGGCGCGTCACGGCGATGCTGGTAACGCCCTATCCGCCGGGTATTCCGCTGCTGATTCCGGGGGAGCGCTTCAACGCCACGATCGTGCGCTACCTCAAGTTCGCGCGCGACCTCAACAGCCGCTTCCCCGGATTCGAGACCGACATCCATGGCCTGGTGAAGGGCGAGGACGGGCGTTACCACGTGGATTGCGTGAAGGATTGAGCGGGCGGCCCGTCGATCGGGCTTGTGTCAGAAAAAGGAAAGGGCCGCGGTGAGCGGTCCTTCCTGCTTTAGCGTGAAGCGCGCGGCACGCACGGCGGCGGCCGCGCGAGGCTGTGATCAGCGCCGGCGATATTCGACGAAATCGAAGTCGAACTCGTTGTCGGCATCGGCCTGACGCGCATCGCGCCGCTCTTCGACGAAGTCGTCGCGATCCAACAGCGGAAAATGGGCATCGCCTTCGACGTCGGCCCAGACCTCGGTCAACACCAGGCGGTCGGCTTGTGCCAGCAGGCTCGAATAAAGTTGAGCGCCGCCAATGACGAAGATGCGCGCTGCGTCCGCCGCCGCCGCGATCGCCGCGTCGGGGCTGTCGAATACCTCGGCGCCGTCGGCGCGGAACGCGGGGTCGCGCGTGATCACCATGTTGCGTCGCCCGGGGAGCGGGCGGCCGAGCGAGTGCCATGTGTTGCGCCCCATCAGGATGGGATGTCCCATGGTCAGGGCGCGGAAATGCTGCAGGTCGGCCTTCAGCCGCCAGGGCAGGCCGTTGTCGCGACCGATCACGCCATTGCGGGCGAGGGCGGCGACGATGACGATCTCGGGATTCTTGTTCATACGGCGACAGGTGCCTTGATGTGGGGATGCGGGTCGTAGCCTTCCAGCGCGAAATCCTCGAAGCGGAAGGCGAACACGTCCTTGACCGCCGGGTTGATGCGAAGTTGCGGCAGCGGACGCGGCTCGCGACTCAATTGCTCGCGTGCCTGCTCGAGGTGATTGAGGTAGAGATGGCAGTCGCCACCGGTCCATATGAAATCACCCGGCTCGAGCTCGCAAGCTTGCGCGACCATGTGCGTCAGCAGCGCATAAGAAGCGATATTGAAGGGCACGCCGAGGAAGATGTCCGCGCTGCGCTGGTAGAGCTGGCAGGACAGGCGCCCATTTGCGACGTAGAACTGGAACAGTGCGTGGCAGGGCGGAAGCGCCATGTTCTCCACCTCGCCGGGGTTCCAGGCTGTCACAAGGTGGCGCCGGGAGTCGGGGTTGCGTTTGATGCCTTCAATCAGGCGCGTGATCTGGTCGACGCCGCGTCCATCGGCCGTCTGCCAGTGCCGCCACTGTTTTCCGTAGACCGGACCCAGATCGCCATTCTCGTCCGCCCATTCATCCCAGATCGACACGCCGTTTTCCTTCAGGTAGCGAATGTTCGTGTCGCCCTGCAGGAACCACAGCAGTTCGTGGATGATCGAGCGCGTGTGCAGCTTCTTGGTCGTCAGCAGCGGGAAACCGTCCTGCAGGCGAAAGCGCATCTGCCAACCGAACACCGACAGTGTGCCGGTCCCGGTGCGATCGGTCTTGCGGTCGCCATGTTCGAGCACATGGCTCATGAGGTCGAGGTACTGGCGCATGATGCGTTCCGGCAAAAGATGCGATTCTACAGTGCTGCCGAGGGGATTCTTTGACCACTGCCTGCCAGGCGCGTTGCCAGGGGAGTGCAAGTAAGGCGGCCGACAGAATGACGCCGGTATGCTGTGGACATTTCGCGGGCCTTCGGCGCAAAATCTTGCAAGACGTTACAAACTTCAAATCGCCTCGTACAAGTCCAGCCCCGTCGGGTCTAACGCCGGCTGTGGAGAACCGATAGTGGAAAATGCCGCGAGGACACTCGACTTTACCCCTGCAGGCGTACTGGCAGGGGGAGGGGATGCGGTCGTCGGGCTCGAGGCGGCGATCGCGACCTTGCGTGCAATCTACAAGCCCGGTAGCCCCAAGGCCGAGGCTGCGGGACTGCAAATCGTTATTGGTTTCGACGACGCCCTGCAGTTCGCAATACAGGCGTCCGCGCCCATCCGCAAACGATTGGTCGGGGAGGTCGTTGCGCATGATGCGGCCTGGTGGGCTAGGTGGCTGGCGGGCGCCCGAGACGCCTCTCACGCGGTTTGTGATGCTTACTGGTGTCTGTCGCCATCGCAGAGCACTGCAGGTCCGGAGCCTGTTCGGCACCGGCTGGCAGTCAGTGTGGTTGAAGCGCTCAAGTGGTCGGCCTGTGACCGCTTCAGTCCGGACGAGACCCTGTGGGCGCGGATCAGCCAGCTTTTCGCGAACTCCGCAGAGTTCAGCGACAGCGTGATCGGTGGCGACCGGCCCGGAATCGGGCGCGAATACCTGCGCGCGGTGGCTTACTACAGCGCAAACCTCGATCAGGCAGAGCTCAATATGGCTATCGCCCTCGTTCATCTGATCGATCTGAGCCTCCCGTTTCTCGAACTGACCCGCAAGGCCGGGCATGCGCCGCAGTACGCCGTTTATCCAAGCCGCGGATCGATCCCGGTTCGGCGGGCGAGCGAGCGCGAGCAGGGTGAGTGGTATTTCGCGCCTTGGGCTGCAGACGAACTGCTGGCCAATTTCGAGGTGCATCTGGACGCTGGGCGTGTTCCCAAGGCGCTCGGTGCCCTGCCGTCGGACGAATTGCGTCCAGCGCTCAAGTACCTGCGATCTCAGTGGTCGATGCATCCGCCTGTTCGGAATCGACGGCGGTTTCCTCAGGACGCTGGCGTGATGGTTGCTCGGGGCTTTCCGGCCTGTCTCGCTGTTCTGCGAGGTGAGCCGCTGCCCGCGCCGCGTTCATGGCGGGTGCTCGATTTCAGCCGCAGCGGACTTCATATCCTCGCCAACAGCGACCCCACTCGTGCCTGGCCTGATATCGGTGAGCTCCTGGGGGTCCACTTTGTCGATGGAGAGGGCTGGCAACTTGGCATCGTCCGGCGCCTGCGGATGGGGCCCAGCCATGCCGAATTGGGCATCGAGTTGATCGCGTGGAAGCCATCCATTGCCGTGATCGATGACGGTCAGTTCGCGGTGGAGGGAGTGCTGTGCGACGCACCCGAAAAGGGCGGGGTGATCCGGCTTCTGACCATGGAGAACACGCCGGATCTGGCCGAGCCATTGTTTCTGCGTGGGCCCGGCGCCGTGATCAAGTTGCGTCCTCTGGAGACGTTGGTGCATGAGGGGCGCTACAAACTGGTCGCCTACCAGGTGCAATAAGTCGGGTTCGCTCACCACGCCTTTAGCGGGGGCTGCAGCTTACCCATTCGTGAATGGTGGGGCCGGGCTTCTGTCTGCTGCTTCACGCGCATCTGATTGGTCGGCGTCGATCGTTGGCCTCTGCGGAGGTGGTGTCGTGGCTGCCATTGCAGGGCGAGCTGCACTCCATATCCATCCATAACAATTTTCATCTGTTATTTTTCTTGACGTTGATTCTGGGGTGTCTATAATTCGGCCCTCTTCAGCGCTGCAGCGGTTTTCACGAAAGGCGGTGCGGTGCTGAGGGGTGAAGCGAGGCGGGTGTCCGGGGGGTCTGCGTGCTGCGATGTTGTGGTGCGGCGGTAAAAAAGATTCACGGGGTGCTTGACAGTGGTTGGTGAGCTGATCATAATCTCGCTTCTTCGCTGCACGAGTTGCAGCGGTTCTTTAAAAAGTTGAACAATCGATAAGTGTGGGTGCTTGGTGGTTGTGGTCGAGAGTGGCTTAGGTTGCTCT